>PJUA01000312.1_pt1 | contig 33822 bp, 31 predicted proteins | sample 1512151 | NCBI WGS metagenome assembly PJUA01 (sample SAMN08177678, study PRJNA422409) | Soil metagenome, whole genome shotgun sequencing project. | isolation source: Soil enriched on filter paper: beechwood xylan treatment | place: USA: Madison | collected 2015-01-15
CGCCGCCGCCGATCTGGCCGGCTGCGCCCCCGACGAGGTCTATATCGCCTCGACCGGGGTGATCGGCATCCCGCTGGCCGCCGACGCCATCGGCAAGTGTCTGGCGCCGATGGCACCGAACCTCAAAGCCGATTCGGCCGCGTGGGAGAAGGCCGCCCGCGCAATCATGACCACCGACACCTTCCCGAAGGGTTCGGTGCGCACCGCCAAGATCGGCGGGACGACGGTGACCATCGCCGGCTTCGCCAAGGGCTCCGGCATGATCGCGCCGGACATGGCGACGATGCTGGGCTTCGTCTTCACCGACGCCGCCATCGCCGCCTCCGCGCTGCAGGACATGCTGTCGGAATTCACCGAGCGCACCTTCAACGCCGTCACGGTCGACGGCGACACCTCGACCAGCGACACGCTGCTGCTGTTCGCGACGGGCAAGGCCGGCAACACCCCGGTGACGAGCGCCGATACCGCCGAGCTGGCGGAGTTCCGCGCCGCGCTGGAGGATCTGCTGCTCGATCTGGCGCTGCAGGTGGTGCGTGACGGCGAGGGGGCGACCAAGTTCATCGCCATCACCGTGCGCGGCGCCGACAGCGACGCCGCCGCCAAGCGGATCGGCATGACGGTGGCGAACTCGCCGCTGGTCAAGACCGCGGTGGCCGGCGAGGACGCCAACTGGGGCCGCATCGTCGCCGCCATCGGCCGCGCCGGCGAGCGCGCCGACCGCGACCTGATCAAGATCACCGTCGGCGGCACCCTGATCTGCGCCGACGGGATGGAAGTCCCCGGTTACGACGAGACGCCGGTCGCCAACCACATGAAGGGCAAGGAGATCGACATCGACATCGACCTCGGCCTGGGCAAGGGCACGGCGAAGGTGTGGACCTGCGACCTGACGCACGGCTACATCGACATCAACGGCAGCTATCGGAGCTGACCGCCACCGGAGTTGAGTGATGACCGCCTGTTTCGATCCCAGCTCCACCCCCGCACCCGGCTCGCTGCCGGTGCTGCTGGTCGTCGCGGTGGCGCTCGTCGATGCCGACGGGCGCGTGCTGCTGGCCCAGCGCCCGCCCGGCAAGTCGCTGGCGGGGCTGTGGGAATTCCCCGGCGGCAAGGTGCATGCCGACGAAACGCCGGAAGCCGCACTGGTGCGCGAGCTGAAGGAGGAGCTGGGCATCGACACGGCGGCAAGCTGCCTCGCGCCCTTCACCTTCGCCTCGCACAGCTATGAGAGCTTCCACCTGCTGATGCCGCTCTATGTCTGCCGGGTGTGGGAGGGCGACGTGATGCCGCAGGAGGGGCAGAGACTCGCCTGGGTCTACCCGAACCGGATGGGCGATTATCCGATGCCGCCGGCCGACGTGCCGCTGGTGGCGATGCTGCGGGATTTGCTGTAGCGGCCAATACCGCGCGTTGAAAATCGGGTCGTGCGGCTGTATATTTTTCGGAGGTGGCCGGCAGGTGTTCCCGCACCCGCCGGCACGCTCCCGATGCTTAGCGGTGGATCAAGCGGATTTCGATCCGCCATCTCCGCCACTGGAGCACCAGGAAGAACGGCATCTTCTTCATGCCACCTTCCTCCTTCTGAAACGGCGGATGGACCACCCATCCGCCGTTTTCAGTTTACACGCGGACGATGAGCGGGCGCCACTGTTTCACACCAATGTGTGGTGGTGCCCGGGCGGGTCCGACCTTTGTTCCCGGGCGTGTCCCTTTGCGGCTTTGCCGCGGGGGCGATCTGTGCCACATGATGGGGCGTTGAGACGACAAGCCGGATCTCCGGCACCACTTTCCTGAACCGCATCGGCGTGGATTCGTTGTTTTCCTACAGCAACCCGGGTGCGTCGGACGATGCCCTCGGTCAACGGCCGGCCACGGCGCTCGACGCGCTGCGGACGGTGTTCGGCTACGACTCCTTCCGCGGCCAGCAGGCCGACATCATCGACCATGTGGTGCGCGGCGGCGACGCGCTGGTGCTGATGCCGACCGGCGGCGGCAAGTCGCTGTGCTACCAGATCCCGGCGCTCGTGCGCGACGGCGTGACGGTGGTGGTCTCGCCGCTGATCGCCCTGATGCGCGATCAGGTGACGGCGCTGCGGGAGCTTGGCGTGCGCGCCGCCTTCCTCAACTCCTCCCTCGGCCCGGCCGAGGCGCGGGAGGTAGAGCGGGCGATGGTGCAGGGCGAGATCGACCTCGTCTATGTCGCGCCGGAACGGCTGGTGACGCCGCGCTTCCTCGATCTGCTTGACCGCACCCGGCTGGCGCTGTTCGCGCTGGACGAGGCGCATTGCGTGTCGCAGTGGGGGCATGACTTCCGCCCCGAATATCTGCAGCTATCGATCCTGCACGAACGCCACCCGATGGTGCCGCGCATCGCGCTGACCGCCACCGCCGACGTGCAGACCCGCGCCGAGATCAAGGACAAGCTGGGGCTGACCGACGCCCGCGTCTTCCTGTCCAGCTTCGACCGGCCCAACATCACCTACCGCGTGGTGCCGAAGAAGAGCGAGCGCCAGCAGATGCTGGCCTTCCTGCGCGAGAACCACCCGGAAGACGCCGGCATCATCTATTGCATGTCTCGCAACAAGGTGGAGGATGTCGCCGCCTGGCTGAACAGCCAAGGCCGCGAGGCTCTGCCCTACCATGCCGGGCTGCCGGCCGAGGTGCGCGAGGCCAACCAGGACCGCTTCATCAAGAGCGAGGGTCTGGTGATGGTCGCCACCGTCGCCTTCGGCATGGGCATCGACAAGCCGAACGTCCGCTTCGTCTGCCACCTCGACCCGCCCAAGAGCCTGGAAGCCTATTATCAGGAGACCGGCCGCGCCGGCCGCGACGGCCTGCCCGCCAACGCCTGGATGGCCTACGGCATGGCCGACGTGGTGATGCTGCGCCAGATGCTGGAACAGTCGGAGGCCGGCGACAGCCACCGCCGGGTGGAGCGCGGCAAGCTGGAGGCCCTGCTGGGCTTCTGCGAGACATCGGACTGCCGCCGTCAGGTGCTGCTGAACTATTTCAACGAGACGCTGCCGGAGCCCTGCGGCAACTGCGACACCTGCCTGGATCCGGTCGAGACCTGGGACGGCACCATCGCCGCGCAGAAGGCGCTGTCGGCGGTCTACCGCACCGGGCAGCGCTATGGCGCCGGTCACCTGATCGACGTGCTGGTCGGCAATGCCACCGAGAAGGTGGTGCAGCAGCAGCATGACCAGTTGAAGACCTTCGCCGTCGGCAAGGATTTGACCAAGGTCGAATGGCAGTCGGTCTACCGCCAGCTGGTGGCGACCGGGCTGCTGACCGTCGATCTGGAGGGCTATGGCGGCTTCCGCCTGACCGATGCCGGGGTTGCCGTCATCAAGGGTCAACGGGTGGTGAAGCTGCGCAAGGACCCGGTGCTGGAGCGCCGCCGTGGCGTCCACGACGCCCTGCGCCGCCACACCGCGCGGGGCGGGTCCATCGGCGGCGGATCGAGCGGGGAGGGCGTGTCGCGCTCCGGCGCCCGCGGTGCGCTGTCGGCGGCCGACGACGCGCTGTGGCATGCGCTGAAGGACTGCCGGACGGCGCTGGCCAAGGCGCAGAGCGTGCCGCCCTATGTGATCTTCCACGACAGCACGCTGTTGGAGATGGTGGCCCAGCGTCCCCGCGACCATGCCGCTTTCGCCCATCTGCCGGGGGTGGGCGGCCGCAAGCTGGAACGCTACGCCGACGCCTTCCTGGAGGTGATCCGGCAGCATGGATGAGGCGTTCGGGTGCATGGCAGGCTTGAGGAGGAGCGGTCGATTTTTCCGAAATTCACCGCTTGCATCCAGCGGAGCACATCGCTATGTTCCGCGCCACAACGACGCCGCAGTAGCTCAGGGGTAGAGCAACTGATTCGTAATCAGTAGGTCCGGGGTTCAAATCCCTGTTGCGGCACCACTCTAAGGCCCTGAAAGGTAACGCCTTTCGGGGCCTTTCCATGTCTGATGCCTAGCGGGCTCTTGAGCTTTGGCAACCACCTAGCAACCACACGAGATGGGAAACCATAGAGCGTAGTAGGAAGCCCTGGTGGTTGCTCTTGGATTCAGCCGTGATACTCAAACACTATGCCTGTAGGAACTGCGCCCGATCCCACCCATGAGGCCGGGGCAGGGGTTCCCCCGACTCGGCAAAATCGAGAGCGGCGAAACAAGCACCGTCCTGTTCTCGACTATGGCTATCAAGGTACTCGGCGACACTCATCGACGATTCCACGGCCCACGGTTCGATGATCAAACCGGTGGGGCCATGTTGCACGCTTCCCAAGGCGGCCGCGTCGCGGAACTGGACGACGTGCATTACCATGATCTCTGCTTTAACACGATGAGCTTCCTCTTCGAGCGGACGGACCATCGAGTGGTCGCGATCAAGACAATCATCCGGTACAGAACGATGGAGATGCTGAAGTGGTACGCCCACCTCAGATCTGGCAAGTTGGTCCTGCGTCCCGGCTAATATTAGCCTGCGCACATCTTTTAGGCTTCCCCACGCTCCTTCATCAGATGCGGTACTCCACACTGTCGGTCCGGTTGGAAGATAGCTTTTGGTACAATAGCAGGTCTGGCCACACTGCTGTGCTGGGCGGCACGCACTTAGATACGGCGATGATTGATGCGGGTCCTACAACTTCCTCCAGGCTGGCGGCCTGACCAAAAGCATCATCGATTGATGCGCGAGTACGCTTTAAAGAACATCCACTTACACTTACTGCTTCCAGTGTACGACGATGAACTCGTTAAATTAGTAAAGGGGAACAATGTGGCCTTTGCCGAGGCTGTGGAGGAATATGAAAGGACATCTTGTGGTAGGGTGAGGCACCCTGAGCTAGTCACAGCTTTACGATACACATCAGGGCTTGCTGATGTTGATGAGACATCTCCTCTCGATGACGATCTACGTCGCCTAGAAGAACGAGAACAAAGTTTGGAAACAATCAAGCGGTGGGGCATTGCCACTGGGCTTCTGCTCATGCGCTTAGCACAGATGTCAAGATCGAGTAATTTGCTGGAAAGCCATCTGTCATTAAACAAAGCTGTGAATCTTTTAATAACAGACATAGATATGTTGAAAAATTCTGGTGCAAACGGGGAAGAAATGGCGTCGAAGGGGCCCAATGCTGCTTCTCCGATGGTTAAAACATTCTCCTTACCCGCCTCCCGAAGGAGCTTGATGCAAGCGTGGCATCATTGTCGCCCCTCCGCTCATCTGTGGGCCGCATACCTTTTGACTTGCGTAGGCAAGTCGTTGCCATCAAGTGCTGAACTGAATCGGTACATTGGGCTCAGCCGGTGGTTCGAGCAGTTCTGCACCACGTTCCACCCACTCCGATCTCGCTCAGTCTTGGTTCCGGCAGACGTAGTATGGCACGTACCATCCGATTTGGGACAGATGTGTATCCCAAGCTTACTTGAGCTCGACTACTCAAGGGCGACCATAGTGCGCAGTTATTCACCCTTCAGCGATATCAAAGATCCATGGAAGACCCCATCAATCCCAACAGGAAGGCCGGGGCGCAGTTACCCTTATCGATAGAGGGTGACTAGTCTTCCATCGAGACAAGAGTGAGTGGTCTTGAAACTCTCCCTTCAGCCTTAACTGCTGGAGGGAGCCATGGGCCCCGTTCATCTGCCACCCATCGAACACCTATCGGAGCATGCTCACCTCACCGAGGCACAGCTTGCGCTCCGCTGGATGGTGTCTCCGAAAAAGCTTCAGGCGGATCGTCTGAAGGGTACTGGGTGTCCCTTTCTAAAGATCAACCGTTCCGTGCGATACCGGCTCGAGGATATCTTGGCGTACGAGATAGCGCGCCTTCGCACCTCGACGTCGGAGCGCTAAGCAATGAAAAAGCTCGCGCCTACAGCCATCTCCGCGGACCGCAGAATCAGGCAGATCACGCGGAGCGCCAAAAAGCTTGCCAAACTCAAGGTACCGACAATGCCGGTGCATGGCGTCAGCGCAGACAACCGATGCGGTTGTGGTGACCTGAACTGTGCCAAACCAGGCAAGCATCCGCTCTCCAGGGGCGGAACAGCCAACGCGATCACCAGCCCGAAGGAACTCCGCAAGCGCATTGAGGCGGCCGTTAAGAGGTATGGCATCGCCAACCTCGCTGCCGCGCCGGGACGCGCGACAAAGTTGTTAATCCTTGACATCGATCCTCGAAATGGTGGCGATAACACCTTGCGTCTTCTAGAAGAAGAACTTGGTAAACTTCCAACATCTTTTCGGTACAAAACGGGTGGCGGAGGCTTCCACATCTGGTTCCACCACCCGCCGTTTCGCATCAAAAAGGACAACCGTGGCAAGCTGCTCGGCGCCGGCATTGATGTCCTCTCCGACGGTGCCTACGCCATCGTACCGCCCAGCCGCCATGCCAGCGGTGGCGTCTACGAGTGGGTGCCCGGCGCCGATCCAGACACGGGCGTGCTGTCCGATCTTCCTCCGTCCTGGGTAAAGCGACTGTCGTCAAATGTGACGCGCAGTTCGAAATCGCCGGAAAGACATAAGAAACAAAAGCGCGAAGTTCAGCGGACCGATCCGCCGACCGACGTCATCCCCGAAGGACAACGGAACGATGCCTTGACGCGACTCGCTGGCAAGCTCCATCGCGCTGGGGCTCCACAGGAAGCCGTCCAAGCCGCCTTGGAGAAGGTGAACAAAGCCCGGTGCAAACCTCCACTGTCGAAACACGAAGTCGGTGCCATCGTCGCCAGTGTGATTCGCTATCGCGATGATTTACTCGAAGGCGATGGTGATCCAGCACATCTACTAATGACAATGGTGCTGGCCGAGCACTTCGATGGTGGGCGCCTTCTTTGCTTCGCTGAGGACGGCCAGTTCTGGGTGTACACGGGAACCCACTTCCGGCCGCTGAAGAACGCAGCCCTGAAGAAGTTGGTGTTAAGAGTGGCTCAGAAACTGCCGGTTAAGGTCCGGCGCTCGTTGTCGAGTCTTGTTTCCAGTGCCATCGACTTGATGCAAGCGACCACTGCCGCAGAGGAAGACCGCTTCGGCTTGAACCGGTCCATGAAACCGATCGTCAACTGCCGGAACGCCGAGTTGTGGATCAGGCGGAAGGGCGACGTCAAGGTGCGGTCACACCGCCCCAAGAGCAACCTGATCACCTGCCTCGACGTGGAATACGCCGCGGACGCCGCGTGTCCAGAGTACGACGCAGCGGTGGAGCGCATCTTCTCCGACGCCCGGGCCCCTGCGGAGATGGTGCGGCACTGGAACGAGTTGGTCGGCTACCTGATCCAGCCGCAGCGCGACATCCCGCTCATCCTGATGCTGCGTGGAGGCGGTTCGAACGGCAAAACGGCGCTGATGGGTGTCGTCGAGGCGCTTGTTGGTGAAGACGCCACTTACAGTGGACGAATCGACGACCTCGAGCGCAACCGCTTTCTGCTTGGCAGCCTGCCGGGCAAGCTGCTGCTAATCGATGACGACGTGCGCGCTGGAACCCGGTTGCCTGACGGGATGCTGAAGAAGCTTTCGGAGGAGAAGCAGCTCACCGGAGAGCGCAAGGGCAAGGACCCGTTCACCTTCCGCTCGCATGTGATTCCGATCCTGCTGTTCAATAACCCACCGTCCGTGGCTGACATCAGCCACGGCTTGCGCCGCCGGATCCAGGTCATCCCCTTCGACCACGCGTTCAAAGAGGGTGTTGATCTAGACCGCTCGCTGTTCACTCGCATCGTTGCCAACGAGCTTCCTGGCGTGCTGCGGCGCGCGCTGGAGGGGTTGAGGCGGTTGCGAATGCGCGGTCGCTTCGAGATCCCTGACGACGTTCGTGCCGCCACCGAGGAGTGGTTGGAATCGGCCAACCCGCTGAAGGGCTACGTCGCTGAACGCCTTGTCAAGGCACCGCGTGCCGCTACACCGTTGCGCGACATTTACGATGACTACGACCGTTGGGCGGATCAGAACAAGATCACGTTCCGCAAGCAGTTCAAAAGCTTCAAGCAGGACATGATCAGCCTAGGGTACAACGTTGGGCGCACCAAGCTGGGTGTGGTGGTGAAGGGTATCTCTATCACGTCCGACCTCGATTGAACTTGACGCCGGTGGCGGTGTTCATGTTCACGGGTTGAAACACTCTGGGGGCAGCGGCTGGACCACACCCAGCCGCTGCCTCCTTTCTGCTTCATCTTTTCGCGCGAACCAGTGGTTGGTGTTGTTGGGATATCCCTTCCTTAGATCGATTCCTTACTCTACTCAACCAACTCCCCACCGAGTTCTGCAAAAGTGACGAAAGTGATGATTTTTCTGAGTCGGTCAGGAAATGAAGGAGAGGGGAGTTGGTTGGGGTATCAAAACTTTGTCATCTTCGTCACCTCGGTGACCACCAAAGGCCTCCTATAGGGAGGGCGTGCGCACGGTCCTGATTCTCAGGTCGGAAGAGGGCGCGAGCAGAACGTTGATCCGACGGCATACTCTTCCGGCAAGGTCCACACCTTGAGCCGTGCTTTTGATGGATTCAGCGTCCATTCTTCAGGCAGGCGCGTCTATCTTGACCAGAGTGGACCCGGCACGCGCATGGCACTGTGTCAGAACCAATGCCTCCAGCGAAAGGATGCGAATATTCGCCCCCGGAGGAAAGAGGCATCAACGACAGTTGGCACAATGATATGGCAGACATACTTGATCCCACACGACGAAGCGCCTTGATGTCCCGCATCCGTGGCCGGGACACGAAGCCTGAATTGGAGCTCCGACACCTGCTTACATCCCTGGGGTATAGGTATCGGCTCCATTCCCGACAACTCCCGGGCAGGCCCGACGTCACGTTCACTAGGCGGCGGGCAGCCGTCTTCCTTCATGGTTGCTTTTGGCACAGCCATACCTGCAAAGCTGGGCGTATCCCCTCAACTCGCTCGGATTTCTGGTCTGCGAAGCTTGCTGGTAACAAGGAACGCGACGAGCGCCAGATCCGTGAACTCGAAGAACGTGGCTGGCGTGTTCTCGTCATCTGGGAATGTGAACTCAAAGACAAGGAGGAGCTTCGTCGTCGCCTGATAGCCTTCCTCGGCCCACCCAGATGGATCTAAGGAGCCGGCAGGCCGTAAGCTGGTGCTCATTGATGGGACCTGGTAGGTTCGCTAGGGCCAGACCTACACCCACGTCCCAGAGATGCAGTCCGATTGGTCAGAAATGCACATCCAAATGATCCATCATGAACCTGTCGGATCAACAGGCGCACAGCCGAGCGTTATTCCGGTGATCGACATTTTCGCGGGCCCTGGCGGCTTAAGCGAGGGCTTTAGCCGCATGCACGCTTTTGATGATTCTCCTCGTGTGCGCTTCAGGGTTAAGTTATCCGTCGAGAAAGAGGCAGATGCAGCGCGAACCCTCCAACTGAGGGCGTTCACGCGACAGTTCGAGGAAGGGGCTCTTCCTAGCGCATACTACGACTATGTCCGCGCCACGGATCCCACAGAACAAGCTCGGCATGAGGACATCATCAAATCCATGCCGCAGTGGAAGGTTGCGGAAGAAGAGGTCTGGCAGGCGGAACTGGGGAGCATCGATCGGACAGCGCTGCATGCGCGGATTTTGGCGGCTCTCGGAGGTGCGAAGTGGTGGGTGTTGGCAGGAGGACCGCCATGCCAAGCCTACTCCGTAGCCGGACGCTCGCGTCGCATTGGTTTGGGTGGCCTTCTTATCAATGACCAAAGCGGTGATGATGCCCTCACGGTGGAAGCGGACCGGGAGAAGATGAAGACGGAGAAGCTGAACGAGTTTCTCAAGGACGAGCGGCATCGCCTTTACCGGGAGTACCTGGAGATCGTTGCCGTACACCAGCCTCCTGTTTTTGTCATGGAGAATGTTAAGGGGATTCTATCCTCGAAGATCCACCTCGAGGGCCAGGAAGGTCCTGTGCTGGCGTCGGTGTTCGACCAGATCCTCAACGATCTTCAGGATCCGTGGAGCGCAATCGACATCGGCAACCTGCCGAAAGAGGTCCCGCTGCCGCTCGATCGCCATTGCTACAGGATCCATTCATTCGTTACCCCACCGCACCCGACGATGGGGTACAAGCGCGGCGATTACCTGATCAAGGCAGAAGACCATGGCGTCCCCCAGGAACGTCATCGTGTGATCCTTCTTGGAATACGGGACGACCTCGGGGCGATACAGCCGGGCCCCTTGCGTCAAGTCGGAACTCCGGTTCCGCTGGACGCGATCATCGGCGGAATGCCGAAGCTCAGAAGCGGACGTAGCCGCCGCAAGAGCAATGGCGACAGGAACAGCGTTGTCGATACGGCCGACGCATGGCGGCAGGCGATTAGGGCCGTCCTGCCGGAGGTGGTCCTGGAAACGATCAACGAACCGTGCCGGTCCGCGATGAAGGAGGTATTGGACCAGCGCGGGGTCGATCTGGGCCGCGGGGCACGCTTTATGCCCTGTCCGAACGACCTCGACGACGCGCGCTTGGGGGCGCTCGGCCGTTGGCTGTCCGACGTACGGCTTGGCGGGGTCCTTCAGCATGAGACCCGGGATCACATGGATGCGGACTTCGGACGCTACCTTTTCGTTGCGGCCTTCGGGGAGATCAAGGGCGATTCGCCCAAGCTGAGGCACTTTCCAGAAGCCTTGTTGCCCAACCACCGAAACGCACAGACGGAGGAGGGCCGCCGCATTTTCCACGATCGCTTTCGTGTGCAATTGCGGCACAAACCGGCGACCACGATCACATCCCATATCAGGAAGGACGGCCACTATTTCATCCACTACGACAAGTACCAGTGCCGCAGCCTGACGGTACGTGAAGCCGCCCGGATCCAAACGTTTCCCGACAACTACTTCTTTGAAGGTAACCGCACCTCGCAATACGAGCAGGTTGGGAATGCCGTTCCACCTTTTCTGGCCTTTCAACTGGCGCGGGTCGTAGGCGAGGTGCTTCGGAGGGCGATCAGGAGCAATACGCGTCGGCAGAAATCCATACTGGCGGAAACCGGCTGACCCACAGTCTGCCGTGGGCAGCCTCGGCGGCTTTGCCTTCCATCATCGAAACCACTGTCGGTTGAGGATCGGGCGATGCTGCTCTAACAAAGCGTTCTCAATGCTCAGGTAAGGGCTGACCAACAGCCCTCTGCCGCCATCGACCCTTACCAAGTCTGGTTCCCAAGAGCAGATCACTCCCACACCGTACGTACCGAGCAGCGCCATCCATGCCTTTGCTTCCCATGGCGGCGTGTCGGAACAGCCGGTCTGGTTCATTAGCCGGTCGTTCACACTGCTCTGAAAGCTGGTAAATCGGCCCCACAGGTCGAGCTTTCTCGCACCGATCCGAGCAACCCTTTCATCAAAGAACACGCCATATACCGAGCGGGTTCTCGCCGCATACGCTTCCAGGATTTCCATCTTGATCAGGCGGCTATCTCCGCTGGTGACCGTTCCGCACCTCACAAAGCCGAGCCTTAGGAAGTCGTCGAGGTTCCGCTCGCCACCCTTGAGGAAAGTCGCCAAATCGTTCTCATGATCACGTGGCATTCGTTTCCTCCTGTTTTCCCAGACACCTGCGCATCTACAGCATCTGCCTCCTATGGACGTCCAAAGAAGCCCCCTCTCGTGCGGGCCACTATCGAACCTCTGGTATCCCGTTGATAACGGGGCTGTATGCGGCTGACCGGACCTCGGTCCAGCACTCGGGCTTTTTTGCCCACTCCGACACCATCCGCCCAGCGGCTGTTTGATGCAGCACTTGGCTGACCTCGCCGGCCCAGATCAGGACCTGCTGCTCCAGCCGGGTCGATAGCCCTTGCTGAAGCCAAATCCGATCCAGATCCACGCGGGAGCCCAATTTGAATGACAGGAGGGAAACCGTGTAGGTCGTTATGTTGGCCTGGAACGCCGCGAACCTCGGCCGAACGAGGCTTTGGGCTGTCTTGTATATTATCGCCTTGGCAATGATCCGTTTGTAGCCTGCGGCATCCGGAAGCCCGACGGCATCGTCTTCACGTGTGGACAGTGACTCCATGAAGCGCTCAAAATTTTTCTGGGAGCCGAAGCTCACTTGGTCGGGCCTTTGGTCCCATGTACCAAGGTATTTCGCCAAATCGGTCTTGGTGATCTTGCGGGACGAAGGGATCGCGGCTTTCAGCTGCTTCAGCTTGGCAGAGGTTGTGCCCTCACGCGCCAGCATGGTGTTGTAACTGCCTGCCGCACGTTCGTAGAACCACCGACCGACGCCATCGGGGCAGTAGATCGTCGCCGACAACCGCTCCAGCTCAACGTGGAATGGCTTGTTGGCGTGAAGATCCGACTGCTTCACCTGGGTTTGGCTGTTTGCATACTTCGATATGTCGGCAATCAGTGCTTCCTCCGTGGCATCGTCAACGCCCTGAAGAACAATGATCTTGGCTGGGATGCGGACTTTTCTCAAATCTGTTTCGGGGTAGCGCTTCTTCGTGAAATAGATCGATGCGGTGGTTTGGCCACCATTCACGATCTGCATACCCTTGAGCCATTTCAATCGGATTGCCCCTTCCGACGTTCGATCCAGATGGGCTTCGTCGGCAACCAGGACGATGCCATTGTTGAAGGCCATGAACTTTTCAGGATCGCTGCGCAGCGTATGGCGTATTCCGCTGTTGACCTTGGTGGTCGCGCTCAGGAACGAGCGGACGTTGGCCTCGAGGAGTCTGGAACCATACTTCTCGTAAGCGTGCCTGAGCACCTCGCCCGGGATCACGGTGAGCGCGTAGTCGTAGTCGGCAGCCTCTCCCGGCACGTAGACGCAAGGTAAGGCGGCTCCGGCGGCCTCCTCGAAGTTGACCACCAGTTCGTCCCTTGGCTTGCCCTCCGACCAGTGGCGGAAGAGGCGTTCGATGTCCATGACTTCGAGCTTGATCGTCTTGCCTGCGATCTCGCGGGGTTTCAGGCGTTTAGATTTGGCGACCCTGTCCGTCAAAACATAAATACGGACATCCTGTAGGGTCGGGTAGACACCTTGGATGGTCAACGCCAGGACATGGGCCTCATCCGACGCGTCGAGTTTGGACGCCAGACGCCCTTCGGCACTCTTGTGGATGAACCGAACGCAATTCTCGGCGATCTTGACCACCTCGGATTCGGAAACCGCTTCTATTTCATCGTTCCCGGAATACAAGGTAACGAACAGATCCAGTTCCTCCCCATCCTCCGATACGGCATAACCGTTCACTTTGGTGTGGAGTGTCCGGTGCACGTGATGGCACACGCGCGGATCGGTCGTCATCCCGATGTCCGCCATGTGCTGCATGACAACCTCGGTGAACACGGACTCCTCGAAGATTTCGGTCGCGCCGGGATCTGCCAATTCGGTGCGAACCTGGGCGTGGGTCTGGACAAGAAATTCCTCAAGGGTCATATCAACCAATCCTAAGGATATCGCGGGCTTCGGAAACGGACAGGACGTCCGGCACAAGCAAATCAAGGTCCAACGTGTACCGGACAGCCGTGATCTGAGGGGGGGTGTTCCCGCGGACGAGCCTTGGGAACGTGGCTGTCACGCGATGGAGTTGGATGGCGCCAACCTTGAACCGGCGTGTGTAACGCACGTAGTCGGCGTTCGGCAGGCCGGCCGAGATAAGCCGGTCCGCCAAGGCTGCGGCAGCGGATCCATCGGCGGAGACCAAGTTGAGGATCTCGGTGGCCAAATCTCCCAGTGTGGCGCCTCCCGGGTCCGTGGCCAGCCTCACGCCAGCAACGAACAGCGGATCCACCGCACTCGTATCGAGCTGTTCAAGGCCGATGATCCGCGCGGGGAAACCGAAGGGTGCCAATGTGGACTTGACCTCGATGGCACCCGTACCGATTGGAAAATCGTGAAGTGCTCCAAGGGGACCCGACCAACATTCAATGACGCCAGTCTTGTCCTGCGCCTCATCGAGCATGGTGCGAAGCACGACCAGTTCGCCGAAAAGACCAACCTCCTCCTCCGGGGATAACAGGCCGTTGCCGCCCCGTTCCATGAAGCGCTGCCACGCGGTGATCCGGGCAATCACTTGGTGCAGCAAGACGGCGGCGGTCAGACCCGGGCTTTGTAGGAGAGCAAGAACATCCGATGCCATGGCCGTGAAGAGATCAAGGCTGCCGCCCCCGTTCCGGACGACTGCGACCCAAGTGCTTGCATCGCCCTGCAACTTGACACGCGACGTGTAGAAGCCCTTCGCCTGGGGCAGCATCGTGTCCGCAGGCACAGGGGCATTCGGATAGCCCACGAGAAATGCCTCAAGGTGGCCAGGGAACAGCTTGGCCGCCCGGATCTCCACCACCCCGCATTTGCCCAGGGAGATCGCCTGCCACCCATCACCTAGCCCTCCCGCGTTCAGCCCCCTCCAAGCGGCGAGAAGTGCATCACGATCACTCCGAAGCGCCATACTCACGCTCCCATTCCCGAATGAGGACCGTATTCACCTTGTATTCGACCTTCACACCCGTGCTGCTGTCGGGAAAGCTGATACCGAATGCGATGACGGTCGGGGCGTGCTCAGGAAGGCCCGCATCGGCTTTGTCGGGATCAAGTGCGTAGAGGAGTAGCAGTCCGCGATCTGGACGGGCTGGGACGTTCTGGGTGCCCAGCCCCTTGACCTTGCGGATTGCGGGGCCGCTCGGAAGCTCCGGCTCCTTACTGTCCTTGAGCCTGGCGGGGTCGGCCTTCCAACTCTGACGGGCAATATCCAGGGCGGCCGCCCAAGCGGCAACGTCGAGATCGATGGACTCATCCCTAGGTGAAAGCAGGCGGCCAATGGAATAGCGGCTTGCATCAACCGTCTTTTGCTTGCGACGTAGTGAATTGACAATGATGTCTGGGCCGAGCTTCTCCGGCCGCCCCTCGCCACCACCGATCAGCGCTACCGTCCACTGGATGAGCTCGCCCTGCTTGGCCATGGACTGTATGAACTCTGCCAAGAGGGGGCTGTTGACCCTGTATGCATCAGGGTGAGTCTTGTAGAAGGATAGGAAGTCGGCCACGTCCTGGTACGGAACGCCCTCCCAGAGGTAGCCGGTCCACTTTTGCTCGCCTCCTTGCCAACTCCTCTTCGGGTCAATCTCTGGGCTGCCAAGTCCGGCCAAGAGACGCTTGGTAACCTCGAGGTTCTTGGTGAGGACATTGGCGTCCTTGTAGAAGACCACGGTCTCCAGCAATTGCCCACTGAAGGACAACATCAAGCTCTTGGCGGCCCGCATTTTAAGACGGGAAGTCACCATCAGGACGGAGTGCGACTGCACCTTCAGACCGTACTGTTTTGGCGTCGCACCACTGTGCGCCATCAGGTCGAACTCCTCCCGGAGCTCCTCTGCGGCGTCCGTGATGTGTCCAAACCACTCCGTCAGATCGGAGGTAGTATAGAGGCGACAGAGGTCCAGGTACCCGGGACGATACCCGAACCAACGTCCCATCTGCATCAGCGTGTCGTACATCTTGGATGCGCGTAGGAAGTAGCTGACGCACAACCCCTCAAGGGTCAGGCCCCGCGCCAGTTTGTCGCCACCGATTGCGATGACCTTCAATCCCGTATTGGCGTGCTCGGCATAGTCCAGCGCGTCCTTCGCCGTGCCGTTTATCATCCGGACCTGGAGATCGGAGAGCACCTCCGGAAGAACCCGACGGACATCCTCCCATTCCGGAATCGGGCCGCTCTCCAGCGAAGGATCAATGTCCAAGATCCGCGCCGAGGTGTCCTTGAAGTCGTCTTCCAGACGCCCCCTCATCCAATTTAGGAGAAGGGCGTCATCGACACCACGCAGAAGTCTTTGCCGGACCTGACGGACATACTCATCGACCTGCGCATGGACATGCTTCTGAACATTGGTGAAGCGTGTCACGTGGACCAGCATCGAGGCATGCTCGTTACCCTGCCCACGCAGAACCCGTATCGCACAGGCAAGTAAGAAGTCACCAACTGCATCCTTCAGCGATGTTGGCAGCGATTGCTTCCCATCGATAAGTGGCAGATGGCCGCTCTTGTGCTTGGGCGGCATCCAGCCGGTCACACCATCGGGATTGACGAAATCACTGACGTGCCGCGTGAGCGGGAGGCCGCCCGCGCGCCCGGTGCCGTTGTTTAAGCCGAACACACGTGCCGGGCCCACGTATGTGGATGGAGCGCCAAGCTTGATGATGAAAGCGGCGGGGAAGAGGTCGGGCCCCTCCTCCTTGGTCGCTCCCCGGTCGTGGATGAAGATATTTGCAAACGGTGTCGCAGTGTAACCGACGTAGGCGGTTTTGGTGAACGTGTGGAGGATCCGACGGATCAAGCGGTTGATCGTCTTCGGTTCGTGGTCCTCGTCGGGTTGGCCATTCTCGTCGAATACCTGCTCGCCGGTGTCAACGGAAGCGTGGTCGGCCTCGTCGTCGATCATTAGTAGGGGAAGGTTGGTGACCACCTTGCGACCAGTTTCTGGATCCTCGATGTTGGCGACGTGGTTGCGGATCCATCGAAGCAGCCGTTCCAACACGGTCTTGTTCTTCTTGACAACGAAAAGCCAAGGCCGCTGCTCTGGCGAAATGCCAAGGTTTTTGGTGGCGCTTGGGGTGAAATCGCCCTTGTCTGACCGGTTCGTGGCGTAGTTCGGCCGGATCTTCGGATCCCGGTCGATCTCCCCGACCCCCACCAGCCTGATGTCGTCCGGGTTTGGCGCCGTCTCGAACCCAAGGAAGCCCTCGTCCAGACGGATCTGAGTCTGCGATCTCAGATTGTTGTGAAGGCCAGCCAGGATGATGATGATCTTGTAGCCCGCATCCGCAGCCTTGCAGATCAGGCCGGTGTAGTTTCCGGTCTTGCCTGATTGCACATGGCCAACGACCAGACCGCGTCGGTCCCACGCCCCTTCACGGAGGGGATCCTCCAGGAGGCCCAGAACATCGTCCGTCGAACGCTCGAGCTCCTCAATCGCCGACGTTGGCAGCTTGGCCTCAAGCCACTGTCTGTAGCGTTGCCAGTAGCGCCAGTCTTGCTTCCGTGCGGCAACCAGCCAATCCTCGTGCCCGGCCTCGTCCCGTAGGGTCGTGCTGGTCCCGACCCACACGCTGAACCGACGGACCAACTCTTCGATAACCGAATCGATATCCAGCCCGGCCCGCCATGACGGCTTCATCGCCAGGATCATGTCAACCTTCTCGGCGATCATCATAGGTGTGATCGCAGCCCGTTCCTCCTCCTCCAGGAGAGACTGAGCCATCTTGACCACCTTGAAGAAGGTGTCTGGCGATGCGGCATCCATGGTTGGTTCCGTAATGGTCAATTGATGGTCAATGCGTCCACAAGCTCGGGATAGGCTTGGAACGGGTCGGTCCGCTTGAGCTGCTCCTTCGCCCTCTCGGGCTCGATCCCCTTGCGAACGACGAGATTTCTGAATAGGACGGAAAGAACCGACAGTACTTCGGATGGCGGTTCTCCAGCAAACCCGGTTCGCGGTGTTTCCGTGGCTTCGGTGGTATCGAGCCAGATCCTTTGAACAGGGATGGTCTCCTCGATCACCCGGAGCATGGCACGGACGGCCGGTCCGAGCGCACCGGCCTCATCAAGCACCGACCGAACAGCGGGATGCGACTCGTCGATCCGGTACCGCATCCCCCCCTTGAAATGTTCAGCCCGCCATGCCGCCGTGATCGGTTCAGCCTTCCCAGCGTGGATCACTTGACCTCTGTGGGCGAACACCCGGCGGGCCCGCTCCCGGGTCACTTCCGCAAGTTTCGTAAGCTTGGCCTTGATTGCCACAGGAGGACGGGCGGTGGATTTGCGGACGTCGATCTTCCACTCGTCGTCAGCCGTGTTGGGAATGTCTAGCCTGATCCTAGCCAGACGGTGCGCCTCCTCCTTCGTCCAGGAGCGCCCCTGTCCCAACCCCAACCAACTACCGGCAACCAACAGCCGCGCATTCCGATACACGTAGAATCCTTGCTGGGCGGTCCAGCCATCCGGACCTGCGGCCCTGTCACTGATCTGCGCCTCCAGCCGATCCTTATGGGGAAGGACATGGCATTGGACCTCGACTACCCCGGATGCCGTCGGGAGACGCGCTACCGGTGAGGACCATGTGGCCGGATGATTGACAAGGAAGGGATCCCAGGGGGCAATCCGGCGCCCGTTGAGCTTGAGGATCAGCCGAGGGCGCGGACCGTCCAGGTAACGGTGGAACACCATCGCGAGGTGGCGTTCGACGGCATCGATGAGATCCAAAAAGTCCTGTTCGGTGGATCCCACTGTGACAATGCGGTCGAGCAGTTCCCACAGAACAATGGTCCCTTTGTGGGCAAGCGCGAGTGGCGCCAACGCTGATTCACTGCCCGGCGCTGCCCCCTCGAGAAGGTGCCAAGCATCACCTCCGCTTGCGGCCAACACATCCATGTCCCAACGCAGGCAGGAGGTTAGTCCATCCTGGCGACTGGCCACGGTCAACCGTCTGCACTGTGAGAACGACGCCGTCTTGAGCCCCAAACCGAAGCGCCCGAGATCATCCTTGCTGCGCTCCTCCAAGGGAGTGCGGTCGCCGAGACGCATGGCCCGCTCGAGTTCCGCATCGGTCATACCGTCGCCATCGTCCAGGACAGAAATCCAGGACGCATTCCGGTTCCACGTGAAGCTGACTGCAACGGACGTCGCCCGAGCCGCAATGCTGTTGTCGATGATGTCCGCCAGCGCCGTGGCCGTCGAATAACCGAGGCCACGCAGGGACTCTACCATCGCGCTGGCCTTTGGGGGGGCGAGCCGAACACCTAGATGCGGAGTGCCGATGTTAATGCCCCCCATTAGAGAAACCCTCTGAGGAATTTCGCTCTGATAGGATGTTGCAAATATTTCAGGCCCTTTGCCTCAATCTGCCTGATCCGCTCCCGCGTCACACCATATTGCTGGCCGGTTTCTTCCAAGGTGTGGTCGGCGTTCATACCAATGCCAAAACGCATGCGCAGCACCCAAGCCACCCTCGGACTCATGTCTTCGAGGGTCGCAGATATGGCTCTACGCAGTTCAGTTCCGTAGACAGCCTCCTCCTGGCCTCGAGTTTGGTTAGAGCCGCCTTGACTTTCCAAGCCATCCACGTCGACCTCATCCAGCGGGACTGGATCCTCCAGGGACTGAAGCAACCGTTGCGCGGTTCTCGTATCAACCTCGACTTCGTGAGCCACCACGTCCGGTGTGGGAAGGTTCGATTCGGCAGATCCGCGTATCAGTCGCTTGAGCTTCATGTGCTTCTCATAGAAGTGGACGGGCAGACGGATCAGCCGTGACTGGTCTGCAATCGCACGTGTAATGCTCTGCCTAATCCACCATATTGCGTACGTGGCGAACTTAAAGCCTCTCGAAGGATCGAATTTCGAGCAGGCTCGCATCAAACCGAGTGTCCCCTCTTGGACCAAGTCTGCCAGTTCCAGTCCGCGGTTCTGGTACTTCTTCGCAACCCAAACAACCAGCCGCATGTTGGACATCACCATGCGGTCGCGCGCTTGGCGAAGGCGGCGGATCGCCCGGCGGTACTCCTCCAACAACCTCGCTTCTACTGGTGTATCTGATCTCAGGGTGGTCTGACACTCCAAGAAATCCGGCGACATCTCCAGGTTTCGAAGGGCCCTCGTCATTGCCCGGGCAAAACTCAGGTCAACTGCAGCCCCTCCCACTTCCGTCATACGTGCGTGGATTGCCAAAACTTCCTGGAAATGGCACACAAAGACAGGATCCAGGTCTGGTGCATTGTCTTCGATGTTGGCGGTTGCTGCATCACCGTCAGCCTCCACTTCGTCGCCGGGATCGAATTCTTGCTCTGACGATGGCGAGACGCCGAGCAGAAGGGATTGCGGAATTGATCCCGCTATGATGAGGAGCCCGGTTTCCAGAACTTCACCTAGTAGCACTTGCGAGCGAGCCATGATCGCAAGCACATCGTCCATACCCTCCTGAACTTGGCGCCCATAGACGATCTCATCCTCCTGGCTCAGGAGTGGCCACCGATTGATATCGCGCTGTAAACGACCAAGTGGTCCCGCTTCCGCCGCCATGATCAACTCGATGAAGTCGATGGCTTCCGCAATGGCATCGCTCTCCAGTGCTGTGGGGGGGCCTTCCGGGAGGACGGAGGGCATTGCAATGCTCTCGTCATCGATGATGATTCCAAAGTCGCCAATGGTCGTCCGCGTTGCCGTTTCCAGCAGGCCAACGAATGCTCCTCTATGCGCGGCAGCAATTTTCCGGATGTCGCCACCCCGGACCCATCCGTTTCGAATCCCCTTGAATATTAGGGCACCTAGCTTCCTGCGCAGGCCTCCTTCGAGTGCCTCCTTGGCTACCGATTCAGCGAGGTCCCTTTGCATCGCAGGAAGTTCAAGAGTAATCCCAGACCAATCGGTCCCCTCCGGCTTGGGTTGATGGAGCGACAGTGCCAAGCTCAAGGAATTGGCCGACCGGATTGCCCCGACATCCTGTTCCGGTCTCTCCGGTTCCGTATCGATCTCCCACCCGGATAGGTCCAGCACCTCGTCGCAGGAGGAGGAGCCGTCATTCTCCGACGTATTCGCTGCACTTGATGCTGGGTGATCCGGTTCGCCTCTCTCATCGTCCGGTTTGCTCGGGAGAGCTTCGGCTTGCTTGGTTGCATCGGCGAGTAGAATGAAGATATCCGCATTCTTGCTCATCGCCGCGTAGGCAGATGCTGTCCGCCCATCAACGTCGGCCAGAATAGGATTCGCGCCGGCGTCCAGCAGAAGCTTGCAGACCGCCGCGTGTCCTTTGGCTGCGGCATACATCAGCACCGTTGCACCTCGTTCGTCACAGGCGTTCACGTCCACACCGCGACGGAGATGCATTTCCACGACAGCCCGAATGCCTTGGACTGCAGCCATTTTGAGAAGCGGATCAATGCCTGAAATACTGCGGGCGCCCTTGACCAACACATCGACAGCCATGGACACCTCGCGAACTGACACGGCTCCCGATCGCGCTGAAATCATCCAATCCGTGTATCAAGCAGGCGTGGAGACACCCACCACACCTATGATTGTCTGACCAGGCAACCAGGAGGCAGGCATTCTACCATAGTGGGTAGGAGTAGGGTAGCAGAAGGTGTTGGAAAGGTGGATGAACAACCATCGACGGCTGTCATATGACAGCCGTAGGGTGATGTCTTAGCCACGGTGCTTATTCGGTGCTACCCGCTGTGCTACATTATGGGCAAGGCTTACCTTCGAAAGTCGCGCAAACGATTACTAAATAGTTCGCTCGTCGCTGGGATACCTGGACTACGAAGTTCTAGCGGCCAAGGAAATACGAACATGGAGCGGGAAGCTTTAGGGTGCTTGACAGCCGCTGAACTCCTGTTACGTTGCTGTTATGTGCATCCCTAATATGACGTCATAACTTATCAGCTAGCTGTAGATATTGAATCCTCCTCACTGTCCGTTGTTCTTCCTTCCATCGCCAGATGAAGTGCGCTTCCTATGAGATTCGCGGCGGCGAGTGCGGGATCGATGTCAACATGGGCGTAGCGGTTCGTTGTGCTTGCCTGCGTGTGACCGAGCAAACGGCCAACAACAGGAAGGCTCATGCCTTGTGCGACGCCCACGCTGGCGGCTGTGTGTCGCAGGTCGTGTAGCCGAACATTGGTCAAGCTCGCGCGCTCACAGATCCGCTTCCATGGCTTGGCAAGGTTGATCAGTGGCTGGGCTTTAGACCTACCTTGAATGATAAATGGACTTTCCTTCGAGGTTGGCAGCGCTTGCAAGCCCCGCAATACGTCCATGGCCGGTTCGCTCAGGAACAGCGGCTTGCGTCCGGTCTTGCTGTCGGGGAGCTGGATGATGCGGCGATCCCAGTCCACCCATGTCCACTGGGAAGTCAGGATCTCATTGAGTCGAGCGCCAGTGAGTAAGAGAAGCTGAACAGCCGCGATCATGTACGGCGTTTCGGTTTGCGTGGCGAGCCCCTGTCGCAATGCCTCACCGAGTCGGGCCAACTCGTCGCTAGTCAGGTAGCGTTCACGATGCAACTCGGGATACTTCTTCACATGGCGGCACGGGTTGCTGTTGTCGGGACGCATGTCCCAAAGTTCCGCAAGGTTGAACAGTTTTGAGAGAAGGGCCAGCGCTCGATTGGCTTGGTAGGGCGTCTCGTCCAGATGATGGTGCAAGCGGATGATGTCGTCGCGTGTGATGTCCGCTACCTTCCGTTTTGCAAGCCTGGGGCCAATGATTTCTCGCCACTTCTGCCGGTCGTCGCGCTGTGAGCATGGCTTTTTCCGTGGGAGATGGTCGGTTTCGTAACGCGCCCACAGATCGGCAATGGTCGGAGCAGTTCGCGCAGTAAACTTACTGGCCTGCGGGTCCTCACCGCGAGCCACGGCGGCCAGCGCTTGCGTCGCCAGTGCCCGCGCTTGGTCTGCGGTGATGGCGCCATGTGTTCCTAGGGTCAGCCAACGCTGCTGTGCCGTTCGTCCGCCCGCGCCAGCCCTGTATTTGACGATGTAGCGGCGTTGTCCGGTGGGCAGCACCTTTACCCCGAACCCCGGCAATTGGTCGTCCCAAAGAAACACCGGTTTGTCAGAAGGGGGCTCGGCCTCTACGGTGCGCTTGGTGATTCTGGCTGTAGTCACGGCATCCTCGCTGCGGTGGTTGCCAGCAAGGACATTATACAGCGCGACTCGGATAGCAGCAACCACGCAGCAACCACGGAGGCTGGGAACGGGTGGGAAGTGATAGTAACTAGTAGCCGCCTCTGCGTGAGCGAGTTCGGATATTTCGATGCAATTTCAAGCTACTAGATGACGTGATGGTGCTTGGTAGTGTTCTATAGGTCGTGAGGTTCGCTTCTGAACACCTGATTCGTAATCAGTAGGTCCGGGGTTCAAATCCCTGTTGCGGCACCAGTTTCTTCAAGGGCTCGGCAAGCAATTGCCGGGCCCTTGATCGTTTCTGGTCTTGGATCCCCAAGGGGGTTGCTGACGGTGGCGTCGCCCGGTGCCGCCGCTATGGAGAGAAGACCACCGGCGTGATCCGTACGGCCATGTCGAGGGCAACTCCGGAGCGGAGGATTCTCAGGACCGCGATGGTGCCTACGGTGGCGTCGTGGACGAGGGATTGCAATTCCTCCGGCGAGGAGACCATGCGGCCATTGGCCTCGATGATGGCGTCTCCCGGCATTGCTCCGGCGCGGGCGGCGGGGGAACCGGGGACGCCCTGCTGGACCACAAGGGCGCTGCCGCCGGGCACCACATAGAGCCCCAGTCCCGGACGGGCCGATCCGCGCTGCACGGTTCCGGATTCCGCAGGGAACCGCGAGCCGAAATCGGGTGCCGCAACGACGGCGGTGTCGGCGCGCAACATCCGCGCGACCGCCGCATCGGCGATTTCCATCGGGATGGCAAAGCCCAGTGTCGAGCCGCCGGGTGCGGTTTGCACCGCCGCCGTGTTGATGCCGACGACCTCCCCGCGGCAGCTCAGCAATGGACCGCCGGAATTGCCGGGACGCAACGGCACCGTCGTCTCCACCATCCCCATCATGTGACGATCCGGTGCCGTGATGACCTCGCGGCCGAAGCCGTTGACGATGCCGGTGCTGACGGTGGTCCCTTGACCGAACGGGTTGCCGATCGCCAGCACGGAGTCGCCCGGCTGCAGGCTGCCGGCCGGCGCACGCCGTGCTGCCGGAGGAAGGGGACCATCGACGGACAACAGCGCCAGATCCTGGTCGGGCGCACGGGCCGCGATCCGGGCGGCGCGGTGCTCGCCGTCGGCCAGGGTGACGATGTGCAGGTCTCCGACCGTGGCGACATGGTCATTGGTGACGATGTGGCCATCGCTGTCCCAGATGAAGCCCGTCCCGAACGCGGGCTGGCCGCTTGAGGTCCGGATGGTGATCTTCACCGTCGATGCTGTGCTGGTCGGCAGCAGCTGGATGCCGGCCGGGCCGCATCCGGCGAAAACCGGTTCGAGCGTCAGTATGGAAAGGGCGATGGCCATCGCCAGTGCAGCAAGTCTTTGCATAGCGAGTACCTCCTTGGAAGCAGCCAAACAAAAACGATGCCAACTGGAGCCAGTGGCCGGAAAAAGAGAAAGCCTAGCGATACTGGTTGGATGTTGTTTTGTCCGATAACATCATAGTCCTTAGGCAATGCAGCCGGGCGGCAGGTTTTGCCGGGTGTCGGGACAAATATTCCCAGTCATTCCTAATTGGCCCGGTAGGCATTTTCTGCAAGGCACAGGGATTGAAGCGATCGGAGTAAAGCCGTTGAGGACAAGTGGCAGGCAGCGGAAGCGATGAAATTACCTCTAATTTTATGTGTCTGCCCTGTAATCAAAATGATGATTTTAGATTGTCCGAAAGCCGTTCCCGAAAACCAGATATCGTGGAATAGTGCCTCTCATAAGTGGTCGCCCAAAAGGGGCAACCAATGATGAACGGCTAATAAGGAATTAACCAATGCGTATGCCAATCATTGTTGCCCTTTTCGTTTCCGCCGGCTTGGCCGGTTGTACGACCACGAACGGTTCGACCGTTGCCGGCGTCGCGGTTACTGCAACTCCGGTGGTTGCCACTCCGGTTATGGCCACCCCAGTCATGGCCACTCCAGTCATGGCTTCCCCGGTTGTGGCCAGCCCGGTCATGACCGCTCCGGTCATGGCGTCCCCGGTCGTGTCGACCCCTGTGATGGCGACCCCTGTGATGGCGTCCCCGGTCGTCTCCACCCCCGTCATGGCCACTCCGGTGGTTTCCGCACCCGTCATGGCGGCCCCGGTTATGGCAACCTCCGTCATCTCCACTCCTGTGATGGCCGCTCCCGTGATGGCCGCTCCGGTCGCCGGTTCGCCGGTCTACTACGTCCGTTGACCACCCGGCGCTGCAGATAGGAGGCTGAGATGATGAAGGCACTCGCTTGTGCAACGTTGCTGGTGGCCGGTATGGCCGGCGCGGCTCAGGCTCAAGTCGTCTACTATGCGACCCCGGTGGTTGCGGCCGCGCCCGTGGTCACAGTTCCCGTGATGGCGACCACGGTCGTTGCGCCGACCGCCATGATCGCCTCTCCCGTCGTTGCGGCTCCGGTGGTGAGCGCGCCCGTTGTCGCCTCTCCGGTGGTCGCCTCCCCGGTGGTTGCTGCCCCGGTGATGGCGGCGCCGGTCGTTGCCACGCCGGTTGTCGCGATGCCGACCTACATGGTTCCGACCTATGCCGCGCCGGTATACCGGGTCCGCTAGGCTGGGTAAGGGAGGCATGTGATGCGCTTGTCCATATGGTCCGCTGCGGCATTGTCCGTCGTCGCTGCCGCTTCGTCCGCCCAGGCGCAGGTCGCCTATTACGGCACCCCCGTCGTTACGGGAACGGTCGTACCGACGGCCGCGGTGACGGTTGGAACGGTGATGGCAACTCCGGTGGTCGCCGCACCGGTGATGGCGGTCGCTCCTGTGATGGCCGCTCCGGTGGTCGCTGCGCCGGTTGCCTATGCGGCCGGACCGGAGGTGCGCGGCTTCTATCAGGTGAAGCGGGGCGGACGGCTTGAAACGGTTGCCCGGAAGGTCGGTGTTTCGCTGGCCGATCTGGTCCGGCTGAACCCGTCGCTCGATCCGCAGGAACGGCTGGCGTCCGGCACCCTGGTCGCCCTGCCGGTGCCGTAAGGGCGGAGCTTCGCTGTTGCCGATGTTCGGGAATATCAATCTCCGTACCGGCTTGCGGACGGCTGGCAAGCTGGCGGTTGCGGCGGCGGTGCTGGTCACCGCCGCCTGCACCACCACCGGTGGCCAGCCGACGGCAGGCGTCATCGAACCGTCCTATGTCTTCATGATCGGCGCCAACAAAAGCGACGTACTGGGGATGTTGGGTGCCCCGCAGACGGGACCTCGGTTCGACCGTTTCAGCAACCTGACCGAGGTGACATATGTCTTCCCGTTCCGTGCGGTGCAGGCCGAATCCCGGCTGAAGGATGGAACGACCCGGGTCGAACTGGTCGACACCATTCACTTCTTCTTCAATCAGAAAAATCTGGTCGAGCGCATGGCGTTCCGAACCGACCGCTATTATCCGAGCTTCACCGATTTTCCCGTTCACAAGGTTACTGTGCTGCCCCGATTGATCGACCGCCAGGGACGGATCCATCCCGTCGCGGATCTTTCGCCTTCCATGCTGCGGACAGCGGGCTGAGGCGCCATGGCGACGGGAACTGGAAAACGGCGCCGCGCCTCCCCCAACGCCCAGGGCGATGAGGCAAAAGCCTCCGCTCCGACCGAAGCGCAGAGCGACGCGGTGCAGGCGGAGGACGGCGGGAGCGGACAATCCGATGCGGACGGACAGGAGACTCCGTCCGGAGGCGACCGGCGCCGAAGCGGATGGATAAGGTCCAGGCCGCGGCTGGCGGCCCTCGCCGCGGCCGGACTTGCGGCCGCCGGCTTGGTGGTTGTCGGGCTGGCGGTGGTGCTTCCGCAGCAACCGGCGTCCGGTGACGTTGCCGCACTTTGGGGCCGGCTGTCCGCCGCCATGGCTGCGGGCACGGCGCCAACGGCCCCGGCAGAGCCGCCGCCGGCTGAGAAAGCGCCGTCAGACGCGGCCCCGCAAAGCCCGGTGGCGGATGTCCGGACGGCTAAGGCGCCAAGGCCGCCGGAGCCTCCGGTCACGCAGACGGCTCCGGCGATGGCGCCGACGCCGGAGGAGCCTCTGCCTGTTCCGCCGACCGTGGTGCCGGTTGTATCCCCCATGCCGACGCCGCCAGCGGCAGCGCCGGCTGAACAGGGCCGGCAGCAGCCTCCGCCCCGTCTGGCGGCCGCCTCTCCAATTCCGCAACGCAAGCCGAAAGCGGCGCCACCCAGGCAGACCGGCACGCCCATCATGGCGGCTCCGACCGCCGGGGTCGCCGCCGGGGCTGCGGTCGTGTTGACGGTTGGGCAATCCACCGTGGGAAGCACGCTGCGCATTCTGGGACCCGGCTCGTCAGACCGGCTTTGGCCCGATCGCACGCGGGAAATCGCTTACCGTTTCGGCCGACACCGCGTCCTTGTGGAGGGCATGGCGGTCACCGGTGTCACGCTGTGGTTCGATCCCCAGGGGGTGCTGGCCGCCGCCCGAACCCTGGAACCGGCGCCCCATCTGCTCGGGAACCCCGGCAGTGTGGCGGTCCTGCCGGCAACCATGGCCGGATATTGAAGCTTGCTCATACGGAAACGGGCGCCGCATCCCCCGAGACGGCGCCCGCCAATCACCCCGGATGACCCTTGGACGTCACTCCACCGTGTAGGGCGGCTTGGTGTAGCCCGCCGGCGACAGGGTGAAGATCTCCGCGCCGTCGGCGGTGACGCCGATGGAATGCTCGAACTGGGCGGACAGCGACTTGTCCTTGGTCACGGCGGTCCAGCCGTCGCCCAGGATCTTCACGTCGGGGCGGCCGGTGTTGATCATCGGCTCGATGGTGAAGATCATGCCTTCCTTCAGGACCAGGCCCTCGCCCGGCTTGCCGTAATGCAGGACCGACGGCGGCTCGTGGAAGACGCGGCCGACGCCGTGGCCGCAGAAATCGCGCACCACCGAGAAACGGTGGGACTCGGCGAAGGTCTGGATGGCGTGGCCGATATCGCCCAGCGTGGCGCCCGGCTTCACCGCGGCGATGCCGATCATCAGCGCGTCATAGGTGACGTCGACCAGCTTGCGCGCCTTCACGCCGACGTCGCCGCACAGATACATGCGGCTGCTGTCGCCGTACCAGCCGTCGACGATGGGCGTGACGTCGATGTTCAGGATGTCGCCGTCGACCAGCCGCTTGTCGCCGGGAATGCCGTGGCAGACGACATGGTTGACCGAGATGCAGTTGGCGCGCGGGAAGCCGCGATAGCCCAGCGGGGCAGGGACGCCGCCATGGTCGCGGATGAACTGCTCCAGCAGGCGGTCAAGCTCGCCCGTGGTGACGCCCGGCTGCACATAGGGGACGATGTAGTCCAGTGCCAGCGCGGCCAGACGGCCGGCCTTGCGCATGCCTTCGAATCCCTCCGGACCATGAAGACGGACGCGGTTGGATTCGACGTGATCCTGTTCCAAGACGAAAGCCCCTATGCCAAGTAACCAAAAGCCGGATGTTTGAGCCCGCCGCAGCCCTAAAGCCGGATCGGCAGCGGCCGGTCCAATTCAATCGATTCGGGCGTGATCGCGCAAGACCAACACAGCGCCTCCACCCCCGAATCCAGCGCGCGGCGCAGACCATCATGATACGCCGGATCGAGATCAGCCGCCGTGCGGAAATGGGAACAATCGCCGCGTTGGACAAGGTAGAGCATGACCGCGCGGCAGCCCTGGGCCACCATTGCCGCCATCTCCTCCAGATGCTTGGCGCCGCGGGCGGTGACGCAGTCGGGGAATTCGGCGGCGTCACCATACGCGCCTTCGGGGCGGCGGAGGTGGACGTTCTTGACCTCGACATAGGTGGGAGGCCGGGCGGCGGGCTTGGCCGGATCGTCCTCCAGCAGCACGTCGATGCGGCTGTTGCGGCCGTACTTCACCTCGCGCCGCAGCCGGTCGTAGCCGGCCAGTTCCGGGATGGTGCCGGCAGCGATGGCGGCGGCGACCAGCGCGTTGGGATGGCCGGTGTTGACGCCGACCAGCCCCTCGCCCCAGGGGGCGGCGGCCTCCACCAGCTCCAGCGTGTAGGCCAGCTTGCGGTTCGGGTTGTCGGAGCGCGACAGCCAGACGGCGGAGCCGGGAAGGTCCAGCCCGATCATGCTGCCGGAATTGGGGACATGCGCCGTCACCTCCACCCCGTCCAACAGGACATCGGCAAGAAACCGCTTGTAGCGGCGGATCAGGCGGCCTTGAAGAAGGGGGGTGGGAAAGCGCATCTTGGCCGCGACGCTACCCTTGGCCTTCCCGCTCGACAAGAGCGTTCCACGGAGACCCGCACCGCCATGACGTCCGAAGCCGCAGAAAACCCGGTTGCCGCAAATCCCACTGCCGCCGTCCTGGTGATCGGCAACGAGATCCTGTCGGGCCGCACCAAGGACGCCAATCTCGGCCACATCGCGGAGAAGCTGACGGAGATCGGCGTGCGGCTGCGCGAGGCCCGCGTGGTGCCGGACGTGGAGGAGGAGGTCGTCGCCGCGGTCAACGCGCTGCGCGCCCGCTACACCTATGTCTTCACCACCGGCGGCATCGGCCCGACCCACGACGACATCACCGCCGCCTGCGTCGCCAAGGCCTTCGGCGTGGCGCTGGAGCGCAACCCGGAGGCGGTCGCCCGGCTGGAGCGCCATTATGCCGCCGGCCAGCTGAACGAGGCGCGGCTGCGCATGGCCAATGTCCCGGCCGGCGGCATCCTGATCGACAACCCGATCAGCCAGGCGCCGGGTTTCCAGATCGGCAACGTCTTCGTCATGGCCGGCGTGCCCAACATCATGCGGGCGATGCTGGACGGCATTCTGCCGCGGCTGGCCGGCGGGCCGGCTCTGCATGCCCGCACGGTGGCCTGCGAGTTGGCGGAGGGGGTGATCGCCGCCGAGCTGTCCGCTCTGCAGGACCGCCATCCGGCCCTGGAGATCGGCAGCTATCCTTACTTCCGCGCCGGCTTCTTCGGCGTCAGCCTGGTCCTGCGCGGCACCGACGAGCAGGAATTGGCGGCCGCGACCGACGAGCTGGCGGAGATCGTCCGCCGCCTGGGCGGTACGCCCACCGTCACGATTGGTACGAAAGGGTAGTCGGGCTATGACTCCGGTCCAAATGACGGTTATGTCGGCGGATCGATTGTCGAGGACCGTTTAGGCCCTACATTAACAGATTGTCATCCAAATCAGCTTTGCCGCGGGAGTCCCGCCATGAAGAGCTTCGAGAAAGCAGCGCTGCTGTTTCTTCTCCGCCATCTGTTCGCCGGCGTCGTCGGCGCCGTGGTGCTGGCGACCGGTCTCTTGTGGTTCGACGTCGCCAAGCTGGCGACGCTGATCGGCAACAGTGATTACGGCATCACCGCCACGGTGATGCTCTATGCCGGCCTGATGCTGACCTTCGGCAGCGTGTCGATGGGAATCGGCATCATGACGATGAACGAGGACACCCGTCCTTAATCAGAGGCCGAACGGTCCGAATCGGTTATAGACCCAGACCAGGGCGACGATCAGCGCCAGCCAGAGCGCGGCGTTGCGCAGCACGACTCCGCGGTTCCGGCGAAGGGCGGCCGGCACCACCAGGACCGCGACCATCAGCAGCGCCACCAGCGACATCCATTGCGTCTCGCTCACGCTGCCTCCCTCCCTATGCCGGCCCAGTCCCGGGCCTGTCTCCCAGTTGCGCTTCCTTCGATATGGGAATGCCTGCGGTTTTGCGAAGGCCTCTTGACCCGCAGCCCCGCGATTGTCTAAGTCATGACCACGGAACGGTGCGTTGCATATCGAGGTATGCAATCTGCGCGCGCGGCGCGGGACCGCTCCGTGGACATGAGCTTTGCCGTACGGATCCGGTCGCATGGGCTGGATTGCGGTGGCAGAGTCCGGGGCGCGGGCGTGGCGAAACCGGTAGACGCAAGGGACTTAAAATCCCTCACCTCTTGGTATGCGGGTTCGAGTCCCGCCGCCCGCACCATCTTGCCGAGCGATGGCTTTCCCGACTGATGCGGGAGCGTCCCAACGGGCGTGGAGGGGGCGGGAACCCACCCAGGCCCCACCCATGCGGCTCCCGCACCGGGGCGGTCGCTCACCGCGCCTCGACCGGGCCGCAGGACCGACGGTGGGCCAGCAGGCAGTCTTCGGTCTTCGACTGCCGCATCAGGGCGTGCATCAGCCAGTAGCCCAGCATCAGGACGATCATGATGGCGATGGCGGCGCCGAGATTTGCGGCCATGCGGGGGCGATCGTCGTTCGGCATTCTATCGGGCATCACGTCTTGCCCGGCTTCCGCTTGGTCCGGCCGTTGGCCGCCTCGCCCTCCTTGCGCTGAAGGAACAGGCGGCCGGCCTGCATCGCGGCCGCACGGTTGATGTAGGTGCCGCAGTCGAAGCGCCGGCCGTCGAACATCACCGTCAGGGTGAAGCTCTGCGGGGCGACTTCATCAACAATGATCGAGGAAGGGGCAGTCGAGGGGGAGGCGGGCTTCATGCGGTGGTCTCTGCTTCTTGCCTGCGGCGTAAGGATTCATACGTCCCCGGTTACGCGCAGGCCAGCGGCTTCGACGAGCCCGCCGCCCGATCAGCGCTCCACCTTGCCGCCGGCATTGACCCAGGCGGCGAAACCACCGCGCATGCGGTTGATGGTGCCGGTGTGGCCGGCGGCCATCATGCGCTCGGCGGCAGGACCGCAACGCATGCCGCCCTGGCAATGGAAGACCAGATGCTTGCCCGAGTCGGTCGGGACGCGCGACGGGTCGAACCGCGACAGCGGATTCAGGATCGCGCCCGGAATATGGCCGGCGGCGTGTTCATGCGGTTCGCGGACGTCGACGATCACCGCCTCGCCCTTGGACTGCCATTGGATCGCGGTCGCGGCGTCGATCTGCTGGATACGGCCGGCGGCGCCCTGTCCATCCGAGGGTGCAGCGGGAATCAGGCGGCGGAAAAGCGAGCACAGCGACATGGTTCGTGGTCCTTGCAAGGGGGGAGGGGCAGGGGGAGAGGGCGGCCGCGGACGGCTCTTGACCTATAGATTAGTATATTCTAATTTATTGTCAATGAATGGCGGTGCCGCCTGGGCACAGATGGTCCTGCGGGCGCCCTTCAAAAACAGGAGACGACCATGCACAAGAACTGGCCGCAGATGACCGGTGAGCTGTCCGGCGCCATCCGTGAACTGCGCGGCGGTGCGCCCGACGTCATGAAGGCCTTTTCCGGAATGGCCCAGGCGGCGCTGAAGGCGAATGCGCTGGACACCAAGACCAAGGAACTGATCGCGCTTGCCATCGCGGTGGCGATCCGTTGCGACGGCTGTGTCGCCTTCCATGCCGAAGCGGCGATGAAGCAGGGGGCCAGTCGCGACGAGGTGATGGAGACGATGGGGATGGCGGTTTATATGGGCGCCGGGCCGTCGGTGATGTATGCCGCCCAGGCGGTCGAGGCCTTCGACCAGTTCGCCGAAAAGGTGGCCGGCTGATCGGAAACCTGATCCGGCCGGAAAGCGCGATCCCAAGTGAGGGGATCGGGTGGTGCGGGCGGTCGGACTCGAACCGACACTCCTTGCGGAACCGGATTTTGAGTCCGGCGCGTCTACCAATTTCACCACGCCCGCAGCGACGCCTCTTCTAACGCAACAGTCCGGAAACGGAAAGTGCAAAAGAACGGGGCGTCCGGGCTTCTCCGTCCGGACATCGCCAGGCGTCGGGGACGCCGCCGCGGTGCCGCTTATTCCCCGCAGCGGCCGTGGCCCCTGCCATGCCGTCGCAGGGGCGGCGCGGGTGTCGCGGACGGCTGGCCGAACGGCCCAGTACGCGCTACCTTGTCGGCCATGACGACCAAGCCCCTCATGTCCCGCGTCTTCGACGATCCCCGCGTGGCCGCCCTGCTGCTGGCGCTGGCCAGCGCAGGGGTGCTGCTGTCGGCCCTGTTCTTCCAGTTCGTGCTGGATTACCAACCCTGCGTGCTGTGCATCATGCAGCGCTGGCCCTATGTGGCGGTGATGGTGCTGGGGCTGGTGACCTGGCTGTTCCGCCGCTGGAAGGGGCTGGGCGACGCGCTGCTGGTGGTGAGCGGGTTGGCCCTGCTGGCCGGCGCCGGCATCGCCGCCTATCATGTCGGGGTGGAGCAGCATTGGTGGGCCGGCACCTCGTCCTGCGGCGGGTCGGCGCCGGCCAATTCGCTGGAGGCGTTGCGCGCCCAGGTGTTGGCCGCCCCGGTCACCCGCTGTGACGAAGTGGCGTGGTCGCTGTTCGGGATCTCAATGGCGGGCTACAACGTGGTGATCTCGCTGGCGCTGGCGGCCTACGCCTTCGTCGCGGCACGCATCGCCTACACCCGCACCCCGGTGTCGAGGACCGCATTGTGAGTGAAACGACGTCTGCCTCCGCTGTTTCCCGTTCCGGCTCGCTGCCCGGATCTCTTCCCGGTTCGATGCCCGGCGATCTGCCGCGGCGCGAGCGGCTGGCCCGCATCGTCCGGGTCGACCATGCCGGCGAGTACGGCGCCAAGCGTATCTATGAGGGCCAGATCGCCGTCATGGGCAAGGGGCGCCACGGCAAGACCCTGCGCCACATGGCGGAGCAGGAACTGGTCCATCTGCAATATTTCGAAAAGCAGCTGAACCGCCGCCGGGTGCGGCCGACCCTGCTGCAGCCCCTGTGGCACGTCACCGGCTTTCTGCTGGGCGCCGGCACCGCGATCCTGGGCGAGCGCGCGGCGATGGCCTGCACCGTCGCGGTGGAAGAGGTGATCGAGGAGCATTACGAGGCGCAGTTGAAGCATCTCGGCCCCGAGGAGCAGGAGTTGACCGACAGCATCCGCAAGTTCCAGGCGGAAGAGGTCGAGCACCGCGACATCGGGCTGCAGAACGAGGCGGAGCGCGCGGCGGGCTATCCGATTCTGTCGGCGGCGATCAAGGCCGGCACCCGGGCGGTGATCTGGGTGGCCGAGCGGGTGTAGGGTGCGGGTGTAACGGGCGGGTGCAGGGGGGCGACACCGTCCCCCCATCCGCACCGCGCTACATCGGGTCCAGTTCCGAGTCCCAGTAAAGAAAATCCCGCCAACTTTCATGGAGGAAGTTTGGCGGGAAGGCGCGTCCGTTCTCTTGCAACTCGTAGGCACTGGGCTGGAAGGGCGGACTGAGGGGGATCATGCCGCAGACGTGGGGAAGGCGGTCGCCCTTCGCCAGATTGCAGGCCGAACAGGATGTGATGACGTTTTCCCACGTCGTCCGACCGCCGCGCGACCGCGGGATCACATGGTCGAAGGTCA
>PJUA01000313.1_pt1 | contig 33783 bp, 28 predicted proteins | sample 1512151 | NCBI WGS metagenome assembly PJUA01 (sample SAMN08177678, study PRJNA422409) | Soil metagenome, whole genome shotgun sequencing project. | isolation source: Soil enriched on filter paper: beechwood xylan treatment | place: USA: Madison | collected 2015-01-15
CCACCACGCCGGTCTCGGCATCGACGAGAGCGACACTGAGCAGCCGCTGCGTCAGTTCGGTGTGGCCGCGCACCAGCACGCTGAAATGGCGGCTGCCGGCATATTCGTTGCCGGGATAGGCGATGAAGGCCAGATCCTTGCCGGGAAAGGCCGCCAGCCCGGCTTCGGCCACCCGGTCGATCGACACCATGCTTCCGGTCATCGGCTCCGGATGGCGGGCGGTCATCGCCGCCAGCTCGGTCTTCTGCCAATAGCCGGTGATCAGCGGCGAAAAGGACAGGATGGCGCCGGTCAGCCCGACGACGAAGGCCCAGACCAGGGTCGCCACGCCGAACAGATTGTGCAGGTCGATGTTGCCGATGCGCGTCCCCCGCCCGAAGCGCAGGATGCCGAAGGCCAGCTTCTTCATGAAGGGGCCGTAGACGACCAGTCCGCTGACCGTGCTGACCACGAACAGCAGCCCCATCACCCCGACGAACATCTGCCCGGCGAAGCCGGTGAACAGGTCGACATGCAGCTTCAACAGGAAGCCGACCAGCGTCTCCTCCGGCTGCTTCAGCATCTGGTTGGCGCCGGTGAAGCCGTTCAGCACCACCCAGCGCCCCAACTCGAACCCACTCTCCTCCGGCGGTCCCAGATAGATGTAGTTGACCGCCTTGTCCTCCGCATCGAAGGACAGCAGCTTGGGCGCCAGCGCCGGATCGGCCTTCTGCGCGATGTCAACCAGCGACTGGAGCGGCAGGCGGGCCTGCCCCTCCGTGTAGCTGCTGTCCAGCTCCTCCCCCATCAGATGCTGGATCTCGTGGTGGAACACCAGGATCAGCCCGGTCACGCAGAGGATCAGCAGGTTCGCCGAACAGATCAGGCTGGTCCAGCGGTGGACGAGGCGCCAGCCCCGCAGGCTCGCAGGCGTCATGACGGCTTCCTTTGCCAATGGGGAAGGGGAAGGATCGGCACGGACACTTACCAGCGGTAGCGCAGACCGGCGGTCACCGTCCGCTGATAGCCATAGGCGCACCACTCGCCGTAATAGCAGGAGGCGACATATTCCTTGTTGAACAGGTTCTTGCCGTTGACGGTGACCTCCGCCCCCTGCAGCTTCGGCGACAGGGCGCCCAGGTCGTAGGACACGGTGGCGTCCACCAGCGTGAAGGACGGCACCTTGAAGGTATTCGCCGTGTTCATGGTGCTGCCGGTGAAGCGCACGCCGGCGCCGACGCCGAGCCCGGTCAGCGGGGTGCCTTCCGGCATGTGGTACATGGCCCAGGCCGACGCCTGATGGCGCGGCACCGCGGCCAGACGCTTGCCCTCCAGTCCGTCATTGTCCTTGGTGTATTTGGTGTCGAGGTAGGTGTAGGTGCCGATCAGCTCGAGGTCCTTGGTCACGCCGACCTTGGCCTCCAGCTCGATGCCGCGCGACCGCGCCTCGCCGCTCTGGACGGAGAAGCCGGGGTGGGCGGGATCGCTGGTCGTCAGGTTGCTGCGGGTCAGGTCGAAAAGGGCCGCGGTGAACAGGCTGTTCATGCCCGGCGGCTGGTACTTCACGCCGACCTCGTACTGGGTTCCCTCCTCCGGCTTGAAGGGCGTGCCTGCGAAATCGACGCCGCTGCTGGGCGTGAAGGACTCGGCGTAGCTGATGTAAGGCGCGATGCCGTTCTCGAAGACATAGGTCAGGCCGGCGCGGCCGGTCCAGGCCTGATCGGACTGGGTGCTGCTGCCGAAGGCCGTGTTGGAGGTGGTCTTTGCCCAGTCGCGGCGTCCGGCCACCGTCAGGATGAAGCCGCCGAGCCGCATCTGGTCCTGCAGATAGATGCCGGTCTGGCGCCCGTCGATGTCGGTGCGGTTGACCGCCGGCGGGGTGACGGCGACGCCATAGACCGGGTTGAACACGTCGATCGACGGCGCCAGCCCGAAGCCGGCGGTGTAATGGCCGTCGAGCCGCTGGTAATCGACGCCGGCCAGCAGTGTGTGGCCGATCGGACCGGTGGAGAAGCGCCCTTCGATCTGGTTGTCGAAGGTGTAGCTGTTCATCTCCTCCCGCGAGGTGGCGATGCCGCGATAGAGGGTGCGGTAGTCGGGCGCGAGGCCGTTGGCGTACAGGCTGTCGTAGGCGACCTTGGCGTTCAGCCAGCGCCCGTTCAGCCGCACGGTCCAGACGTCGCTCAGCTTCTTGTCGAAGGCATAGCCGACCGAGGCCTGACGGCGGTCGAACTTCTCGAAATTCGGATCGCCGTCATAGAAATCGACCGGGATCCTGCCCAGCGGATTCGACAGCACCGTGCCCTGCGGCGGGATGCCGCCATAGGAATTGCCCTTCGGATCGTGCTGATAGAAGCCCAGCAGGGTCAGGCTGGTCTCGGCATCCGGCTTCCAGGTGAAGGACGGGGCGACGGCGATGCGCTCGTTCTCCGTCATCCGGATCTGGCCGTCCTCGCTGAGGCCGACGGCGGTCAGGCGGTAGAGGAACTTGCCGTCCTTGTCGATCGGGCCGGAGAAGTCGGCGGTGCCGCGCCAATGATTGTCGGTGCCGTATTCGATCCCGACCTCGTTCAGCGCGGTGGCGGTCGGACGCTTGGAAACCTGATTGATCAGGCCGCCGGCCGGCGACTGCCCGTACAGCACGGAGGTCGGGCCCTTCAGCACCTCCGCCCGCTCCAGCAGATAGGGGTCGACCTGCGACGCCGCGTAGTAGAGCGACTGCAGCTTCAGCCCGTTCAGATAGGTGTCGGCGTCGAAGCCGCGGACCTTGAGCTGGTCATAGCGGGTCGCCACCGCGCCGCGCGTCTCCGCCGTCACGCCGGCGGTGTAGCGCACCACCTGATTCAGCGTCTGGGCGTTCTGGTCGCGGATCTGGTCGGCCGGAATGACCGAGATCGACTGCGGCGTCTCGATCAGCGGCGTGTCGGTCTTGGTGCCGGTCGCCTGCTGGTTGGCGACATAGCCGGTCACCGGCGACAGCGCCGTTTCCCCCTGCCCGGTCACCGTCACCGCCGGCATCTGCAGCGCGGCGCCATTGTCGGCGCTCTGTCCGCCCGCGCTTTGCGCCCCCGCCACCGCCGGCACCATCAGACCGCCCAGCACCATGGCGCCGAACGCCGCCCCACGCGACACCCGGCCGCCCTCAACCCGTTTCTTCACTTGCTTGCCCCCAGCACGAATAAGAATCATTCGCAGTTGAGAGCCCTCATAATGCAACTCATTCTCAAATTCAACGCCTATTCGCGTATGTGGCGCGACAATCGCATTCAACTCCTTTCCCCGGCCGGGGCTGTTGTCGTATCGCTTGCGGATTCTCCCACCAATCGGAAAACAGGCGTGCTATCCGGCGTTCACGCCAACAGTCCTACATGCGCGGGGAGGCTAAGGTGTCCGCCGAGCAGCTGCCCAGCGACTGAAGACTTTTCATTGATCGAGTTGCGCTCGGACCTTTGCGCCACCTGGCAAGGGCAAGCCGGGTGTGCAAAGGTCCGGAGGAAGCCCTGTCAAAACCCCGTCAGCTGATCAGAATGGGCGGCGGTGTGTAGCCGGGTGCGCGCAGGAAATACTCGGTCGGCGTCTTCTCTTGACCGCTGGCGTGGCGCGTGTGCACGGTCTTCGCCTGATTGTCGGCGATCCTCATCTCGTCAGCGCCGATTTTAGAGACGCCGACGACAAGATAAATGTGGTCCGCCCCCGGAGGGGTTGGATCCAGGTCGTAGGTTACGCCAATGTCGCCCGCCTGCTGCTGCCCGACGGCGATACGCTCCCAACCGCGTTCCTTGATAATTGTTGCAAGATGCCCTGCTCCCAGCGTCATCGGAACGGCAATGCCAGCGCCTTGCAGCAGCGCGCTCAGGTTGGCGGCACAACCGTTCGTCGGAAAACCGGGAAGATGCTTTCTTGCCTCGGCTTGTGCCTTTGCCAACTCGGTAGGTGAATTGCCATGTTTGATGAGCGTCGGGATACAATCCTTGTCCATGATGTCCTCCATCGGAGTGCGGCGGAGCGACAAACCGCCGATCGAACCGCCGATCGGAATGGACGACGCACCACCATCAGAGGATCATGACCCCGATAACAACCGAATTTAAATGACAAATCATCTGTTTCTCCCCTTATGCGAGTATTACGTTTCCACTCTGTGGCTCTGGGCCAATTCCTCATCCGTACGCGCCATTTGGTCGGGACCGGCGGGGTTCAGCCACAAAACTCTCCAAGCCTAGGCCCAATTCGCTCTCCTCTCATGATACAATCGCCCAATGCCGTTTGTATTCAAGCAACTCAAAAAAAAACTATAAAAGAAATCGCTTTGGTTATCTCAAGAAGTTTTCGAGAATACGGTTGTACCACTTGGGCCAATGCTCGGAAATCTCCGTGATTTGTGTGCATCAACGGATGTCTGAATAGCGAGGCTTGCCGACGGCTTCTTGCCGCAGCCGAGGCCGCTGGCCAGTTCAAAATCTCGGTGGTGGACATGGCCAAGTGCCGTCCGGCTTGGCTGGATACGGCCTACCGTCAACCCTAAAAAGCCGAAAGCCGCCCGGAGGCGGCTTTGGTTGGTGTGTCGGCGCTTCGCCTACATCCCCGTCTAAGTGACTGGCGGTGCCAAACGGCCCCTCCTGGACGGGCAGCGAGCGCAGCCTTTCGGCGCTTACCTCGACACATCCCGATTATGGGTTCCCTCCGACTTGGGTCAATTCCGTTCCGCCGAAAAAATCTTCGCCGCCCTCCGACGAATCCCTCCCGCCGCTGCGTATCAGGGAGGAACAGCAAGACCGGGGCGGCCGAAAACGCCGTCCGGTCAAGCGCCGGGGCAAGCGTCGGAACAGGTCATGACGATTCGTTGGAAGCCGGTGGTCACCGGTGTGATTCTCGCCGGTCTGGTCGGTGGCGTCGGCTACGCGGTTCAGCAAAAGCTGGCCCCCCAGGCAGCGACACAGCCGGGCCGCCCCCCGGCCGGCGCGCGCAGCAACGTGGTGGCAGTGCAGGCCGGTACCGTGGCGCGGGAGGATGTGCCGATCTGGTTCGACGGCATCGGCACGGTCCAGGCCTTCAACAGCGTCACCGTGCGCGCCCGCGTCGATGGCGAGCTTCAGCGCGTCTCCCTGCAGGAAGGGCAGTTGGTCAAGGCCGGCGACCTGCTGGCGACCATCGATTCCCGCCCGCTCCAGGCCCAGCTCGCCCAGGCCGAGGCGAAGAAGGCGCAGGACGAGGCGCAGTTGGCCAATGCCCGCCGCGACCTCGAGCGCAACATGAACCTGAAGGAATTCGCCTCCCGCCAGACCGTCGACACCCAGCGCGCCCTGGTCGCCCAGTACGAGGCGCAGATCCGCGCCGACGAGGCGGCGATCGAGGCGGTGCGGGTCCAGTTGAACTACACCACCATCACCGCCCCGATCAGCGGCCGCATCGGTCTGCGCAATGTCGACCAGGGCAACGTGGTGCGGGCCAGCGACCAGAGCGGCATCGCCACCATCACGCAAATCCAGCCCATCGCCGTCCTCTTCACCCTGCCGGAGAAGCAGCTGCAGGCCGTGCTCGCCGCCCAGGCGCAAGGGGCGGTGACGGTCGAGGCGCAGGACCGGGAAGGCCGCCGCGTTCTCGACACCGGTGCGCTGGCGGTGGTGGACAACCTGATCGACAGCGGCACCGGCACCATCCGCCTGAAGGCGCAGATGCCGAATGATCCGCAAAAGCTGTGGCCCGGCCAGTTCGTCAATGTCCGCCTGCTCTCCACCATCCGCCGCGGCGCCACCACCGTGCCGGCGACCGTGGTGCAGCGCGGCCCCCAGGGCACCTACGCCTACGTCATCAAGGACGACCAGACGGTGGAACAGCGCCCGATCAAGGTCGCCCGCCAGGAGGAAACCAAGGCCATCATCGACGAAGGCCTGACCCCCGGCGAGCGCGTGGTGGTCGACGGCCAGTACCGTCTGCAGCCCGGCTCCAAGATCCGCATCGTCGAACCCATCGCCTCGGCCCCGGGCACCACCCCGGCGCCGCAGGAGGAACGGCGGCACGACCGGCAGCAGCGTGAGGGACGGCAGCCCTCATGAACATCTCCGCCCCCTTCATCCTGCGGCCGGTCGCCACCGGGCTGCTGATGCTGGCGGTGGTGCTGCTGGGCCTGCTGGGCTACAGCGCGCTGCCGATCTCCTCGCTGCCGACGGTCGATTTCCCGACGGTGCGCGTCACCACCCAGCTGCCGGGCGCAGCACCCGAGGTGATGGCGTCGTCCGTCACCGCCCCGCTGGAACGCCAGCTCGGCCAGATCGCCGGCATTTCCTCCATGGTGTCGACCAGTTCCTTCGGGCTGTCGGTCATCACCCTGCAATTCGACCTGACCCGCGACATCGACGCCGCCTCGCAGGACGTGCAGTCGGCGATCAGCGCCGCGTCGGGCACGCTGCCCAAGGGCCTGCCCAACCCGCCGGTCTACGACAAGGTCAATCCCGCCGACACGCCGGTCATGGTGCTGGCGCTGAGTTCGGACAGCCTCCGCCTGGAGACCGTCAGCGACGCCGCCGACACGCTGCTGGCGCAGAAGCTGTCCCAGGTCGACGGCGTCGGCTATGTCGGGATTGAGGGCGGCCTGCGTCCTGCCGTGCGCGTTCAGGTCAACCCTGCCGCCGTCGCCGGTCTCGGCCTGACGCTGGAGGATGTGCGGACCACCATCACCCAGGCCAACGTCAACGCGCCGAAGGGCAGCTTCGACGGCCCGCGCCAGTCCTGGTCGATCGGCGTCAACGACCAGATCGAGAATGCCGCCGCCTACCGCCCGATCATCGTCACCTACAAGAACGGCGGCCCGGTGCGGCTGACCGACATCGGCACCGTGGTCGATTCGGTGGAGAACACCCGGCTCGCGGCGTGGCATGACGGCAAGCCGGCGGTTCTGCTGAACGTGCTGCGCCAGCCCGGCGCCAACATCATCGACACGGTGGACCGCATCCACAAGCTGCTGCCGTCGCTGCAGTCCAGCCTGCCGCCGCAGATCCACATGGCGGTGCTGACCGACCGGACGGAGACCATCCGCGCCTCGGTGGTGGACGTGCAGAAGACGCTGGTGCTAACCGCCGGGCTGGTGGTGCTGGTGATCTTCCTGTTCCTGCGCAAGGCGTGGGCGACGGTGATCCCGGCCGCAGCATTGCCGCTGTCGCTGATCGGCACCTTCGGCATCATGGCGCTGTGCGGCTTCAGCCTGGACAACCTGTCGCTGATGGCGCTGACCATCGCGTCCGGCTTCGTCGTCGACGACGCCATCGTGATGATCGAGAACATCGTCCGCTACATCGAGCAGGGCGAGAAGCCGTTGCCGGCGGCCCTCAAGGGTGCCCGCCAGATCGGCTTCACCGTCGTCTCGCTGACCCTGTCGCTGATCGCCGTGTTCATCCCGCTGCTGTTCATGGGGGGCGTCGTCGGCCGGCTGTTCCGCGAGTTCGCCATCACGCTGTCCATCGCCGTGCTGGTGTCGGCGGTGATCTCGCTGACGCTGACGCCGATGATGTGCGCCCGCCTGCTGAAAGCGGAAACGGAAACCAAGCCCAACGGCCTGTTCCGCTGGACCGAGCGCGGCTTCGACGCGCTGCTGAACGGCTATGCCGCCTCGCTCCGCTTCGTGCTGCGCCACCAGCCGGCGACGCTGCTGGTCACCATCGCGACTCTGGCCGCCACCCTCTACCTCTACGACGTGGTGCCCAAGGGCTTCCTGCCGCAGCAGGACACCGGCGTCATCATCGGCGTGACCGACGCCGCCCCGTCCATCTCGGTCAAGGCGATGGCGGAGCGCCAGCGCGAGGTCGCCGACATCGTGCGGCGCGATCCCGATGTGGCCGGGGTGGCGAGCTTCGTCGGCACCGGCACGGTGAACGCCACCACCAACACCGGCAACCTGACCATCGCCCTGAAACCGCGCGACCAGCGCAGCGCCTCGGCGGAGGAGATCATCGCCCGCCTGCGCGCCGCCACCGGCGACCTGAAAGGCGTGTCGCTGTTCATGCAGGCGGTGCAGGACGTGCAGATCGACAGCCGCGTCAGCCGCACCCAGTACCAGTATGTCCTTCAGGACGCCGACCCGCGCGAACTGGAAAGCTGGACCCCGCGCCTGCTGGAGGCCTTGCGCGCCCGGCCCGAGCTGACCGACGTGGCGAGCGACCAGCAGCCGGACGGCCTGCAGGTCTATCTCACCATCGACCGCGACGCCGCCAGCCGGCTGCATGTGCTGCCCCAGGCCATCGACGACACGCTGTACGACGCCTTCGGCCAGCGTCAGGTCTCGACCATCTACACCCAGACCAACCAGTACCGCGTCATCCTGGAGGTCGAACCGTCCTTCCAGATGGACCCGGCGTCCTTGTCCAAGATCTATGTGAAGGCCAGCGGCGGCACCGTCGTTCCGCTGAATGCCGTGGTGTCGGTGGAGCGCAAGACCGCTCCCCTGGTCATCACCCACCAGGGCCAGTTCCCCTCCGTCACCCTGTCCTTCAACGTGGCGCACGGCGTCTCGCTGGGCGCGGCGGTGGCGGCGATCCAGCAGGCGCGCGACAGCATCGGCATGCCCGACACCGCGACCGCCCGCTTCGCCGGCACCGCCGCCGAATTCCGTTCCTCGCTCGACACCCAGCCCTGGCTGATCCTGGCGGCGGTGGTCGCGGTCTACATCGTGCTGGGCGTGCTGTACGAGAGCACGATCCACCCCATCACCATCCTGTCGACCCTGCCGTCGGCCGGCATCGGCGCGCTGCTGGCCCTGATGGCGACCGGCCATGACCTGTCGCTGATCGCGCTGGTCGGCATCGTGCTGCTGATCGGCATCGTCAAGAAGAACGCGATCATGATGATCGACTTCGCGCTGGAGGCCGAACGTCACCAGGGCATGGCGCCGGAACGCTCGATCTACGAGGCGTCGCTCCTGCGCTTCCGCCCGATCATGATGACGACCATGGCGGCGCTGCTCGGCGCCCTGCCCCTGGCGCTGGAGAACGGCACCGGGTCGGAACTGCGCAAGCCGATGGGCATCGCCATCGTCGGCGGCCTGCTGCTCAGTCAGGTGTTGACGCTCTACACCACGCCGGTGGTCTATCTCTACATGGACCGGCTGGGCAACCGGCTGGGCCGCTGGCTGCGGCCATGGCGGCGCAAGCCGGCGGCCGAGCCCGGCAACGATCAGGCTCCCGGCCGGGCGGCGGCGGAGTAGCCGACCATGGCCTCCCTCAACATCAACCCGCTGGCGTCCGCCGCCTCGCTTTCCGCCCTGTTCATCCGGCGGCCGGTCGGCACGTCGCTGCTGATGGTCGGGCTGATGATCCTCGGCATGGTGGCCTACCGCTTCCTGCCGGTGGCGCCGCTGCCGCAGGTGGAATTCCCCACCATCATCGTCACCGCCGCCCTGCCCGGCGCCAGCCCGGAGACCATGGCCGCCTCCGTCGCCACGCCGCTGGAACGCCGGCTCGCCCGCATCGCCGGGGTGTCGGAGATGACCTCCAACAGCAAGCTCGGCAGCACCACCGTCGTCGTGCAGTTCGAGCTGAACCGCGACGTGGAATCGGCCTCGCGCGACGTGCAGGCCGCCATCAACGCCGCCGGCGGCGACCTGCCGGCCGACCTGCCCAGCCCGCCCAAGATGCGGCGCATCAACCCGGCCGACGCGCCGGTGATGACGCTGGCCATGACCTCCACCACGCTGGCCCCGGCGGAGCTCTACAATCTCGCCGACAGCATCATCGGCCAGCGCCTGAGCCAGATCGAGGGGGTGGCCCAGGTCTCCATCAACGGGGCGGAGAAGACGGCGGTGCGCGTGCGCGTCAACGCCGCCGCAGCCGCCAACATGGGCGTCAGCCTGGAATCGATCCGCAGCGTCATCTCCCAGGCCAACGCCAACGGCCCGAAGGGGAGCTTCGACGGCACCCATGAAACCTGGTCGATCGGCGCCAGCGACCAGCTGTTCGGCGCCGACGCCTACCGCCGGCTGATCGTGACCGAGAAGAACGGCGCCACCATCCGGCTCGGCGACGTCGCCGAGGTGATCGAGGCGCCGGAGAACAGCCGCACCGCCGCCTGGCAGGACGGCCAGCGCGCCGTGCTCATCAACATCCAGAAGCAGCCCGGTTCCAACGTCGTGGAGACGGTGGACCGCATCCGGGCGGAGCTGTCGACGCTGCGCAGCTGGATGCCGCCGGGGGTCAGCCTGTCGGTGCGCACCGACCGCACGCCGACCATCCGCGCCTCCATCGACGACGTGCAGAAGACGCTGGCGGTCACGGTGGCGCTGGTGGTGATGGTGATGGCGTTGTTCCTGCGCCGGCTGTGGGCGACGGTGATCCCGGCGGCCTCGGTGCCGCTGTCGCTGGCCGGCACCTTCGGCGTGATGTGGATCGTCGGCTACAGCCTGGACAATTTCTCGCTGATGGCGCTGACCATCTCGGTCGGCTTCGTGGTGGACGACGCCATCGTCGTTATCGAGAACATCGTCCGCCACATCGAAAAGGGCGCCAAGCCGTTCGAAGCGGCGGTGAAGGGCGCGCGTCAGGTCGCCTTCACCGTGATCTCCATCAGCCTGTCGCTGGTCGCCGTCTTCATCCCCATCCTGTTCATGGGCGGCATCCAGGGCCGGCTGTTCCGCGAGTTCGCCGTGGTGCTGTCGGTCGCCATCGCCGTCTCGGCGGTGGTGTCGCTGACCCTGACCCCGATGATGTGCGCCCATCTGCTGGCCCCGGAGGCGGAGCGCAGGCCCCCCGGACGCCTCGCCCGCGCGCTCGGCTGGATCGGCGACCGACTGTTCGGCCTCTATGCCGGCGGCCTCGACTGGGTGCTGGCCCACCGCCGCACCATGCTGGTGGCCACCGCCGCCATCATCGGCGTCAGCGTCTGGCTCTACGGGCAGGTGCCGAAGGGCTTCGTGCCGCAGCAGGACACCGGGCTGCTGATCGGCTTCAGCGACCCGCCGCCCGACATCTCCTTCCGCGCCATGGTGACGCGCCAGCGCGCGTTGCAGGAGGCCGTTTCCGGCGACCCGGCAGTTGCCAGCGTCGGCGGCACCATCGGCGGCGGCGGTCCCGGCGGCACCTATTCCGGCCAGATCTACATCGCCCTGAAACCGAAGGCGGAGCGCGACGACCTGCCCACCGTCACCCAGCGGCTGCGCCAGCGCGCCGGCCGGGTGCCGGGGGTGCAGCTCTACCTGATGCCGGTGCAGGACATCCGCGTCGGCGGCTTCCAGGGCCGCAGCCAGTACCGCTACAGCCTGCAGGACGCCGACATCGGCGCGCTCAACGAATGGGCGCCCAAGCTGGTGGAGAAGATGCGCACCCTGCCGGAGCTGGTCGACGTCGCCAACGACCGCCAGAACGGCGGCATCCAGGCCAACGTCATCGTCGACCGCGACGCCGCCACCCGCCTCGGCGTGTCGCTCAGCAGCCTGGAGGCGACGCTCTACGACGCCTTCGGCCAGCGGCAGGTCTCGACCATGTATCTGGCGCAGAACCAGCACAAGGTGGTGCTGGAGGTCGATCCCGCCGAAGCGCTCGGCCCCGACGACCTGAAGCGCATCTTTGTGACGGGCCGCAGCGGCATGGTGCCCCTGTCGGCGGTGTCGCGCGTCGTCATCGGCAACCAGGCCGCCAGCATCCAGCACCAGAGCGGATTCCCGGTCGCCAACCTGACCTTCGACCTCGCCCCCGGCGTCTCGCTGTCCCAGGCGACCGAGCTGATCCAGCGCGCGGCGGAGGACATCGGCATGCCCGCCAGCATCCGCGCCGGCTTCCAGGGCGACGCGCGCGCCTTCCAGCAATCCTCCTCCAGCCAGCCGCTGCTGATCCTGGCGGCGCTGATCACCATCTACATCGTGCTGGGGGTGCTCTACGAAAGCCTGATCCACCCGCTGACCATCCTGTCGACCCTGCCGTCGGCCGGGCTGGGGGCGCTGATCGCGCTGATCCTGACCGGTTACGACCTGTCGATCGTGGCCTTGATCGGCATCATCCTGCTGATCGGCATCGTCAAGAAGAACGCCATCATGATGATCGACTTCGCCCTGGAGGCGGAGCGGGAACGCGGCCTGTCGCCCTTGGAGGCGATCCGCGAGGCCGGGCTGGTCCGCTTCCGCCCGATCATGATGACGACGATGGCGGCGCTGCTCGGCGCGGTTCCGCTCGCCTTCGACTTCGGCACCGGCGGCGAGATCCGCCGCCCGCTCGGCATCGCCATCATCGGCGGCCTGCTGGTCAGCCAGATGCTGACGCTCTACACCACGCCGGTGGTCTATCTGACCCTGGAGCGTCTGGCCCTGCGGCGCAGCAGCCGGCACGCCATCGCCGCTCCGGCGGAATAGGAGGGCGGCGGATGGGCAGGCTTTCCGTAATCCTCAGGATTTCCATCACCCCCGCGAGATCCCCTCTCCCCCCCGCTCACGCGCAAACTTCGTTTGCGCTGACGCGACAGGCGGATCGAAGATCCGCCGAAAGCGGGGAGAGGGTTAGGGTGAGGGGGGCGCACGGCGGCCCTTTCCCGAAAATCCGGCATGTGCATCCCCCTCACCCCGACCCTCTCCCCGGGGGGGAGAGGGAGAAATCGCCACGCTGGAACCCACTTGCACTGTTGGGCATAGTTCTCGCCCACGGCATGAGCGGAGCCCCGGTGGCCGACGACACCGACAGCGACGACGGGTTGATGGGGCGCGTGGCCGGTGGCGACGCCGCCGCCTTCGACCGGCTGGCCGCCCGCCACATGCGCCGCGCCGTGGCGCTGGCCCAGCGGATGACCGGCAACCCGTCCGACGCCGACGAGATCGCGCAGGAGGCCTTCCTGCGGGTCTGGCAGCATGCCGGCCGCTGGGATGGGGCGCGCGCCGCTTTCACCACATGGCTCTACCGCATCGTCATGAACCTCGCCATCGACCGCGGCCGCCGTCCCGGTTGGTCGCCGCTGGAGGACGCCGGCGATCCGCCCGACGAGTCCCCCGACGCGCTGACCCGCATCGCCGAGCGCCAGACCGCCGAGCGGGTCAACCGGGCGCTGGCCGCCTTGCCCGACCGCCAGCGCGCCGCCGTCGTGCTGTTCCACCAGGAGGGGCTCAGCCTGCGGCAGGCCGCCGAGGTCCTGACCATGAGCGAAAGCGCCTTCGCCTCGCTGCTGGCCCGCGCCCGCGCCGCGCTGAAGACCGCGCTCACCGCCGCCGACGCCCCATGAGGAGGGAGGATGCCATGACCGACGAAGACTTCCTCCGCCACCTGGACGACTACGGCGCCTCGCCGGAGCGCTGGCCGCCGGAGCTGCGTGCCGCGGCCGACGCCGCGCTCGCCCGCTTCCCCGCCCTGCGCACGGCGCTGGAGGACGCGCAGTCCTTCGACCGCCTGCTCGCCACCCCCGCCCCGCCGGTGGAGGACGACCGCGTCGACCGGCTGCTGGCCGCCGTCGGCAAGGCGGCGCGCGGCATGCCGCAGGACAGCATCGTGATGCTTCTGCTCGGCCGGATGCCGCGGCGGACGGTGGCCGGCTTCTGCGTCGCCCTGCTCGCGCTCGGCTGGCTGACCGGACAGCTTGCCAGCCCCGCCCCCACCGCGCCGCGCAGCCAGGAACTGGCCCTGCTGAGCGACGAGGTCGTCACCCTGTTCGACGGAGACTCCCGATGAGCGGTTTCGCCGCCCCCCAGCCGTCCGTCCTGACCCGACTGCGCCAGCGGATCAGCCTGCGCACGCTGGCCCTGGCGTCGCTGGCGCTGAACCTGTTTCTCGGCGCCATGCTGGTGGCGACGATCCGCAACCCGCCGCCCCCGCCCTACCGGCCGATGCCCGACCGCTTCGTCGAGCATGTGGCGGCCGACCTGTCCGACGCCGACGCCGTTGTCCTGCGCGCCGCCTTCGAGCCGTTGCGCCCGCGCTACGACGCGCTGTCCCAGGAGTACCGCGAGGCCGGGCAGCGGGTGCGCGCCCTGCTCCAGGCCGAGCCTGTGGATTTCGACTCCCTGCGCGCCGCGACCTCCGCCGCCCGCGCCAAGCGCCGCCAGATCGGCGAACTGACCGAGGAAACCGTGCTGTCCATCCTGCCCGACCTGTCGCCGGCCGGCAGGCTGCGGCTGGTCGGCGGGCCAGGGCCGGAGAAGCTGTCCCATTCGCCTAAAAAATAGGCAAACCCACTCATCCACAGGCCGGATGGGCCAGCCGGAAGGGTGTGGATGATTCTGTTCGGAGATTGCGCACACATCTATCCACAGATTCTGTGGAGAAGAAAACCAGCGGAAATTTTATCCACACAAATTCACAAGTTATCATCCCCAAGTTTTATCGCCCGCCTTCCCATGGATCCTTGTATCCACCACCGATCCGGCATATCCAAATAACGTGGATCAGCAAGATTGGTGGGGGATCGTCATGATCGGAGATCCGTTTCATCCAAAGAAGGCGACGATCTCTTTGCGCGTTGACCGCCGAATCAAAGATGTCGCCAAGAATTACGCACGTCAGCGGCAGACGCCTCTGGCCGAGGTCATGCGCGACCTCTTGGCCCGCTACGTCGCCGAATGCGCGCGGGAGAATGCCCAGGCGACCCCGGACCTGTTGAAGGACCGGCCGGCGCAATATGTGGATTTCGCAAAGCTGGAAGGCCTAATGGGCCGTCAGGAGTAGGCCCGCCTGCCTTGAGGGGATCTTGAGCGGGCGGCTCCGGCCCCATACATCGACGGTGGACAAGCTGCCAGGGGAAGGAGCCCCGCCATGCCGCCCACCGCCCAAGCTTCCGGTCAGTCTTCCACAGGCCCCGGTTCTTCCACAGCCGCCGACAGCCTGCACATCGCCTGTCCGCATTGCGACACGCTGAACCGCGTGCCTCCGGCCCGTCTGGGCGGCGGCAAGTGCGGTCGCTGCGGCAACGCCCTGTTCGAAGGAAAGCCGGTGGCGCTCGACGCCCGCCGCTTCGCCGCGCATGCCGAGAAGAGCGACCTGCCGCTGCTGATCGACTTCTGGGCCGAGTGGTGCGGCCCCTGCCGCATGATGGCCCCCGTCTTCGCCCAGGCCGCGGCCCAGCTGGAACCCCACGTCCGCCTCGCCAAGATCGACACCGAGGCCTCACCTGACCTCGCCGCCCGCTTCGCCATCCGCAGCATCCCGTCGCTGGTCCTGGTCCATCACGGCCGCGAAATCGCCCGCACCGCCGGCGCAATGCCGCTTCCGGCCCTGGTGACGTGGGTGCGGCAGACAATCCCCTCTCCCCCCCGCTCACGCGCAAACTAAGTTTGCGCTGACGCGACAGGCGGACCTCTGGTCCGCCGAAAGCGGGGAGAGGGTTAGGGTGAGGGGGGCGCGCGGCGAGGATCTTCAAGCATCGCGCACCCCCGGCTCCTTTATCAAATCCACGCGGTGCATCCCCCTCACCCCGACCCTCTCCCCGGGGGGGAGAGGGGGATAGCAACACCCCTACGCCGCCCGCACCGTCGCGATGAAGGTCCCCACCTCCCGGCGCAGGCGTTCGGCCTCGACCGCCAGTTCCTGCGAGGTGCCGCGGACGCGGCCGGCGGCGTCGCCGGTCTCATGCACGGCGGTGCTGACGCCGGCGATGTTGCTCGACACCTCCTCGGTGCCCTGCGCCGCCTGGGTGACGCTGGAGGCGATCTCGCGGGTGGCGGCGGCCTGTTCCTCAATGGCGGCGGCGATGGCGGTGGTGATCTCGCTCATGTGGCCGATGGTCTTGCCGATGCTGCCGATGGCCTTCTGGGCGCCGCCGGTGGTCTGCTGAATCTCCTGCACCTTGGCCTGGATCTCGTCGGTCGCGCGCGCGGTCTGGCTGGCCAGCGCCTTCACCTCGCTCGCCACCACGGCGAAGCCCTTGCCGGCCTCACCGGCCCGCGCCGCCTCGATGGTGGCGTTCAGCGCCAGCAGGTTGGTCTGGGCGGCGATGCCGCTGATCAGTTCGACCACCGCGCCGATCTGCTCGGCGGCGGAGACCAGATCGCGCATGGTGCGGTCGGCGCCGTCGGCATCGGCCACCGCCTGGGTGGCGATGCGGGTGGAGTTCTCCACCTGCTGGCCGATCTCGGAGATGGAAGCCGACAGTTCCTCCGTCGCGGTGGCGACGGTCTGCACATTGGCCGAGGCCTGTTCGGAGGCCGAGGCGACCAGCAGCGACCGCTCGGTCGCCTCCTGCGCGGTGGCGGTCAGCTCGGTCGCGGCGTCGCGCATGCCGGTGGCGGCGTTGGCGACCGTGTCGACGATGCCCTTCACCGCGTTCTCGAAGGTGTCGGCCATCTGCATCATGGTCTGGCGGCGCTGGGCGGCGGCCTGCCGCTCGCTCTCCTCCTGCGCCTTGCGCATCCGCTCCATCTCATAGGCGTTGGTCTTGAAGACCTGGAGCGCACGGGCCAGCGCGCCGATCTCGTCCCGGCGCGCGTCGTCGGTGACGGCGACGCTCAGGTCGCCTTCGGCCAGACGGCCCATCGCCCGCGTGATGTTGCCGAGCGGCTTGGTGATCGCCCGCGAAATCGCCCAGGCCAGCAGCAGGCCGATCAGCAGGGCGGCGACCGTCACCATTGTGCCGCGCCCTTCGGCCGCCTTCACCTCGGCGGCGGCGGTGGTCTCCAGCTGCGACAGGAAATCGGCGGAATGGTCGCGGATCAGGCCGATCTTGTCGCCGATCTCCTTGCCGGCCTTGCCCAGCGTCTCATTGTTCAGCGACTTCAGCTGGTCGCTCAAGCTGGCGATGCGGTCGATGCCGGTGCCATAGGCCGGAAGCTTGGCGACCGCATCGGACAGCTTGGCCTTCACCGGCCCGTCCGCCATGCCGTCGCGCAGCGCCGTGGCCTTGGCGGTCACGTCGGCCAGATCCTTGCGGATGCGCGCCAGATCCTCGGCCTGCGTCTCCGCCACGAAGCGGGCGACCAGCACGCGGACCAGCAGGTACTGCTCGCTGACATCGGCGGCCTGCACCGTGCGGTCGAGATCGCCCAGATCCTTCTCCGCCTTGACGGTCTCGCTCAGCGTGCGGCGGATGTCGGCGCCCAGCTTGTTCACCACCGACGCGACGATCGAGTCGCGCTCCGTCCGCGCGGCGACCAGCTGGTCGAAGCCGCCGGTCAGCGTCTTCTGCAGGCTGGCGATCTCCTGCGCCGCCTGGCGGTCGGTCGCGCTGGTCATGCGCGTGGTGGCGGCGTCCAGCTTCCTGGCGAACTTGTCCACGTCGACGCGGAAGCGGTCGGCCACCGCGGCGGAGCCGCTGGACACGAACTCCTCCGCCGCCCCCAGGGCGTCGGCCATGTTGGTGTCCGCCTCCGCCACCGCCATGGCGACATGCGACTGCCCGGCATAGCGGCGGAGCGCGTCGTCGCTCGATCGCAAGCCCGTCCAGGACACCGCCCCCAAGCCGACCAGCAGCGCGAGCGTCACGCCGAAGCCGGTGTAGATCTTGGTCGCCGTGCGCAGATTGGCGAAGGGACCGGCTTTGGTCGGTTGGGCGGCGGTCTGCCGGCTTGGGTGGGCGGCGTTCATGATTGGGGACCTCGTCTTCTGACCCGGCTGCTGGCAACTCTCCGATCTTTCGTGCGATCGGTTATCAACGAGGTAGCCTACAAGAACAATGCCAAAGGACCATTAACGCCGCGGTGTTTTTCTGCCCTGTGAAATGACCCCTTTCCAATAGACTGCGCCACCTACCCTTCGCATTCTGCCAAGATCATTGAGATCGCTTTGCATTTTGCCAAAGCTTGACCTTCGCATTCGCGAAAGCCTGGCCTTTAGTTATAGAACTGACCGCCATTCACCTCGATCGTCTGGCCGGTGATATAGCCTGCCAGCCGGTTGGAAGAGAGGAACAGGTACGCGCCGACGCAATCCTCCGCCGTCCCCAGCCGTTTCAGCGGGATGCGCGCCGCGGTCTGCGACAGTTTGTCCGCGGTCGAGTAGCGCTGGTGGAAATCGGTGTCGATGGTGCCGGGCGACACCGCGTTGACGCGGATGCCGTGCGGCGCCAGCTCGGTCGCCAGCGAGCGGGCGAGGCTGGCTTGGAACGCCTTCGCGGCGCTGTAGAGCGACGAGCCGGCGCTGCCGCCGGTGCGGCCGGAGATGGAGCCGGTGTTGACGATGGCCCCCCTCGACTCGATCAGCGCCGGCAGGGCGGCGCGGCTGGCGACGACCGCCGAGGCGGCGTTCAGGTCGAACTGCTGCTGCAGGAAATCATCGTCGATGTCGGCCAACGCCACCCGGCCCAGCATGGTGCCGGCATTGTTGATCAGCACGTCCAGCCCGCCCAGCCGATCCACCGCCTGCTCCACCACCGCACGGGTCTGCCCCTTGTCGGCGAAGTCGCCGGCCAGCCCGACCACGCCGTTGCCCATGCCCGCCCCCATTGAGGCCGCCACGGCGTCCACCGCCGCCCGGTCGCGGCCATGGATGGCGACGCGGGCGCCGAGCTGGGCGAAGGCCGCCGCCACCGCGGCGCCGATGCCGCGGCTGCTGCCGGTGACCAGCACCCGCTTGTCCCGGAACTCCCGGGCAAGCAGGTCGGCGGGCCAGTTGCCGATGTCGGTAGCGGTGTTGGTTGCGGTGTCGGTTGCGGTCATGACGTGCGCTCTCCCTGCTGGCCGGCCAATCCTGTGTTCGGAATCGAAAGCCGGCTTGATTGTTCGTGTTCCAATCCGATCATAAGGGGCGACGGCCCGCCGTCAATTGCCGGGTCGGCCGCGCCCCTCCCGGATTTGCGAGAATCCTGTCGTAGACGGCCGGCCTTCGGGCTATGTAGGCGGGATGAACACCGACCAAGACAAGACCGGCACCGCGCAGCCCTTCGAGATTTTCCTGGTGGCCGCCCCAGGCCTGGAATCCGTGCTGTGTGCCGAGGCGCGCGAGCGCGGCTTCGCCAACCCCACAGCCGTGAAGGGCGGGGTGACGGTCACCGGCGGATGGCCGGAGGTCTGGCGGGCCAATCTGGAGCTGCGCGGCGCCACCCGCGTGCTGGCGCGCATCGCCAGCTTCCGCGCCCTGCATCTGGCGCAGCTGGACAAGCGCGCCCGCCGGGTTCCCTGGGCCGAGATCCTGCGCGCCGACGTTCCGGTGCGGGTCGAGGCGTCCTGCAAGGCCTCGCGCATCTACCATGCCGGCGCCGCCGCCCAGCGCATCGAGCGCGCCATCGCCGAGGAACTCGGCGCCCCCATCGTCAAGGCCGCCCCCAAACCGACCGGCAAGACCGCCCGCAAGGACGCCGCCGGGGATACGGAGGCGGAGGACACCCGCGCCGTCCAGATCAAGGCGCGCATCGACGACGACCTCTGCACCATCAGCGTCGACAGCTCCGGCGAGTCGCTGCACAAGCGCGGCCACAAGGAAGCGGTCAACAAGGCGCCGATGCGCGAGACCCTGGCCGCGCTGTTCCTGCGCCAGTGCGGCTATGACGGCCGCGAGCCGGTGGTGGACCCGATGTGCGGCTCCGGCACCTTCGTCATCGAGGCCGCCGAGATCGCCGCCGGCCTAAAGCCCGGCCGCTCCCGTCATTTCGCCTTCGAACAGCTCGCCAACTTCGACCCCGCCCTCTGGCAGAGCCTGCGCACCGGCGGCACGCCCACGACGCCCACCGTCCGTTTCCACGGCAGCGACCGCGACGCCGGCGCCATCGCCATGAGCCGCGCCAACGCCGAGCGTGCCGGCGTCTCCGCCTGGACCGAGTTCACCCACCACGCCATCAGCGACCTGACCCCGCCCGAGGGTCCGCCCGGCCTCGTGATCGTCAACCCGCCCTACGGCGCCCGCATCGGCGAGGGCAAGTCCCTGATCCCGCTCTACCACGCCATGGGCCAGACCCTGAAAGCGCGCTTTGCAGGCTGGCGCGTGGGCATCATCACCAACGAAGCCGCCCTGGCGAAGGCGACGGAACTGCCGTTCGAGGAGGGGGGCGTGTCGGTGTCGAACGGGGGGATCAGGGTGACGCTGTATCGGACGGGTGTGTTGGGGGGAATAGGTTTGTCCTAAACGCGCCTCGGTGGCGCAACCCGCCTTGTCGATCGTTCAAGCAGCCAGCAGCAAATCACGCATCGCTTCCGGTTGGGAAATCGGAACGATCGTGGCGACTTCGCGAATGCGCCCGATATCTTCGTCACGGTAAAGCAGGCGCCGGTCATCGAGCGCCGCAACACGTTGCCCCTGCCAATCTCTCAGATCATAACAGCGGGCAAACACATTCTCGGCACGCGCCTTGGCGACGCTTGCATGACTGCTTTCCGCCGGAAGAGTAAAGATCGCCGTCTCCAATCCGGAGGAACGAACAAGAAAGTCGACAGGAACAAGCGTGTTTCCGCGACCAATTATTTTTGCATTCTGCTCATAATCCAAAGAAATATCTTCAATTATGCTCTCCACTTCCTCCTGGAAGCTTCCCTGAACCGCAACTCTATGGGTAAAGATCAGATCAGCCACGCGAATGCAGGCTTGACCCAACCGGATCACACCCATCGCCAACTCCTGCGGTGTGACGTTGCAGGAAAGCACTCCCTTCGAATGCTCTATTCCGTAGGTTTCCAGAATATCAAACGTCAAGCGCCTACGCCGAGCTGAACGCAGTGGCCGAATATCCACCTGATCGAGCCATAGGAAAGTGTTGCCGAAGTCAGTCAGTGTCATCGGCATTTCTTTGGACAGCATGTCCTGCCGATTCGCGATGAAAACATCCACCGACGACCCGTCCGGATAGCGGAAGGCTGTCGAAATCCGGACATGACCCTTTGGAATCAGGTCGACTTCTTCGACAAGCGGGCAGGATTTAAAGCGGTCTTTTACTTCGATCAACTCCAGCATAGTCCCGACCCTCCTCACATTCCAGCCAAGTCGGGTGGCAGGATCAACGAGCCATCATGAACTATGTGGGCCATCCGGCAAAAGGCGTCAAACACCTCTTTGAGAGACCGACCATCGAGGTCGCTGCGGTCCACAACGTCCTTTTTCAAATTATGACGCGGGCAGTCCGGGTGATGCAGAGAGTGCTTGTGGCTTCTGCCGGCCGGTTTGTGGGGGCGGCTATCGACCTCCAACCTGCAAATCGGGCCGATGCCGGGAATTTTCACGTTCAACGTTTTGGCCCCCGTTTCAGCGACCAGCTGCACGTTCAATAACGCTTCCACACCTTCTGCATTGGTAATCGGAATGTCCCGCGCCTCCCACGCAACGGAAATCTCACTCCGTTGTTCAAGGTGAATATCCCCAATGATCCGCTTTCCAGGCATATCCCGAAGACGTTCGAATTCGCTGCGATCCATAGGAAACCTGCTTCGGCAGACCGGTTCAGAAGCGGAGCATGCCGAAAGGGGTACATCAGAAATGATGTTTGGGCGACGGTTTTATCGCGCATTTATGCGCAAAATACCGTCTGAGAGCCTGCAGGGATTTAATGGAAGTGGCGTCCCCGACGGGAGTCGAACCCGTGTCGCCGCCGTGAAAGGGCGGTGTCCTAGGCCTCTAGACGACGGGGACGTTGTACCTTCAAGCCCGCGCTCAATAACGCATCCAGCGCGTGGATGGCGTCCCCTAGGGGAGTCGAACCCCTGTTACCGCCGTGAGAGGGCGGTGTCCTAGGCCTCTAGACGAAGGGGACGTCTGGTCCCGATGCGCAACTCGCGGCGGTGGAGGCTGCCACCGGCCGCGCGACCCAACCTTGGAAGGTTGGCGTCCCCAAGGGGAGTCGAACCCCTGTTACCGCCGTGAGAGGGCGGTGTCCTAGGCCTCTAGACGATGGGGACGTCATCGGCGTGGGCGGGTTTCTAACCAAGCCCGCCCCGCCGATCAAGCCTTTTCTTGGAGTCGGCGCAAAATATCCAGCAACCCGTCGATCGCCGCCGCCGGCGTGTCGAACGCCGTGACGAAGCGCGCCGTGCCGTCGTCCCAGCGGTAGAAGCCGTAGCCGGCCCCCTCCAGCGCCTCGGCATAAGCGTCCGGCAGGCGGACGAACAGCTCGTTGGCCTCCACCGGGTGGGCCAGCTCGACGCCCGGCAGCGCCGTCAGCCCGGCGGCCAGACGGTCGGCCATGGCGTTGGCGTGGGCGGCCAGGCGCAGCCACAGCCCGTCCTCCAGCCAGGCGTCCAGCTGCGCCGACAGGAAGCGCATCTTCGACACCAGATGGCCGCCACGCTTGCGGCCGAAGCCGAAATCCTCGGCCATCGCCGGGTTGAAGAACACCACCGCCTCGGCGGCGAGACAGCCGCCCTTGGTACCGCCCAGCGTCAGCACGTCGACCCCGGCGCGCCACGTCACGTCGGCCGGGGCGCAGCCCAGCCGGGCAATGGCGTTGGCGAAGCGGGCGCCGTCCATATGCACGGCCATGCCGTTGGAATGGGCCGCCTCGACCAGCGCCTCGACCTCCGCCGGGGTGTAGACGGTGCCGGCCTCCGTCGCCTGGGTCAGGCTGAGGGCGGCGGGCTGGACGCGGTGGACGACGCCGACGCCGGCCTTGGCGAGGTGGCGCGACACCATTTCCGGCGTCAGCTTGCCATGCGCGCCGGCCAGCGGCACCAGCTTGGCGCCGCCGGTGAAGAATTCCGGCGCGCCGCATTCGTCGATGATGATGTGCGCGTCCTCATGGCACAGCACAGCGCCAAAGGGCGGCACCAGCGCCGACAGCGCCAGAGAGTTGGCCGCCGTGCCGGTGGCGACGGGGAAGACCGCGACGTCGGTCTCGAAGATCGCGCACAGCCGCTCGGTCACCCGCGCGGTCCAGGGATCGTTGCCATAGGGGGAGGCGGTGCCGGTCGACGCAGCCGCCAGCGCCGTCATCACCTGCGGGGCGGCACCGGCGACGTTGTCGCTGCGGAAATCATGCATGATCGCGAGACCTGTCTGTTACGGAGCGGCTTTTCCGGCGGTGACCGTCGCGGTGACGGCGCCGGTGCGCGGGTCGATCAGATAGAGGCGGTCCGGCCCCTGCGGCAGGGTCACCTTGAACAGCACGCGGTTGCCCGCCACCAGCATCTCGCCGATGCGGGCGCCGGCCGGGACGTCCAGCGTCACCTCGGCGGGGCGGTCGATCACGGTGGTCGTGGTGGAGGGCCCGGTCAGGGAGGCGCGGTTGGGGTCCGACATCCGCTTGTACAGCTCCACCCCCAGATAAGTGAAGCCGGCGATGATCAGAACGCCCATGATGACGACGAGTGCCTTGAGGATCTGCACGGTTTGGGGTCCACTCCCGGACGATTGAAACAGGACGCGATACGCAAAGCCGATGGCCGCCGAAAACTCCGAAGACCTGTCCGACGATTTCCTCGATGCGGACGACGACGCCGGCCCGCCCGCCTACGCCACTGCCCGTGCCCTCGCCTACACGGTTCCCGACGAGGCGGCGGGCCAGCGGCTGGACAAGGCGTTGGCGGCGGGCCTGCCGGACCTGTCGCGGTCGCGCGTCCAGGCCCTGCTGGAACAGGGCTGCGTGCGCGGCGACGGCCGGACGATAACGGACCCGTCCCTGAGGGTCAAACCCGGCCAGCGCTTCGAGGTCGAGGTACCGGGGGCGGATGCCGCCGAACCGGTGGCGCAGGACATCCCGATCGACGTGGTGTACGAGGATGCCGACGTTCTGGTGATCGACAAGCCGGCCGGCCTCGTGGTGCATCCCGCCGCCGGCAACCCGGACGGCACGCTGGTCAACGCCCTGCTGGCCCATTGCGGCGACAGCCTGTCCGGCATCGGCGGGGTGAAGCGGCCGGGCATCGTCCACCGGCTGGACAAGGACACCAGCGGCCTGATGGTGGTCGCCAAGAACGACCGCGCCCACCACGGCCTGTCCGAACAATTCTCCGACCGCACGCTCAGCCGCACCTATCTGGCGCTGGTCTGGGGGGTGCCGAACCCGAGGCAGGGCCGGATCGAGGGCAACATCGGCCGCAGCAGCGCCGACCGCAAGAAGATGGCGGTGGTGACCGGGGGCGGGAAGCCGGCCGCCACCAAGTACCGCGTGGTGAAGAGCTTCGGCATGGCCGCCTCGCTGGTCGAATGCGTGCTGGAGACCGGGCGCACCCACCAGATCCGCGTCCACCTGACCCACATCGGCCATCCGCTGGTCGGCGATCCGCTCTATGGCCGCGGCCGGTCGGGGCGGCCGGGGGGCAAATTCGCCTCGCAACTTCCGGAACCGGTTCGGGGCACCCTTGTTGGGTTTCCGCGACAGGCGCTGCACGCCGCGGCGCTGACCTTCCGCCATCCGGTCAGTGGCGAAATTGTGGCATTCCGCTCCCCAATTCCGGCGGATATTCATGAACTAATTGTCACCTTGGAGTCGCTTTAAAACGGTACACCGGGTAATCTTTCTTGGATAGACTCCCGGTCAATGGCGAGGTTCCGCCGCCCGCTCATTGCGAGGGGCCTTTGGAACCCGCGCTGAAGAATGGCCGCGTGCCCATGAATTCCTTGCATGGGTATGCCGGCCGTCAGGAGAGGGGTTTGGTCATGGCGACGGCATCCAATCTTCCGGCCATCGGGTCCGAGAGCAATCTGTCCCGCTATCTCCAGGAGATCCGCAAGTTCCCGATGCTGGAGCCGGAGCGGGAATACATGCTGGCCAAGAGCTGGCAGCAGCATGAGGATTCCGGCGCCGCCCATCAGCTCGTCACCAGCCATCTGCGTCTGGTGGCCAAGATCGCGATGGGCTACCGCGGCTACGGCCTGCCATTGTCGGAGCTGATCTCCGAAGGCAATGTCGGCATGATGCAGGCGGTGAAGCGCTTCGACCCCGACCGCGGCTTCCGGCTGGCGACCTATGCGATGTGGTGGATTCGCGCGGCGATCCAGGAATACATCCTGCACAGTTGGTCGCTGGTGAAGATGGGCACGACGGCCGCCCAGAAGAAGCTGTTCTTCAACCTGCGCCGGCTGAAGGGCCAGATGCAGGCGATCGAGGAAGGCGACCTGTCGCCCGAACAGGTCCAGGCCATCGCCACCAAGCTGGACGTTCCGGAACAGGACGTCGTCAACATGAACCGGCGCCTCGCCAGCCCTGACCATTCGCTGAACGCCCCCCTGCGGGCGGAGAGCGAGGGCGAATGGCAGGATTTCCTGGTCGACGAGACCGCCAGCCAGGAAATCACGCTGGCCGACCGCGAGGAACTGGGCAAGCGCCGCAAGCTGCTGGCGAATGCGATGACCGCGCTGAACGACCGCGAACGCGACATCCTGACCGAACGCCGCCTGCGCGAGGCACCGACGACGCTGGAGGATCTGTCGCAGAAATACGGCATCAGCCGCGAGCGCGTCCGCCAGATCGAGGTGCGCGCCTTCGAGAAGCTGCAGAAGGCAATCAAGGCCGCCGCGGTCGAACAGAAGATGGAGACGGAGGCGTAAGGGGAGGTCCCCCGCCACCGCAACAGAGTCATGACGGGAACGATGCAGGATACCGAAGTCACGCTCGCGGTCGTCGATCCGAGCGATCTGCCGGCCTTCAAGAGCGAGATGGAGGCATCCTTCGCGGTCGCCGTCATCGAGGAGTTCGGGTGCCTTCCCGACGATTCGATTCCCCGCGGCAGCGATCTCGACGAGTCGATGAACGCGCCGGGCACCGAGCTTCTGCATATCCTTTGCGATGGCCAAAGGGTCGGCGGCGCCGTCGTCGTGATCGACGAGGCGACGCAGCGCAATTCGCTGGACCTGTTCTTCCTGTCGCCGGCGCAGCATGGCCGGGGATTGGGCTTCAAAGCCTGGATGGCGATCGAGCGGCGCTATCCCGGAACGCTGGTCTGGCAGACCCACACGCCTTATTTCGACAAACGGAACATCCATTTCTATGTGAACAAGTGCGGCTTCAAGATCGTCGAGTTCTTTGGCGCCCGTCACCCCGACCCGCATTGGCCCGGCCCCTCCGGCCTGCCCGGCGGCGGCGAGATGTTCCGCTTCGAGAAGGTGATGCGATAGCAGCGGCGGCCAAGCGGTGACGGGCCCCGCGCTCACGCCTTCACCCTCACGCCTTCACATACACCCAGGCCTCCGCCCCCGACTTCAGCCGGACCATGACGCGCCTGTAATCCGCGACCTCGTACGAATCGGCAGCCGCCAGTTCTTCCGCGGTAATCTCGAACAGGGTTCCGGCGACCTCGTCGGCCGGATCGCCGCTTTCGCTCACCACGGGGTGGAAGCGCTTGCCGCTGGTGCGGATCACCTCCGGATCGGTGATCTCCAGCATGTCGAGGCGGTATCCCGGCATGGCGTCCGGCCGTCCGGCCAGCAGCCGGCCGAAGGACGCCACCTGCACATTCTCCTGCTGCAGGGTGCCGTAGGAGAACAGAAGGACCGTATCGTCAGCCATCGCCATCCCTCCGTACCTCCGCCCCGACGCGCAGCAGGTTGCCGTCCGGGTCGATGTGGGCGAACTCGCGCAGGCCATAGGGCGTGTCGGAGACCGCCGTCAGCCGGCCGCCGACCTGCGCCGCCTGCCACGCCGCATGCAGCGCGTCGGCGTCGCTGACATAGAGATAGCAGGCAACGGCCGAGCGTTCCGGATCGAGGTCCGGAACCCGCGCCAGATGCAGGCCCACCCCATTCCAATCCAAGAACCCATAGACCGGGTCCGCGGCGGCCTCATCGTAGGCGGTCACCGCGAAGCCGAGACGCCGGTAGTGGGCGAGCGCCGCCCGCACGTCGCGGACCGGCAGGATCGGCGCTATGCGCTCGAACCGAACGTCCATTGTTGCCTCACACCAGGATCGAGCCTTCGAGATACAGCACCGCCTGCCCGCCGATCCTCACCCGGTCGCCGGCCAGTTCGCACAGCAGGTCGCCGCCGCGGGCCGAGACCTGACGCGCCGTCAGCACGGTCTTGGCCAGCCGCTCCGCCCAATAGGGCGTCAGCATGCAGTGGGTGGAGCCGGTGACCGGGTCCTCCGGGATGCCCTGGGCCGGGGCGAACAGGCGCGAGACGAAATCGACCCCGCCCTCCCCCGGCGCGGTGACGCAGACCGCGAACAGGTCGAGCTTCGACAGCAGCGCCATGTCCGGCGCCAGCGCCCGCACCGCGTCGGCCGACTCGTAGACCACCAGATAGTCACGCCCGCTCAACACCGCGGCCGGCGCCGGGCCGCCCAGCGCCGCCAGCAGGTTGGGATCGACCCGCTCCGCCGGCTTGGCCGGACGGTTGGGGAAGTCCAGCGTGTAGCGGTCGCCGTCGCGGGTGACGGTCAGCGTGCCGGCCTGCCGGGTGGCGAACTCCATGCGCTCGCGGCCCGGCTCCAGGATGGTGGAGATGACGAAGGCGGTCGCCAGCGTGGCATGGCCGCACAGATCGACCTCCACCGCCGGGGTGAACCAGCGCAGTTCATACCCCTCTCTCGCCCCTTGGCCGCTGCGGGTGAAGAAGGCGGTCTCCGCCAGATTGTTCTCCGCCGCGATGGCCAGCATCTGCGCGTCGGGCAGCCAGGACTCCAGCGGCACGACCGCCGCCGGGTTGCCGGCGAAGACGCGGTCGGTGAAGGCATCGACCTGATAGATGGGCAGGCGCATGGCTTTCCCGGTCATGGCGAGCGTTCCTTACGTCTTGGGGGCGATTTATCGATGAAGCGTCATTTCCCTCTCCCGCCCCGGGAGAGGGAGGGGACCCGCGCCGTCAGGCGTGGGGAGGGTGAGGGGTAGGGCAAGGATCCCGAACCGCATGGCTTCGTGCCTAACCCCTCACCCTTCCCATGCTCCGCATGGGCCCCTTCCCTCTCCCGGGGCGGGAGAGGGAGTCTAGCCCGCCACCAGCGTGGCGAAGCGGCCGAGGTCGACGTTGCCGCCGGTGACGACGATGCCGACGCGCTTGCCGCGCACGTCGATCTTGCCGGACAGCACCGCGGCGGCGGCGAGGCAGCCGGTCGGCTCGACCAGCATCTTCATCCGGCTCGCGAAGAAGCGCATGGCGTCGACCAGCTGGTCGTCGGTGACGGTGTCGATGTCGTCGACCAGCCGCTGCATCACCGGGAAGGTCAGCTGGCCGACATTGCGGCTCTGGGCGCCGTCGGCGATGGTCTTCGGCGGTTCGATGCGGACGATGCTGCCGCTGCGCAGGCTCTGCTGGGCGTCGTTGCCGGCCTCCGGCTCGATACCGATCACGCGGCAGCCGGGGTTCAGCGCCTTCGCCGCCACCGCGCAGCCGGCCAGCAGCCCGCCGCCGCTGGTCGGCACCACCAGCAGGTCCAGCGGAGCGCCGCCGCTCGCCAGAACCTCCTCGATCAGCTCCTTGGCGACGGTGCCCTGCCCCGCCATCACATGCGGATGGTCGAAGGGCGGGATGAAGATACCGCCCCGCTCTTCCAGAACGCGGGCGACGGCGGCGTCGGGCGGCTCGGCATAGCGGTCGTACAGCACCACGTCGGCGCCATAGCCGCGGGTGGCCGCCAGTTTGGACGCCGGGGCGTCCATCGGCATGACGATGGTCGCCTTCACCCGCAGCATCGACGCCGCCAGGGCGATGGCCTGGGCGTGGTTACCGGACGAATAGGCGACGACGCCGACCGCGCGCTGCACCGGCGTGAACCGGGCGATGGCGTTGTAGGCGCCACGAATCTTGAAGGCGCCGGTGCGCTGGAAGTTCTCGCACTTGAACAGCAGCTCGCCGCCGGTCAGCGTGTCGGCGGTGCGGCTGGTCAGCACCGGCGTGCGGTGGGCGACGCCGGCGATCCGCTCCGCCGCCCCGGCCACATCGGCATAGGAGATGGCGAGGCCAGTCGTATCGGCCACGGTGCTGGTGATCGTGTCGGGCATGGCGGCGGTGCTCCCCCCGGTATTATTCCAGATCGGTGAACAGGAAGGCCTGCTCGTGCCGCTTTAGCCCGGCCTGCTCGTAGAAGCTGATGGCCTTGGGTGCGGACAGCAGCAGGCACATGGTGCCCGGCCCCATCGCGTCGCGGGTGCGGCGCATCAGCTCCTTGCCGATGCCGCGCCCCTGCAGGGCGCGGTCGACGGCGAGGTCGGACAGATAGCAGCAATAGACGAAGTCGGTGATCGACCGGGCGACGCCGACCAGCCGTCCATCCTCTCGCGCGGTGATGATCAGGCCGGCGTTGCGCAGCATCGCCTCCACCCGTGGCCGGTCGCCCACGGGCCGGCGTTCCGCCAGCCCGGAGCGTTCCAGAACGTCGATGAAATCGTCGGCGCTCAGGTCCGGTTCAACTGCGTATTCGATTTGAATGGGTTGGCTCTGTATGGATTCATTGGCCATCGTCTCATCCCCGCCAGAACGGCTTCGACACCTCCTGCTCCGCCTCGGACCGGCTGACGCCGATGTCCTTCAGCAGATAGTCGTCGAGCCTTGCCAGTGCATGACGTTGTTTGCGCCGTTCCATCGCGGAAAACAACACGTCGAGCAGCCGCCAGAAGGGGCGCGAGGCGACACGGGTGACGCGGTCGGCGGCCGGGACGGCGCCCGGGGCTGCCGTGTACGAGCCGGAACTGCGGGTCACGTCGGTGTGGCGCATCGGATCCTCCATCATCTGGCGCACATCGCTCGAACAATCGAGACAATCAGGATTATGGAGACGTAATCGGCGGGGTCAAATGGAACATTGTCACCATTACATTTCCGATGTCGGATGTATCTTTTCGGCCACAGGCACAAGCGCCGCCTTGGACAGACTGGAAAATCCTTGTGAAACGAAGGGTTCCACCGGTCTTCCCGGCAATGGTTCTGTCTTGCGGATGGTTTGCGTGACAAGTTGCGGCCGGACCACCGGATTGTCATGGTGGCATTGTGCCGGTCGCGTGCCCCACCCCGCCGGCCATTGCCCCCTTCCCGCAGTGATATGACCGGCCGCGCCATTGCGCCCGGCCCCACTGCCGCCCTATGCTGATATATCACTCAAGATCACATCGGGAGAACGCCATGCAGCCGCCCTACCTTGCCGCCGACCGGCGATACGAAGGCATGAGCTATCGCCGCACCGGCCGCAGCGGGCTGGACCTGCCGGCCATTTCGCTGGGGCTTTGGCAGAATTTCGGCGGCACCGACGTGTTCGCCACCGGGCGCGCCGTGCTGCGCCGGGCCTTCGACCGCGGCGTCACCCATTTCGACCTCGCCAACAACTATGGCCCGCCGCCGGGTTCGGCGGAGGAGAATTTCGGCCGCATCCTCGCCACCGATTTCCGTCCCTACCGCGACCAGATGGTGATCTCGACCAAGGCCGGTTACGAGATGTGGCCCGGCCCCTACGGCAACTGGGGCTCCCGCAAATATCTGGTCTCCAGCCTGGACCAGAGCCTGAAGCGGATGGGTCTCGACTATGTCGACATCTTCTATTCGCACCGCGTCGATCCCCGCACCCCGCTGGAGGAGACGATGGGCGCGCTCGACCACATCGTCCGCCAGGGCAAGGCGCTCTATGTCGGCATCTCCTCCTACTCGCCGGAGATGACGCGGCGGGCGGCCGGCATCCTGAAGGATCTGGGCACCCCCTGCCTGATCCATCAGCCCTCCTACTCCATGCTGAACCGCTGGGTTGAGGGCGGACTGCTGGAGACGCTGGAGGATCTCGGCATGGGCTGCATCGCCTTCTCGCCGATGGCCCAGGGCATGCTGACCAACAAGTATCTGAGCGGCCAACCTGCGGACGCCCGTGCCGCCAAGGGGGGGACCCTGCGCGCCAACTTCCTGTCGCCGGAAAACTTGGAGCGCATCCGGGCGCTCGACGCCATCGCCCAGCGGCGCGGCCAGACGCTGGCGCAGATGGCCATCGCCTGGGTCCTGCGCGATCCGCGCGTCACCTCCGCCCTGATCGGCGCCCGCAATGTGGAGCAGCTCGACAACTCGCTGGACGCGCTGAACACCCTGTCCTTCACGTCGGAGGAGTTGGCGGAGATCGACACCCACGCCGTCGCCGACGCCGGCATCAACCTGTGGAGCGCCTCTTCCGCCGCCGAGGCCGGCTGAGCGACTCCTATCCCCTCTCCCCCCGGGGAGAGGGGGATTCCTTCGTCTTAAATGTCACCAACCTCACTCCGCCGCATCAGTGGCGCGGTAACGCTCCAGCCAGTGGGCGTAGGGCGCCGGCAGCACCCAGGACGGACGCTCCTCGCCCAGTTCCTTGGCGGCGCGGTAGGGATAATGCGGGTTGGCCAGATGGGCGCGGCCGACCATCACCAGATCCAGCTGCCCGTCGGCGATTGTGCGGTTGGCGATCTTCGGCGCGTCGATGCCCCAGGCCGCCGCCACCGGCAGCTCCGCCTCGCGCCGCACCCGCTCGGCGACCGGCGCCAGGAAGGCCGGCCCCCACGGAACGCGGGCGTCGGGGGTGGAGAAGCCAACGCTGACGCTCAGCAGATCCAGCCCGCCGGCGCGGAAGTTGCGGGCGAGTTCGATCGACTCGGCCAGCGTCTCCTCGTCGCGCCCGTCATATTCGATCACGCCGAAGCGCGCGGTCAGCGGCAGGTTTTCCGGCCACACCTCGCGCACCGCCGCCAGCGTTTCCAGCAGGAAGCGGCTGCGCCCGGCAAGGTCGCCGCCATACTGGTCGGTGCGGGTGTTGGCATGGACCGAGAAGAAGCTCTGGCCGAGATAGCCGTGGGCGAAATGCAGCTCCAGCCATTTGAAGCCGGCGTCGCGGGCGCGCACGGCGGCGGCCACGAAATCGGCGCGGACGCGGGCGATGTCGTCCAGCGTCATCGCCTTCGGCACCTTCGGCAGATGATGGCCGAAGGGCACCGCCGACGGCGAGATCGTGTCCCAGCCGCGCGGGTCGCCGTCGGCGATGTGGTCGTCGCCCTCCCACGGGCGGTTGGCGCTGGCCTTGCGGCCGGCATGGCCGATCTGGATGCCGGGGACGGCGCCGGCGGCGGCGATGGAGGCGGCGATGCGCGCCATCCCGTCCGCCTGGGCGTCGTTCCACAGCCCGGTGCAGCCCGGCGTGATGCGGCCTTCCGGCGACACCGCCGTCGCCTCGACGATCACCAGACCGGCGCCGCCGCGGGCGAGGCCGGGGTAGTGGACGAGATGCCAGTCGTTGATGACGCCGTCGACGGCGCTGTACTGGCACATCGGCGGAACCGCGATGCGGTTGCGCAGGGTGACGTCCTTCAGCGTGAAGGGCGTGAACAGGGCGGACATGCGAATTCCCGTCTCGATCGTGTCGGTGGCGGCAGGAGATGAGGCGTCAGCCCACCCCTGCCGCAGATCGGGAAGATTTAGGTCCGCCCAAGCCTCAGCCAACCCGCCCGGCCGCCAAACGGCCCACTATCGCCGCATGGCTGCGGATACCGTTGCGCAGGCATTTCAACTCGAACTTCTCGTTCGGCGAATGGATGCGGTCGTCGTCCAGCCCGAAGCCGACCAGGATGGTGTCGAGCCCCAGATGCTCGCGGAACCAGCCGACGATGGGGATCGACCCGCCGCCGCCGATCAGCACGCCGTCGCGGCCCGTCGCCTCCTTCAGCCCGCCGCGCACCGCCTGCATCCACGGCGTGTCCGTCGGCACCTCGATCCCCGGCGACGAGCTGAAGCGCCGGAAGCTGACCGTGCAGTCCGCCGGCAGCCGCTCCTCGAAGAAGCGCCGGACCGACGCCTCAACCGCCGCCGGATCCTGGCCGGGCACCAGACGGCAGCTCAGCTTGCACGACGCCTTGGCCGGGATGACCGTCTTCGACCCTTCGCCGGTGTAGCCGCCCCAGATGCCGTTGATGTCGCAGGTCGGCCGGGTCCAGATGCGCTCCAGCAGCGTCCGCCCCGCCTCGCCATGGCTGCGGGTCAGGCCCAACGCGCCCAGGAACTGCGCCTCGTCCAGCGGCAGGCCGCGGATCTGCGCCCGCAGCTCGTCCGGCAGCTCGCGCACGCCGTCATAGAAGCCGTCGAAGCGCACCCGTCCGTCGGCGTCGTGGATCTGGCCCAGAATGCCGCTCAGCACGTTCAGCGGGTTGGGCACGGCGCCGCCGAACAGGCCGGAATGCAGGTCGTGGCTCGGGCCCGTAACGGTGGCTTCCAGATAGAGCAGCCCGCGCAGCCGCGTGGTGATCGCCGGGGTGTCGACGTCCCAGGCGTTGGTGTCGGTGACGAGGCAGAAATCGGCTTTCAGCTCCGCCGCATGCTCCGTCAGGAAGCGCGGCAGCGACGGGCTGCCGGTCTCCTCCTCGCCCTCCAGCAGCACGGTGGCGCGGATCGGGATGGAGCCGTGGGCGGCGTGCCAGGCCTCGAAGGCTTCCATGAAGGTCATGGTCTGGCCCTTGTCGTCGGCGGCCCCGCGCGCGACGACGCGGCGGCCCCGCTCAGCCTCGACGATCACCGGATCGAAGGGCGGGCTGGTCCACAGCTCCATGGGATCGGCGGGCTGCACGTCGTAGTGGCCGTAATAGAGCACATGCGGCGTCTCTGCGCCCTGCGGCCCCGGATGATGGGCGACCAGGATCGGATGGCCGGGCGTGTCGTGGATGGTGACGCTGAAGCCCATCGCCGTCAGCCTGTCGGAGCACCAGCGCGCGGCGCGCCGGACCTCGCCGGCATAGGCGGGATCGGTGCTGACCGAGGGAATGCGCAGCAGCTCGCAAAGCCGGCCGACCGACTCCTCGAAGGACTCGTCCACCTTGCGCAGAACGGCATCGACAGGAAGCATGACGGCCCTCTTGTTGTTGACCATGGGATCCACCTATCCCCCTCTCCCCCCCGGGGAGAGGGTCGGGGTGAGGGGGGTGCATAGTGTGGATTAAGTGGGGTGCAGAGGTTCGCTACTCTTGAAGATCCTCGCCACGCGTCCCCCTCACCCTAACCCTCTCCCCGGGGGGGAGAGGGGATATCTCATCCCCCCAACCCCAGCAGCCTGCCCAAAATCGGCTGCCCCACGGCCGCCCCCAGCGCGAAGCCGCCGGCCAGCCCGATCACCAGCCCCACAAGCCCCGCCCCCATTCCGCCCCC
>PJUA01000314.1_pt1 | contig 33726 bp, 24 predicted proteins | sample 1512151 | NCBI WGS metagenome assembly PJUA01 (sample SAMN08177678, study PRJNA422409) | Soil metagenome, whole genome shotgun sequencing project. | isolation source: Soil enriched on filter paper: beechwood xylan treatment | place: USA: Madison | collected 2015-01-15
GCCCCATTCCGCATACATTTCAAACAACGAGTTGTAATAGTCCTGAGCGCCTGCCTTGGAGGCGTCTACACCGTACATATCTGTATTCCAGCCGCAGAAGGAGCAGGTATGCGCGATATCGCGCGCGGTCCGGTTCGTTCCTTTAATCGGCGTATTGTCATGAACGGCTTGACGCGGAATACCGCGCATAATGTGAATGCCAAACTTCAGGCCAAGTCCATGGATGTAGTCGCCAAGCGGCTTAAAGCCTTGACCGCCCTCAGCCGATGGAAAGCGGTTTACTGCAGGAATCAACCGGGAATAATCATCCATCTCCAGCCGGACGAATGGCCGATAGGCATCCGAAACCGCTCCCGGCTCGGACCATTGAATATCAACGACAATATATTCCCAGCCGTGCTCCTTCAGGTTTTGAGCCATATAATCGGCATTGCCGCGAACCTCGGACTCCGTCACGCTGGCGCCATAGCAGTCCCAGCTATTCCAGCCAAGCGGCGGAGTCGGAGCAAACTGATGATGATTCATGAAAAAACCTCCCTATATACGTGAATAGTCATTTATTGCAGATATACCCTAATCATATATCCTTAAAAAAGGCTAATCCACCGTAATTTTTTTTCATGAATAGCACTAAATTGCTGTATCGCATATCACTTTTCCGCGCCGCTTTCTAATCAAAAAAGAGCCTGCTGTAAGGAAGCTCTCTCGACGAGCGGAAACGGGCCGGCGTCTGGCCCGTCAGCTTACGAAACACCTTAATGAAATAGCTGCCGCTGGAATAACCGACCGAAGCGGCCACCTCATCAATGCTGAGATTGCTTTGCCGCAACAGCGATATAGCTTTTTCGATGCGGATCCGGCTTAAATATTCGCCTGGCGTCATTCCCGTAAACGCAGCAAAGGTACGCAAAAAATGATATTTAGAGACGCCAAGCTCCTGTGCCAGCTGCTCCTGTCCCACCATCCCGCTGTAGTTGCTCTCCATATATTGCACCGCGGCTTTAACGGCTGGCGGCCATGCGGCCCCTGATGCTCCTTTGTTCAATGAAAACCGGGCAAGCTCCATAATAAAACGATAGGTATGTGCTGATGCAGTGTAGGGGTCCGTAATTTTCCCTGTAAGCGCTTCCCGAAAAATGTCATTCAAAGCTGCGATCGGCCCGCTTCCTAGCGGCAAATAAGGAGTTTCGCCAATTCTGTCCTTGATCTCCTCCCATATGCCCATAACGGGATGAGGCCTCAGCAATATATATAGAAACTCCCACTCTTCCGTATCGTCCGGCAGCCAATAGCGATGAGCTCCGGGTATTTCAACAAGAAAGGCTTGTCCGCGCTCCATCCGGTAATGTCTGCCTTCTACCTCCAGCTCGCCGCAGCCCTCCAGTGTATACTGAAATAACAGAAGCGGTCCATCGCTTCTCGTTAAGCCATTCCAATTGTATGTATGACTGCGTTCCTGTTCAAAGCCGATCGCAAACAACCCGCAGAGAGGAAGGCCAGGCTGCTCTGCAAAGCGGAATCCGTAAGTGCCTCTATGCTGCTCTAGCGACATCTCTCATCGCCTCTTTCCAGCTTACTTTTTCTTGAAAACAAGATAAATATCACTTCGCAAACCAGATCCTATTCCCATGGAAGATCATATATAGAATACTCAAAGCTTGTGTTCTAAACAAGTTTCGGGGTCATTCCAATAAAAAAAAGGGTTTATCCGAAAAGTCAGGTGGGACGAATAATTACTATTCAGCAGTGGGAACCGGATGGAACCGGTTTTGCTGAATAATGATTCACCGTAACAGACTTTTCGGACAGCCCCAGTTTGACTGATGATAGCTGTCCTTCTTTTATTAAATCAAGAAGCTATCGACATTCCCATTCATATCCGTGTAAGTTATCATAGAGATTGATGATTTCAGGTTAATAAACAACAGGCAATATTGCTCGCCCTTGCGCCAGATCAGCTTCACCTCATCGTCATCAGAAGCCACCACTTCAAAGCGTCCCTGAAAAGCAATGTGCTCATTACGGAACGAGATCAATTTCAATAAACGTTTAACCACTGCTTTCTCCAGCGATTGTTCGATTTCTTCAAAACTGTAGTTATGTCTATTAATTTCTCTTCCGTCTCCATTTTTTTTCACAGCTTGGAAGTCGTTTTCACCAGCCAGCAATCCTACGTAATAAACCTGAGGAATCCCAGGTGTGAAAAACTGAATAGCTCGCGCAGCCAAATAATCATCATCATTGTGATTCAGCGCCGAATAATAGGTGCATCTAATTTGATGAACGTCAAAGCCATCATCCGACTTATGATCATCGGACAGAATCAAGCTGAGATTGGCTCCCCGCTCTACACACAGGTCAGTTAATTGTTTTGCTTTTTTTGTATTAATCAGCCCGTCCAGATCCGGTTTGACCGGGATGCCGTCATGGCAATCCAGCATCGTAAACTGGTTATGTGGACGAGTTTTCAGGTAATGCAGAAGCTCTTTGCTAGTTTTGTTCACTAAGGTATCAAGAATTCGATACGGCAAGATGAAGTCATAAATCCAGAAGCCGCGTTCAGCGAGCTTATATTGCGTTGTATAATGAGCATGTACTTCTGGCAACAGCTCGATTTCCATAGATTTGGCCATCTCCATCACCCAGTCAAGAAACGGATAGATGTCAGGCTCAACAAAGAAACAGCTGGTGCCCAGTTTTTTAATCACATAACCAACGGCATCCAGGCGTACAATTTTTACATTGTTATTTTTAAAGTTGGTAAAAAATGCGGTTAAAAGCTCCTTGACTTTATTGGAATGAATATCCAGATCAATTTGTTCCGATGGGTCTGTTTTGCCAAAAGTAGTCCACACCGTTTCTTGCTTCCCTGTTTCTTCGATCGTAAAGGTCGAGTACGGAAGCGGGCGTCGCAAAAACATCTTATCGATATCACCTTGCTGGGGCTGCCCGTCCGGCCAGAGCTTATCTAATGTAATAAAAAGATCCGCATATTCCGATTCTCTCCCTTTAGTCAAAAAATCCTGAAAATAAGGAGAACGTTGAGAAATGTGGTTTACCATTAAATCAACCAAAACATCATATTTGGATCCGATTGCTTTTAAGTCTTCCCATGTGCCAAATTCAGGCTCTATCTCAAGGTAGGTCAAGGGCGCAAAGCCACGATCTCCGGAAGATGGAAATGGCGGCAGGATATGTACCCCGCCCTTGAATATATCACTAAAGTAATAATCCATAACATGAAGAAGAGACTTGAGATTTCCACCAAGAGAGTCAGGGTATGTGATTAATTGAACTTGGTTTTTCAATCCCATTCCAGCAGCCTCCTAAATACCATATATTTTTTTGATGTTATCTAATATCGGAAGGTCCACAACAGCCCCGGTATGTTTAAGCTTAAATGCGCTTACGGCAAAACCAAGATTCAGCGACTCTTTCAGAGAATAGCCCTGTACCAAAGCCGAATAAAACCCGGACCAGAACGCATCGCCGGCTCCTGTTGTATCCTCAACTTCGGTGGCCATTGTTGGCAAAACAAGCCTTTCCCGTCCATTGGATACTATGGCGCCATCTTTGCCCAAAGTCATAATGACCAGCTTTGCGCCTAAGCTCAGAAACTTGTCCATTTGATTGAGAGGAGTATCCTCTCCAAACAGTCGTTCTGCATCATCATCTGAAGGCTTCACGATATCCACTTTTCCTATAATGCTTTTGATGTATGCCCTGCCATCCTCGCCTGTTGTCCATAGCATAGGGTGATAATTGGGATCAAAGCCAACCAATATGTTATGCTTGGCAGCCATATCAAGTGCCTGCTCTATTGTTTCTCTGGCAGGCTGTATCGAGATAGGCCACGAGGAGAAATGAAATATTTTGGATTGAAGAAGCGTATTCTTTAATCCTTGGGTCATAACAAGCTGATAATCTGCGCTTCTATAAAAAATCGGAATCGGGCTTGCCTTGCTTTTTGTCAGCAGAACCATACTGGTCGCAGCGTCCACTCTCTCTACGAGTTCGGGTTCGATGCCTTCATTCATTAAGCGCTGGATCAAGGAGTCACCCAGATGATCTCTTCCTACAGCTGCGGCAATTTGTGATTGTATCCCCAGCTTCCTAGTGTTCATGGCAATATTCGCGGGCGCACCGCCAAAATACTTGCGATATGCACTCTCTTGATCATTCCCGTCATAATTCTCAGCGATCAAATCAACAAGCAGTTCGCCTGCCGTCAATAGATCATACTTTTTTTCCTCAAAATGCAGCGATTCATTAAATTCAAACACTCGGGTTCCTCCCGGAACATAGATTTCATCATTTACGTTGTGCTTCTCTCTACTAATTGCACAGGAAGAATGGTTTGTAGCGGAGGGTTCTGTCCCACAATCAGGTCTGCCAAATATTGAACAGAAAGCTTGCCCATTTCCTTGATTGGCTGCCTTACTGTTGTCAGTTCATCCATTTCGCTAATCAAAATACCGTCATAACCGACCACTTTAACCTGGTCAGGCACTTTTTTCCCCATTCGCCTGCATTCCCTGATGACTTGAAGAGCAAGCATATCGCTGCTGGCAAATACACCATCAATATCGGGATGCTCGCTAAAGAGCTCCGCGACGAGTTCCTCATATTCCTTATAATTAAATCCGTTCAAATTGGTTTGCTTGATTACATACTCCACCTTTTCAAGGGTCACTAAATCGACGAAGGCATCATATCGCTGCTTCGCTAGCATATTCAGGCGCAGATTGCCGCTAAGATACGCAATTTTTTTGCATTTTTTTTGAAACAGCAATTGGGTCGCCATTTCACCACCCCTGTAATTATCAGATGAAATACACGGAATAGTGGAGGATATTTTCCGATCAATCGTAATGAGGGGCAGGTTAATAGACATATAGTCATTAACGCTCATTGTATGGCTTCCCATTATAATGCCATCCACCTGGCTAGCTCTGAGCAAATCAATATATTCTCGCTCCTTATCCTTGTCCAGCAAGGAATTACAGAGCATTAGCTTATAGCCTTTCTTGTATGCGTAATATTCGATATGCTTTGTTAGCTCCGCAAAAAAGGGATGGGAAATATCCGGAATAATAAGACCGATAACATTAGACTTGCTTCGAGACAAAGACCTCGCGAGCTCATTCGGCTGGTAATTAAGCTCCTCCATCGCTTGATACACTCTTGTCTTAAGGCTGTCGCTTAGATACCCTCTGTTGTTTAATACGCGGGAAACCGTTGTAACGGACACACCTACCTTCTCCGCAATATCTTTTATCGTTATAGCCATTATTTATCCTCCTTGCATAATCCTCCCTCTCATCTTCATCTGGAAAGGTAGTTATTTCATTCATTTATATTTCGGAAAGACATACAGATATCAGCCAAGTATAAACTAGAATGTCAACTTTTTCAGCTGATTCACTTATTTTAGTGCACCTTCCGTAATCCCTTTAATAATTTGCTTTTGCAGAAAGAGGTATAACACAAGCACTGGAATAATGGTCATAATTAATCCAGCCATCAAGGGAGAATAATCTACGGAATAAGAACTGAAAAAAGCAAATGTCGACAATGGAAGCGTACGATGCTCCGGCGAAAGCAATACAAGGCTTGGCAGCAAATAATCATTCCAAATCCATAACACATCCAATACAACAAGCGTGACAATGACTGGCTTTAACAGCGGCAAAATAATACGAAAAAACGTATTGAATCGGGAGCTGCCTTCAATAAACGCCGATTCTTCCAATTCATAAGGAACTCCTTTGATGAATCCATGGAACGTAAAGACGCCAAACGGAATCCCAAAACCTGTATACATAAACAATAGAATTGTTTTTGTGTTTAACAGACCCATATTGCCATAAATCATGACAAGAGGAATCATAATGACCTGAAACGGAATCGTCATCGAAGCCAACATAACATAAAATAAAACGTTATTCACCTTCCATTTGAAACGAACCAGCAGATACCCTGTCATGGATGAAAATAGAATAATAATCAAAACGGAAATAACGGTAATGAGCAGAGAATTAACAAAGGCCTGAGGGAACTGCATGCTTTTAAAGGCGCTTATATAATTATCAAAGCTAAAGCTGGTTGGAAAAGCTAATGGGTTATCAACAAAATATTGCGTTTTCTTAAAGGAGTTCATAACAATCAAAAGAAACGGAAACAGGAATGCAAGGAGAAGCAAATAAAGAGAAATGGATTTAAGCCATGATTGTCTTTCAACCATTACGATTCCACCTCCATTTTCTTAAGAAGATAAGACTGGGTGAGGGCCACAATAGCAACGACCGCAAACAACACCACGGCCTCCGCTTGACCAATACCATATTGGTTGGACAAAAATGCCTTTTTGACAATGTGATAGGAAGCTAGCTCGGTAGAATTAAACGGTCCGCCCTTGGTTAACGCCAGGTTAATATCGTAGGTCAAGAACGCACGTGAAATCGAGATAAAGATACAAATGACGATAGCTGGAACGGAGAGCGGCAAAATAACTTTTTTGACAATTGTTGATCTTTTGGCGCCATCAATACTCGCGGCTTCCAGGACATCATGTGGAACACCCGAAAATCCTGCAATATAAATAATCATTAAATAGCCCACAAGCTGCCACGATGTCGCAATAACAAGCGCCCAGAAAGCACTGCCCGTGCTGGTTAGCCATGACGTTTCAAACAAAGACCATCCATACTTTTCGCCCAGGTAAGGCAATACCTGTGAAAACAGCATTTGCCACAAGTAACCCAGTACAATTCCTCCAATGAGGTTAGGCGTAAAAAATCCGGTACGGATCCATTGCTCGCCCTTAATCCCGCTCGTTAAAGCTAATGCAACAAAAAAGGCGATCAGATTAGAAATGAGGACGGTGAAAAAAACATATTTGATAGTAAACCACAGCTGGCCCAAATAAATTTTATCATGAAACACATCTACGTAATTGGAAAACCCAATAAGGCTGCCATCATTCGTTGCAACATCCCAGTTGGTAAAGGTCAAATATAGACCAACAATAAAAGGAATAAGAACAACTGCCGTAAACGCAAATGTGGATGGGCCTCCGAACAACAGAAATGTCCCTACATTTTTAAGAGTATTCTTTTTCATCACTCTGCTGCCCCTTTTCATACAACGTCATCTTCAAGCAAATGTTGTGACAACCGCTTGGCGCCATATGCGTGCAGCGGTTGTCACGTTACCATTATAAGCTATATAAATTCAACTAAATAAACGGCAGAAAAAGGACAGAGTGGGAGTGGTTCTGGAGAAAAGTCTATGCTTACGAAGCAACGTTCTTCCAGAACGTTTTAAGCGCTCGCTTGTTTTTCCAACATTTCACCATTTTGGAAACAACTGCGATCGGAAGAACCATTCCCACGGCGGACTCCTGCCTATTATAATTAGTTGAACGTATATAGTTATTTTCCAGCATAGGACTTCCAATAAGCTTCAATCTCATCTACAAGCCCTTGACGATCAATTTTTCCCACCAAATATTTCTGCATAGATGCGCCCGTCTTGGCCCAATAGTCCTGTGGCAGGTAATTAATAACGCCGATATTCATTGCATTACCCTTATCTACATATTGTGTTACGGCTTCCGAAATGATGTTGCTTCCCTGAACAGCAACTTCCTTATACGGCATAGATAATCCCATCTCCGACACAATTGCCGTTTGTCCCTTTTCACTCGTTACCAGCCATTCCAGGAAGGCCTTGGCTGCTTCTTGCTGCTCGGGAGTTGAACCTGCATTATCAATCGCAAGCAATTTAGGTTCACTATAAGCCACTTGAGCATTGCCATAATCAGATGCATTATTGCTCACAGGTACGGGAATAATGCCAAACTCCTGATCTCGGCCTTCAAGTCCGCCGATAACAGCCCAGGTCCAGTCACCCATAAAATAGAAGGCAGCGTTTCCGTTGGCAAAGTCAGCGCTATCCTTGTTGTAATCTGCAACAAGTGGATCTTTTTTCCTTGCGTTGTATTTAATAAGCAAATCAAACGTATCCATCAAACCAGTGAATTGAGGATTTTCAGACAATTTAACCTTTCCATTCTTCAGTTCCTCAACAAAAGCGCGATTGCTATCTACACTTTCTGATTGAAGAGAGTAAGTCAATCCCAGGTAGTGAGCGCCCAGCGACCAGTCTGCGCCATGCAGCATGACAGGTGCTGTTCCTGCTGCTTCGATCTTGGCGAACAAGGCAGCCAAATCATCACGTGTTTTTATTGAAGCCGGGTCAAACGTACCGCCAATTGCCTCTTCCACAACTCGTTTGTTGTAGAGCAGTCCATAACCTTGAGCTGTCCAAGGTATGCCTAGAAACTTGCCATCCAATAAAGCGCCCTCAATCGCACCCGGCTTGGTCAGCGCTTCATACTTGGCTTTGTCTGGCTCCAGATCTAGAAACTTGTCTTTAAATTGCAGAATCGTGCCGGCATCAAGGTTTGCAATGGTTGCAGGGCTGTTCGATGCCAGCAAAGATTGAAATTTCTCAAGCTGTGCGCCACCAATAGGAGTTGGAATCAGCTCGATGGTGACATTCGGATTTAGTTCATGATAGCTTTTAAAGAGCTCTTCAAACACTGTGTTTACTTCTGCTGAAGTGTTGAAAAAGGTCAGCTTAACATCCTTCTTTGCGCTGCCTTGCCCTTCCTCGCTTCCCCCTGCATGACTTGCCGGCGGGTTTGAGGTATTAGCATTAGAGCATGCGGCCAACACAGAGAGTACCAGAAGCATACAAATACCCAAAACTACATTTTTTTTGAAATTCACTGAATTTCCCCCTTTAACCTATTAGAAAGCGCATACATCTTGCTTTCATCAATATGATAACCGGTTAACATATAATATGTCAACCGGTTATCATATCTGCAATGCAAATCAAAACGAGCTATCCCTTCTTCAGAAGTGATAGCCCGCTTTTAATAGATAATTATATAGAAAACACTGCGCCATGCCTTATTCCTTTTGGCAGCTTCACCTGATCCCCGATATTCTTCCAGGACTTCAGATCTGTCGAGCGATAAGCGCTATAATAATGCTCTTGAAAACCATCAACCAGCATAATCCACACCTTGTCGTCGCCCTCTCCGATGCTATACAACGTTGGACCTTCAGTCAGAGGAGCCGTCAGAAGCTCCGAAATGTTATGCACGTCAGGCCGATTGCTGCCGCTTTTAGCAAAGGTGCAGGAGCGGATTGCCTTGAAATCAGTATCTGGCTGATTAATGCCTCGCTCATCCTTATATAGCATATAATAATAATGCCCCATATCGGTAATGCAGGCATCGATAACATTATAACCGGGATCAAAAAACAACGATGCTTCGGAAAACTGCTCAAAATCGCGAGTTGTCACGGACCAAATGCGGTGATTTCGCGGTCCATCACCCACCGTGGAAGACCAAACGATCCGGTAGGCTTCCGCACCTTCATCATAAAAGGCTTCCGGTGCCCAAACATTTTGTGTCTGCGGCAAATGCTCCATCACGGGAATGAGCTTAGCTTCCTCCCAGTTTTTAAGGTCGCCTGAGCGTGCATACCCCATGCTGCTGCTTCTCCAGCCATCCGTCCATAGCAGATGGAAGACTCCATCACGGTCCTGTATGATAAAAGGATCGCGAATTTGAGCGGAGCCAAGGTTAGAGCTATAAACCGGCGCACCGCTATTTTGTTCAGTCCATATGTAACCGTCTTCACTTTGCGCCAAATAAAGATGTTCGCCATCTTCCTTAAAGTAACTCAGCATGAGCATGATGTTCGTCTCCTGTCCTCTTGTTGATGGGGCGATTGTAAGGCTATCTATATTATACTCCCTGCCGAACGTCATATGGAGTTACTGCAGAAAATCGCTGTACTGACTGCCTTGAACAATTTCCGTATAGTGGAGTCTTGTCCATTCGTCTATGGTCATGTCGGGATTATTTTTCAGGAAGCTTTGCATAATGGTATAGCCTATTTTATAATTCGCCCATCTCGGAATACCCTTATTATAGTTTCCATCAAACAATTCGCCATATAGCACCGCGGTGGGAGAACCGCGATGGCCTTTTATTTCATCCAAAACGATTTGTTCGGCTTCAGTTGACATAGGCTCCAGCCAAGCCACCTTTTTTTCGGGATAAAGGATTCCCGCAAATGAATCGGCTTTCCCCTCCATTATAACAAACGATAATATGGAATAATCCCTTCCGCCGCTTTCCATAGCAATCGCATGATTATATTCATGCGCCACTGTGTATTTCAGCGCCTCCTCGGAAAAGGAAGGATCGAGCAGCAGCAAGATTACATTTTCGTTTAACGTCCCTCCAGATACACCTTCCATATCCTTAATTATTGATGGGTGATCCGGGTTAAAGGGCAAAACAAAAATAGTCTTGTCCCCGCCTGATATCCATTCTGCGGAGGTCACGAACGCTTTCTGTATGAGCTCATTAATCTTTTTTTGATTGCGGAGTAATTCTTTTGTGTTGTCCTCTAATCGTTGCTCCAGCAGCGTTGGTGCAAAAAACGGATTAAAGCCGTCTACCTCCAGTTTCTTGTCCTTGGCCAAATTATAAAATGGCATGATTACCTTCTCATTATATACAACCTTGTTCTCCAGCGAAGGATCGCTTTTTATTTCAGCGGTGTAATTCAGCACCTCGTCGTAAAGAGAGATGATTTCAAATTTCTGATTATTATGTGAAAATTCAAATACAGAGCTCTGGTCTTCCGAACGATTTGCACAGCTTGCCATCACAAAAGCAAAGAATAGACAACTAAATAATACGATGAGTATACGCTTCATTTTAACCTCCTCTAGCATAATATTGCTATAAGATTGAAACTATCGAACAATAAACGATCACTTTACCTTTTGGAAGTTTCAATATAGATTATACTACAATATGGAATTTTTGCGCAATAAAACCTCCTGTAAGAAACAGTTCTGCTTCTTACTAGAAGGTTTAATTGGTTAAGAATATATAGTTTTATAGCTTTTTTATGCTAGCCCTATCATAGGAATGCAGCCTATGACGCGGCAGCCGCGGCTGCTTTTCCGCGTAGCACAAACTGAACAACAGCCATCTGCAGGAGCAGGGCGCACGCCATTGCCAGCAGCACTGCCGGAAAGGCAGCGCCCCAATCCAGCGCCGTTGTTGCTATTGCGCCGCCAATGGCTCCGGACAAAAAGTTGGTCATGCTGAAAACTCCCATTCCGGCGCCCAATTGTGCAGGAGGCAGCAGCAGGGATACAAGCTTCGACATGGAGGATTGGATAAATACAGAACCAATATTGGGCAAAATTAATGCAATTGCCACTACCCAGGCTCCTACCCATGAAAACCCGGCAAGCAATACAAAACCGCCGATCATCAGCAAGGCAGCCATCAGCAATATCGGAATACTGCCAAAGCGGTCAGTCCAGCGCCCGCCAATTCGTCCCATAAGCGCTGCTGCAATTGCAGCCGGGAACAAGACCAGTCCTATTTTGTCCGTTCCTAGTCCAAACGACGCCTTTAGCATAAGAGGGATAACAAGCATCATGCTGAACCCGGCCACTGATGATAGAAAGATGGCCAAAATCGCATAACGAAACGGACCTTTCGCAAATAACGATAACGAAATAAATGGCTCCTTCGAACGATGAGTGCGCAATATAAATCCGCCCGCCAAAACGATGCAGAACGCGCCATACAATAAGGCTGTCATTGCGCCAAAGCTCGTGATGGTTAACATCAATAAAGCAACGGCGCCTGCAAGCAGCACTGCGCCAACTATATCAATCCGCCCTGACCGGCGTGTTTCTGTGGGCAACGAACGGCGAAGAAATGGGAGGACAATCAAGGTCCCTAAAGATAAAAGAAATAAATACTTCCAATGAAGCTCGCCCGCTACAAATCCGCCGACAATGGGGCCAATGCCTGCAGAAAGTGCAATAAAGGAAGCGATCGAGCCCATCACCGCTCCGCGCTTATCAGGCGCAAAGTAACGCGCCGGTACCATCATTGCCAACGCCGGAATGCAGGAAGCCCCCGCCGATTGTACAATCCGGCCAGCCAATAGCCATATGTAGCCTTCTGACAGGAAGCCAATAATCGACCCAAAGGCAAATATGATAATGCCTATTGTCATCAGCCGCTTCAATGGAAAAATATCGGCAAGCTTGCCATATAGCAAGGCTCCAATTGCATAAACCATGGCGTAGCCAGTACTGACCCATCCCGCAAGCGAGGAGGAAATTTGAAGATCCCTTGAAATGTCAGGCAATGCAATATTAAATACGCTCACATTCATAACCGAAAACAGCAAAAGACAACCAAGCAAATAGATGATGCTTTTTCCAGGCTGCGAGCTGTCAATTGTCGAGTTACTCGTGCGCGAGCTATCCGTTTGCTGGCCTTTATTAACCGGAGCAAAAGGGGGTGCAGCAGCTTTATCCATTAGCTTTCTCCTCCTCTTTGTGCAGCACCCGCGCATGAATATTATGAAGCATTCGTTTACTCAGGAGCAGGAACAGCTCATACTCCTGGTCGCTAAAGCCCTTGCGGCCAATCAACATTAGCTTGTATAAACGCTCCCTTACCTCGGGCACTACTGCTTTGCCGTCCTCCGTCAGATAAAGCTGGTTGCATCGCTGGTCCTCCGGCGAGGGAACGCGCTTGACATATCCTTCCGCCTCCAATTTGTTAATGGCCTTGGCGGTTGTTGTTTTATCAATAAGCAGCAGCTCGCTTAACGCTTTTTGCGTAATCCCTTGCCTTTCCGCAATTTCCAGCAAAAATATAAACTGCCCGCTTCCGATTCTGAATTCAGCCAGCTCATCGGAAATGACAATTTGCAGATGCCGATAAATGGCTGACACATATTTATTTGCTGATTCAAAAATAAGCGGCTTCCCTTTATTCTCGTCCAGTTCCATATTAACCCTCCTTATGCCTGAACAAATTAGCATGTTATTGCAACTAATTCGATGCAAAAGGAGTATATCAAAAAATATAATGCTATTGCAACTAATTTTATTTTCGCCTCAACTGCTCTGTTGGAGAAGCTGAGCGATTCGGACAGCATGGTGCAGCAGCATTTCATCCTGCCCGAACTCCGCAATACATTGAAAACCAAGCGGCATTCCTTCCGCTTGCCCCCCTGGAAGGCTAAGGGTCGGTAATCCGGCGTAGGTCCAGATGGCAGTCATGCCGGGCCAGCCCGTACGTTCGCCATGCGGCGGGGCAACGCCGCCTTGAGAGGGTGAAATCCAGAGATCAATTCCTTGTGAACGACGGAACTCCGCCAGCTTATGCCGCAAGGGCAATTGCCCCTTGCGATAACGATCCAGCTCCTCTTCGCTAATTGTTTTTCCCTGCAGGATGGCTTGCCGTGCCGCATCGCCATAATGTCCGCTGTACTCCTCAAACCATTGGTCATGCACCCGAGCCATCTCGCCCAGAACAAAACGCAGCATGGCATCTCCGCTAATCCATTCGTCATCCCATGGCATAGTAACAGCGGCAATGGTATAACCTGCTCTCTGAAGCATGTCTGTCTGCCGTTGGAATGCCCTTTGAACGTTGTCGCTCATAAACTTCATGTAGATGCCGTCAGGGATTCCAAGCACCGGCTTGCGGTCGGGATCAATCTGCTCCTTCCCTTGTACTGGCGGCAGCCAATCGGGAATAAGATGAGGAGCCACGGCAGCCATAGAAGCAGCATCCGCAGTAAAGATACCCGCCGTATCAAAAGAAGGCGCCAATACAATTATGCCATCCATCGGAATACGGCCATAGCTAGGCTTAAAGCCCGCAACCCCGCAGAACGAGGCAGGCGCGGTTATGGAACGAAGCGTCTGGGTGCCAATAGCGACAGGGCACATGCCGGATGCTACGGAGGCGGCAGAGCCAGCGCTTGAACCGCCAGGCGTGCGCTCCGGCGCATGGGGATTTCGGGTTGGAATCGGTCCGGCATAGGCAAACTCCTCCGTTTCGGTTTTGCCGGCTATCCACGCCCCTTGTTCGCGAAGTCTGCGAATGAAGCTGCCTTCGGCAGCCGTCAATACCGATGAAGGCAGCGCAGAACCCGCACTCGTCCGTAATCCTGCAGCATGGAGCAGATCCTTGATGCCGATCGGCACGCCGTACAGCGCAGGCTTTGCTGAACCTTTGAACCGGCTTTTCAGCGTCTCCAGCTCTTGCCGGATTCGCTCACTGCGATCCTCTTCCTTCACAAAAGCATGAACAGTTGGTTCCGCTAGCCCATATCGTTCCAGATGCCTGCTCAGCGCCGCTTCGGGAACGTTGCCCTGTTCTTCCTGCAAAAGCTCTGCCAGCGACCAGCCTTCAGCAAAAGCAGCCATTATGCCCCGCCCCCTTCCGTCTTGTTCGTTATAATCCCGTTAATTGTTCCGATAAAGTGAAGCTGCTCCGTTCCCACCTTGTCCAAATCCCCTGCCAAAATAGATCGGACATCCGCTAATGTTGATTCAAGCGGAATGGACAGGCCTGCTCGCCCCGTAAAAGGAGCAGCTACAAAAAAAGGCTGAGTCAAATAAGCCTCCAGCCGCTCCCCTCTCCGGTATAGAGTCCGCTCCGACTCCGGCAAGCGCTCCGCGCCTTGCGCCGCAACAATCGGCCTCAGCTCCCGATAACGGCGCATTATTTTTTTGACCGCTTGCTGCAACTGGATATGGAGAGGCTCCAACTGCGCTCCTTCAAGCAGAACGGACGTCGAGCTGACCGGATCAACAGCGGGATACATCCCTCGAAACGACAGCTCTGTATCAAACTTCAGGTAGGTATCCAGCGGGCCGTAGGGCGTTTCCTCATCAGCGGCATCTCCTCTGGCATCCACCAGCAAAATAGTAACAGATTTTGCTCCCGCTGATTTTAAGCGCTCCTGAAGCTCGAATAGCTCGCCGGATAACGATACTTGACGATCCGCGCCAAGCACGACATCCCGCCGGGTGATCAAAGGTTGAATGCGACTGACCGCCTCGTCGACGCTTTGGCAAACCTCATCGGCCGCCTGCTCAACGTCCGCCACCCCAGGAGCATCCGTCTTGGGCTTCCAGAATACGGTATGAGCGCCGCCCTGCCGAAGCCGGAGCATCAGCTCAGCCAGCATAACCATTTGTCCCGTCATCGGCCTTGCGACAACTCCGGCAATTCCCCCGCGAACAATCGGCGCCAGCAAATCCAATACCTTTATCCCGGTCTCCAGCAGCTCCATCCTGGGGCCACGAATGACTAGTTCGTCAATCGTGCAGCCAGCGAGCAAAGCTAACGCGGCCAACGTCCGCACCTCTGCGCGGCCAACCGGAATTTTACCCGTACAGAGATTGGATACAGTTGCCGGGCGCAATCCGATTGCTTTAGCCGCAGTCGTCAAATTGGGCACTCGGCTGCGCAGCAGCGCCGTATTCAAATGCAGCTCCTCCATCGTATATCACCAACCTTTTTTACTTATATAGTATTTTAATTACTCTATAAAGTAAATATCTAAAAAGGGGCTCGACCTAATAATTAGTTCTTGACGCTTTGATTTAGTTCTTGACGCTTTGTCTTCTGTCGGTCGGTTGGATAATCTCTACACAAACTTTACTGGTTTATTATTACATTTAACCTAGAATTGAACAGGCATTAAACTAGATTCAGACAGGTTGTCCCTTCCCTCTATCAAATAGTAAACTCATCTATGAAAGCGCATACAAATACTCTAAACACTACCCCACATTTTACTTCCATTCACCCTTACTCTTTCAATTATGTGCTTTTCCTTCCTGCTTTCTGACAAGCTGCTTCTCTTTTCCTTTACCTGCGGACTCCATGAATGACACATAAAAACCAATATTAAAAAGGAGCTGGTAATGAAGATGAGGTTGAAAAGAAGTCTGACGGTAAAGCTTTTGCTGCTTGTGGCGCTGTTGTTGTCGCCAATGACGTTAACCGGAACCCCGGTCGACGCATGGGTGGGCATGCCGATGTCCAAGCTGCACGTAAGCGGAAATCAGCTGGTCAACAGCAGCGGACAGCCGGTTTTGCTAAGCGGATGGCATCAGCCCTCCGGAGCGTATTGGACGTATCAGAGCAGCAACTATTATCTGAATCAGCACGGAGGCAACCGGCACGCAGCCACACTGGCGTATTTGAAAGATATTACCGACACCTTCACAAGCACGTCGCCCAAATACGGAAACAATCACGGCTGGTATATGAATCAGGTCCGTCTGTTTATCGACCGTGAAGATATGGGCGATGTTGCCGCTGGCACCTACAACTTCAACGGCTTGAAAACCGTCACGCAAAACGTCATTATTCCATACATTGCTTATGCCAAAACAAAAGGCCTTTACGTTACGCTCGGCCTGGACTTTACGCTGGCCAACGATCGGGCGACAACGCCGGACAACCTTGCCAAATTCAATGAAATTTGGGGATACCTCGCCAGTCAGCCGGAAATTAAAAGCGCGGACAACGTCATGTTCGAGCTGATCAACGAGCCTGTCCTGTCAGATGTAAACGGCGTATGGGGCGGACACCCCTCCCAGCCCAATTTTGTCGCCTATTGGAACTCGCTTAAAAACTTTCAAAATTCGCTTATCTCGACTATTCGCAGCAAAGGCGCTGACAATGTGATTTGGGCAGCAGGACTTGGCTGGGATCAATATTACCAGCTTTGCGCAACCTATCCGCTGACCGACCCGCTGAACAATATCGGTTACTCCGTACACTGGTACCCGGGCTACGGCGCAGGCGACAACTTCGCGACCTTGCAGCAGCAATGGAATACCAACATCAAACCTTGCGCAGACAACTACCCTATCAACATTACCGAAACAACCTGGTTCAAAACGCTTCCAGGAGATTCATCCTATTGGAACTTATTTAACGGCTCCAATGAAGGCTTCGGAAAAAATACAAAAGCCATCTTTACAGCCGCCGGCAATGTCAGCATCGCGGTTCATATGAACGGATTTTTATTGCAGCCGGGACCAAGAAGCTCGTTTGCGGACCCAACGGCAGGGCTGCTGTATGACGGAAATGCAGCCAGGGACGGCATGGCGCGATTTATTTTCGAATGGTATTACGAGCGCGCTCAATTCAATCCTTGGAACGGCGTATGGAACGGCATCTCCTCAGGCTCAACCTACAAGCTTATAAACCGCGCAACGGGGAAAGCGATTGATGTTCCGGGCGGGCAAAACACAAACAACCTGCAGCTTCAGCAATGGCCGGATAATAATGCATCGGCGCAGCAATGGGTTGTTACCGACCAAGGCACTTATTCAAACTATTACAAGCTGACCAGCGTCAGCTCCAATGACGGCAAGGTCATGGATGTGCGAAACGGAACAAAAAATAACGGCGAAGCCATTCAGCTTATGACCGACTTTTCCAATACGGCCCAGCAGTTCAGGTTAATCCGGCTAAGCAACGGGTACTGGAGCATTCTGAATGTAAACAGCAATAAGGCCGTTGAGGTTGCCGGAGCTTCCACAGCGGATGGCGCTAAACTCCAGCAAAATATGTACCGCGGCGACAATCATCAGCAATGGAGCCTAGTTTCGGTTAACTAGGTCTGTCTGAAAACCCGGATAACTAATCCATTCTTATGCAACAAAAAAAACGGCATCCCTGCGGCTCGAATAGCCGTTAAGGGATGCCGTTTTTATCCAGCAGAGCAACCAGTTGGAGCGCCATTGTCACCCCAAAGGGCGTCATCGCCGCGCCATTAGCCTTGCGGCTCGTTTGGCCTCGAGTCTGCTGCTTGCTTGAACCACTCCAGCGCATCGGCAATTTTTTCGTTCCAGAAATCCCAGCTATGATGGCCGGGTGATTCACGGTACGTATGATGTACGGCTTCATCCTTCAGGAATTGCCCCAGCCGCCGATTGACATCCAGCAGGAAATCCTCGGTACCGCAGGCCATATAAATGTCCGGAACAGGCGCGTCCTTGGCTTTTAATTGCCGGATCAGCTCTTCCGGGTCTTTGTCGCTGCCCAGCACGTTGTCCAAATCACCGAACACGGCTCTGTAATAGCTGTACCCCGCAATGCCGTTGTGGGTGCCAGGTTTGATATCTCCGACATGATAAGGCAGCAGCGCAGAAGACAAAGCAATGATTCCGCCAAAGGTATCCCCATAATACAGGCCGTTCCTAAGCGCGCCGTAGCCGCCCATGGACAAGCCGCCAATCAGCGTATCCTCGCGCCGATGGCTGATCGGAAACATCCTTCTCGTAAACTCGACAAGCTCCTTGCCTACAAATTCGCCATACAGAGCTTCCCTTTCCACATCATCCAGGTAAAAATGATTTTCGCCGGATGGCATAAAAACGGCGATCTGATAGCGGTTCGACAACTCCCTAATGCGCGAATGGGTAAGCCATTCGGTATAGCTGCTGGTATAGCCGTGCAGCAAATAGACCGCCTTGATTGGCGGCGCATCGTCGGGACGCGGCCCGTCAAGCGGCAGCAAAGCATTAATCGTTGTTTCCCTCTTCAGACTTTTGGAAAAAAAACTGATTTGAAGCAATGCCATACGCACTCATCTCCGTTCAAAATAATGAATGAATAACCTCAGCCGCGGACTTTTTAGGGCGTAGCGGGTTTTCAGACACGTACTAGGCTGAGTGTCCGCTCCCCCTCTTTATTCCCCCAATAGCTTTGAATAACGGAAATAGTCAAAGTCGGCGCTTCCGCCTGTAGCCGCTGTTGCATATTGGAATAGCCCTATCCGGTAGCCCATAAAGTGGTCAAGCGTGTATCTCATCTCCAGCTTTTCGCCCAAAGCTTGCCATTCGCTGCCGTCGACCGAATACCAGAAGGTGGCAATATCCGCGCTATCCTTAAAGTTAAAATGAATCCTCAAATCCACGACTGCTGCGTCTAAAGGAACGGAGGCAATCTCTTTTTCCTCCCCTTGTCCTCCATTTACGCACATGGTTATTGCCGCTTCGCCGTTTTCGCCCTTTTTAACTCCTATGGTGCCAAAGCCGCTTTGCAGCGCAACAAGCCCCGCATGGTCGCCGGGCTTCATAAAAGCCGTATCCAGCCGGACGACGGCTTCGCATGCCGGACCTTCTGTCCGCTGAGTCAACGTATTGCGCGCTTGAAGCACACTGCTCGCCAGGCTTCCCGCAGTCAGTCTCAAATAGCCCGGACGTTCGGTCACGGACCAAAAACGGTTGTCGGGATTATGGTTCCACTGCCAGTTCAAGGCAAGGCGGTTTGTTGAATAGTTGAACTCGTCGCTGATGACAAGCGGCCCTGTCGGGGCGGGAGGCAGATCGACCTCGAATCGCTCCGGCACCTTGCCGTCAATCCCGAAGACTGGCCAGTCCTCCTGCCACACTACCGGCACCAGACACGGTATGCGCCCAACGGCGTCATGATCCTGAAAGAGCATGGCGTACCATTCATTTTGCGGCGTATCGAAAATGCCGCCTTGAGCCACCCCTTTATTCCGGTAGCCCAAATCGTCGTCCAAAACGATTTTGCGCTCGTAAGGTCCCAGCAGCTCCCGCGAGCGGTAGCAAATTTGTCTGCGCCGTCCATGGCCAGTGCGCGGCCATTCAATAAAGAGCAGATAATAATAGCCGTTGATGTTATAGGCATGGCAGCCCTCGCACCGCAGGCCGATTCCTTCGCTCTCCGTTTGGAACAACAGCTGGTGTATGCCCCCGTCCTTTACAGCCGAAGCGTCAGGTGTCAGCTCCGTTATGTAAATGTCTCCGTTGCCATAAATAACGTACGTCCGGTCCCCGTCAAACAGCAGCGCGGGATCATGGCGCAGCCCCGGAATGACGCTGCGCGTCCACGGCCCTTGCTCGATATTGTCCGTTGTGTACACGTAAAAGGATTGCGTGTCGTTGCTGGAGAAGCAAACGTAGAAACGGCCGTTATGATGCTTCAGGCTCGCAGCCCATGAGCCCTTGCCATAAATGTGCCGTCCATTGCTCAGGTTATGCGCGTCATTGTCCTCAAAGGTTTCATAGAGATACCCCGCGATTTCCCAGTTCATCAAATCCTTGGACTTCATAATGGGACAACCCGGCATGGAATGCATGCTTGTGCTGATCATGTAATACGTATCCCCCGCCCGGATGGGATCAACATCCGGCACGTCGCTCCACATAATAGGGTTGGTTACTGTTGTTTTCGCCACCGTCTAGGCCCCCTGCTTCATTATTTGATTACTTTCCAGAACGATTCCTTCGGTTGTCCTTGCCCATCAAACAGGAACGGCCAGTTTTTGCGTCCGCGAACCGGGAAGCCGTCGAGCCACGTATAACGGTCACATGCCCCCCAGAAGGTTACGGACGTTACATTGGCGCTATATTCACGGAACAGGGAGAAAAATTGCTCGTACCGCTCCGCTTGCTTCTCCATCATTTCGCTTGTTGGCTCAGTCAGATCCGTCCGGCGGTCTTCATGCAGGAAAACGGATACATCCAGCTCCGTAATATGGAGCTGCAAGCCAAGGCTAGCGTATCTTTCAATCGCCTGCCGAATATGGTCAATGGAAGGAAGCTCCAGATTCCAATGCGCCTGCAGGCCAACTCCGTGGATGGGAACCTCCTGCTCCTTCAACGATTTGACGAGAGAATAGATTTTTTCTCTTTTTTCAGGAACGGATTCGTTATAATCGTTATAGAACAACAACGCATCAGGGTCCGCTTCATGGGCATATTGAAAGGCTTTTGCAATAAAATCATCCCCGACGATGTCCAGCCACCGCGATGAACGGAGCACCTCCGGACCGCTGTCGGACACCGCTTCGTTTACGACATCCCATGCGTAAATATCGCCCTTGTAGCGGGTAACGACGGTATTGATATGCTCCTTCATCCTCGCCAGCAGCGTTACGCGATCCGCGTCGCCTCCGGAAGCATTGCGGAATACCCAATCCGGCGTCTGATTATGCCATACCAGAGTATGGCCCCTTACTCCCATTCCATGCTCTTTGGCAAATGCGATTAATTGATCTCCATGCTGGAACGTATAACGATTTTCCTCAGGATGAAGACTTTCAAATTTCATTTCGTTTTCTGCGGTCAAGCTGTTGAAGTGCTTGACCAGCAAATCCCGCTCACCCGCTAATATGCCGGGATTTACAGCCGCTCCTATACGAAATTGATCCTTAAAAACCTCATGCAGACTGGGTACAGAACGTTCATTAGACATGTCTGTTGTCCTCCTCTATTTGGTTGGTTTTGCAACCCGCTTTGCCCTCAGTTTAGCGCCATTGCGGGGCAGCGGCAACCTGCCGAAAGCTGGCTTATTCTCTATGCCGAAGCCGGTTTTTCATTTTCTTCATCTACCACTCGTTGACAGGTTTTCTTGCCCCATGGTTTATAGTAAAATATGCAAATCAATTCCAGAGGAGGCAAGCCCTTTTGAACAAGAACGCAAGCAAGGAACTTACTGAAACCGGCACCGAGTCCGGATTTTACGTTTATCTCGCTACCGAAATGGAAGGCATGGCGCGCGATAACGGCTTTTTCTCGCAGCCCCTTCCTCTTGAAGGCCCGGTTTTGAAGGAACGGGCCGGGTGGACTGGCGGCCTTCAGGACAGCAGCATTGTGGAGCTGCTTGGCAGCGGCTCCGGCATCATGAAGCTGGTGCGCAGCATCGGAATCATTGTCCATGCTCCAGACGCCAGCGTATCTGAATATATGGCGGTTCTGGAAAAGCGCGCCTGGTCGGACACGATCACCGAACAAAACCGGATTTCCTTTGCCTGCCGGACCGATGGCACCGAAACCCGACTGGAGACAGAGCTTTTGCCCTGGATGAAGGATGGCTCCATGACGCTGGGCCAGCTTTCCTTTACCCTGCCCCGTGCCGGCGCGGCAGGAACGGTAACGGTTATCTTTTATACGCATGAAGGATTTCAGCTTCCCGCTTTGGTTCCGGATTCTCCGGTTGACTTCCAAACGCCTCTATATGACAAAATGATCGCCCGCTCCCTTCTCCAGAGCGGCAATAATTACCGGCTGAAGCGAGCGATTCAAAAGGCCAGAAACGGCGAACCCGTTGTTATCGCCTATATAGGCGGCAGTATTACGCATGGCGCTAACGCAAAACCCATCCATCATGGCTGCTATGCCTATTTGTCCTATCTGAGGTTTAAGGACATGTATGGTAAAGATGGCGGCGACTCCATTTCTTTTATTAAAGCAGGCGTTGGCGGAACGCCTTCGGAGCTTGGCATGATCCGATATGAACGCGATGTGCTCAGAGACGGAGCCGTTCAGCCGGATATCGTCATCATTGAATTTGCCGTCAACGATGCGGATGATGAAACGGAAGGCAAATGTTATGAAAGCCTCGTTTTGAAAGCGCTGTCCGGTGAAAAATCGCCAGCCGTCATTTTGTTGTTCAGCGTGTTTGTTAACGACTGGAATCTTCAGGACAGGCTTGCGCCAGTAGGCGCTCATTACGGCTTGCCAATGGTTAGCATCAAGGATGCCGTTACGCCCCAGTTCCCCCTATCCAGAGAAGAAGACGGCGTTATAGCGCGGAGGCAGTTTTTTGACGATATCTACCATCCAACTAATGCTGGTCACGTTATCATGGCGGATTGCCTTGCTTATCTATTTGCCAGAGCAGGCGAGGCTGACACAGACCGGGAGGACATTGATTTGTCCAAAGCGCCGCTTATTGGCAATGAATTTCTTAATGTCGCTCTGCTGGATCGCTCTAACGCGGCGGAAATCGCACGTATATCCGAAGGCGGCTTTCAGGAAGTCGACAAGGAGCTTCAGATGGCCGAATTTGACGACAGCCCTATTGCGGAACCGCTGTTTCCCTACAACTGGATGCATAGTGCGAATAGCGGGAACAAGCCCTTCACCATGACCCTTCGCTGCAAAAGGCTGCTTCTCATCTACAAGGATTCCGGCAGCAGCGAATTCGGGACCGCCACTATTAAGGTGGACGGCAAGCTTGTCAAAACAGCCGATCCGCAGCTTATCAAATGGACGCATTGTCACGCTTCCATCCTGTTCAGCGAGCCGGAGTCGTCTCTCCATACCATAGAAATTGCAATGGCTGACGGACATAGCGACAAATGCTTTACCATTTTGGGTTTTGGCGTTGTAGAATAAAACGAACGCTTAGGAACGAAGAGGCTGCGGCTTGCTTTTTGAAGACTATTCAGGCTCGACCTGCTTGCTAGGTCGAAGCCTGCACGGTCAGCGTTTTGGCTTGTCCGCCAGCCGCAGCCACAACGTTCAGCTATTTGCCATGCCCTCTATACCGCAGCCCCGCACGTCCAACCAAATTGGCATTATCTCTGTGCCGCAGTCACGCACATCCAGCCAATTTGCCATTATCTGTGTGCTGTAGCCCCGCAGGATCATCCATTTGCCTCCCCCAGCTTCTGGCTACAATGGCTTCAGCACGTACTCCATCCCTTGCTCCGCTATCCATTCCGTCGTCCCATCGACTTGGCTAACATCCGCTTGATACGTACCGCCTGCAATTACGGACAAGGCGGAAGCCCCGCGAACCCGGCAAATCCCGTTGCGGGAAGGGCGTAAACGGGCCTCTTGCAGCCTTCCCTCATTCCAGCTTATGTCCACTTCAAAGCCTCCCCTTGCCCGCAAGCCCTTAATAACCCCGCTTCTCCAGTCCTTAGGCAACGCAGGCAGCAAATGAATAGCCCCCGAATGGCTTTGGAGCAGCATTTCAGCAATACCCGCAGTACCGCCGAAATTGCCGTCGATCTGAAAAGGCGGGTGATTATCCAGCATATTGGGCAAGGTGGAATGAGCAAGCAACTCGTGGATATGAGCGGAGGCCATCTCGCCGTCCTCCAGCCTCGCCCAGAAATTAATAATCCAGGCGCGGCTCCACCCCGTATGGCCGCCGCCGTTGGCAAGGCGCCGCTCAAGCGTCACTCTTGCCGCTTTTGCCAGCTCCGGCGTTTGACTGACAGAAATTTGCCGGCCGGGATGAAGGGCGAACAAATGCGAAATATGGCGATGACCCGGCTCAGCCTCCTCGTAATCCTCCAGCCACTCCTGAACTTGTCCATGCCGGCCAATTAGCGGCTTAGGCAGCTTCTCCAATAGTTCGGCCCATGTGAGTCTTAACTCCGTGTCACAGCCAAGCACAATGGAAGCCTCCAGACACGCGTTGAACAGCTCGTGTAAAATTTGCGCGTCCATAGATGGAGCAATGCATAGCGTACCTGATTCACCGCTAGGCAGCATGTAGGTATTTTCCGGAGAAACGGATGGGGAAGTGACCATCACCCCGTCGCCGTTTTCCTGCAAAAAATCCACGAAAAAGTCCGCTGCGTCCCGAAGGAGCGGATACGCCGTTTCCAAAAAGACGCGATCTAGCCCATATTCGTAATGCTCCCACAAATGCAGACATAGCCAAGCCGCGCCCATAGGCCAGAAGGTCGCCGGCGGGTATTTGTCCTGCGGCGTCGTATCGCCCCAAATATCCGTATTGTGATGGGCGACAAAGCCGCCGCATCCATACATGCTCCGGGCGGTGATTCCGCCCGGCTCCCGCATGCGCGCGATCAGATCAAACAGCGGCTCATGCAGCTCGGGAAGATTGCAGACCTCGGCCGGCCAATAGTTCATCTGGGCATTAATGTTGATCGTATATTTGCTGTCCCAAGGCGGAAGCATATGCTCGTTCCATATCCCCTGCAAATTAGCAGGAAGCGAACCAGGACGGCTGCTGGCTATGAGCAGGTAACGGCCGAATTGATAATACAGAGGAACAAGACCGTTATCCTTTTGTCCATCCTTAAGCTTTTGCAGGCGTTTGTCGGTCGGCAACGCTACCGTTTCGCCAGGCGCATCCAGTTCAAAGGATACACGCCCGAACAAGCTTCTGTAATCAGCGATATGCCGAGCCTTTAACGTCTCATAGTCTAGTCTGGAAGCGGCTTCAAGCCTGTCGGCGATAACAGACTCGGGGAACTCATGCCGAAAGGTGGTGGCAGCCGCAACGAGCAATACAGCGCTATCCGCGTCTTCTACGAGCACATGCTCCCCTAGCACGCGAACCCGTCCGCCATAGGCAATAACCTTTACCGCGCAAGCAAAGTCCATTCCGCCAGACCCGCCGCAGCTCCCCTTCATCATCACCGTATTGTCGTCGAGCTTGACAAAAGCATCTACATAACGGCTATTCCCTCGGTCCAATCTCGCTCTAAGAGACAAGCTGCCTGGACTGTTATTCGCGATCCGCGTAACCAGCACCTGATCGGGGTGACTGGCAAACGTTTCCCTTGCGGACTCTACTCCGCCTATCCGGCAAGTGACGCTTGCTATCGCCTGATCAAGACACAACTCCCTGACGTAGGATTCAGGCTCGCCTCCCGATTGAAAATAAATCAATAGGTCGCCAAGCGGCATGTAATGCCGCTGAGATTCCGGCACTCCAGCCAGAGCCAAAACCGACAGCTCCTGTGCTTCACGCAGCTTGCCATTGCGCAGCAAGCTGCGGATTTGCTCCAAATTGGACAACGCGTCCGGATTATTCCGGTCGCGCGGCCCCCCATACCACACGCTGTCCTCGTTCAGCGCAATGCGCTCCTCCGTGCAGCGGCCAAACACCATGCCTCCAAGCTTTCCGTTGCCAACCGGCAAAGCCTCGTTCCAATTCGCCGCCGGCCGGTCATACCAAAGCCTTGCTTTTTCTACAGCACTCAATGCCCATCACCTCAAGCAAGCCATGTATTTTGTGGATTCTTTATTGTTTATTTCCATATGGAGCAGGCCTTTTCCTTCATTTCCTGGAAGGGGTCAACAAGGCCTTCTTCCAGACTATCGTCCGGGTGAAGGCCTTTTAGTGTTGACTTATTGGCGTTTGGACGGATCTACGACTGCCCAAAATGCTTCTTTCGCCTGATATTGACGGTCAAACAACAGGGGCGCGTTGGTCCGTGTAACCGGGAAACCGTTCAGCCAGGTATGGTCGTCCGATATGCCCCATAGCACAACTGCGCTTACGATTTCCTTATTGGCTTTTAGAGCATCAAACAGTTGGCCGTAACGATCGGCCTGCGCCTTCAGTACATGCTCGGGGATTTGATCGCCGTAATCACTTTCATCATTCCATCTGTAAAGGCTCATATCCAGCTCGGTCACCTGATTGTCCAGACCCAGCTCGGCAAATTTTTTCATAGAGTCAATAATGGAAGCTATCGTTGGCCCATATACGTCGATATGGGTCTGGTGTCCTACGCCGTCAATAGGCACGCCTTGATCCAGCAGCCCTTTTACAAGCTCGTACAACCGGTCGCGCTTGCCGGGATTATCCGTTCCGTAATCGTTGATATAGAGACGGGCATCCGGTCCTCCGGCTTCCCGCGCCGCCTTGAATGCGGTGGCAATAAAGTCCGTCCCCGTAATTTTGTACCACTCGCTCGCCCTCATGCCGTCCGGGTCTCCCGGCTCGATCACCTCATTCACTACATCCCAATCCCGAATATCGTCCTTGTAGCGCTCAACAATGGTTCGAACATGAGTGTCCAGACGCTCCAGCAGCAGCTCCTTATTGCGCTTCATTTTGTCAGGGTCCGTTTCGTCAACCATCGGCTGTCCGTCGGCATCCTTGAAAAACCATTGCCCAACCTGGCTATGCCAGACCAGCGTATGGAAGCGGAGAGCCATGCCGTTTTCCTTGGCAAATTTGACAATGCGATCGGCATTATCCCATTTGAAGACCCCTTCGCTAGGCTGAATGGCATCCATCTTCATTACATTTTCCGCAACAAGCATGTTGACGTGCTTCTTCAGCAGCTCAGCCTTCAAGCCGCCCGTCTGGGCCGGTTCTATCGCGGCTCCTATCGGAAAATAATCCGCAAAGGCGGCTGCTAGCGAAGGAATATCCTCCTGCACGGAAGGCTCCGCAGGCGGCGCAGAAGGGGCTGGCGTCTCCTCTGGAGCAGCGCTGCTTGTCTCCTCCGGCTCTTGTTCATCATCCATTGCGGGCGAGGGACTGGCTTCCGGCGTTGACATCGCCGTTTCAGTAGCTTCCGCTACCCCCTCTCCCGCTTCTTGTCCCTGACGGACTAAAAGAATAATGACTAATGCCAATAAAACGGAAGCAGATATGATAGCGATTACAATTTTCTTTTGTTTTGTCAGTTTTTCCAACCTTGCAGCCTCCTTTTTTGCTTTCATAGCAGCAACGTCCGGCGGGCGGAAAAACTCGCCGGCCGGACGCCGCATATTTTTAACCAGGTTAGCCTACAATACCCGTCCGTTCGATACTTTCAACGAAATAACGCTGAACGAACAAATAAATGATGATAAGCGGCAGAATCGCCAGCAAAATGCCGGTGTCCTGTACCATGCTCATATAAAACGGATCGGACTTGTTAATGTCGCCGTTCAGTTGAATCGCCAGGTTGTAAGGCAGCGATGTCAGTTGGGTCGACATAACCTTGCTCGTTGTCAGATACGTCGTCGTATAGAAGCTGTCGTTCCACTGCCAAACGAAGGAAAACAGCATGGTCGTCATAATCGCCGGCATGGCATTAGGCAGCATTATGCGAGTAAACGTCTGCCCGATGGATGCGCCGTCGATATAGGCGGCCTCCTCGACCTCCTTCGGGATTCCGCGGAAAAACTGGCGGAAAATAAAGATATACAGGCCCGCCTTCAATGAATTTGCCGTCAGCGCCGTCAAAATAAACGGCCAATACGAATTAAGCAAATTCACCGATTTTCCCGTTAGTAGAGGAATTAGACCCAGCAGCGTAAAATCCTTCAAATTCAAATAAATCGGGATCAAAATGGTCGTTGGCGGCACCAGAATGGTCAAAATAACGCCAGCAAACAACAGATTGCTGCCCTTGAATTTCAGACGGGCAAAGCCGTACCCCGCAAATGCGCAGGAAGCGGCGGTGAGCAGCGTAGTGACAGACGACAAGGCAAATGTATTGCCCAGTGTTTCCCAATAATCCATAATGCGAATAGCATCCTTGAAGTTTTCCAGCGTAAACGTTTTGGGAATCCACACGACAATGGGAGAATACAGGTCTGCCTTGTCTTTAATGGACGTCGAAATCTTCTGGAGGATGGGATACAAAATGACGAAGGATAATCCCGTTATGAGCATCAGCCTGACGAAGGACCAGAGCCATGACTTCCAGTTCTCCAGTGACTTCAATCGAGTCAGCAGCATCTTCCATTCCTTCTTTCTAATCGTGGTAAAAGACTTTTTTGGACACTAAGTAAGAGCTGATGACCAGAATAATCGCGATACAGATAAAATAAATCCATGCCATCGCCGAGCTGAGGCCAAAGTTGAATTGGGCAAAGCCCGTTTCCCGGATTAGCGTGGTCATGTCATTGCGAGAAAACGAATCGATAATGGTATAAATCATATTGACCAGGATAAGGGGGCTGACCATCGGAAACGTAATTTTCCAGAAGGCTTCGTACCCTGTCGCTCCCTCCATCTTGGACGCCTCGTACAGCGTAGGCGAGATCGTCTGTATGCCGGCAAGGAAGATCAAAATTTGCACGCCGGACTGGCTGACGATTTGATAGATGCGGTCAACCGCTCCCGTCAAATAAGATACAATCGTTTCGCTTACGCCCGCCTGCTCCATCATACGGGCAAGCTCAAAGCTGCCCAGCACGTTCAGAACCCCGCCGGAGCCCGCATTTTGCTCATTGATCGCATTGACCAGAGAGGAGCTTTCCAGCGTCATAATGACGCCGGACGCCAGAATGACCGGCAGAAAAAAGATCGAGCGGGCAACGCCCCGGCCAAAAAACTTCTGGTTTAGCAATACGGCCAGGAAAAGGCTGAATATAACGATAAGCGGAACGTTTACGACCATGTTGATAATCGATTCCGTCAAGGTCCGGTTAAAGCTGGTGTTAACCGTCAGCGCATCCATAAAGTTTTTCAAACCCACAAAGTTGACGCTTAAGCCGCCCGGCCCCGACTCTACCTTGCTGAAGCTGTATTGCAAGGACAGAAACAGCGGGATGAAAAAGAAAAACAGAAATCCAAGCAGCCAGGGCAATACGTAAATAAAACCCCAAACCGCTTTTTGCCCCTTGTAGGACAATCCTTTATATCCGGTTTTTTTCACCGGCTCCGGCGTTCCAGCCTCAAGTTCATTTACCGTCTTCATGATTGCACACCGCCTGTCGCGTAACCTTCAGCTTCAATGCTTATACCGTTTACCGTCACGGGATGACGATTGTAATTGACGATAACATAGCCGTTTTCATAAACCGTTTGGTAGACGCCGTCATCCAGTTTTTTATGATCAATTATCCGGTCATTGCGAACCTTCTCAAGGAATCCGTTAACCTCCTGCTGCAGCTCTGCAGCCTGGTTGATCCATTGCTCGTACTGTACAGCATACAAATCGGTGTATTCCGTATCCTTGATGCTGTGGTTTGGCGCATAAATCCACTTAAAGGAAAGCGCAGAACCATACTCCAGATTTTTCAGCACGTAGCGCTTTGCATCCGTATAAGAGGACAAATTATAAGGAGCGCCTGCGTAGTTCATATATCCACGCACGACCATTTGATAGAAAGGAACGGCTTCATCCTCCAGCTTGAATCCGCTGTTGCCCATAGGCATATTGACGATATCCGTCAGATATGGCAGTGCGTAAGCATTGCCCCCCTCCGCCATCATGGCCAGCTCCGCGCCCGCTATCTTTTGGAGAGAATCGACGGAATACGTCTTGGATGCAACCCGGTCTACTCCCTTGCCTGCACGGAAGTCGGTGTTCAGCTTGTCGGCCAGATCGCGAAGCGCAATACCGCCAGTGTCGTATTTGGTAAAGTCCTTCAGCATGCTGTCCACATAATTCGGAACCAGCCTTGGCGAAATAACATAAGACGGTAATTTATTCCGGTCTCTCCGGTTGATAGCCAGGTTGACGGGGTACACCTCCGCTGCAACATCTCGCAGCGTTCTGGAGGCTTCACGCGTTTCATTAAAGCCTTTTGTGGTTTGGGCATTAACAACCGCTACGTCAGGAAATACTTTGATCCCCTCATTGTTGGCATATTCCATAAAATTCCGCAGACCCTTGCTGCCGCCAATGGCACTGTCAACTGAAATACTTTTCGGCACTGTATGCCCAAGTCCGCCGTTAAACCAGCCGGAATAGCGAAGCCGGATATCGGCTACGCCGAGCTCGCGCAGCTCCGTCAATATCTCCTCAGCCTGCTCGAAGGTGGTTAGCGGCTCCAGCGTCTTATAAGGCACGCCTACAAAATGCTTCTTCTTGTCGATGCTTCCAACAAGCTCCAGATAAAAAGGCATCGCTTCGGAGGAGTCCGCAGACAGCTCCTGTGGTAAACCGCCATCCTTCAGCAAATATTGCTGATAATACGAGGCCATCCCCTGGTAGGAGGCCTGCTCGCCATCAAGAAACACATAGCGGACGGAAAAGTCGGATTGGGTCGGCTTTTCCTGAAAACGCGGCAGCGATCGCTGCTGCTCGTTGGCAAACAAGGTTAAATCACCTTTATTCAGCACTGTAAAAATAGGGTGTACGTAGTTATAGCTGTTAAGGCGTCCGCTCACATCGGCGTTAATGACCGCCGCGGCATCCCCTTCCTCAACAATGCCGAAAATCGCCCCTTTTTCCTTGATGATTCCAAATACAGGAAGTCTGATCGTTTCGGAATTCACTACATTTTCAACCCGGTTGACCGTTTGGTCCGTGCCGTAAACAGGCTGCTGATACGCAGGATATCTTGTTTTTCCATTGTTGAAATGAATAAGCGCTCCCGAGCCGTCGGGTACAAATAGGGAACCGCTCTCATCCGTTCCACCCGCTCCGAAATAGCTAAGCAGTGAAAGCGTGCCGATGGGATATTCCTCGGGATAAACGATACCTTCCTTTGGCACCCGGGCCACTAAAGCATCTCCGTCGAGCGTGTACTGAATCGAAGCCAGAAAAATACGCGGTTCAGGCTTTACCTGGCTCAAATTGTTTTCCTCGATATCAAAAAGCAGGTCTTCCTCCGTATACCCCGCATCCTCAAATGCCTTGAGGGCACGATCCAACTGCAATCCTTTCAGCGCTCCGTCGCTGCGGATATAAACCCCTTTTTCCTTATCCTCGGCATAAACAATTTTTAAGGCGCGTTGGCCAGTATTGTCCAGCTTGCTAAGCAGCTTCTCCTCGAAGCGCTCCTTCTGGACCATCATGGGCAAATCGTCCATTGTTTTTTTGCTGGTGCCAAACATATACGATACCTGTACGCCGTCCGGAATCAGCTCCGTGCTGATCTGTCCGTAGGCCGCGCTGTCCGTATACGAATTAACTGAGTTAAGCTGTCCGAACGAATTGTAAAACTCCAGCTTCAGCTGTGAGGACAATACATCCTTATTGATGCCGGCCGCCACGGTGTCGTTTTCCCGGTCCTGCGGACTGCTGCGCCATAGCTCTCCGCTTGTTTTATCGAGCACCGCAATCGCCCCGCTGACGTCGTCCACAAACAGCTTCAGCTTCTCGGATTCCGCAACGCCCTTCATGCCCTCTGCGCGATTGTCTGTAAACTTCGCAGCAATCGGGCTTCCTTTTTCAAAAGAAGATGCGATATATTCAGCAGTTTCGCCTTCCGGCGCTTGCTCTGTGTCCGAACATCCGGCCATAAGCAGCGCCGTCAGAACGCATGCCGCTAGAAGCGCCAATCTGGACGCCATGTTCATTCCAATTGCTCCTTCCTTATTTCCTCATAGCCAGCTCTTGATAGATGACGGTTATGAAGGCGACAATTTGCTGCATCAGACTAAAGAACAGCATACACAGAAACGCGATAAAGCCCATAGCCAGAATCGTCAGCAAGATGGTGCCGATCGTTTTGAGCGGCGAAAATTGATGCACGGTCATATTGCCGATAAACAACAGGAAAACAAACCAGATGACTGCGGCGCTAGTCGAAAAAAAGTAAAACGTCGTTTCCTGCAGCGACAATAAGTTGCTTAGCCAAATCCACGGAAAATTTATTAGTACAAGCGGCGTAAGCGCCAGGCAGGTCGAGGTGAAAATTTCGACGAATTTCCCTTCTCCGTCCATTAGCGTAGTCAGCGACCAGTTGGCGACGCACCAGAACAGGACAGGTACGACAACATACACAATTTCCATCACGCTGTTGAAATATCTTGAATCGTAAATATTGACTAGGAACCCGCTATACTGCCGGCCTAAAATATTGGTCAGCGCTAGCAGCAGCAAAATGGCAAAGGACAAAATAACGCTTTGCTTCTGATTCCGGTCGTATTTCAAATCCCAGAAACCGTTAAAAGGATGGAGGATCAGCCCAAGCGGAAAGCGCACCCAATCCTTGCTCATACAGTCAGCCCCCTTCTCTTCACTGCCTTGCGATATCTGCGGAAGACAATCCAGCCAATTACCAGAACAGCCAGCGTAGTCATAATCAAGGTGAAATGCTCCCGCATGACTTGCTTGCGATACAGAAGGAAGGCTTTGGAGTAATTCCGCTGATCCATACTCCGCTTGAACTGCTTCATGGCATCATTGTAATCGCCTTGTCTGACCAGTGCTTTGCCGATGCCGGCATATGCAAACTCCAAATTGGCGTTTAAACCGATTGTTTTGTTAAACCATTCGTAGGCAGCCTCGTCATCGCCGCGATAGTAGCTCCTGATCGCTTCATTCAAGGTCCGTCCATATTCGGTTGCGCGGAAGCGCGTAATTTCTCCAAGCGCCTTGTCAAGCACGATAAAATCATCGCCAAGCCGGTCAATCGCCGTTGGCGTGTTGAATTCACCGAGCTGATTGCCAATACCGCCGAACACGTACATAAAATGGCCGTCTCCGCTGTACGTAAATACTCTGCCGCGCTTGGAATCCAGCACCGAATAGATTTCACTGTCCGTTACATCAATATCAATCAGCCTGGAGGGGCCGATATCGGAGGTATACACAAGATCGCCCTGGGGATCGTAATAGCCGGTCCGGCGCAAAATGTCACTGCCTTGCGCGTTCAGCTTTTTGATGTTTTGTCCCCACTCATCGCCGTTGGTGGCATAAATAAAGCCTTCCTCGTCGATATCCAGATTGGTGAATTCCGTTGGCGTAAACATAATCATTTGGCTGCGCTGGGCCTTGGTTGAAATTTGCTTCCAGAAATAATCCACAGGATCAACATTAACCCGGTTTGCCCCGATAAAGGAGGAAAACTCTCCTTCAGCGTTAAACTCCATAAAGCCGTCGAATACCCCTGTTGCCATTACATAGACGCGCTGCGCATGGTCCATAACAACCCGGATCGGCTGAAACTGGAAGGTTGCCGACAGCAGCTCCGATTCCGGAGCCTCCAATACGCTGATCAGCTCGTTTTTTTCATCCAGTATAACAACCCGCTTATGGCCGGTATCCGCAACGATAAGATGCTTATCGCCAGAGACAAACAGACCTTGCGGATTCAGGAAGGTTTCCTGCTTCCCGTCCAGCAAAAAGGATTCGATGATTTGTTGAACCTTGAACTCTTCATTCAGCTTCAAAATGCGGTTGTTGCCGGAATCCAGCACATAAATTTGGCCATCCGCCGTCACATGCAGATCGGAGGGATCCTTCAACGCGCCGCTTCCCATATCCTCGCCCCGGTAAAGATCCGTCGGCATATAAGCGGGCGGAGCGTTAACTGCCGTTCCCCAATAGGAATAGTTGTAAGAAGCGCCGGTTCCTTCCGCGCCAGCCAAATCCGCTCCCGCGCTAAGTCCAAGCAGAC
>PJUA01000316.1_pt1 | contig 33656 bp, 32 predicted proteins | sample 1512151 | NCBI WGS metagenome assembly PJUA01 (sample SAMN08177678, study PRJNA422409) | Soil metagenome, whole genome shotgun sequencing project. | isolation source: Soil enriched on filter paper: beechwood xylan treatment | place: USA: Madison | collected 2015-01-15
ATCGCCGCTGCTGCACGCTTCGGCCGCCCTGCACGTCGCCGCCCTGGCCGGTGTGACGGCTTTGCCCGCGGCATGGCCCTGGGCACTGGCCGCGGTGGCCGGCAACCATGCCCTGCTTGGCGCCATCGGGCTCTGGCCGCGCAGCAGCCTGCTCGGACCCAACCTGCGACGCCTGCCGGCGGCCAATGCGCAGCGGGGCGAAGTCGGCCTCTGCTTCGACGACGGCCCCGATCCGGAGGTGACCCCCGCCGTCCTCGACCAACTCGACCGCGCGAACGCCAAGGCAAGCTTCTTCTGCATCGCCGACCGTGCCGCCCGCCACCCCGCCCTGATCGACGCCATCGTCCGGCGCGGGCACACGGTGGAAAACCACAGCTGGCACCATTCCCACCGCTTCGCCGCCATGGGCATCGGCGCCATCCGCCGCGAGGTTGGGGAGGCGCAACGCATCCTGACCGACCTTGCCGGCCGGCCGCCGCGCTTCTTCAAGCCGCCGGCCGGCCTTCGCAATCCCCTGCTCGACCCCGTGCTCGCCGGCTTCGGCCTGCGTCTGGCGACCTGGACGCGGCGCGGCTTCGACGCGGTGCGGCGCGACCCGGCGGGGGTGGAACGGCGCCTCGTCCGCGATCTCGCCCCCGGTGACCTGCTGATGCTGCATGACGGCTCCGCCGCCCGCGACGGCAATGGCGATGGTGGCGGCCGGCCGGTGGTGCTGACGGTGCTGCCGCGCCTGCTCGACACATTGGCCGCCCGTGGGCTGACGGCCGTTTCGCTGGAGGTGGTGGCCGATGACTGACGCCGTCTTCCGCGATCTGGTCGCCGCCGCCGCGCGGCCCTATCGCCGCTGCGGTCGCTACGCCTGGCATTTCGCCAAGGGCAAGCTGGTCGGCGATCCCGTCTTTCGCCACCTGCTGAGCCAGCCCCTGCTGCCCGCCCATGGCCGGCTGCTCGACCTCGGCTGCGGCCAAGGGGTTCTGCCGGCATTGCTGCGCGCGGCGACGGAGCGGTACGCAGCCGGTGACTGGCCGGCCGACTGGCCCGCCCCTCCTGCCGCCCTCGCCACGCAGGGTGTCGAACTGTCGCCCAGGCGGGTGCGGATCGCCCAATCGGCGTTGGGCGCCGACGCCGTCGTCCAGGGCGACGTCCGCAACGCCGACCTGCCGCCATGCGACGCCATCGTCATCCTCGACGTGCTGCTCTACCTCAGCCGGAGCGAACAGGCGGCAATGCTCGCCCGCTGCGCCGACGCGCTGCCGCCCGGCGGACTGCTGCTGCTGCGGGAGGCGGATGCCGACGGCGGCCTGCCCTTCCAAATCACCCGCTGGGCGGAGCAGATCGCCTGCGCCGCCCGTGGCCGCTGGCGCCAACCCCTGACCTACCGCCCGGCGGCGGAGTGGTCCGCCCTGCTGGCCGACCTGGGCTTCGCCACGGAGGCTCTGCCGATGAGCCAGGGCACACCATTCGCCAACACCTTGTTCATAGGCCGCCGAAGCAACGCTTCAGTCCAAATTTGTCCTTCCGGGCATGAATTTTCCAATGCTAGCATTTCACTGAAAATGAAACCGCAATCCGCCGCTCTACCTGCCCAACGATCATAAGAATTTCATCGTGCATCCACTTTCCCTAAGCCATATGAGCATCGTCAGCAGCCTTGGGGCCGGCCAGGATGCAACCCTGGATGCTCTGCGCAGCGGCCGGGGCGGCCTGAAACCTTGCAGCTTCGAAACGGTCACGCTCGACACGCACATCGGCGAGGTGGCGGGGGTGGACGATATACGCCTGCCGCCGGAGCTTGCCGGCTATGACTGCCGCAACAACCGGCTGGCCGAAATGGCGCTGCACCAGGACGGCTTCGCCGAAGCGGTCGCCGCGGCCCGTGAGCGGTACGGCGCCGACCGGATCGGGGTATTCCTCGGCACCAGCACGTCGGGCATCCTGTCGGCCGAACTGGCCTTCCGGGCGCGCGATCCGCAGACGGGAGCCCTGCCCGCCGCCTTCAGCTTCGCCACCACCCACAGCACCGGCTCGCTCGCCGACTTCGTCCGCTGCCGCCTGGGCCTGGAGGGGCCGGCCTTCGTCGTCTCCTCCGCTTGCGCCACGACCTCGAAGGTCTTCGCCAACGCCGCCCGCATGATCGCCACCGGCCTGTGCGACGCCGCGGTGGTCGGCGGGGCCGACAGCCTGTGCCTGACGACGCTATACGGCTTCCATTCGCTGGAGCTGGTCTCTCCCACCCCCTGCCGGCCCTTCGACGCGGAGCGCAGCGGCGTCTCGCTCGGCGAGGGCGCCGGCTTTGCCCTGCTGGAGCGCACGGCTCCCAAGCCGGCCCCCGGCACCATCCACCTGCTGGGTGCCGGCGAGAGCAACGACGCGCACCACATGTCGACCCCGCATCCGGAAGGGCTGGGCGCCCGGCTGGCGATGGAGCGGGCGCTGGCCAGCGCCCGCCTGCGGCCGGAGGATATCGACTACGTCAACCTGCACGGCACAGCCACCACCTATGGCGACGCGGCGGAGGATCAGGCCATCACCGGCCTGCTCGGCACCCGCATCCCGGTCAGTTCCACCAAGGGCTACACCGGCCACACGCTGGGCGCCGCCGGCATCGTCGAGGCGATCATCAGCGTTCTGGCGCTGCGCACCGGCCTGATCCCCGGAAGCCCGCAGACCCGTACCCTCGACCCCGCCGTGCGCAGTCGCTACCTGCAAGCCAACGAAAACGGACGGCTGGACCGGGTGATGACCAACTCCTTCGGCTTCGGGGGCAGCAACAGCAGCCTGATCTTCGGGTGGGCGACCTGATGCGGGCCTATGTCGAGGGCATCGGCCTGCTCGGCCCCGGTCTTCCGGGCTGGGCGGAGTCGCGCGCCATCCTGGCCGGTGACGGCCCCTATGTCGCGACACCGGCCGTGCTGGCCGCCAGTCCGCTGCTGCCGCCGGCCGAACGGCGCCGCAGCGTGCCCACCGTCAAGCTCGCCATGGCGGTGGGGGCGGAGGCGCTGGAGCGGGCCGGCCGCGACCCGGCAACCGTCGCCACCGTCTTCACCTCCTCCAGCGGCGATCCCGATACTCTGCACCAGATCCTGGAAACGCTGGCGACGGAGGAGCGCGACATCTCGCCGACCCGCTTCCACAACTCCGTCCACAACGCGCCGGCCGGCTATTGGAGCATCGCCACCCACTGCCGCGAGCCCTCCACCAGCCTGTCGGCCCATGACGAGAGCTTCCAGACCGGCCTGCTGGAGGCGGCGGCGGAGGTCTCGGCCGATGGCTGGACCGTCGGGCTGATCGCCTACGACCTGCCCTATCCGGAGCCGTTGAACAAGGTCCGTCCCATTGCCGGCATCTTCGGCACCGCCCTGGTGCTGACCCCCCAGCCGACCGACCGTTGCCTCGCCCGCCTCGACATCGACCTGTCGCGTCGGGACGAGCCGGTCAGCCGCATGGCCGAGGTCGGGCTGGAAGCCCTGCGCACCGGCAACCCGACCGGCCGCGCCCTGCCGCTGCTGGCGGCGCTGGCACGGGTCGTCGCGGGCGGCGCTCCGGAAACGGTGGTGCTCGACCTGCCGCCGGGCAGCCGGCTAGTGGTGCGGGTCGGCGCGCCATGCTGATGACGCGCGATGAGATTGCCGCCCTGATCCCGCACGCCGGCACCATGTGCCTGCTGAATGGCGTGCTGTCCTGGAACCGCAGCCACATCCGCTGCATCGCCCGCAGCCATCGTGATCCGGCCAACCCCTTGCGCCATGCGGGACGGCTCGCCGCGCTGTGCGGGGTCGAATATGCGTCCCAGGCGATGGCGGTGCATGGAGGGCTGACGGCCGGCGGCGAGCGCCCCGCCGCCGGCTACCTCGCCAGCCTGCGCGACCTCACCTGCCATGTCGCCCGGCTCGACGACATCACGGAGGATCTGGTCATCGACGCCGAGAATCTGACCGGCGAAGGCAGCCGCGTGATCTACGCCTTCTCTATCGTGGCCGGCGGCCGCGATCTGCTGAGCGGCCGGGCGGCGGTGGTGATCGACGCGGGCGGTGCGGATATGGGAGAATCATGAAACGCGCACTCGTCACCGGCGGCAGCGGCGCCCTGGGTGCCGCCATCAGCAAGGCACTGGCCGCCGACGGCCACCATGTGCTGGTCCACGCCAACGGCTCCCCTGCCCGCGCCGAAGCGCTGGCGGCGGAGATCGCGGCATCCGGCGGATCGGCGGAAGCAATCGCCTTCGACGTCACCGATGCGGAGGCCACCGCCGCCGCCCTGGAACGGGTCCTGGAGTCAGGCCCGATCCAAATCCTGGTCAACAATGCCGGTATCCACGACGACGCGGTGATGCCGGCGATGCGGCGGGAGCAGTGGGGCCGCGTCATCGACGTATCGCTGAACGGCTTCTTCAACGTGACGCAGCCGCTGCTGATGCCGATGATCGGCACACGCTGGGGCCGGATCGTCAATGTGTCGTCGGTGGCGGCCGTCACCGGCAACCGCGGCCAGACCAACTACGCCGCCGCCAAGGCCGGGCTGCATGGCGCCACCAAGTCGCTGGCGCTGGAGTTGGCCCCACGCGGCATCACCGTCAACGCGGTGGCGCCGGGCATCATCGCCTCGCCGATGGCCGACGCCGCCTTCGACGCCGAGACGGTCAAGCGGATGGTGCCGATGAAGCGCGCCGGGCGGCCGGAGGAGGTGGCCGACCTCGTCGCCTTCCTGGCCTCCGACCGCGCCGCCTACATCTCCGGCCAGATCGTCTCGATCAACGGAGGGATGATCTGAGCGGCCGGGAGCGCACCCGCCGGATCGCCAGCATCGGCAGCCGGCCGATGAAACCCAGCATCAGCCGCGTGTGCATCCAGGTCAGCAGGGCGTTGTCCCGGACATAGTTGAAGTGGGAAACCCCGCCGTCCTCCACCTTGAAATAGCGGACCGGGGCCGGCACGTTGATGGTCGGCAGACCGGCCCAGCACAGCCGCACCGCCGCCTCCGGATCGAAGTCGAAGCGCCGCATCCACGGATTGCGCCGCATCACCGCGCGCAGCGGCTTGATCGGATAGACACGGAAGCCGAACAGCGAATCGCCGATCCCACCCCACAGCGTCTCCAGATTGGCCCACCAGTTGGAGATCTTGCGCCCGCCCACCCGCAGCCGCGGCGCGCCGGCATCGAACACCGGCTTTCCCAGCACCAGCGCGTCGGGATTGGCTATCGACACCCCCTGGAACTGCGGGATGCGGTCAGCCGGATGCTGGCCGTCGGCGTCCATGGTCAGCGCGTGGGTGAAGCCGCAGCGCTCCGCCTCCTCCAGCCCGTGCAGGACGGCGGCCCCCTTGCCGCGGTTGGCCGGCAGTTCCAGAACGCGCAGATGCGGATCCTCGGCGGCCATCGCCCGCAGTTCCGCCGCCGTTCCGTCGGTGCTGCCGTCGATGACGACCCAGACCGGCGCCCAATGCGCGCGGGCATCCCGCACCGTCTCGAACAGCTTCGGCCCGGTGTTGTAGCTGGGGATCAGGACCAGATGACTGGATGAGGCGTCGCGTATCACAGCTCTGTCCTGTAGTGGCGTTCCAGATCCTCGACCAACCCGCGCACCTCGGCCGGAGGGTCGAATCGGCGGCCGAGGCGGACGGTGTAGACCAGCGGGAATTCCGGCTTTCGGAACAGCGGCCAGCCCTTGCCGAGGAAATTGCTGTTGGCGTCGATGAAGACGGTCTGCACCGGCGCCCCCGCCGTCTTGGCGATCAGCGCGAAGCCGCCCTTCAGCGGGTTGACCGGCGCCCGCTCCGTCCGGGTGCCTTCGGGGAAGATCAGCAGTTGTTGGCCCGCCCGCACCCGCTGCGCCGCCATCTTGACCAGCGAGTTCGGCGCATCGTTGCGGATATAGCCGGCCATCCGCGCTCCGCCGCCGAAGAGAAGGTTGTCGTAAACCGGGGCCTTGGCGATGCACACCACGTCCGGCAAGCGCGAGATCAGCAGCACGGCATCCAGAATCGACGGATGGTTCGGGCAGATCAGCAGCCCGCCGTCACCCTTCAGCGAATCCAGCGCCGACAGGTCGGTCCTCAGCACCCCACAGGCCCGCAGCGTTCCGAGATAGAGGCGAAATCCCGTCCTGATCGCCTGCCGTCCGAGCGGCCCGGCGATCCGGCGCGGCAGAAGCGGACCGATCAGCGCCGCCGTGAGGCTCCAGGCCAGCGACATCAGGCCGAACAGGAACAGCAGGACATAGAACAGGGGATACTCCCAAGCCCGCCGGACCGTGCCGAGAAACCCTAGACCGCGTCGCCCACGGGGGTGCGCACGTTCTGCCGCCGTTTCCGCCATGCCATGTAGTTCCTTTTGAAGTCCAGCAGGGCGTTCATGTAGTAGATCGCCTTGAATATCTTCAGCCGCGTCTTGATCGGCGACGGGCGGAAGACGTCGCCGGCCAGAAGCGACAGCAGCGCCTCCTCCACCCGGAAGACGTTGCGCGGTCCCATGAACAGGTTGCGCAGCGCCGGCGTCGTCACCCGGTAGATGTACCAGGAGAAGGTGCCGATGCCCTGGCGCACCGTCCGCTCGAAATGCTTCAGCACCTGTTCCTGGCGCGCCGGCTCGCGCAGGCAGGCATCGACCGCCTCGGCCCCTTCGAAGGCGCTGGTCATCGCCAGATAGACGCCGGTGGAGAACACCGGGTCGATGAAGGCGAAGGCGTCGCCCAGCATGACGTAACCCGGCCCCGACATGCGGTCCGCCTGGTAGGAGAAGTTGCCCGTCCCCGTCACCGGGCCGGTCAGTTCCGCCCCCTCCAGCCGCTCCGCCAGCGCCGGGCAGAGCGCCACGGTGTCGAGGAAGAAGCGTGTCTGGTCGGTCTTGCGCGTCTTGAAGTAATAGGGCCAGCAGACCGCGCCGACGCTGGTGGTGCCGTCCGCCAGCGGGATGAACCAGAACCAGCCATGGTCGAACCAGAAGACGGTGATGTTGCCTTCCGCCTTGCCCGGCAGCCGTTTGGCGCCGGTGAAATGGCCGAACATCGCCGCGCTGTTGTGCTTGACGTTGCGCCGCTTGATGCCGAAGCGCGACGCCAGAAGCGTGTCGCGGCCGGACGCATCGACCAGGAAGCGGGTGCGCAGGGTGCGGACCGTGCCGTCCTCCTGCCGCGCTGTGACGATGGTTCCCTCGCTGCCCTGAATGTCGACGTCCGTCACCTTGCAGCCCTCGACGACGGTGGCGCCCTTGGCGGCGGCGTTGCGGATCAGGATGTGGTCGAATTCCGACCGCCGGACCTGAAAGGCATAGGGCTTGGTCTTGTCCCAGGCGTTGGCGAAGTCGAAGGTGACCGCCCTGCCGTGATAGGGCGACACGAATTCCGCCCCATATTTCAGCATGCCGACCCGCTCCACCTCCTCCAGAACGCCCAACCGCTCCAGCAGGGGCAGGTTGCAGGGAAGCAGGGATTCACCGATGTGGAAGCGCGGGTGATGGTCCTTTTCCAGCAGCGTCACCCGATGGCCCTTCCCGGCCAGCAGCGCCGCAGCGGTCGACCCGGCAGGCCCGCCACCCACCACAAGGACATCGCAATCGTAGTTGGAACCGTTCGACACCATGGGCTTTGCCGCTCTCTCGCTTGTCCCGCTTTGGGGGTGTTCGACGTGGATACCCGTTTCTGGCGCCGCGGCCGGTAACTCCTGGGAAGATTTTATCGCACCCCATCACGTGCAATCCAGGGACAAAACCCCGACACTGCCCTTTATCCGGGGCCTAGCCAGAAGGATATATCCACTCGCTACCGGTATCAGCATTCACTGTGCCAGTAACGCTCCACAGCAATGTTTCAGTACGATTTCATTCACACCGCACACTGCTGGCCGATTTCCGCCAATGCACTTGAGATTGCGCAACTAGCTTGAGTGATTACCCATTTGGCGACATGCAAACCCACTTGCCTGCCGGGTTCCGCGCCCACAAGATGCCCACGGCCTGTAGCCGAACAGCTCAACCGGGGATGCGTGGTGCGTGTGTTGCCAACGACGTTTGCCGTTGCCGCCTGCGCCGTGAAGGAGACACCGCCGTGCCGACCGAACCCTCCCCCCGCGTCGGCACCGCCGTCGAACCGCATCCGGTGCTGGACGCCTATTACGGCGACAAGGCGCAACGGCAGCATTTCGTCCGTGGGCTGTTCAACCGGACCGCCCACCACTACGACCGCATCAACGCGATCTTCGCGCTGGGCTCCGGCTCCTGGTACCGGGCGCAATGCCTGCGGCGGGCGGGCTTGCGGCCGGGCATGCGGGTGCTGGACGTCGCCATCGGCACCGGTCTGGTCGCGCGGGAGGCGGTGGCGCTCTGCGGCAATCCCCACGACGTCATCGGGTTGGACCTCAGTGAAGCGATGCTGGCGGAGGCGCGGCGCAGCCTGCCCATCCCGCTGATCCAGGGCGTGGCCGATGCGCTGCCGCTGGCCGACGCCAGCGTCGATCTGGTCACCATCGGCTACGCGTTGCGCCATGTCGGCGACCTGACCGCCACCTTCCGCGAGTTCCGCCGTGTGCTCCGCCCCGGCGGCACCGTGCTGGTGATGGAGATCGGCCGCCCGCGCCGCCCGGTCACCCGGCACCTGATGAACGCCTATCTCGGCATGGTGGTGCCGGCGGTCTCACGCCTCAGCGGCGGCGGCGAGAGTGGGCGGACGCTGATGCGCTATTACTGGGAAACCATCGACCGTTGCGTGGAGCCGGAGGTCATCACCGCTGCGATGGAGGCGGCCGGGCTGGCGCAGGTGCGGTGCGACACCGATTACGACCTGTTCAAGAACTACAGCGGCAAGCGGCAGGTCGAGGCTGCGGCGTAACGGTGGAGCGGCCGGCTGGCTGCCTGTTGTTACTACCCCGGTCAGGCGTTCCTCATCCGCCTTTGCCAATGCTGGCAACCGGTTATCGCCCTCATAGTCGCCACTACATGGCCACGGCCGGAACAGAACCAATAGGAAAAGACATGGTGGGGAAAACGACTTGGGCGGCATTGTCCGCGGTGGCGCTGCTGATCGGCTGCGCCGGGCAGCAGCAGGGCACGGCCAGCAGCAACGGAACGGCGACGACCGCCTCCGCCGCGCCGTCGACGCCGGACGCGCGGATGGTGAAGTCGCGTGACGGCCGGTACGAGGGCGAGGTGATCGGCTCCCCCGCCCCCGGCAGCCGCTTCGCCAAGCTGCAGATCGGCATGACGATGGAGGAGGTCTCCACCCTGATCGGCGCGCCCGACAACATGATCCGGCACGAGACCGGCAAGCGCTGGATCCCGTTCTATTTCGGCAACGACGCCCAGCGGCTGCAGGTCATCTACCGCAATGAAGGTTGCCTGACCTATACCGGCGGCAACGTCTTCGGCGGCGGCGGATCGGAGCTGATCCGCATCACCGTCGCGCCGAAGGGCGGTTGCCTGGACACCTGACAAGAAAGGCGCGGCTTTTCAAAAGCCGCGCCTTTTCGAAACATCGCCGCAACCCGCCCGGTCAGGCATTGGTCAGCAGACGCTTCTTCTCGATTGCCACCTGCTCCGTCCTTGCGGTCGCGATCACCGCCTTCTGGAGCTTCTCGAAGGCACGCACCTCCAACTGCCGCACACGCTCGCGCGAGACGTGGAAGGTCTGGCTCAGCTCCTCCAGCGTCAGCGGCTCGTCACGCAGGCGGCGGGCCACCAGAATCTGGCGCTCGCGGTCGTCCAGCACGCCCAACCCCAGCTTCAGGAACTGCTGGCGCCGGCGGCGTTCCTCGGAATCGGCAAGCGTCGTCTCCTGGTCCGGCCGCTCGTCGGCCAGCAGGTCCTGCCACTCGGCATCGCCCTCTTCCGACAGGCCGACGTTCAGCGAGCGGTCGTTGCCCAGGCGGCGGTTCATCTCCACCACCTCTGCCTTCGACACGTTCAGTTCGGTCGCGATGCTCTCCACCGCTTCCGGCGACAGATCGCCACTCTCCAGTTCCTGCATCCGCGCCTTCAGGCGGCGCAGGCTGAAGAACAGCTTCTTCTGCCCGGCGGTGGTGCCGATCTTCACCAGCGACCAGTTGTGCAGGACATACTCCTGGATCGCCGCACGCACCCACCAGGAGGCGTAGGTGGCGAAGCGGAACCCCTTGGCGGGATCGAACTTTTGCGCCGCCTGCATCACGCCGACGTTGCCCTCCGCCACCAGATCGGCCAGCGGCAGGCCATAGCCGAGATAGCCGCGGGCCATCTTGACGACCAGACGCAGATGGCTGCCGATCAGCTTGTCGAGCGCGGCCGGGTCCTGATGGTCGTGCCAGCGAACGGCCAGATCGAGTTCCTGTTCCGGCGTCAGGTACTGATACTTGCGGGCATCCTGGAGATAGAGCTGCATCGGTTCCGCAGTACGGGGTTCGGAAATACGGGTTTCTGCGGTACGGGTTGGGGCGGTATCGGATTGAGCGGTGCGGGTTTCAGCGTTGCGCTGCATGGTGTCTCTTTTTCTCCCAGCCGACAGGAGCGGCGCCGTGGGCGAAGGCCCCGGCGTTGTTCGGGTCGGTCCTGTTGAAGGTCGGATTTTTGGTTCGTTGCGTTGCCGGCATTCGACGCTGCCGGACGGCGTGCACCGGGCCTCGGTGCGGGAACGGGCAAAGAGGGGTCCTCTCCAGCCCCGCGGGCAGCGCCGCGCCGGGGAAGGTGGCGCCGCAGCCAGCAAGCCGCAGGGCCGGAGAGGAGCGGCAGGGCCAGGCGGTCAGCGCGGCCGAACCAGGGAATTGCAAACGGTCATATGGGCGAAAGCCCTTCTGTCGGGGTCGGCGCCATCAACGGCGCAACGAACACTATATAGGAATTTTGACAACGCATTAAAGGGGCGCCCAGGCGAATTTTCCTGGCACCCTGACTGACACTTGGTTCCCGCTTCGATTTCCAGGAACGCCGCCAGAGATGGGACGGCCTTTGCCTGCTTTCAACCCCCCTTCATCCCGTCATCGAACATCTTTCGAATTTCTATGCAACTTCGCAAGATCATCGGCCAATCGACACCAGTATCATACAAAACATCCAGAGCACAAAAACTGCTTAGAAAGTCTAAGCACTGTCTTTCGTTGAATCAGCCGTGGTATTTTTCGGATGTCACTTGCAGTCCTACCTCTTCTGCGCTTACCGTCGGTCAGTTTCCAGCATCCACCGACCCGAGGTTTGAGCCGACATGCTTGAAGACATCGTCATCGACACTCCTGTCGACCGGCCGCACTCTTCCGGCCAGACCGCAAGTCAGACCGCCGGCCGTGCGTCGTCCCAGCCTCTGCGCGTCGCGGTGCTGTGGAAGACGCCGAATCTCGGCCTCTATTCGAACGCCGCCTTCGACGACCTGTACAACGGCATCGGGCACAACAACGGCAACCTCGCCTTCGTGCATTCAATCTGCAGCCACATCGCCAACCCGGTGAAGCATTTCAGCTGGGGCTCTTCGGCCGAGACGCTGCGGAACAACGCCGACATCATCGTCATTCCCTGCGCCAACCAGCTGGGGCGCCACACCGACTACGGCCAGATGGCGGAGAATCTGGAGAAGTCCGGACTGCCCATCGTCGCCATCGGCCTCGGCGCCCAGGCGAACAGCTACGACCACGACATCGAACTCAGCCCCGGCACGCTGCGGTGGGCGCAGGTGATCGCGGCCTCGAACCCGGCTTCCGCGACCTCGCCCAACATCTACACCCGCGGTGCCTACACCACGGCGCAGTTGGACAAGCTGGGCATCACCGGTTCGCTGCCCGGCGGCTGCCCGTCGCATTTCCTCAACCAGGCGCCGGGCCTGGGCCGGAAGATCCACGCCAGCTGGTCGGCGCTCGACCTGCCGCGCTCGATCACGGTGGCCGGCGGCCATCAGGCCTGGGTCAAGACGCGGGAGATCGAGCACCAACTGATCGCCCTGATGATGGATCCCATCGCGCCCGGCCAGTACATCGTGCAGTCGATGGGCGAGATGATCCGCGCATCGCGCGGGCTGTTCGACGGAATCGACCCGCATGCGCTGAAGGAAATCCACCGCCACACCGTGCCGCACTACTCCTTCGAGGAGTTCAAGGTCTGGTGCCGCAACTACATGCGTTCCTACTATGACGTGCCGGCCTGGATGGACACTCTGCGCCAGCAGGACCTGACCATCGGCTGCCGCTATCACGGCGTCGCGCTGGCGATCCAGGCCGAGCGGATGGGCCTGACGGTCACCATCGATTCCCGCACGCGCGAGCTGTGCGAGAACACCGGCGTCCCCTATGCCGACGCCGCCGACCTCACGATGCCGCTGACCCGCAGCCGCTTGAAGTCGCTCATCAACTTCGACCCCGACGCCTATGACCGCCATCGGGCGGAGTCGGCCGCCCGCTACCTGGACTTCCTGGTCGCCAACCGGCTGCAGCCGGCGCCCTTCCTGAAGTCCATCGCAAACGGCAAGTGACGGGACGAGTGGTGGCAGCCATGCTCAACCGAACCGCGGCGTTCCTGCTGGCGATGGGCATGGTCGCCGCCCCGGCCCACGCGCTGACGATCAAAAGGACGGGGGAACCGGAAACGGTGACCTCCTGGCAGCGCGACGCCTGCGCCCAAAGCGACGCGCCGGACACCCCGGCGCGCGCCTTCCGCGACGCGGGCGGCACGGTGCATCTGATCGCCTCGCATTCCACCGCACGGGCGCTGACCGGCCCGTCGCTGGACGCCGTGCGGCCGAATTGTGCGGTGATCTTCCAAGGCCATGGCCAGGACGATCCGCGCCTGCATGACGACCGCAGTTGGATTTCGTCCTTCTACACGCCCGACGGCACCACCGTCTTCGCCCTGGTCAGCAACGAGTTTCACGCCCAGAAGCGTCCTGCGCTCTGCCCGTCCGGTGAATACATGCGCTGCTGGCGCAACAGCATCACGTCGGCGGTCTCCAGCGATGGCGGGGCGAGCTTCCGGCTGAGCGCGCCGCCGCCCAACCACACCGTCGCGACGCTGCCCTACCCCTATGCCGGCGACGTCGGCCAGCGCACCGGCTATTTCGCGCCCAGCAACATCGTCCGCAACGGCGACCACTGGTACGCCTTCCTATGGGCCGAGCGGTTCGGGGCGCAGTTGCGCGGCGCCTGCCTGATGCGGACCGACAATCTCGCCGATCCGCAGTCCTGGCGCGGCTGGGACGGCAAATCCTTCTCCGTCCGTTTCGTCCGTGATGACCAAGCCAAGGATGCTCCGGAAGCCCATCTCTGCGCCCCGGTCGCCCCCGATGCCCTGCAAGGCACCGTGCGCAGCATCGTCCGGCACCGGGCGAGCGGCCTGTTCATCGCCACGCTGGCCATGACCCGCGACGGCCGCACCGGCATCTGGACCACGACCTCGCCGGATCTGGTGAGCTGGTCGAAGCCGGAGCTTCTGTGGGCGGCCCCGCTGCTGTTCCGCTACGGCTGCGGCGACAAGGCGGCCTTCGACTATCCCGCACTGCTCGATCCCGGCAGCCAGGGCCGCAACTTCGACGATGTCGGCAAGACCGCCTACGTCTACATGACGCGGCTTAACCTGGACAAATGCAAGATCACCTGGAACCGCGACCTCGTCCGCATGCGGGTGGAGATCGACGGCGGCTGACCGGAAATAGCGGTCAGGGCGGCTTGTTCCAGGGCGGCGGCGACAGCCTCTCCGCGATCCAATCAGCAAAGGCACGGGTCTTGCCGGCGGTGAAGCGGCCAGATGGGCGGACCAGATGGATGGCAGCTTCCCCGCCGCCGCCCCTGCCGGCGTCGCTGCCGACCTCCCAATCCGGCAGCACGCGGACCAAACGCCCGCCGGCCAGTTCCCGCCCGATCAGCCATTCCGAACACACCAGCAGCCCTTTTCCGGCCACCGCGGCATGGACGAGGCTGTCGACATTGTCGGTCAGCAGCGGCCCGGACAGCCGCACCCGCACCCGCTCGCGCCCCCGGCTGAAATGCCAATCCGACGGTGAGTCGAACAGCGCGAACAGCAGCGCGTCATGGCCGGCGAGTTCGGCCGGCTCCTGCGGGATTCCCCTTGCGGCGAGATAGGATGGCGCGGCGCAGACCAGCCGCCGTTCCGCCCCCAGCCGGCGGGCCACCAGCGAACTGTCGGGCAGCCGGCCAATGCGGATGGCAAGGTCGAATCCCTCCCCCACCAGATCGACGAAACGGTCGCTGTAGAAGGCTTCGATCCGCACGCGCGGAAAGGCGGTGAGGAAGTCGGGCAGAAGCGGCGCCACCCACAGCCGACCGAACGCCTCCGGCAGTGACAGCCGCAGCGTACCCTGTGGAACGGCCCCGGCATCGGCAGCCTCGCGCTCCGCATCGGCCAGCAGGGTCAAGGCCATGCGCGCCCGGTCGGCGAAGCGGCGGCCGGCCTCGGTCGGCGTCACCCGCCGGGTCGTGCGCTCCAGCAGTCGGACGCCCAGCCGCCGTTCCAGCGCCGACACCCGGCGCGACAGCACGGAGGCGTCGCGATTCAGCACCCGCGCCGCCGGCGCAAAGCCCCCGGTGTCGAGAACCGCCAGAAAGGCGGCCACCTCCTCCAGTCCCTGATCGCTCAATTCGTGCATGATATGCAGCAATATCATGCAGAGACTCCGGATTAAAGGCCCAAGCGCAACGGGATAGCCTCGCGTCACACATCACAGCAAGCAAGGATCCATCCCGATGCGCGCCTATCAGCTTGAAGCCCCCCGTCTCGACGCCCTCCGCATCGCCGAACTGCCGCGCCCCACTCCAGGCGCGGGCGAGGTGCTGGTCCGCCTGCACGCCGCCAGCCTGAACTATGTCGATCTGGCGGTGGCGACCGGCGCCTTTCCCGTGCCGTCGCTGCCGCTCATCCCCGTCGCCGACGGTGCGGGGGAAGTGGCGGAGATCGGTCCCGGCGTGACCGGATTGGCGGAAGGCGACCGGGTCATCCCGCATTTCCTGCCCGACTGGCAGGCCGGCGCGCTGCCGCCGGTCGCCGGCCGGCGGATGCGCGGCATCACCATGCCCGGTTCGCTCGCCGATTACGCGGTGGTCCCCGCCGCCAGCCTCGTGCCGGTGCCCGGCCATTTGTCCTTCACCGAGGCGGCGACCCTGCCCATCGCCGCGACCACGGCATGGCGGGCGATCCGCACCGGCGCGGTGCGTCCGGGAAGCACCGTCCTTCTGCTCGGCACCGGCGGCGTCAGCCTGTTCGCCCTGCAATTCGCCAAGGCGTCGGGTGCCCGAGTCATCATCACCTCCTCCTCCGACGCGAAGCTGGAGCGGGCGAAGGCGCTGGGTGCCGACGAGGCGATCAACTACAGGACGACGCCCGACTGGGACGCGCGGGTCTTGGAATTGACCGGCGGGGCCGGCGTCGATCTGGTGGTGGAGACCGGTGGCGCCCAGACCTTCGCCCGGTCCTTGAACGCCACGGCGGAGGAAGGAACGGTCTTCCTCATCGGCTTCCTCAGCGGCGCCGACCTCCAGGCCTCGCTGTTCCCGATCATCATGAAGATGCTGAAGGTGGTCGGCAGCAACACCGGATCGGTGGCCGACCTGCGCGAAGCCGTCCGCGCCATCGACGCCGGCCAAATCCGTCCGGTGGTCGACCGCGTCCATGACTTCGAGGATGCGGCCGGCGCCTATGCGACCCTGTCGCGCGGCAGCCATTTCGGCAAGATCGCCATCGCGCTGGGAACTGGCGGCTGAGCGGTCGCCTCCCTTGTGCCGGCGGATTCCGTCCGCCGGCACAAAGTCATTGCGGAGCACCGGTACAAGACCGATGTCTCGGTGAACACACCGGATGAGGAGCTGCAGCATGCCGGACGGCGATCCTTTCGACCTCCAGCGCTTCGTCAAGGCGCAGGATCCGGTCTTCGCGACCGTGCTCGACGAATTGCGGGCCGGCCATAAGCGGAGCCACTGGATGTGGTTTATCTTCCCGCAGCTGCGCGACCTCGGCCGCTCCGCCACCGCGCAGTTCTACGGCATCGCCTCGCTCGATGAGGCGCGGGCCTATCTGGCGCACCCGATCCTCGGCCCACGGCTGGTGCAGGCGACGGAAACGGTGCTGGCGGTGCAGGGGCGGACGCTTCATGAGATCTTCGGTTCGCCGGACGACCTGAAGTTCCGCTCCTCCATGACGCTGTTCGCCCGGGCTGCGGCAGAGGACGGCGACCTCTACCGCAAGGCCCTGGACCGCTACTGCGGCGGCCAACCGGACGAGGCGACGCTGAAACTGCTGGGCTGACCGCCCTCAGGCCAACAGTTCGCCCAGCTCCAGCCCGCGCTCCCGCCCCAGGCTGTCCAGCATCGCCAGCGTGGCGCCGTCCAGCGGGATGCCGTCGGCCAAACGCTGGCGGCGGGTGCGGCTTTCCGGCTCGCCCGGCATCTGGATCGCATCCGCCCCCGGTGCGGTGGGCGTGTCGCGGACATAGGCGACCAGATCGTCGAGATCGGCCGCCCATTGGACGTTGCCGCCGCGCGCCGGATCGAAGACGATGGCGAACATGTTGTTCATCACCCGGCCGGAATTCTGGTGCGACGGCGTGCCCGGCATCGCCGAGGCCAGCGCACCGGCCAGCACGTCGCACATCAGCGCCAGCCCGAACCCCTTGTGCCCGCCGAGCGGCAGCAGCGCGCCCGACGGGTCCTGGAACATCACGCCGGGGTCCTGTGTGGGCTCCCCCTGCGGGTCGAGCAGCAGGCCGGGCGCCATCTCCTGCCCCTTGCCCATGGCGACCCGACATTTGCCGACGGCGACGGCGCTGGTGGCGAAATCCAGCACCAGGGCCGGGGTCGAACCCGTACCCGGAACCGCGATGCAGATCGGGTTGGTGCCCAGCCGCGGCCGGGTGCCGTCATGCGGCGCCACCGCCGGGCGGGTGACGACGTTGACGAAGGCCAGCGCCACCAGACCGGCGTCGCTGCACTGTTCGCCATAGGAGCCGACGCGGCCGATATGGTGGCTGTCGCGCAGGGACAGCACCGCCAGCCCGTCCCGCCGCGCCTGTTCGATGGCGAGGTCCATCGCCTCGCGCGCGATCACCTGTCCATAGCCGCTGCCGCCGCCGACCGCCAGGAAGGGACCGGACCGGCCGATCACCGCCGCATGCCGGTTGGGCCGCAAGAGCCCGGCGGCGATCGCCGGCATATACATCGCCAGCATGCCGACACCGTGGCTGTCATGCCCGCGCAGGTTCGCTTCCACCAGATGGTCGGCGACGACGGCCGCCTCCCCCGCCTCGCTGCCCGCCGCCCGCAGCAGGCGCCGAACGGCCTCCGCCAGCCGGTCCGCCCACACCGGCCGCAGTCCGGTGCCATAGACCCCGGCGTTGAAGGACGCCGCCGCGGCGAAGGGATCCTTTTGTGTCTCTGTCATCCTGTACCTTCCCGTTCGATGGCCCCTATTTGGTTGCCGGTCCCTGGACGGGGCAAGGGCTGAATTGCGGCCGGAAAGAAAGCGGGGCGGACCCCGGCGGCCTGAACCGCCGGGCATCCGCCCCCTGCCGCCACCCGATCAGGTAGGCCGATCAGGCCGCATTGACCTCCGACACGAAGCGCTGGACTTCGTCCTTCAGCCGCTCCGACTGCTGCGACACGCTCTCCACGCTGGTGGAGACCAGGCGCATCCGTTCGCTGGTGGTGGTCATGGTGGACGACAGCGACCCGACGCTGCTGGTGACGCGGCGGGAATTGTCGGCGGCGGTGCGGGCGTTGGCGAAGATCTGGTGGGTCGCCGCCTCCTGCTGCTGCACCGCCGACGCCACTTCGCCGTTCAGCGCGCTGAGGTTGGTGATCAGGCCGGCGATGCTTTCGATCGCGCTGATGGCGTTCGCGGTCGCCCCGCGGATCGCGCCGACCTGCGACTGGATGTCCTCGGTCGCCTTCGCCGTCTGGGTGGCCAGGCTCTTCACCTCGCTCGCCACGACGGCGAAGCCCTTGCCGGCTTCGCCGGCGCGCGCCGCCTCGATGGTGGCGTTCAGCGCCAGCAGGTTGGTCTGGCCGGCGATGGAGTTGATCAGTTCCACCACCGCGCCGATCTGCTCGGCGGCGGAGGCAAGGCCGGTGACGATGCCGGTGGTGTTGGCGGTTTCCGTCACCGCGCGGGATGCGGTCTGGGCGGCGCTTTCCACCTGCCGGCTGATCGCGGCGATGGAACCGCGCAACTCCTCGCTGGCCTGGGCGGCGGATTCGACGCTGTCGGACGCGCCTTGCGCAGCACCGGCGGCGGCATGCGCCTCCTCGGTGGTGCTGGCGGCGTCGCTGGTCAGGGCGGCGGTGCGTTCGTGCAGGGCCACGGTGGTGGTGCTGAGCGTCGCCACCACCTCGTCCATCGCGCGGGCGAACTCGGCGGCCCGGGCGGACAGGCGCTCGCGCTGGAGATCGCGGGCGGCACGTTCCAGCTCGCCGCGCTGGCTCTCGTCGCGAGCACCCTGGAGGGTGGTGGCGAGGCCGGCGACGGCACGGGCCATGTCGCCGATCTCGTCGGGGCGGTCGGCATGGGGCACGGCGACGGTCAGGTCACCGCCGCCGATGCGGCCCAGCACGTCACGGATCGCCAGCAGCGGACGCGACATCCCACGCGACACCCAGATGCCGATACCGACGCTGATCGCCAGCAGCAGCAGAGAGACTCCAAATTCGCGCCAGACGCGGGCACGGAATTCCGCATCGACGTCGTCGGTATAGACGCCGGTGCCGATCATCCACTGCCAGGGCTGATAGCCGGCGGCATAGGCGATCTTCGGGGTCGGCTCGGCATCGTCGCTGCGCTTGTGGCGGAAGGCGACGAAGCCGCCGCCCGACTTGGCCGCGTCGGTCATCAACACGTTGAAGGGAACACCATCGGGGTCCTTCAGGTTAAGCAGGTTCTTGCCCTCCACCTGCGGACGCAGGCCATGAACCAGGCTGACGCCCGCATAGTCGTAGACGAAGAAATACTCGCCATTGCCGTAGCGCATGGCGCGCACGGCGCTGCGGGCACGTTCCTGCGCCTCATCGCGCGTCAGCTTCCCGGACTTCTCCTGCTCGCCATACAGCGCGATGACGGAGGCGGCGGCATCGACCATCTCCTTGACCTTGGCCTTGCGCTGCTCGATCAGGTTCGTGCGCGTTCCCGTCAGATGAACGGTGGCGCCGGCAAGCGTGCTGAGCAGCGCCACACCGAACACCAGCAGCATGAGCCGCGTACCAATCTTGAGCTTCATCGCCCTTCTCCTCACTCCTGATCCACGCGGCATCGCGCGGCATTCACGCATCGATTTTTCAATTGATCGTCAGACCGGCTCGAAGGTCAGGCCGGGCAGCAGGCCCCGGCTCTTGCCTCCAGCGGTCTCTCCACCGGGTCGCAACGCCACCATCCCGTGCCGCCCGGCGGGGCGGACAGGCGGGTGAAGGCCATGACCTCGCAATTCCCCAGCTCCACCCCCGGCCGGCCGGCGAGGCGGTGCAGCAGGATGCGGCCGATTCCCTTGCTGCCGACCAGAAGCGGCCGGCGCGCCAGCAGGCCGGCGGGCCCGTTGGCGAGTTCATCGACGCCGTCCAGGACGCGCGCGGCGAAGGCGCCTTCGCTCTCCCCTCCCGGCGGCGTCTCTCCGGCGGCGAACCAGGGGCGGGTCAGGTCGATCGCCAGACCGTTCCATTCGCCCAGGCTGCGCTCCCGCAGCCAGTCGCGCCGGAGCAGCGGGACGCCCAGCGTTTCGGCGAACACCGCACCCGTGACGGCAGTGCGTTGCAACGGCCCGACGATCACGAGGCCGCAGGGTCGTCCGGACTGGCGGAACCGCTCCGCCTCCCACCGGGCCTGTTCGATCCCGCGGTCGGTCAGCGGCACATCGCGGTCGCCGCCGCAACGGACCCCGCGCCGGTTGTCCTCGGTCTCGCCATGGCGGACGAAGTGGAAGCGGTCGGTCATCCCCGGCCCCCTCAGCGGAACAGGATGCGGGCAGCGCCCGCGCTCCAGCCGATGGTGCTTTCCGCCGGCAGGGAATGGGGCGCCGACATCCAGCGGGCCAGCACATCGATGTGCAGCGGATCGCTCAAGGTCGGGGTATGGCCGACGTCCGGCACATGCAGGACGCTCACTCCCGGCTTGCCCGTCATCCGGGCGATGGTCGCCTCCTGCAGGGCGTCGCTCATCATGCCGTGCACCAGCAGCACCGGGCACTCGATGCGCTGCCAGTCGTCCCACTGGTCGTGGTCCCGGACGGCGCCGTCGCGGTAGCATTGCAGCGCGCGGATGTCGTGGCGGTAGACCCGGCCGCCGTTCTCCTCCGACCAGCGGGTCTGATGGAAGCTGTTGTGCAGCAGAACGGTGTCGTCCACCGGCCCGTCGTTCTTCTGGGCCGCTCCGGTGCGGTGGAAAAGCTGGGCCGGTTGGCGGAAGACATAATGGCGGGCGACGGACTCGGCACGGCGGCGGCGGCGCTCGGTCGGGATGAAGGGGCCGATGTCGTTCAGGATCAGGCGGTCGACCAACTCCGGCGCCTCCGCCGCCACCCGCATCGCCACACTGCCGCCGAGCGAGGAGCCCAGCAGCGTGACCGGCCCCAGCTGCTTGTGCCGGATCAGCGCCAGGACCTGGGCGACGTTGCCGTCGAAGCTGTAGTCGGACTGGTCCGCCAGCCAGCCGCTGCGCCCGCGCCCCGCCCAATCGAGGCACAGCACATGGTAGTGGTGCGACAGCGCGCGGGCGACATAGTCGAAACGCCGGGCCGAGTTGGCGATGCCGCCCAGGCACAGCAGCGCCGGCTTCTGCGGGCTGCCCCATTCCGTGTAGGCAAGGCGGATGGTGTAGTCGGAGCGCAGCCGCTCCACCGTGCCGGACTGCAGTGCGGCGCTGTGGGTATAGTCGAAATGGCGCAGCCTGTGGCCGGCACCGACCAGCGGTTCGATCACCCGCATGATCGTTTCATAATCCTTCCAGCTCATCTCCTCGGCCGATCCGACGCCGAGCGCGTCCAGGGTGGCGCGCAGCGCCTCCATGGCGCGGTCGTGGCGGCCGTAGGCGGGAAGAGCCTCTCCGGCAAAGGAGGGGATGGGCATGGTCCGAAGGGGCTCCACGAGCATCTGGTCAGGCATGGGCGTCGAAGCCTCCGTGATCGATGGGTGTGGGGTCGATGGGTGTAAGGTCGACTTGCGGGGCAGGGCTGCCGGCGAATTCATCGGACGGCCTCCCCCGCCGTCGGCGAGGTGGAAGGGGTCAGCAGGAAGACCGCGCAGAAGGCCGTGCCGCACAGCATGCCGAGCACGCCCAGCGCCACCAGCGCCGCCTGAATCCCGAAGCGGTCGGCGAGTGCGGCAGCCAGCAGCGGACCGATCACCGAACCGCCACGCTCCAGCAGGCGATAGACCGCGAAGACGCTGGATTCGCCCATGCGGGCGCAGTCGGCGCGACAGATCTCCGGCACCAGGGCCAACTGGGTGGCATTGTTGAAGGCATGGGCGACGCCAAGCGCCGCGATGCCGATCAGGATCCCGGCGACGCCCTGCTCCTGCAGGATCGCCAGGGTGCCGGCCCCGCCCACCAGTCCGCCCAGACCGGCGAACAGGGCGTGGCGTCCGGTCCGGTCTGCCGCCCTCGACACCCACGGGCCGAGCAGGACGATGATCAGCCCATAGGCCATCATCAGGCGGCCGATCCCGGCCGGCGTCTCTCCCGCCGCATGGAGGGAAACGGGGACGAGATAGAAGAGGTATCCGGTCAGCATCAGCTTCGTCGGCACCGACGAGAACAGCAGCAGCGCCAGGAATCGGGGATTGGCCAGCAGCGCGGCCGCATCGCCCATGCGGAAGGGACGCCGCGCGACCCGTTCCACCCGGTCGGCCGGAAGAAGCGCCACTGCCGCCGCCGCAGCCAGCGCCAGCAGTGCCGAGACCATAAAGGTGGCGCGGTAGCCGAACTGATCGGCCAGGATGCCGCCCAGCGGCGCACCGCACAGGCCGGCGACGATCACCGCGGCGACGAACTGCGCCATGCCGCGCGCCCGCCGATCCGCCGGGGTATGGCGGGCGACGAAGCCCTGCGCGCCGATGAACATCACCGCATAGCCGAGCGCGCAGGCACTGCGCCACAGCAGCAGTTCCGCCAGCGACCCGGCCGTCGCCGTCCCGGCAAACCCCGCCACCGCCGGCAAGGTGCCGAGCAGCAGCGTGCGGCGGTAGCCGAACCGGTCGGCCCAGGCGCCGGCAAAGGGCGTGAAGACGGCGACCAGGAGCATGAACAGGCCGATCGGCAGGCCCATCATCAGGGTTTCCGACAGGCCGGGAACAGGCTTGTAGAGTTCACGCGCGTAAAGCGGCAGGAAGGATCGCGACAGTTCCTCAGCCAGCATGAACAGGAATAATGCGGCGCGGATGGCACCCACCGCAGATGCCGGTTCCGCATCCCGTCGGCGCGGCCGGGCGGCGAGCAGGAGCAATCCTTCGAACGCCAGAAGAAGGCAGACGACCAACAGCACGGCCCCGTCATAGAAGAAGCCGAGCACCGCCTCAGAGGGCAGCAGACCCGCGAGCCGCGGCAGGGTCCCGGCACCACATGCCAGCATCGCTGCCGCCACCACCGTCAGCGCCCGCAAGGGCGTGGCGCCGGCCGCGCGCAGCAGTGATGGCAGCAGCAGCCCGGCAGCCGCAACGGCCGCCGAAATCACAGCCGCAACGGCCGCCACATGGTTGCGTGCGGCAGTCATCACAACCTGTGCGGCAGGAGAAGAAGGCTCCAGCCCAACAGTTCCGTAAAATTTTTCACAAATCAAAAAAGAAAACAGGCAAATTCCAGTTATCGTCAGAACAGGCAGAGTCACAGGCGGACGTGCGACCGAATTTGGTTGCATCATTGGCTCCAGACACACAACCGCTGCGAAGAATTGCTTCGGAGGCTAAATCCTAACTCCAAAGAATTGGTAAACCGAAATTGCATCGGAAATAAAAGTTTTCGCTTAGCGGCTGCATACGTCAGTATGTAGTCGGTTGGCGGTACTGATATAAAAAATGCTTGGGAAGATACGGCGATTTATTTTCAAATGACCGGGTTTTGTGTGGTTTCTACGGCTTTTTGACCCTGCTTGAGGCGGAGCGGTCATCCTTAACCTAAAAATTTGCGATCCCGGACAAACCAATACACACCATGGTTGCAGCGCAGCAAAGCTTGAGCGTTGCTATTTCGAATTGGTCTACCTGTCAGATCTTCATATGACATGCGAGTTGGAGGGAGGCGAAACGTCAAAAGCCAGCACTCTGCCCGGCGGGAAAATAAAGAAAATTGTTCTCCATCGGGATCGGGCAGTCTCGCCCTGCCTCCTCCCCACCCGGCAAGCGGGCTCCGCGGCGCTTCGTCACATCGCAAATGAAAATTATTCGCATCAATATGGCGTCGGCGGCCATAGCCGCTGATCCGCACGTCCTCCGCGGCGTGCTGCCGATAGGTGTTTTCCGATGACTCCGCCGTTGCCCGCCTCCGTTCGCGATGCCACTCCCTCCCCCGCTACCCGTCTGGTTCCCGGCCAAGCACCCGGCCCGATGCCCAGTGGCTCCGCCGACCCTCCGGCCAGCGGCGACAGCTGCCGTCTCGGCGCGTTGCGCAAGGGTCAGCGCGCGGTGGTGACCGGCCTCGACGAGGCCGCCGTCGTCACCCCGCTGCCGCCCGGCGAACTGGAACGCCGCATGATCGAGATGGGCCTGATCGAAGGCGCCCGCGTGGAAATCCTGCATGAGGGATTCCCCGGCGCCGATCCGCTTGCCGTGCGCATCGACGACCACATCCTGGCCCTGCGCCGGGCGGAGGCGCACGCCGTTCTGGTGACGCTCGGCTGAGCCGTCGCCTCCTCTTCCAGCGGAAGGGTTTCCGCGATGTCCGATACCGTTCTCTCCAATCCTGCGCTTCTGGCCGTGCCGCCGCGCATCGCGCTGGTCGGCAATCCCAACTGCGGCAAGACCGCCCTGTTCAACGCCCTGACCGGCGCCCGCCAGAAGGTGGCGAACTATCCCGGCGTGACGGTCGAGCGCAAGGTCGGCGAATTCCTCAGCCCTGCCGGCACCCGCGTGCAGATCGTCGATCTGCCGGGAACCTACAGCCTGCGCGCCCGCTCCCCCGACGAGGAGGTGACGCGCGACGTGGTGCTGGGCCGCTTCCAGCACGAGGCGCCCCCCGACGCGATGGTTTGCGTCGCCGACGCCACCAACCTGCGCCTGCATCTGCGGCTGGTGCTGGAGCTGAAGAAGCTCGGCCGGCCGATCATCCTCGCGCTCAACATGATGGACGTGGCGGAGGCGCGCGGCTGCCGTGTCGATGCGGCGGCCCTGTCGGCGGCGCTGGGCGTCCCGGTGGTACCGACGGTGGCGGTCAAACGCAGCGGGGTGAGCGGGCTGCTCGACCAGATCGACCGCAGCATGATGGCGATGACGACCGATCTCGCCGCCGCGCCCTGCGGCTGGAGCGAACCGTCGGCGCTGGAATTGCGCGCCTATCACCAGGAAGTCGAGAGCATCCTGGCCGCCGCCCTTCAGGATGCCGGCAAGCCGTCGCTCGCCACCCGGCGCATCGACGCGGCCCTGCTGCATCCGGCGGTCGGCCTGCCCTTCCTGTTGCTGGTGCTGTTCCTGATGTTCCAGGCGGTGTTCGCCTGGGCCGCCGTGCCGATGGACATGATCGACGGCGCGCTGGGCTGGGTGCAGGCCACCGCCGGTGCCGCCCTGCCGGACGGCATGCTGAAAAGCCTGATCACCGATGGCATCATCGCCGGGGTGGGCAGCGTGCTGATCTTCCTGCCGCAGATCCTGGTGCTGTTCTTCTTCATCCTGATGCTGGAATCCACCGGCTACATGGCGCGGGCTGCCTTCCTTCTCGACCGGCTGATGGGCGGGGTCGGGCTGCATGGCCGGGCCTTCATCCCGCTGCTGTCCAGCTTCGCCTGCGCGGTTCCCGGCATCATGGCCGCCCGCACCATTGAGAACCGCGCCGACCGGCTGGCGACCATCATGATCGCCCCACTGATGACCTGCTCGGCCCGCCTGCCGGTCTACACGCTCATCATCGCCGCGTTCGTCCCCAACCGGACGGTGGCCGGCGGCATGATCGGGCTGCAGGGGCTGGTGATGTTCACCCTCTATGCCGCCGGCATCCTGTCGGCGCTGGCGGTCGCCTTCGTGCTGAAGCGCACGATCTTCAAGGGCGCCCGCGAGCCGCTGCTGATGGAGCTGCCATCCTACCGGCTGCCCAGCCCGCGCGACATCCTGCTGGGCCTGCTGGAGCGGACGCGCATCTTCCTGGCCCGTGCCGGCACGGTGATCTTCGCCATCATGATCCTGCTGTGGTTCCTCGGCAGCTTCCCGGCGGCGCCGGACGGAGCGATCGGGCCGGCCATCGATTACAGCTTCGCCGGGATGCTCGGCCATGCGCTGGCCCCGCTGCTCGCCCCCATCGGCTTCACCTGGCAGATCGCCATCGCCCTGGTGCCGGGCATGGCGGCCCGCGAGGTGGCAGTGGCCGCCCTCGGCACCGTCTATGCGCTGAGCGAGACGGGAGACGCGCTGTCCGGTTCGCTGGCCGGCGTGCTGGCGGCCGACTGGAGCCTGCCGACCGCCCTGTCCCTGCTCGCGTGGTTCGTCTTCGCCCCGCAATGCGTCTCCACCCTGTCGGTGGTGAAGCGGGAGACCAACAGCTGGTTCTGGATGCTGGTGATGATCGGCTACATGACGGCGCTCGCCTATGGCGCGGCCTTCGTCACCTTCCGGCTCTCCACCGCCCTGCTGGGAGGCTGAGTCATGATGGAAAGCCTCATCGTTGGGCTGATCGTCGCCGCCGCCTTCGCCTGGGTGACCTGGACCATCCTGCTGCCGGCATCCTTGCGCAACCGCCTGCACCGTCTGGCCGGGCGGCCGGTCCCCTCACAGGCGGGCGGCTGCGGCGGAGGATGCTGTGGCTGCGACGCGGCCCTACCCCGTAAGCGCCCCGGCAACTCCTGCGGAACGCACTGACGGGTCAGCCGCCCTTCGCCAGCGCCCGGCGGAAGGCGTCCAGCGTCTCGGCGCTGACATGGTGCTCGATGCCCTCGGCATCGATCCGCGCGGTGTCGGCGCTGACGCCGAGGGAACGGAGGAAGGCCACCACCGTCTGGTGGCGCTCCCGGCTTTCCTCGGCGATCCGCCGGCCGGCGTCGGTCAGGAACACGGCGCGGTACGGCTTGCGGTAGACCAGCCCGTCGGCCGCCAGCCGGTCCAGCATGCGGGCGACGGTCGGTTGCGCCACCCCCAGCCGCGCGGCGATGTTGACCTGCCGCGCCTCCTGCCCGCTTTCGATCAAATCGGCGATCAACTCCACATAATCCTCGGCCAGCGCGGAGCGCTGCGCCTCCCGCGTCTTGCGGAAGCCCTCGGCATGGAGTTCGGCATCGGGCAGCGCCGTCTCGGCGGGCGCGGATGCATCGCCTCCCCTGACTGTCACGCTTCGCCCCCCGGAAAAGTTTGGTTCCGGAAAGTATAGCATCTTGCATACTCGATGTCCCGGCACATACTTGATTGATACCAGTTTGCAATGCGGCCGGGAGCCACACACCGATGTCGGAAGCCGAAGCCGCCGTGCCGCCCCCCAGCGCCTGGAGATACTCCAGCCAGGACGGGGACGGCCGGCCAAGCCTGCCGGAAGTCCATGCCTCCATCGCGGTGCCGCAGGGCGGCCTGTGGCTGCGCCGGCTGCTGGCCTTCGCCGGGCCGGGCTACATGGTGTCGGTCGGCTACATGGACCCCGGCAACTGGGCGACCGATCTCGCAGGCGGGTCGCAGTTCGGCTATACGCTGCTGTCGGTCATCATGCTGTCCAACCTGATGGCGATCCTGCTGCAGTCGCTGGCGGCGCGGCTGGGCATCGTCACCGGGCGCGATCTGGCCCAGGCCTGCCGCGACCATTATCCGCGTCCGATCAACCTGACGCTGTGGGTGGCGTGCGAGGCGGCGATCATCGCCTGCGACCTTGCCGAGGTGATCGGCACCGCCATCGCGCTGAACCTGCTGTTCGGCATCCCGCTGATCGGCGGCGCCCTGATCACCGCGCTCGACGCCTTCCTGGTGCTTCTGCTGATGCAGCGGGGCTTCCGCTATCTGGAGGCCTTCGTGGTGGCCCTGCTGACGGTCATCGCCGGCTGCTTCCTGGTGCAAATCATCGCAGCCGCCCCGCCGGTCGCCGCCGTGCTGCACGGCTTCGTGCCCACGACGGAGGTGGTGACCAACCCCGGCATGCTCTATGTCGCCATCGGCATCCTGGGCGCCACCGTGATGCCGCACAACCTGTACCTCCACTCCTCCATCGTGCAGACCCGCGCCTATCCGCGGACGGAGGAGGGGCGGCGCGACGCCATCACCTGGGCCACGGTCGACAGCACCATCGCGCTGATGCTGGCCCTGTTCGTCAACGCCGCCATCCTGATCCTGGCCGCCAGCGTCTTCCACGGCAGCGGCCATACCGAAGTGGCGGAGATCGGCGAGGCGTTCGAGCTGCTGTCGCCGCTGCTCGGTCTCGGCATCGCTTCCACCCTCTTCGCCGTGGCGCTGCTGGCGTCGGGCCTCAACTCCACCGTGACGGCGACGCTGGCCGGGCAGATCGTGATGGAGGGGTTCCTGCGGCTGCGCCTGCCGCACTGGGCCCGCCGGCTGCTGACCCGCGGGCTCGCCATCATCCCGGTGGTGGTGGTGACGGCGCTCTATGGCGAAAGCGGCACGGCGCAGCTGCTGGTGTTCAGCCAGGTCGTGCTGTCGATGCAGCTTCCCTTCGCGGTCATCCCGCTGGTCCGCTTCGTCACCGACCGCGGCAAGATGGGCCGCTTTGCCGTTCCGGGCTGGGTCGCCGGCCTGTCCTGGATCGTCGCCGGCGTCATCGTCGTGCTGAACCTGAAGCTGCTCTATGACACGGTTCTCGGCTGATCGCCGTTGTGCATCTGAAAGGACGCTTTATCTGAGGGAAAGTACCATTTGTTTGCGCGCTGTCGCGGAGGACCAGAGATGGCCAACAGCCGGCATCCGACGATTTGGGCCTTGCGCGGCGGATGCCTCGCCGTCGTAGCCCTTCTGGCGAGTTCCTGCGCCAACCCGCAGGCAGAGCTGGCATTGCGCGCACCCGTCGCGATGGTCGGCATGAGCAAGGCCAGCCTGCTGTCCTGTGCCGGGGTGCCGGAACGGTCGGCCGTCGCCGGCGATGCGGAGTATCTGGTCTATACCCGCCGGCAGACGCTGGTCGACCGCGACGTGGATTGGGAGCCCAGCCCCTGGCTCGGCCCGCGCGGCCCGATGCTGTGGGAGCCCGACGTGACCACCTGGTCCCGCACCTACAGCTGCGAAGCCACCTTCGAACTGCATGGCGGGCAGGTCACCGCCGTCCGCTACAACGACCGGCGCGATCCCACGCTCTGCTACCAGATCGTCGGAAATTGCATGCGCTAGAGGCCGGCTGGCGGCGAACGGCCTGCCGACGGCGTCCTGGAGCGTCGCCCTGCCGCCTCCCACCACGAAGGAGGGAGGCGGCAGACGGCCCCGTCAGGCGGCCGGAAGCGGAGAGGCCTGGCGGGCCAGCAGCTTCCAGCGTCCGTCGGTTTTCTTCCAGACTTGCAGCACCCGGATATGGGCGGTGTTGGTCTTGCCGTCCGGCAGGTTGTTGACCGAATCGAAGGTGTGACGGGCAACGGCGACATCGCCGATCACCTGGATCGAATGGTCGCTGAGGTCGAGCGCCTTGAACGCGCTCTTGCCGTCCAGGCTGGCGACGAAGGCCGCCTTATCCTCCAGCCGGCTGTTCGAATGTCCGTAGGTCAGCTGGTCCATCGTCATCGCCCGCAGGGTGGCGCCGTCGCCGGCCATCATGGCGTCGCGGAGCGCGTTCACCGCCTTCTCCACCTGCTGCGGGTCGTCGTCGGCACGCGCGTCGGTCAGCGGCGCGATGACGGCGGCCGCGGCCAGCCCGGCGGCGGCGGATGCGAGCAGACGGCGGCGCGAGCGGATATGGCCGGATTTGAAGACGTTCTTCTTGAGCATCGTGACCCTCCCAACCGATTGCGGTTATGCCCGCCCAGGAGATGGCGGACCATGAAAGTAGTATACTAGTATTCACGCTTGCGCCACAAACCATTGGAACATGCGCCGGTTGGCCGCAGGAGGACCGACGCGGAAATCCGGTTGGCATGCGCCCATTGGCATGAGCCTATGTGACTTTCCGGAGATCATCTTGTGATTGGCTGCGCCGGGCGGGCGGGGCGGCTATGCTCCCCGCCGCGGTGAAGGATCGAGAGCGGGGAAGAGGCATGACGACCAGACGGCGAAAGCTGCCACGCAAGCGCAAGGGCCGGCAGGCGACCGCGGTTCGCGGTGCGGCGGCGGAGCCGATCAACACGGGCCGGCCGTCCCAAGGTGGTTTGACGACCGCCGTGAGAGGGACTGCGGCGACGGCGGCCAAGACGGCCAAGGCTCGCGGCCGGGTGCGCTACGTGCCCACCGCCGATGCCGCCGCCGGCCGCTTCCTAAGCCCGGAGCAGCAATTTCTGCTGAAGAAGCGGCGCGAGGCGGAGCAGCGCGAGGCCAAGGACCGCCGCACCGCGCTTGCCATCATCCTGGTGCTGGTCCTGCTGGCGGCCGGGGCGGTCGCCGGTCTGGTCTGGCTGTGGCGCTCGTCGGCGCTCTGACCTGACCGCCGCCTGACCTGAACACCGTCTGCCCTGGATGCCGTCAGCGCGTCGCCCCGGCAAGCGCGGCGGCGTAGCGTTCCGCCAGCAGCGGGCTGGCGGCGGCGCAGGCTTCGGCGACGAGGCGGGAGCCTTCGACATAGGCCTGGGCCCGCTCGACGCTCCACGACAGCGGGCGTTCGACCGCCAGCGCCTGCAGGATCGAGATCTGCTCGGCCAGCTTGATGCGCTTGGCGCCCTCCGGCGCGGCGGCGAGCCGGGCGGCCTGGATCGCCTTGCGCTCGAAAATCGCCTTGCCGACATCCTCCGGCGCGTCGCTGACCGCCGCGACGAGGTCGGCGACCTCCGGGCCGAACCGCTCGGCCAGATCGGCGACGGTGGTCAGCCCGTCCTCGACCGCGTCATGCAGCCACGCGGCGGCGATCTCGGCCGGGATGCCGCCGGCCTGCGCCACCAGTTCCGCCGTTTCCGACAGGTGCGAGACGAAAGGCGTGCGCGCCCGGTCGGGCCGATAGGTGCCTTCGTGCAGGCTCGCCGCGTGACGCAGTGCCGCGACGATCACTTCCTTGTCCATGGACATGTGCTCTCCTCCGTGCCGCTGTCAGGCAGGCAGGCGATGCCTGCGGCGGGAGGGCAACAACGGCCGGTCCCGTGCGCTTGGCAGCGGATGCGGAGATGGTCCGCCCGCGCAAGGCCGATGTCCAGACTCCCAGCCGGCGGCAGATCGCCGCGGCTCCGCCCGGGTGGAGATCACGCCGGCGTCAGCACCCGCGAGGGTGCCGCATAGACGGTGAAGCGGCCGTCACGCACATAGGCGACCACCCCCACGCCCACCGCCTCGGCGAAGCCGACGCACAGCGATGTCGGGGCGGAGATGGCGGCGATCAGCGGGATGCCGGCCGCCGCCGTCTTGTGGACCATCTCGAAGGAGCATCGGCTCGACACCACGACGAAGCCGCCGGCCGGATCGACACCGCTGCGGGCCAGCGCGCCGATCAGCTTGTCGAGCGCATTGTGCCGCCCGACATCCTCACGCACGGCGACCAGTTGCCCGTCCGGACGGGCAAAGCCGGCGGCATGGACGGCCCCGGTCTCCCGGTTCAGCCGCTGACCTGACGGCAAGGCCGCCATGGCGCGGCGGATGGCGTCGGGCGCGATGCGGGCGGTGGAGCGGACGGGGTCGAGCGGCCGCAGCGCCTCCGCGAAGCTGTCGGTTCCGCAACGGCCACAGCCGGAGCCGCCCATCAGGTTGCGCTTTCGCCGCAGCAATGCGGCCAGCCGTTCCACCGGCAGTTCAATGCGGATGCGCACGCCGTCCGTCACCTCGTCGATGGCGGTGACGGCCAGTTCCTCGGCACTGCCGACGATTCCTTCGCTCAGCGAGAAGCCGGTGGCGAAATCCTCAAGGTCGGTCGGGGTCGCCAGCATGACGGAGAAGAGGTCGCCGGCATAGACCAGCCCGACCGGCACCTCGTCGATGACCGTCTCCTCCCGCTCGGCCATCGCGGTTCCGGTGCAGACGGTCGCAGGCACCAGCCTGACGCCCTCACGGGAAAGCGGGCGCGACAGGGCTGGCGGGACGGGCGACGGGGCCACCCAGGCGGTTGCTTGATCCATGATGTGGGCAGAACCTGACTGCGGTGGAAGGGCGGGTGAGGACGAGCGCCGGCCGATCCGTTCGCCGCAGCGCGCAGGTATAACACCGGAGCCGGACCATCGGTCCCGGCGCTGTCCCTGCGCTCCCGAATTACGGGCCAATATATTTAAGGACCAACATCCCCGTCGGCATCGTCGCCGACCACGTCGTCCTCCGTCATGCCGAAGGCCGCACCCGGCTTCCGGTCCATCTCCGAAGCCATATCGTCGTCCTCGGTGATGTCCTCCTCGGCGTCGCTCATGCTGTCCTCGTCGGCGAGCGAGGTGTCGCTGGTGTGCATCCAGCTGTTCTCGTCCGCCATCAGCTCGACGATCTCCTCCTCGGGTTCATCGGTCTCGACCACCTTCTGGTGCCCGCGGATCAGATTTTCGCGCAGGTCGGGCAGCGACAGCGTCTTGTCCGCGATCTCGCGAAGGGCGACGACCGGGTTCTTGTCGTTGTCGCGGTCGATCGACAGCGGCGCACCGCCGGCGATCTGGCGGGCACGCTGCGCCGCCATCATCACCAGATCGAAACGATTGGGGATGAGAAGGACGCAATCCTCGACGGTGACACGAGCCATTCCTCAGATACTCCAGGCGGGGGCAAGGCTTCTCTGGGGCGGCCGGCAGCCATACCACCCCCGCGACCAGTCAACAGCGCCGCCGGTCATTCGTACCCCCCGCTCACTGGTCATACCGCATCGGAGGAATGGCGACCTGCCCCATCGGGGCGTGGCCCTCCTGCGATCTTGCGGGTCTACAGCGGTAATCCGCCACGCCGGAGCGGACGAATCCCGCTGCCGGCTGTTCAAGTGCCGTCGCTCCCCGCCCGTACATGGTTCATGCCCCCCGCCAGACCCTCCGCCCGGCCCTCCGCCCGGATCGCCCAATCCGACAGCCACCTCGCCGAACGTCTCGCCCGCAGGGAGAGGCAGCAGGACCTGCTGGCCCGCTTCGGCATCGCCGCCCTGAAAAGCGCCGACATCGACACCCTGCTGCAACAGGCGACTGCGCTCTGCGCCGAAGGGCTGGAGGCCGAACTGTGCAAGGCCCTGGAATGGCTGGAGGATCCGGACGGCGCCGAACGCCTGCTGGTCCGCGCCGGCGTCGGCTGGAACCCCGGCGTGGTCGGGCATCGGTCGCTCGGCACCGACCTCGCCTGCCCCGCCGGCTACGCGCTGAAGACCGGCGAGCCGGTGATCTCCAACGATCTCAGCCTTGAGTCCCGCTTCCGCTGCCCCGACCTTCTGGCCGAACATGGGGTCAAGCGCGCCATCAACGTCATCATCCGTGGCGAGGGCGAGCCCTTCGGCGTGCTGGAGGTCGACAGCCGGCGCGACGGCCGCTTCGACGCCGCCGACGCCGCCTTCCTCCAGGGGGTCGCCACCCTGCTCGGTGCCGCCATCGACCGCGCCCGCGACGCCGCCGAGCGAGGCCGCACCGAGATGCTTCTGCGCGAGAACGAAGCCCAGTTCCGCAGCCTCGCCGACCTGATCCCGCAGCTGACCTGGATGGCCGACGCCAACGGCGCCGTCTACTGGTACAACCGGCGCTGGTACGAGTTCACCGGGGCCGAGACGGGCGAGACGGAAGGTTGGAACTGGCGGAGCGTCCATCATCCCGACCATGTCGAGCGCGCGTCGGACGGCTTCTTCCGCGCAATCGGGGCGGGGGAACCGTGGGAGGACACCTTCCCCCTGCGCGGCAAGGACGGCCAATACCGCTGGTTCCTGTCCCGCGCCGTGCCGGTGCGCGACCGCGACGGGCGCATCCTGCGCTGGCTCGGCACCAACACCGACGTCACCGAACAGCGCCGGGCCGAATCCCGCGTGATGGAGGCGGAGCGCCGCCTCCAACTGGCGCTCCGCGCCGCGCGGATCGGTGCCTGGTCCTGGAACCTGGAGGACGACCGCATCGAGGCCGATCCCCGGCTGCGCGAGATCTTCGACTTCACGGCGGACGAGCCGATCCGCGGGCAGGACGTGACCGGCCGCGTCCATCCCGACGACCAGCCGCGGATCGGCCAGATCATCGACACCGCCCGGCGGCGGCGCGGCGAATATGACGCCGAATTCCGCATCCTGCTGCCGTCGGGCGAGGTCCGCTGGGCGGTGGCGCGCGGCGTGGTGACCGACGGCACGCCGGAACGCAGCCTGACCCTGATCGGCGTCACCTGGGACACCACCGACGCCAAGCGGGCGGAGGAAAAGCTGCGCCTCAGCGAGGCCCGCTTCCGCTCACTGGTCGAGGCGACCGCCGCCATCGTCTGGAGCACCTCCGGCGCCGGCCGCTTCGAGACCCCGCAGCCGAGCTGGAGCAGCTTCACCGGCCAGACCTTCGATGAGCTGAAGGGCACCGGCTGGGTCGAGGCCATCCATCCCGACGACCGCCCCCACACCTCGGAGGCCTGGCG
>PJUA01000318.1_pt1 | contig 33496 bp, 27 predicted proteins | sample 1512151 | NCBI WGS metagenome assembly PJUA01 (sample SAMN08177678, study PRJNA422409) | Soil metagenome, whole genome shotgun sequencing project. | isolation source: Soil enriched on filter paper: beechwood xylan treatment | place: USA: Madison | collected 2015-01-15
CGCAAACAGGGCGATAAACACCCAGAACTCGAGCAGAGATTTGGCAGGCTGGAGCTTTTTGCGATAAACGTCAACCAGATAAGCAATGAGTTGAAAGGAATAAAACGAAATGCCGATCGGGAGCAGAATCATGCGGTCTTCCATGAAGCTCCCCGAGAAATCAAAGCGAACATTGGCAAGCCGTTCAATGTTTTCAATAATAAAAATAGAATATTTGAAAAAAAACAAATTGCCCAAAACGATAGCTAGTCCTGCAAAAAGTGCAAGCTTGCTTCGCGAGCCTTTCAGCCCAAGCGATATAAAATAAATAGCGGTGACGATAAGAGCAAAAAGTAAAAAGTAGCCAAGTCCCGCGTATGCATAAAAAAGGGCATTGGCGGCCGCGAGCGTATACATTCTGGCGCGGGGAAATGAAAAATAAAAAACAACGACCAGCAATAGAAACAAGATAAAAACAGGCGAATTAAACAACATTTATTGTGCCTCTCCATTCTGCCATGCGCGCCATAAAATCTGTGCAAGCTCCTGATTGCCTTCTTTTGTTAAATGGGTATGGTCTGTAAATTTGTCGGCAGAAATAATACCTTTCAAAGGAACGTAAATACCGCCCAGTTGAGCAAAATAATCGCGTAGGGTCTCCCAATTGTCTTGATAGCCTTGAACATTAATTTCATTTTTAGACAGTTCACTGTTGGCGCCAGCTATAAAGACCAGCGTTTTTTTGTTCTCTTGATGCTGGAATATCCGATTCATAAAATAGACGCCCCAATTAGCTTCGGTCATATCAAAAGGTGCAGGATTAAAAAAGTTTAAATATTCGTAGCTCTTTATCCAAGTCTGGTTAATTTTTTTTTCGTTCCATGGCTTTGGATTACCAAGAAGGTCCGTGCCTGCCTTTTGCTGCTTCCAATAGAAGTAGACGGGGTCCTTGTAGCGATAGATCGGCAATAAGCTCATCAGCTTGTGGATGGCTGTTTTTTCAATGTAATCCCGGCCCTCCAAATCTTTGTAGCCCGATTGTACTAATTGTTCCCGAACATCACTAAAGGCTGCGGGATCAAGTTTTTTCAGCTGATCCCCGAGCCAGAAAACGGCGCGAGGGCCGTTTGAGCGCTCGTTGAAGGCGGAATAGGACAAGCCAATAATGAGATTGGACGTTGAAATCCCCTTTTTATCCAGCATTAGCAGAAGTGTATAAATATCTCCAGGCTGCATGGAGGGGGCAGATAAATTAAAAACTGCCTGCTTTTCTTTTGTACCGCCCGCACTATCATTTAAAAAATAGCCCAAGGAATGCTGGGAAGTTTCATTGGTGCCCCAAGACACGGAGTTTCCGATCAAAATGATGTAATCGCTTAGGTTTTCCTTTTTAATTTTTTTGGCCATTTCGTCAATTACGACTTCCATTGTATTCTGGTTTTTTAGAAACATGTTGTAATTGATTCGATAGTTGTAGACCGTGTCCAGATTGACATACCATGTCAGTCCGATTTGAATGCCTATAAAAAAAATGATGGCGATGGTGAAGCTCTTTAAGCTTCTTCGTGCTTGTTTGACTTTTTTAACTTGCATCTGTCTTACCTCACAATTCATTTCATTCTATTATAGTATTCTCGATGGTAACATCACGAAAATTAGTATAACAAATGGATTTCCATTCAGTCCAGATGAATGGCTTCCTGTTGATGGAAGCTCATGGGTCATTTGGATACCGGATTTTTTAAGATATCCTCAGTCGAGTGTTTCCATTTCCGTTGCGTATTGATGGATGATTAAGCCAACTTGTACATATACTGAACTAAGTTTGGGCTGGGGGTGATCATGTGAATCGTTTTACGGATAATCGGCTTTTTGTATGGCTCATTTATTTGATTCTTGGTCTAATTGCCATCTATTTTCTGCTGATGCTGAAGCCGCTGATCGTAACGGTATACGCTTTTTTGAAGGCTGTGCTGGGGCCGTTTGTCATTGCCATGATTATTTCCTATGTCCTGAATCCTGTTGTTTCCCTGCTGCATGAGAGGCGGGTGCCGCGCACCATCGCGGTGCTGCTCATTTATGCGGTGTTTTGCGCTGTTATTACGGTGTTACTGCTCAATCTTATTCCGATGCTGATTGGTCAAATGCAGGAGCTTAACCGGCATTTGCCGGAATTGTCCATGCGCGCTCAAGACATCGTGACGGACATCAACAATACTTCATTTTTGCCCGGCGGCTTCCGCGACGGAGTAAGCAAAATGCTTATCGGCATCGAAAAGTCGGCGTCGGAAGCGCTGCTTAGCTTTGTCAACAATATCGGGGCGGTACTAAATGCCGTTTTTATTGCGTTTATCATTCCGTTTTTGGCTTTCTACATATTAAAGGACTTTGAGGTGTTCGAGCGCGCGGTCATTACTTATGTGCCAAGATCGCACCGCAAAAATACGGTCAGACTCCTAAAGGATATCGACAATGCGCTTGGCAGCTATATCCGCGGCCAGTTTGTTGTTTGCCTGATTGTTGGCGTTCTAGCGTATGGCGGTTATCTCATTATCGGCATGCCTTATTCGCTGCTGCTTGCCAGCATTGTGGCGATCACCAACATCATTCCTTATTTAGGGCCGTTTTTTGGAGCCGCGCCGGCACTGCTTATGGCCTCCACCATTTCGCTGAAAATGATGATTCTTGTGGCAGTCGTCAACACGCTGTGCCAAATTCTGGAGAGCAATATCATATCGCCCCAGGTTGTTGGACGCACCCTTCATTTGCATCCGCTGCTTATTATTTTTGCATTGCTGGCCGGAGGGGAAATCGCGGGCATTCCCGGCATGATTCTTGCCGTGCCGATTTTTGCGGCCTGCAAGGTCGTTATCCAGCACATATTCGCTTATTACGTGAGAAGAAAGATCATTTGACAGCTTTCAAAGCGATAGCTATAATTTTGTCTATATGCACGGAAATGCAAGAAGAAATTCAAAAAGTTTGGTTTTCAGTACCGAGAAGATGGAATCAAGCTAGAAATCGAGGAGCGGAGCTTAGTGGAAGCTAAGTGAGTACCTCCAATGTTTCCGGAGGAAACATACTTCGTAAGCATGTGCTTATTTCGGCTGAATTTCATATTCGAAGCTGACTATGCCGCTAGGCATGTTCGTAATGGAAATCGGAATTTTTGAATATCCACCCATAGGAAAAACGTTGACGAATTGAAGTAAGCCATAACTATCAGACAGAGAAAACACTCCTTCGCGGCTGCCCGATTTAGGGCATATACGCGTTGGTTGAGAGAGTGTTGATGACAAAGAATGGCTGAAAGCTCTTTTCGGAGTGTGAATTAACTTCACCGGCTGGACCCGTTATCCTCCATTAAGGCGATTCTGCGTTAAGTGTGCAGAATAACCAGGGTGGTACCGCGAAAGCTTTTTCGTCCCTGTCTTTGACAGGGGCTTTTTTATTGTCTTCAAACTAAATCAGGGGGAATTCCAAATGAAAGCAAGCGAAATCAGATCCAAGTGGCTGGCGTTTTTTGAAAGCAAAGGGCACAAAATCGAACCCAGCGCATCTCTCGTGCCTCATAACGATCCGTCTCTGCTGTGGATCAATGCCGGCATGGCGCCGCTGAAGCCTTATTTTGACGGACGAGTTGTTCCCGAAAATCCGCGGATTGCCAACTCGCAAAAATGCATTCGTACCAACGATATCGAAAATGTCGGCAAAACGCGCCGCCATCACACCTTCTTTGAAATGCTGGGTAACTTCTCCATCGGTGATTATTTCAAGGAAGAGGTCATCGCATGGGCATGGGAATTTTTAACAGACAAAAAATGGATCGGCTTTGATCCCGAGCGTTTGTCCGTTACGGTTTATCCCGAGGACGAAGAAGCATTCAACTATTGGAATAAGGTCATCGGCCTGCCGGAAGAGCGTATTTACAAGCTGGATGAAAACTTCTGGGATATTGGCGAAGGCCCTTGCGGACCTTGTACAGAAATTTTCTACGACCGCGGCGATAAATACGGCGATTTGTCCGATCCGGAATGCTGGCCGGGCGGCGAAAATGAACGCTTCCTGGAAGTATGGAACCTTGTTTTTTCTCAATTCAACCATAATAAGGACGGCAGCTATACGCCGCTCCCTAACAAAAACATTGATACAGGCGCGGGTCTGGAGCGGTTTGCCTCCATTCTGCAGGATGTCGATTCCAACTTCGACACCGACCTGTTCCGTCCCATCATCGACCGTACCTGCGAAATTGCAGGCGTAGTCTACAAGTCCAATGAAGAAAGCGATGTAGCCCTGAAGGTTATCGCGGACCATATCCGGACTGTGGCGTTTGCGGTTGGCGACGGAGTATTGCCAGGAAACGCCGGACGCAATTACATTATTCGCCGCTTGCTGCGCCGCGCGGTTCGTTATGGCAAGAAGCTTGGCATCGATCGTCCGTTCCTGTACGAGCTGACGCCCGTCGTTGGCGAGGTTATGGGTGTTTATTACCCGGAGGTGCTGGAAAAACGCGAATTTATCGAGCGCGTCATCCGTACGGAAGAAGAAAGCTTCCATAAAACATTGTCCGAAGGACTTGTTATGTTATCGGAATTGGTTAAAAACGCCAAGCTGGAGAATAAAACGGTTATTGCAGGCGCCGATGCCTTCAAGCTGTACGATACGTTTGGCTTCCCGTTTGATTTGACGGAGGATTTTGCTCTGGAGCACGGCATGACGGTTGACCGCGATGGCTTCGACGCCTCCATGGAGGAGCAGGTCAAGCGGGCCCGCGAGGCGCGCCAGGATACGGGCAGCATGAAGGTGCAGGGCGGACCGCTGGCTGATATTACGGATAAAAGCGAGTTTGTTGGCTATAATGAGTTGGTAACAGAAGCCAAAATTACGGCTATTCTCCTTGATGAGGAGTTAAGCGAATTTGCCGGAGAGGGCAGCCGCATTGCGCTGTTGCTTGACCGGACGCCGTTTTATGCCGAAAGCGGCGGACAAATCGGCGACAAGGGTACGATTCAGGGCGAAGGCTTCCTGATTCAGGTTGAGGACGTAACCAAGGCTCCGCATGGCCAAAGCCTGCATCATGCAGTTGTTGTTTCCGGCACTGCCGTTTCGGGAGCATCCGTTAGTGCGGCGGTTAATCGCTCGTTGCGCGAGGATATTATCAAAAACCATACCGCGACTCACTTGCTGCACAAGGCGCTTAAGGAAACGCTTGGCGAGCATGTCAACCAAGCGGGGTCCCTTGTTGAAGCCGAGCGCCTGCGCTTCGACTTCTCCCACTTCGGCAGCATTACGCCGGAGGAGCTGGCCGCTATCGAGCTAAAGGTGAACGAGCAAATTTGGCTGGGTACGGATGTTGTCATCTCCAGCAAATCGCTGAATGACGCCAAAGCGATGGGCGCAATGGCGCTGTTCGGCGAAAAATACGGCGATGTGGTTCGGGTGGTTCAGGTTGGCGACTATAGCCTGGAGCTTTGCGGCGGCTGCCATGTCGGCAACACTTCGCAAATCGGCATGATCAAGCTGCTTGGCGAAAGCGGAATTGGCTCCGGAGTACGCCGGATTGAAGCGGTGACAGGCAAACATGCTTACTCCTTCTTCGAGCATCAGGGAGATTTGCTGAAGCAAGCTGCGGCTTTGCTGAAATCGGGCATTAACGACGTGCCGAAGCGGATTGAAGCCATGAATGCCGAGCTTCGCGAATTGGCTCGCAGCAATGAATCACTGCAGGCCAAGCTGAGCCACATCGAAGCGGGATCGCTTGAAACGCAAGCAATCAAGGTTGGAGAAATCTCCGTTTTGTGCGCTCGCGTCAACGCGCCGTCGATGGACGCGCTGCGCAACATCGTGGACGAGCTGCGTCCGAAGCTGCCGTCAAGCGTTATCGTGCTTGGAGCGGTTCAGGATGACAAAGTCAATCTGGCAGCAGCCGTTTCGGCCGATCTGGTCAAGAAGGGCCTACACGCCGGCAAAATTATTAAAGAAGCTGCGCAAAAATGCGGCGGCAACGGCGGCGGACGTCCCGATATGGCCCAAGCCGGCGGCAAGGATGTTTCAAAACTTGACGAAGCCTTGAAACTTGCGGAAGAACTGGTTATCGCAGGTGCGAATGTGATATAGTAGATTCAAGCCATACAACTTTTAAGACGTTTTTTGGAAAGTGAGGTGCTGTTGATGAGTTCTATGGACCAAACAATGAAGTTTAACGTGAAGGCGGAGGGCGAGGAGACTTCTTCCGGCGACATTCTGCTGAAGGTGCACGAAGCGTTGCTGGAGAAAGACTACAATCCAATCAACCAGATCGTTGGGTATTTGCTGTCCGGCGACCCCGCGTATATTCCGCGGCACAACAACGCCCGAAGCTTGATACGCAAGAAGGAACGGGACGAACTGATCGAGGAACTGGTCCGGTTTTACCTGCAGCACAACAAGGAACAACGTTAGGAGCCGGGCAAGGGATGAGGGTAATGGGACTGGATTACGGCGACCGGAATATCGGAGTGGCTGTCAGCGACGCGTTTCGCTGGACAGCTCAAGGATTGACGGTTGTTGAGAGAAGGCGCAATGAAGGAGAATTCGATGTTCTGGCGGAGCTGGTTAAGGAGCATGAGGTATCCGAAATTGTGGTGGGCCTTCCGAAAAATATGAACGGCTCCGTAGGCCCGCGCGGAGAAATTAGCATAGCCTTTGCCGAGCAGCTCGGAGAAAGGCTGGGTATGCCTGTTCACCTTTGGGATGAAAGGCTGACGACGGTTGCTGCAGAACGGACGCTGCTGGAAGCGGATGTCAGCCGGAGGAAGCGAAAGCAAGTGATCGACAAGATGGCGGCAACGCTGATCTTGCAAAATTTTCTCGACTCTAAAGCGAAAAGGTGAGGGTAGATATGACAAAGGAAGACGTTCAATACGAAGAGCCGGAAATTATCTATATTCCGGATGAAGAAGGCAATGAGGAAGAATTCGAGGTCATCATGAAGTTTGAGGTTGATGGATCGGATCAAAAATATATGATGGTGGTTCCTCTAATCAGCGAAGATGAAGAGGAAGACGAGGTATACGCCTTCCGTTACGAAGAAGACGGGGACGACCTCAAGCTTTATACGATCGACGACGAGGAAGAGTGGAGCATGGTGGAAGAAACGTTTAATACGCTTCTTGCCGAGCTGGAGGAAGAAAATTAATGACTAATGCAAGCGAAGGGTCTCGCAATCACCCCGAGTCTACGCTCCTGCGCGATGCTTTCGGTCCTTATGTGGAGCTTGAAACCGATGCCGGCGAGGAAACTTTCCATATCAAAGCGGAGTTTTACATCGGCGATGTTCTTTATGCCGCGCTGCAAAGCAAAGCTATGGTCAAAGAAGACGAGCTGGAGTTTTTCCGTGTCGTTGAAGAAGATGGAGAATTCCATTTGGAGAGCATCGAGGATGACGAGGAATGGGAAACGGCGGCTGAGGCTTACGACGATCAGTTTTTTGCCAGTGACGAGAGACCGTAGCGCCAAGCGGCATGGACATGCAAGCTTCCATGTATTATGATTAAAAAAGGCCTTGTAAGTAATAATGATTGATTTGATGATATAGGGTAACCAACAGGGCGGCTGGCAACCGCTCTTTTTCAATGTTGGGGACATTGCGGAGTGCAGTCTTATTTTACTGAAAAGGGTGTTGACTGTTGGCTAAAGAGGAAGAAACGCGGCCGGACAAAAGGAAAAAGAAGCGCCAAAAAGTGGTCGGAAAGCCGCGGAGTTGGGTAATCTCGTTATGGGTGGTGGCTTGCCTCCTGCTGTTTATGGGGCTTGTTGCTGGCGGAACAGGGTTCTATATCTGGAGCAAGCTGAAGCCGATGCCTGTAGGCGCAACCAAGGAAGTGACAATTTCCAAAGGAATGTCGGCCAACAGCGTGTCCCGATTGCTGGAGGAAAACGGCATTATTCGTAGCGGCTTTATTTTTGGCTATTATTTAAAACTAAAGGATGAAGGCTCTCGCTTTCAAGCTGGCGTATACGAATTAAAGCCCGGCATGGACAGCACCGAAATTATCGAAAAGCTGAATGCAGGCGATACCATCGCAGCGGAGACGTTCCGGTTTACGATTCCAGAAGGCTATACGCTTCTTCAAATCGCAGACAAGCTGGCGGCAGAAGGCATTGTAGACAGGAACAAGTTCCTGGAGCTGGCCGAAAGCAAAACAGCATGGGGCGATGTTGAAGCTGTGCGTTCCATTCCGGAATCCGACAAGCTGCATAAACGATTGGAAGGATATCTCTTCCCGGAAACCTATGAGATGAAGACGGGAAGCACGGAGCAGGACATTATCCTGCGCATGTTGAAAGAAACGGACCGCAAGTTGGGCATGCTGCCTGATGGCTGGCAGGATGCGGTTGAGGAATCCGGCAGATCTATTCATGAGCTGCTGACCATTGCATCGCTTATTGAGCGCGAGGTTGTCGTGGACGAGGAGCGCAGTCTGGTTTCCGGCGTTATTTATAACCGCTTGAAGCTCCCTATGCGGCTGCAGATTGACGCTACCATTCAATATGCGCTTGATGTGCCAAAGCAGGTTTTGACTCATGCCGATTTGAAGGTTGACAGTCCTTATAATTCCTATGAAAACGACGGACTTCCTCCTGGCCCTATCGCAAGTCCAAGCCTGGCTTCAATAGAAGCGGCGCTGTATCCGGCTGAGACGGAATATCTCTTTTACGTAACCAAAAAGGATGGCTCCCAGACCCATTTGTTTGCTAAAACGTTCAAGGAGCATCAACGGAATATCCAGGCCAGCAATAGCGGTCAATAGAGCGCTTAGCTGGCATTCATGCAGAGGATAAGGAGAACAACTATGGCTTACAAACCTGAATTGCTGGTGACAGCATCTACAATAGACGAACTTAAGCTGCTGGCTGAAGCGGGCGCGGATGCCTTCGTTATTGGAGATGCCAGATTCGGCACTCGTCTGGCAGGCAGCTTCACGGAAGAGATGATCCGGGAAGCGGTAGCTTTTGCTGCGCCGCTAGGCAAATCTATTTACATTTCGATGAACAACCTGATTTCCAATGAACGGCTGAGCGAGCTGCCTGATTTTGTGACGTTTCTGCATGAGGCCGGCGTTGATGCCATTATTTTTGGAGACCCTGCCGTATTGATGGCAGCGCGCGAGCATGCCCCGGGCATGGCGTTGCACTGGAATGCGGAGATGACTTCCACAAACTTTGCAACAGCGGAATATTGGTCTCGCCGGGGAGCTACGCGTTATGTGCTGGCACGGGAGCTGAACATGGAGCAAATTGAAGATACAAAGACAAAAAGCGACATGCAAATCCAGGTGCAGGTGCACGGGATGACCAATATTTATCATTCCAAGCGGTACCTTGTGGACAGTTATCTGGAGCATCAGAGTGCTGGCAGGCAGCTTGGAGGCAATGGACGCGATCAGGGGTTGTTTTTGACGGAGGCTGAGCGTCCCGGTGAGCAATTCCCGATTTTTGAGGATGAAGGCGGCACGCATATCATGAGCTCGGACGATATCTGCATGCTCGAAAATATCCACGAGCTGCTGGCTGCAGGAGTGGATAGCCTCAAAATCGAAGGTATTTTGAAGCCTGCCGCATACAATGAAATCGTCGTTAAGGCCTATCGCAAGGCGATTGATGCGTATATGTCGGACCCTGCCGCCTATACATTTGAAGATGAATGGCTGGAGCCGATCAGGGAGCAGCAAAACCCGGACCGCGAGCTCAGTTACGGTTTTTTCTATAAAGAGCAGGTTTATTAAAGGAATCAGGGAGGTGCAGACAGCATGAGCGCAACAGTGACAACAGCGCCGCGTTACCAAGGAAAAAGACATCGTCTCGATCGTCCGGAGCTGCTGGCCCCGGCAGGCAATTTGGAAAAATTGAAATTTGCCGTCCACTATGGGGCAGATGCGGTTTACATCGGAGGCCAGAAATACGGACTGCGATCCAATGCGGACAATTTTAGCTTCGAGGAAATGAAGGAAGGCGTGGAGTTCGCTAAGCAATATGGCGCAAAGGTGTTTGTTGCTACGAATATTTATGCGCACAATGAAGATATTGATGGAATCAGTGATTATTTGCGTAAGCTGGAGGAAGTCGGCATTGCCGCGATTATTGCCGCCGACCCCATCATTATCGAAACGGCACAGAAGGTTGCTCCCGGACTGGAGGTCCATCTCAGCACGCAGCAATCCACCTTAAACTGGCAGGCAGTCAAGTTTTGGAAGGACGAGGGCTTGCCTCGCGTCGTGCTTGCTAGAGAAACCAGCTTTCAGGAAATTGCCGAAATCAAACAACATGTGGATATTGAAATCGAAGCCTTTATTCATGGTGCAATGTGCTCCTCCTACTCAGGACGCTGCGTGCTGTCGAATCATTTCACCGACCGCGACTCTAATCGGGGCGGCTGCTGCCAATCCTGCCGCTGGAAATATGATTTGTTCCAGGGCGAGGAGCAGTTGAACGGGGAAGGTCAGGATGCCTTTACAATGGGCTCCAAGGATTTGTGCATGATTCAGTATTTGCCGGAGCTGATCGAGGTGGGCGTGGACAGCTTCAAAATTGAAGGGCGCATGAAAAGCATTCATTACGTAGCGACGGTTGTTAATGTATATCGCCAGGCGATTAATGCTTATTTTGATGATCCGCAAGGCTTCGAGGTCAAGCAGGAGTGGATCGACGAAATGAATAAAGCGGCCAATCGTCCGCTTAATACGGGCTTTTTCCTGGATTCGCCGGGAGCAGAGGACCATATTTACGGACCTGAGGAAAAAGCGGCTCCTTATGATTTTGCGGCGATCGTGCTGGATTATGACGACCGTACCGGCTTTGCGAAGCTGCAGCAGCGTAACCACTTCAAGCCCGGACAAGAGGTTGAATTTGTTGGACCGGGCGGAACCTTCTTTAAGCAAACGGTCACAGAGCTAACCGACATAGACGGCAATCCGCTGGACGCAGCACGCCATCCCATGCAGGAGGTGCGTGTCCGCACCCTGAAGCCAGTCAAAGCAATGGACATGATGCGCAAAAAAATCAGGTAATAAATAGAGTGAGAATAATGATCCGGCCCGCCTATGAGCGGGCTTTTTTGCAGTTGCTAACATGGTTTTCCAGAAGAGGAAGACACTTTAAATAACTTTTTCTCATTGACAAGCTGAAAGCGATAACAAATAATAGAGCATATAGCCTATACATAATTCGGCAACATTCGCCATCCGATCCAGAGTCTGGGTACATCTGGGTCTATTAAGCTAATTAACGACTGGAGGCAATTCAACATGGCTGATCAAAAACAGAAAAAGGGAAAATCGTCGCAGGCTTCACCCGTTGACGGGACAGCCCAACCTGCAAACGCTTCCGAAAAAAGTGGCAAAAAACAACGGAAGACATTAGAGGCGGGCAAGGACAAAAAGCTTGTAAATCCGCTAAAATCTGTAGGGATCAAGCTGTTTTTAGTTATATTCGGGAGCATACTGATTTGCGTACTGGCCGTAGGATTAATGGCCTATAGCAAATCTAAGGACATCGTGGAGAAAAAGGTGTCGGATGCGAGCCTGCAAACAATTATTCAAGTTGCTGGAAATTTGGACATTATGTTCAGAAATTATGAAGAGCTGACCATGCAAATTTTGATCGACAAAGATTTTCATAGATTGACACAAACACTGAAAACAAGCAATGAAGGAGATTTCGAAAAATACGAGGCGCAGCGGCTTATTAATGAAAAGCTTCAAAACTATGTACTTGGCAACAACAGTATCCGGGGCGTAGCCTTGTTCCCTACTGTTGACAAGCTGCCTGTCCTTACGTTGGGATCATCCAGCAATTCAAGGGCTGTCGACTTGATGGAAGCGCCATGGCTTAAGGAAACCATTGAGCTGGGCGGGATGGTCAAATGGATTGCTCCGCAGCCAACGGGATTAACCATTGAAGACAGGCCATCAACTATCGGGCTTGCCCGTTTGCTGAAAAGCAGCGATTCCGGTATCGGAAATTACGTCATTTTGATGGAATTTAGCGTTGACTCGATACGCGGCAGGTACGACAATGTCTCATTGGCGGAAAAAAGCGAAATATCCATAATCGACTCCGCAGGCAATTATGTCATTGCAAATGATAATAGCCTGATCGGGCAGCCAGCCAAAGCCGTTCCTGCGGCCAGTGACGAAATGACGCAAGGCGCGCCTAAGCTAACGACAACCGACGGAGTGGAGGCATTGGCTGCATTCGATACGTTCGAGGCAGTGAATTGGAGACTGGTAGGCACCATTCCGGTAGAAGAGCTGGTTCGCGATGCTAAAGAAATCCAGAATCTGACTTTACTGACGCTTGTTGTGGCAGCTCTGCTCGCTATTGGCATTGGCGGAGTTGTCATTCTGACCATCGCACGGCCGCTTATGCAAATGGCCAAGCTGATGATGGAGGGAGCAAAGGGGAATTTGACGGTCCGTTCCAATTTGATCAATCGTCAGGATGAAATCGGGACATTGGGCAGAAGCTTCAATGATATGATGGAGCAAATTACGGGTTTGGCGAAACGCACAACCGCTTCTGCGGAGGAAGTGCTGTCCACGGCTTCGCATTTGAGCGAGGCATCCCGCAAAACATCTAACGCAGCCAAAGAAATCGCCGTTGCAACAGAGGAGATTGCAGGCGGCGCAACCAGCCTGGCGGTAGAAGCCGAACGCGGCAATGACTTGACCTCGGTTATGCATGAGCAGATGAAGCAGGTTGTTGCGGCCAACGATGAAATGGCGGTATCGGCCAATGATGTAGAAAATGCCAGTGTTCAAGGCACTGCGCATATGGCTTTGCTGATAGAAAAAACGGGTGAAACCGAAAAAATGACTCGCTCCATGATGGAAAAGGTAGATTCCTTAAAGGATAGCACAGGGTCCATCGTTAAAATTCTGGACGTGCTAAACGCCATCACCAAACAAACCAATATTTTGTCTCTGAATGCGGCTATCGAGGCTTCACGCGCAGGGGCTGCCGGAAAAGGTTTTATGGTCGTTGCGGATGAAATACGCAAGCTGGCGGATCAATCCAGACAATCTATTGACGTTGTAGGACAGATCACAGAAAAGATCGGCTTTGAAATCAGGGAGACGGTTCAGGTGTTGTCCGAGGCATCGCCGTTGTTCCAAGAACAAATCGGTTCCGTCAAGGAAGCTAGTGAAATTTTTGTCAGCGTGCAGAAACAGATGACTGTTTTTGCTGAACGTCTGGAAGGCGTATCGCAATCTGTGCAAGGGCTGAACCAATCCCAAATTGTGTTGGCAGACGCCATGTCCAATGTTAGTGCGGTGGCCGAGGAATCTTCCGCTACTTCTGAGGAGGTTGCTTCGCTTAGCAACGAGCAGCTTGGAATAAGCCAAAGTCTGGTGCAGCTGTCGGAAAAATTAGATCAGGTTTCTAATGGTTTGAAGGAATCTATTTCCCAGTTCAAGATTGACTAACATGCTTTAATTTTTACAAAACAAATCTTCAATTTCCACAATTAGGAGCTGCCGAGATAATATTGGCAGCTCTTTTTGATTTGCTATTATTTTGCCGAAGACATCTGCCGATAAAATCATATACGACTATTTGCTTAGTTTGCAGTTAAAGTCACAACATCTAAGAAGGCGGTGTCATGCTTCATGTCAGGCTTGAAACAAAAGAAGTCGAGCAGTAAAAAGGTTGAATCTGTGGAAAAAAAGGTTGGTAAGAAGCCCGTAATAGGCGCGGTTGCTGCAATGCTTCGCTCCTCCCTTCAACAATTAAAGGAAACCCGTTTCGGGAATCCTATCAAGTCTGTTGGCATCAGACTGTTGCTGCTGGTGCTTGCCGGAACGATCGGCTGTGTTGTTGCTGTAGGCCTATCTAACTATTCCAAGGCCAGAGAACTGGTAGAGGAAAATGTATCTGAGGCGAGCTATCAAACGGTTAAGCAGGTTGCAAGCAAGCTAGGGCTCGTTCTGCAGAACTATAGTGATCTTTCCTTGCAGATTATGATCGACAAGGATATAAGAGACGCGCTGGAAACGCTCAGTTATGCCAAGGAAGACGCTTATGCGGCAATGGCGGCGTCCAGGGAAGTTTCCGATAGATTGTCCAATTATGTGCTCGGCAATAATAATATTTCAGGCGCTGCAATCTTGCCTACATATAAGGATGGTACAGCCATTTCAGGCGGCATGGCATCCATCGCTTCGACAGAGGATTTTAGCAAGAAGGAATGGTTCCAACAAACGATACAGGAGGATGGAAAACCCAAGTGGATCAATCCTCAAGCAGATGGAATCATCGTATCCAAAGACGCAAGCTCGATCGCTATTGCCAGGCTGCTGAAAATTAGCGGAATCGAAACAGGTACTTATGTGCTTGTGATCGAATTGCCGCTTGAAAAATTTATGGCCTACTACAGCGACGTAAATCTTGGGGAAGGCAGCAGAATTGCCATTATGAACACCGACGGCAAATATGTAGCCAATGATGATTTGACGTTAGTTGGCGGAGATATCAGGGTTGTTGGGCTTACAACAACGGACGAGGAGGGAGCTCGCACCACACTTAAGACGACCGATGATCTTGAGGTGCTGGCTGCTTATCATCAAATTCCGGCAACGAATTGGCAATTCCTCGGTCTGATTCCGGTTGAGCGGCTGGCGGAGCAAGCCAGCGTCATTCGAAATCATACATGGCTGATGGTTGGCTTGGCCTCGCTCGTTGCAGTGGGTATTGGCGTTCTCATTATTTTCCTTGTTGGCCGTCCGCTTGTCAGAATGCGGAATCTGATGCTTGAAGGTGCCAAAGGAAATTTGACGGTTCAATCCGTTCTGGATAAGCGCTCTGATGAAATTGGCGACCTGGCAAGAAGCTTCAACGAAATGATGACGCAAATCAAGACGCTGGCACAGCAAACGACCAAATCCGCTGTAGAGGTATTGTCTACGGCAACGGAGCTTAGTGAAGCCGCCAGAAAAACCTCCATTGCCGCCAAGGAAATTGCGGTAGCGACAGAGGAAATCGCCAATGGCGCCACCAGCCTTGCGGTTGAGGCTGAAAAAAGCACCGATTTGACGGTCCATATGGATAAGCAGATGAAGGAAGTGCAGTCGGCTAACAGCCAAATGAGCGTAGCCGCTCAGGAGGTTCAAAAATCGGGCGAGCAGGGTACTGCTTACATGAATCAATTGATTGAAAAAACAGGCGCGACGGAAAGCATGACACGCTCCATGGTGGAGAAGGTTGATGCGCTTAAAGACAGCACCGGCTCCATTGTGAAGATTTTGGATGTATTGAACAATGTGGCAAAACAAACGAACATTCTATCGTTAAACGCTACGATCGAAGCAGCTCGGGCCGGAGCGGCAGGCAAAGGCTTTATGGTTGTTGCGGATGAAATTCGCAAGCTTGCGGATCAATCCCGCCAGTCCATTGATGTTGTTGCTCAAATAACAGCCAAAATTCAAGGCGAGATTGATGAAACGGTGAGTGTTTTGTCTGATGCGTATCCCATGTTCCAGGAGCAGATTCAATCCGTCAAACATGCCAACAGCCTTTTTGAGTCCGTTCAGGAGCAAATGGCACAGCTTGGCTTAAGGCTGGAAGAGGTTACTGGCTCCGTATCGGAGCTGGCACAATCTCAGGTTGTGATGTCCGATGCGATGACCAGCGTAAGCGCCGTTGCGGAGGAATCCTCGGCAACCTCGGAGGAGGTTGCGTCCCTTAGCGGTGAACAGCTTTCCATCAGTGAAAGCCTGGTGCGTTTATCCGGGAAGCTGGATACCGTATCGCATGGCTTGAAGGACTCATTGTCGCGTTTTAAAATGGAGTAGCTCTCCATTATAGCTTGCAAAAAAGAACAAAGCCTTGCCGCAGCATCTAAATGCGGCAGGGCTTTTGCTATTTGAGTGACTGCGGCAATTCATTTTGACAGGACGTCTCTACGTGTTTGCGAATGCCCTCAAGAGGAGAAACTGAACGTAGAGGTGTTGAATTGATGTTCAAACGTGCGGCTATAACGGGAGTTGCCATAACGATCATGCTGCTGCTTTTGCTGGGACGGCTTGCCTATGTGCAGCTTATGCCGGGAATTTCCGTCTCAATGGCCGGCAAAGCAGCCCGCGAAAACATAAAACGCCAGGCCGTTGTCCAGCGGCAGCGCAGTCTGGTGCTGGACAGCGGGAGAGGCGATTTTGTGGACCGTTTTGGGCAGCCCATTACCGGAGAAAGCTACCAGGCGCTTGCTTTATTTCCCGTTTCTCGTGAGGCGCGGGAGCGCGGGGGCAAAATAAAACAGCTTGCGGAGCGGCTTGGCGTAGCGCCCGGGGTTTTGGAGCAAACCTGGAACAAGATGACTGCAGCGGAGCTATGGCGTGAAGGGGATTCAAAAGAGCCCTTTCGACTGAGTCCAAAGCAAGCGGAGGAGATAACGAAGCTTGGGATGGACGGCATCCTGGTAGTTCCCTATCGCTCTCGCTACCGCTCCGACTTTGAAGCTAAACACTGGATTGGTTTTATCGGCGAACATCCGGAGTGGCTGTTAAAAACGGAAAGTGCCGCCATTCAGGAAGGCCGGCGGCGTCTTGATGATCAGGTCGGCGGCTCCGGCTTGGAAAAGTCGCTGGATTCTATCATTCACGGGGTTGGGAAAAGCTTTGTTTCCTATTTTATGGACGGTCTTAACAATCCGCTGCATGGCTTAAGCACCCGTTTTCATGAACCTGGCAATCCATATTATCCCTTGCGTGTTGTAACAACTATTGATCTGGAGCTGCAAAATAAGCTGGAGATGTATGCGGATCGGGAAGGGCTGGCAAAGGGCGCAATTGTTGTGCTGGATGCCGCTAATGGAGATATTGTCGCTATGGTTTCGCGGCCAAAGCTGAATCCGGGTCAATTTACGACGTCTGACGGCTCTGAATGGGAAAATCAAGCGCTTAAAGCGGTACCTCCGGGCTCTATTTACAAGCTGGTCACTGCAGCTGCAGCATTGGAATATGGCAAAGTTGACCAAGACGAGGTTTTTACCTGCAACGGCCATTATGGGAAATATGGGCTTTCCTGCTGGAAGCATGGCGGACATGGCATGTTGACATTGCGCAAAGGGATCGCCCAATCCTGCAATATCGTATTTGCAGCCATAGCGGAAAGGTTAAGCGGGAGGCAACTGGAGCAGATGGCGGGAATGCTGGGCATGACGGGACAGTCAGGCTGGCATGCGGATGAGTCGTTTGGTCCATTTGCAAAGCCGCTGCGGCTGCTGGAGGAAGAACAAAACGGCAGAGTATTTGCGGGAGAAGGGGCAGACATAACCGATGGCGGCATATTAGCCCAAAGCGGAATCGGACAGCGCGACGTCCGGCTGTCGCCGCTGGCGGCGGCAAATCTCATCGTTACGCTGCTTGCGGAGGGAAGAGTAATGGAGCCGCGTTTGGTAAGCTCGATCCAATATGCAAACGGCCAGACGATGGTGAAGCTGCCACGTCATCACCATCATGCGGGTTCGGGCAGACGCCTCTCTCCTTCGACAGCGCATGTGCTGCTTCAAGGGATGAAGGATGTTGTTTCGGAAGGAACCGGGAGCCGGATTAAGACAGGAACCTGGCATTTGGCAGGCAAGACGGGAACGGCGGAAGCAACTTTGGGCGGCCGGAACATAGTGCATCAATGGTTTGCAGGCTATGGTCCTGTAGAATCGCCTCGATATGCGGTTTCCGTACTGGCGTCCGACAGGGCGCCGAATAGCCCGCATCAAGCTACTGTATTGTTCAGAGGGGTTATGGAAGTGGCTGCGGAACACGAAGCGGGCCGTCGAAACGGCCCGCAGTAACCGGTATTCCAAGCATTAGCTTTTTTTATTCTCCCCGTCATCCTCTTCCTTTTTGTCGGAGGGAGTACGCTTCAGCCGTTCAAGAAATGATTGGCTTGGTGTTTCCTCGACGGATACAGGGGGGGTGATGCCGGTTGCAGCCGCTGGTTCAACATGCTCGTCGTATTCGTCGATCGGCTTGCGAATCCACATTTTAAAATAACCCTGAACATAAAGCGATTTAATCAAAATAACAAGGATCGGCGATAAAATAACGCCGGCAATGCCGAACAGCGACAACGATACAATCATAACGGCTAGCATCGTAAAGGCCGAAACGCCGAGTGAATCGCCGGTAATTTTGGGCTCCAGAATTTGTCTGGTCAATATAACGACTAATAGCAGCAAGGAGAGCCATATAGCCAACGTCGTTTGTCCAACGATAAACAGATAGATGATCCATGGAACAAACAAGGTGCTGACGCCGAGTAGCGGAAGGACATCAAAGATGCCGGCAACTAGCGCAATAACAAACGCATTGTCAACGCCCAGCGCTATAAGCGCAACCAGAATGACCAGGAAGGTGACCGTAATCATTTTTGCCTGGGCTTTTATGTAGGAGCCAATACCCTTGAATACATTTTCGCGCAGAAACACAAAAGCCGCTTTAAAGGTTTTTGGTGTTTTTTCGGTTGCTGTTTTTCTCCAAACTGTAATTTCAATACTCAGAAAATAAGCGAGTATGACGCCAACAACCAAATTAAACACAAAGGTGGAAATAGAAGAGACATAACCAACAATTCCCATGAATACGCTTTGAGCAATGGCTCCGATTTTGGTCGAGGCTTTTTCAAGAAAGTCCTTTGTGCTTTGAGCAAGATCAAAATCTTCGGGCAGCTTGTCGAATTGTTTTTCCAGCGCGATGGTCAAATTGTCGATCTGCTGGGTAAGCACCTTCTGATATTCAGGAAAATTGTTTGCAAGCGCCGTGCCTTGCTTCGTCACAATGATGCCAGCACCCGTAAAAGCGCCCAGGATCAGCAAAGTGAACAGGATGATGGATATGCCGGATGCAATTGATTTTTTGACGCCCCATTTGTTTAATCTGGCAGCAAGCGGCTCGATGCAGATAAAAATAATAAGCGCAAAAAAGATGGGAGTTGCAATCCGGTAAAGAAAACTGAACGTATACATAATGAGATACACGGTTAATGCGATCAGGGCGATATCAAACGCCGTTCTCCAGTAACGTTTGTAGAATGAGAGCATGTTGTGGTTTTCCCCGCTTTCCTTTAATAAGCATGATTCATAATGTTGATTCTGACAAATAGATTGTACTATAGATTTCAGGAAATGCGCCATTTTTTTAAGCAATTATGGTACAATTAGAGGTACTGTTGTTGCCGGATGCCTCTGACCATTCATGACTATTTTATCCAAAACGGTGGGGAAGCAATATGGAGAATATTATACTTTGGGGATTTTATGTGATGACGTTTTATGCATTTCTCCCCGGATTGATTAGCCGTACCTTCGGGTTTCGCGTCTTCAAAAAAGGAAAAACCGAAAAAGAGATTGGACTAACCTTTGACGATGGACCCGATCCACTTTATACCCCTCAGCTGCTGGATTTGCTTGCCCGCTACAATGCAAAAGCGACTTTTTTTATTGTAGGCTCCCATGCGGAGGGGCAGCTTGAGCTGCTGCGCCGGATTCACGAGGAAGGCCATGTGCTTGGCATACACAATTATGTGCATAAATCAAACTGGCTGATGCGGCCTAAAACGGTGAAGCACCAAATCGAGATGACTAACGACCTGATCGAGCGGGCGACCGGCCAGCGTTCCACCTATTACAGGCCGCCTTGGGGCATTATCAATTTGTTCGACTATTCCAATATGGGGCATATGCAAATTATTTTGTGGTCGGCCCTGTTTGGCGATTGGCGCATACGGCTTGGTGCCAAAAGGCTGGAAAAAAGAATGCTCAAAAAGCTGTCGCCGGGTCAGGTGCTCCTGCTTCATGACTGCGGGATGACGTTTGGCGCGGACAGGGATGCTCCACGCAACATGCTGGAGGCGCTGGAGACTTATTTGGAGAAGGGCCGGCGGGAGGGATATTCCTTTGTCGGAATCGACAAGATGATTTCGCTTACTGACGAAAATCGAAAAAAGCAGCAATCTATGTTTAAACGGAGCATCATTTCCCTCTGGTTATTATGGGAGCGGGCTTTTCATTTTTTGTTCCGGCTTAAGGTGGTGGGCAGTGACGAACCGCCGGCCTTCCATTATCGCGTCACCAAATACGGGGGAGAATCCGTTTCCTTCGAGGATGGCAGCAAGGTAGAAAAAGGCGACCGCATTGCAGAGCTGCATTTTGACAACCGGATGTTGTCAAGCCTTGCGGCGACCTCCAAATCGCCACTGGCGACAGGAATTCGCATACTGCGGGAGGTTGAGCGGGCGCTGCCAAGACTGGCCAAGCAATTAAAGGCAGATCCCGATGCCGTCGGGGTGAAGGCAGTTTATGGGGTTACCATGATTCATAGAGGGGCGGATCGGCTTGGTTTTCATGTTTACAAGCTGAAGGAAGGTTGGTTTGCGCGCTCTACACGGGTCTATCTGCGCGTGCTTCTGAAGGTACTGACGAATACGAAGCAATATGACAAAACCCGTAAGCGCAAAAGCGAAAACGAAATGGTATCGCCAAGAGTGCTACTTATGCCGATCCCGAGATTGTTGACATATGATCAGGATAATATCGATGCTGTTATTGGTACCGGCGCGCCAGCCGCCTTATTGGAGGATACTTTGGCTGCGGCGGTGCAAGAATCAGGGATGACATCTAAATCAACAGTCCTTTAGCGGATGTTCAAAAAGCCCGCTTCCCATTGCGGGCCATGACTAGTGTCATGGTCGGCGGCGAATATGGGACTCAGCCGAAACTTCCGTTGCTCACTTAGCTTTCACTAAGCTCCGCTACTCAGTTTCTAGCTTCATCCCATCTTCTTGGCACTGGAAACCGGTCTTTTTGAACTTTCATTTGAATGCGGATGTTCAAAAACCCCGCTTCCCATTGCGGACCATGACTAGTGTCATGGTCGGCGGCGAATATGGGATTCAGCCGAAATCCCAATAAAAATACCCGGTTGTTCCGAACTTGAGGTTCGGAATAACCGGGTATTTTTATTGCTGCGCTATTCTGTTACATCTTCATGACGCCGCCTGTACTGGCGGATGTAACGAGGTGGGCGTAGCGAGCCAGATAACCGCGTTTAATTTTGAGCTCAAAGCCTGGCCATTCAGCGCGGCGTTTTTCAAACTCCTCGTCGCTGATCAGCAGATCCATCGTACGGTTGTTCATGTCGATTTCTACGATGTCGCCATCGCGTACAAAGGCAATTGGTCCGCCCTCGGCTGCTTCAGGAGAAGCATGTCCAATGCTGATGCCGCGGGATGCGCCGGAGAAACGGCCGTCCGTGACCAAGGCGACCTTTGCGCCAAGTCCCATACCCACGATTTGCGAGGTTGGAGCCAGCATCTCAGGCATGCCGGGACCGCCTTTTGGTCCTTCATAACGGATGATGACGACATGGCCTTCCTTGATTTTGCCGCCGGCGATGCCGGCAAGCGCATCGTCCTGGGAATCGAAGCAGATGGCCGGACCTTTGTGGTAGCCGCCAACGGACTTGTCCACTGCGCCTGTTTTGATAATGGCGCCATTTGGAGCCAGGTTGCCGAACAATACGGCAAGCCCGCCGCGCTCGGAGTGCGCGTTGTCAATGGTATGGATAACATCGGTATCCTTGATTTCGCAGCCTTCTACGTTTTCGCGAAGCGTTTTGCCTGTTACGGTAATGCAGTCTCCATGCAAGGCGCCTTCTTTTTTGAACAGCTCGTTAAGCACGGCACTAACGCCGCCGGCGTTGTGAACGTCCTCGATATGGTAATCAGATGCAGGAGCGATTTTGGCAATATGCGGAACACGCTCTGCCACTTCGTTAATGCGTTCGATCGGGTAGTCGATGCCGGCTTCATGCGCGATAGCAAGCGTATGAAGAACTGTATTTGTAGAACCGCCCATCGCCATATCCACAGCAAAAGCATTGTCAATTGCTTTTTCCGTTACGATATCGCGCGGTTTGATGCCAAGCTCAATAATTTTCATCAGCTGGCGCGCGGATTCTTTAACAAATTCTTTGCGCTCTGGCGAAACGGCCAAAATGGTGCCGTTGCCGGGAAGAGCGATGCCCATGGCTTCGGCAAGACAGTTCATGGAGTTTGCCGTAAACATACCGGAGCAGGAGCCGCAGGTTGGGCAGCCGTATTGTTCAAGCTCTAGAAGCTGCTTGTCGTCGATTTTGCCGGATTGGTAAGCGCCAACGCCTTCAAATACGCTGGACAAGGAAATGGAACGGCCATCTGACGTTTTGCCTGCTTTCATTGGGCCGCCGCTGACAAACATCGTAGGGATGTTGACGCGGAGCGCGCCAAGAATCATGCCTGGCGTAATTTTGTCGCAGTTCGGAATACAAACCATGCCGTCGAACCAGTGGGCGTTAACTACCGTTTCCACCGAATCTGCGATAATTTCGCGGCTGGCAAGGGAATAACGCATGCCGATGTGGCCCATTGCGATGCCGTCGTCAACACCGATGGTATTAAATTCGAAGGGGACGCCGCCAGCTTCGCGGATGGCTTCTTTTACAAGCTTGCCAAACTCTTGAAGATGGACATGGCCCGGAACGATATCAATATAGGAGTTGCAGACCGCAATAAACGGTTTGTCGAAGTCTTCGTCCTTAACGCCAGCAGCTCGGAGGAGACTGCGGTGTGGTGCGCGGTCGAAGCCTTTTTTGATCATGTCGGAACGCATTTTTTTTGCCGCCATATAATAGGACCTCCCTTATTATCACGATAAACAATACACATAATATTATCACAATGACGTTACCTTGGCTACATGAATGAAGCTGGGGATTATGCTGAAAACCGCCATTTATTGCCCTAAATTTTAATAAATCCTTAAAAATAACATAAGCTTTCTGAATTTGAGGCCATCCTGGTTTTTTTCCCATTCCTCTTCATGTATAGTGAAAATAATGGAACCCAAGGGTGTTTTGCAGGAGGAGAACGATATGGATAGACGGATTTTGATTGTAGATGATGAGCGGGAAATTGCCGAGCTAATCAGTATTTATTTGAAAAATGAAGGTTTTGTTACCGAGATGGCTTTTGACGGCGAACAAGCGCTGGAGGCCTGGAATAAGGAACCGTTTGATCTTGTTATTCTGGATATTATGATGCCGAAGATGGACGGGCTTGAGGTCTGCCGGACCATTCGCAAGGATCACCATGTGCCGATTCTGATGGTCAGCGCCAAAACGCAGGACATGGATAAAATATTGGGACTTATGACGGGCGCGGACGATTATATGTCAAAGCCGTTTAATCCGTTGGAGCTGCTGGCCAGAGTACGTTCGCTGCTGAGGCGCTCCTATCAATATAGCAAGCCCGATAACGGCGACAACCGGGAGCAGAACGAAAACCGGGAGCTAAGGCTGGGGTCCCTGCGCATTGACAAGCTGAGCCACTCCGCAGATGTGGACGGCAGGCCGCTTCAGCTCACCTCTACGGAGTTTGGCATCCTGTATTTGCTGGCGGGACAGCCGGGACGGGTGTTTAGCGCGGAGGATATTTTTCAGCAGGTATGGAAGGAAAAATATTTTGAGTCTAACAACACAGTGATGGTTCATATCAGCAAGCTCAGAGACAAGCTGGAGAAGGAGCTGGGCGAAAAGCTGATTGTGACGGTATGGGGGGTTGGCTACAAAATTGAGGGATAATATCGTATTCCGGCTGGTGTCGCGCTCCGTGGTCAATCTCTTTTTGGCCATCATACTAGGTTTGATCAGCACGGCATTGCTGTTTATGGTCGCTTTTTTTCTATCCGGCACGTTCAGCTCAATGCACTTTATTCGAGAAATTGGCGGAATGATTTTGGACATATTTGGCGGTATAGATACGGGCGCAATGGTTATTATAGGGGTAGCTTCGTTATTCTATTATATTGTGCTGCAATGGGGCATGCTCAAATACATCGGCAGCATTAATCAGAACGTAAAGCAAATCGCCGAGGGCAAGCTTTCTATGAATCATCAGCTTCCTGTTAGGGAGCGCAGTCCGTTTGGCTCAACTGCGGTTTATGTGAATCAGCTGCTTATCAGACTACAGACTGCGCTTGATGAGGAACGGAGAGCGGAGCAGGCCAAAAACGAACTGATCACCAACGTGTCGCATGATTTGCGTACGCCGTTGACCTCCGTTGTCGGTTATTTGGGCCTTATTGATCAGGACCGGTACCGCGACGAGGTCGAGCTGCGTCATTACGTCAGTATTGCCTACGACAAATCCCAGAGGCTTAATGATCTGATTAATGATTTGTTCGAATATACTCGAATGCGCCATGACAACATTTCGCTGAAGCTGGAGGATCTGAATTTAACGGAGCTGCTCAAGCAACTGCTGGTGCAATACCGGTTGGCGTTCCAAGAGGCGGGCATGGAAGGGTATCTGCATGGCGCGGATGCGCCGGCTATTGTCAAGGCAGATACAGCCAAGCTGCTGCGGGTATTTGAAAACCTCATTACGAACGGCATAGCTTATGGAAAAGATGGCGGCAGAATCGACGTTTATTTGATTGTTCTGGAGAGGGAGGTACGGGTGGATGTCGTCAATTACGGCGAGCCGATATCGGCCTCCGATTTGCCGCATGTGTTTGAACGCTTTTACCGGGGCGACAAATCGCGTACGCAATGGTCCGGTGGGTCGGGACTCGGGCTTGCGATTTCCAAAAGCATCGTAGAAAAGCATGGCGGCGTCATTGAGGCGTTCAGCGATTCCAAGCAAACCTCGTTTCGCGTTTCCTTGCCGAAAGTTTCTAGTCATGCAAAAAGCTTCGGCCCGGGTACGGAAACCATTCGGTAAAAGCTTCGCCACTGGAAGTTTTAAGATACATCCCAGACCATTTTAAGGTTTTCTTATGATTCAGTTACAGTCTCCTTAAGCTTCCATGCCTATACTTGCAAGTATAGAGACGTGAAGCGGAAGGAGACTTTTTAACATGATGAACCTATCTGAAAAGCTGCAAATCATAGAGCGACGGGAGAAAAATAGAAGGAATGCCCTGAAAATGACGGCGGTGCTGGCCATTATTGCAGCCATTTGCCTAGGGTTTCAAACAGTCAAAGGCTCGGCGCCTGCCGGTGGTGCTGGAATGAATTTGTCTGCAGCCATTTTGATCGATGCCAAAAGCGGTGAAGTGCTGTACCAGCATAACGCCGACAGGCCGCTCCCGCCTGCCAGCATGTCTAAGATGATGACGGAGCTTGTTGTGCTGGATCATATCTATAGCGGGGAGCTTCGCTGGAACGATGAGGTGCAGGCGAGCGCTTATGCAGAGGCTATTCCTGGCTCCAGAATGGGACTTGGAAATGGCGACAAGGTTTTGGTCAGGGAGCTGTTTGAAGCGATGGCCGTTTATTCCGCGAATGATGCGGCCGTGGCTCTGGCGGAGAAAATTGGCGGATCGGAAGAGCATTTTGTAGCCAAAATGAATGAGCGGGCGAAGCGGATTGGTTTATCGGGAACCGCCGTATTCGGCAACGCCTCCGGGTTGTCCAAGGAGGATATCGCAAATATACCAGGCGCAGCGAGCGAGCGCGATACATTGCTTAGTGCGAGAGATACCGCGAAGCTGGCAGGCCATCTGATCGGTAAATATCCCGAGGTGCTGGAGGTGAGCAGCCGCAGCAGCGTCAAAGTTTCCACCAGCAAGCGTACCTTGGCGGCAACTAACTGGATGCTGGCCGATCAGCCGTTTGCCTACCCGGGCAGCGATGGACTTAAAACAGGTTATACGCCGAATGCAGGCTATTGCTTCACAGGTACGGTCAAGCGTGGCGAGCAGCGTCTGATATCGGTTGTTATGGGGGCGAGCTCGAAGGAGGCCCGTTTTTCAGAGACGGCCAAACTTTATCAGCTCGGCTTTAGCCGGCAAGGCTCCAGAATTGCGCAGTCGATAAATCCCATAAATGTTCATTTTCATGTAATATAAACTGACACAAATATATTTACTTCTGCTGACAGCCCTTCTATAATGAAGGGAAACAGTGTATAAAGAGGTGGGACGCATGGCATTGACGGCAAAAGAAAAGGAGCAGCTGCTGCTGGCTATTGCCGCAGATTTGGCCAAACGCCGTTTGAAGCGAGGGGAGATGCTGGATTATTCTCAAAGCGCGGCTTTGATAATAACGGAAATGCAGGAAAGCGCCAGAAACGGGGCGTCGGTAGAGGAGCTTCAAAAGCGCGGCCGCAGCTTGCTTAACCGAAATCAGGTTATGCCTGGCATTCCGGAGCTGCTGGCGGAGCTTCAGGTGGAGGTGACTGATGTCGATAGCACAACAACAATCAAACTGTACAATCCTATATATACCGTCCATTAGCCAATGGGCGGCAGATCAAGGCGTCAGATGCGCTAATTGCGCGTTGGCGCTTTTTGGACGTTTTGCGGCAAAAAGCCTCATCTGTTAATTGACGCTGGGAAGGGTCAGAGCTATACTGATTGAATTAATGATCGGAAAGCTCAAAGATGGGAGTGTCGCGGCTTGGAGGAAATAAACAAGGAACGGCTGGCATTGATGCATAAACTGGATGAGGCTTTTCGCGATGTGCGAAAGCAAATCTTATCAGAATGGAATAAAAACAACGAACATAATCTTGGCATGACGCATGGCAGAATGCTGATTTTGTTAAATGATAACGGGGCGATGAAGGCCAGCGCGCTGGCGGAGGCGCTGTCGATTACCGGTGGAGGCGTTACAGGCATTGCGGACCGTCTTATTGAGCTGGGTTACATTAAGCGGGAGAGAAGCCAGGAGGACCGCCGCGCTGTATTATTGACCCTGTCGGATAAAGGGAAAGCCGGAGTCGGCAGCATGATGGAGGTTCGCCGCAATATTATGATCAAGCTGTTTAAGGGACTAAGCATGGAGGATATGCTCCAAGGCATCCATTTGTTTCAAACGATGAGCCAAAATATGGAGAGCCAGGATTAAGAAAACGCTTTATTGTTACAGAATCGTGACGGATGTCACACTTTAGTTGATTAAACGATAGAAAAATGTAGAATTAAGGGGTAATTTGTCGTTTATTGCGGATTGACAAATTCCAATAAAAATACTAGGATAAGTAGGAATTGAAAAACATTATTCCGGTACGTTATTCTGTACGATCGTGAAAAGGGGAACTTGATATGAAAAAACAACTGGCTTTGCTGCTTGTCCTGATTTTGGCTGTAGGCGTAATCGCGGCTTGCGGTGCTAAATCGAATAACTCGGGCAACGCTAACTCGGGCAAAAATGAAAGCAGCCAAAACGAAAACGGCGGCAAAGATAAGCCTAAGCAGCGGATCGCGCTGGTCCTGCCAGAAGCTATTGGCGTCAACCCGTTTTTTGCTCTGATGGATGAAGGCTTCAAGCGCGCGGGCGAAGAGTTTGGCGTTGAGGTTAAAACGATTGAATCGACCGACCCTGCAGCATTCGAACAAAACCTGCGGACGACGGTTGCCGAAAATTATGATCTCATTATTACGGCAACGTTCCAGGCCGAGGACGCGCTTAACAAAATCGCGCCTGAAAATCCAGACAAGTCGTTTGCCATAATCGATACGGTTATCGATCAGCCAAACGTTCGCAGCGTAGTATTCCGCGAACATGAAGCAGCGTTTCTCCTTGGAGCCGCGGCTGGCCTTTCCACTAAAACCAACAAAGTAGGCGCGGTTGTCGCTATGGATGTTCCGCTTCTTAGCAAGTATACATCCGGCTTTGAGCAAGGCTTGAAGCACACCAATCCCGATGCTGAATTGCTGATCAATTATGTAGGCAGCTTCACGGATTCCGCAAAAGGCAAAGAGATGGCGCTGCTGCAATATGACAAAGGCGTTGACTTTATTGCCGGCATGGCTGCTGTAGGCGACCTGGGCGTATTCGAAGCCGCCAAGGAACGCGGCCTGTACGCTTCCGGCCAAGACGTTGACCGTACGGAGCTTGATCCTGAGCACATCGTATTGTCGCAGCTGAAAGGAACGGATGCTGTAGCTTACGAAACCGTTAAAGCCTTCGTGGAAGGCACCTTCCAGTTCGGCAGCGCGGATTACGGCCTGAAGGAAGACGGCGTTGGCCTGACCTTCGTTACTCGCGACAGCAAGTCAGCGCTTAGCCCGTTTGTTGGTCAGGAAAACGTGGACAAGCTGAAGGCCATTGCTGAAGAAATCAAATCAGGAACTATTCAAGTGGTTAACCCGCTTGCCCAATAATATCCCAATACCGGCTGCTCATATGCGCAGCCGGTTTCCTTGTTGAAATCCATTCGGGAGGAGCTCCGTGCCGTGTTGTTGGAAATGGATGCAATTACTAAAAGTTATGGCTCAGTCGCTGCCAACAAAGGCGTCAGCTTTAAACTGCGTAAAGGCGAGGTTCATGCTCTTGTTGGAGAAAACGGAGCAGGTAAAACTACGTTGATGCGTATTCTGTATGGAATGGAAACGCCGGATAGCGGAGTAATCAAGCTGAATGGAAAGCCTGTAAGCATGAATAGTCCGATGGATGCCATCCGCAATGGAATCGGAATGGTCCATCAGCATTTTATGCTTTTTTCGTCGTTCACCGTTGCCGAAAATATTGTGATCGGGCGAGAGCCGGAAAAAGGGGTTTTATTCGACCGAAAAGCCGCCGCCGCTGAAACGGTCAAGCTGTCGGAGCAATACGGCATGCCTGTTGATCCCTGGAAAAAGGTTGGAGAGTGTCCGCTCGGCGTTCAGCAGCGTATCGAAATTTTGAAGGTGCTGTATCAGGGCGCGGAGGTTATTATTTTGGACGAGCCAACCGGTGTATTGACCCCTCTTGAGGTCAAGGAGCTGCTGCTGGCGATTCGTCAACTTGCTGATCAGGGTAAAAGCTTTATTCTGATCAGCCATAAGCTCAATGAGGTGCTTGAGGTTGCGGACGTCATCACGGTGCTGCGCGACGGCGAAGTAACGGGTACGGTGAAGGCATCGGAAAGCAATGAGGAGCAGCTGTCCCGCATGATGGTGGGCCGCAATCTGGTTCAGCAAGCACGCTCCGGCATTCAGATTGGCAATCCCGTGCTGGAGCTGGCGGGCGTCGGCCTCAAGGGCGGGAAGGCCAAGGCGCTTCTGGACAACATCGCGTTTTCTGTGCGGGAAGGCGAAATTGTTGGCATAGCCGGTATTTCAGGCAATGGACAATCCGAGCTGCTGCAGGTTATTTCCGGGCTGTGCGCACCGGATTCCGGCAGCGTCAAGCTGCAGGGCAAGGAGGTTGCGGGGTCTCCCGTTCATGCCATCCGTTCAGCGGGAATGGCCCATATTCCGGAGGACCGTTACCAATGGGGCGTTTCCAAGGATGCAACCGTTGCGGAAAACGGTTTGATGGGTCATACAGAACGCCATCAGCGCTTTGGCATTCTGAAGCGCAAGGGTATTCGTTCCATGGTTGGCGAATGGGTGAGCCGTTTTGGCATTAAAACAGGTTCCCTGGCTACCAAAGCCCAGCATCTGTCAGGCGGCAACTTGCAAAAGCTGATTGTTGCCCGCGAGCTTGCCCAGGAAACGCCCTTTTTGATTGCGGCGGAGCCTACCAGAGGCGTTGATGTCGGCGCGATGGAAATGATCCATGGCGAGCTGCTGCGCAGGCGGCAGGAGGGAGGAGCTATTTTGCTGGTGTCCTCCGAATTAAGCGAGGTTTTAAAGCTTTCGGATCGCATTCTGGTTATGCTTGAAGGTGAAATTGTAGGCGAACTAAGCGCGGAAGCGGCCACCGAAGAAAAAATAAGCTTGTTGATGGCGGGAGGGAAAGCAGTTGTTTAGCTTGAAAAATATAGCCCGATCGATGCTGCAGCCGCTGCTTGCCATCATTGCGGGGCTTGCGGTTGGGGCCATTGCCATCCTTATTGTCGGCGGCTCCGTTGGCGAGACCTATATGGAAATGTGGAAGGGGGCTTTCGGCAGCTTCTATTTCCTGACCAATACGCTGGCGCGGGCTACTCCTATTATTTTAATAGGCCTCGGCGTTGCACTGGCGTTCCGGGCGGGCTTCTTCAATATGGGCTCGGAGGGTCAGCTGGTGCTGGGAGCTTTGGCGGCCGCCGTTACCGTTATTTATTTGCCTGGACCGGGATGGCTCAGGATGATTGCGGGCTTGCTGGCAGGTATTACCGCTGGCGGCATCTGGTCTGCATTTGCCGGATGGCTGGACGCTCGTTTTCGGCTTAATTTACTTATCGTTACACTTCTTCTCAACTATATCGCCACTTTGTTTACGGGTTATATGGCTGCTTATCCGTTAAAGGACAAAACCGGCTCCGCCGCCATGGCGCAGACGGTTATGCTGGACAAGGCGGCATGGCTGCCGAAGCTGTTTCAAGGCATGACGCTGCATGCCGGATTTATTCTGGCGGTGGCGGGGACGCTTTTGCTGTATCTGTTCATGAAGCATACCGTTAAGGGCTATGAAATTACGATGCTTGGCGGCAATCCCCTGTTCGCCGGCTACGGCGGCGTGCAGCGCGGCAAATTGATGATCGCAAGCATGTTTGCCAGCGGCGGCTTTGCTGGTCTGGCGGGAGCCGTGGAGGTGCTTGGCACGCAATACCGTTTTCTCGACGGGGCGTTGACGTCGCCGGGATATGCGTGGTCTGGCATTATGGCGACTTTGCTTGCCGGCTCCAATCCCCTTGGCACAGCGCTGGCCGCGCTCTTGCTTGCTGCGCTGCAAACCGGGGGTATGGGCATGGAGCGCAACACTGATGTTCCTTTGGAAGTTTCTAGCATCATTCAGGCGGCCTTAATTTTGTTTGTATCCGCCAAGCTGACACTATCGTTTATCAAGCGCAAGAAAGCGAGGTCGAAAAATGGATCAGCTGTTTGATGTTTCGTTGTTCGCCTCCGCGCTTCGCATGCTTGCACCCATTTTGCTTGCCGCCCTTGGCGGAGCAATCTGTGCCAGAGTCGGTTTGTTTAACGTAGGGCTGGAGGGGCTGATGCTCGTTGGCGCTTTTGCCGCCATAGCCGGCAACTATTGGACGGGCAGCGTAGCTGCCGGGGTATTGCTTGCCATGATATGCTCCGTCCTGTTTTCGTTATTGCTCGGCTATATGAGCATTCATCTTAAAGCCAATGTTATTGTTGTGGGCATTGCGCTCAACTTTCTTGCGCTAGGTTTGACAACCTTTGCGCTGCGCGCTATTTTTGATGTAAAGGGCGCTTATTACGACAAAAATATGAAGGGTTTGCCTAAATGGGACATCCCACTGATTAAAGATATTCCGTGGCTTGGCGACTTTTTGTCGGGACACTCTATATTGATCTATATTTCCATCCTGATTGTAATCGGTCTGCAGTTTTATTTGTTCAAAACGGTATCCGGATTCCGACTGCTGGCTGCTGGAGAAAATCCGACGGCGGCCAGAAGCCTTGGCATCAAGGTGTCCCGCATTCAATACGGAGCCGTGTTGATGAGCGGCGTGTTATGCGGCCTTGCCGGGGCCCAGCTGTCGCTTGGCAACGTAACGATGTTTACGGAAGGCATGACGGATGGAAGGGGCTTCATCGCACTGGTAGCCACCATGCTTGGCCAATCCAATCCGCTTGGCGTAGCAGCGGCGAGCCTGCTGTTCGGGTTTATGGAATCGCTCAGCATCCGGCTACAGGGCTTTGCGTTGCCGACTCATTTCACCATGATGGTGCCATATGTGGTGACGCTGATCGCCATGTTTTTCTTCAAGGACAAGGGCTATCTCCAGGAAGCGAGAAGGTCCAACGAAAGCTCGCGGTAACAGGTTAGTTCAACGGCCGCAGGTTTGCGGGATAATGAGTTTGAGCTAGGCGAAGCTGTTGAACGTTACTCGCCCCGACTTGTGGGCGATTGCGGGTCTTGTATGATTCATCGTACAAAATGGAGCAAAGCAGCGCTACGGTTTGGAATTTTGTACGATTGGTCGTACAAAATGGAGCGAAGCAGCGCTACGGTTTGGGATTTTGTACGACTCATCGTACAAAATGAAGCTTAGAAGCGCTGCGGGTACGATTCGTCGTACAAAATAACCTAAAAGGGTTCGATAACGCAGATTTTCCTCGACGTTAAACCTGCAGCGTTCAACTTGGTTTTAACTTGATTTTCACCATTTTTCAGATATGCGGAGGAATGACTACCATGCACAACAAGGCTGAACGTCTCAAAAAAGTCAATCCCAAAATTGCTGAAGCAAATCCCGAAATTGCCCACCGGGTGCCGCCGGGCCAGACGGTGACGGAACGGTTTCCGATTTTGCATGAAGGGGAAGTGCCGCATTATAGTATGGCGGACTGGTCGCTATCCATATTTGGCGAAGCGGAGAATAAAGGAAGCTGGACCTTTGATCAGCTGCTTGAGCTGCCGCAAACCAAGGTGGTTTGCGATATTCACTGCGTGACTCGCTGGTCCAAGCTGGACACGGAGTGGGAAGGCGTTCGCTTTTCGGAGCTCCTGTCCCATCTTGGCGTATCCCCGGAAGCCCGCTATGTGATGGTGCATGCGGATCAGGATTATGAAACCAATTTACCGATCGAGGATTTGCTGCGTGACGATGTTATTTTGGCTCATCGTTACGACGGCGCGCCGCTTTCCGACAAGCATGGAGGCCCGCTGCGACTGATAGTGCCTCATCTTTATTTCTGGAAAAGCGCCAAATGGATCACCGGATTGGAATTTATGAAGGAAGACCGGCCCGGATTTTGGGAACGCAATGGCTTCCACAATTACGCAGACCCGTTCCAGGAGCAACGCTTTTCCGGCGAAAACCTGGATATTCCCGAGGACGAGTGGCTGAAAAAGGAGTTTGATTAGATGTTTTTGCCTATTCTGCAAATCAATAGCGAGGACCTGCCAGGTTTGGCTATCGTATGCGGCGATCCAAGACGCGCGGAGGTTATCTCCCGCAAGCTGGACAATGTCCGCGAGCTGTCTTTTGCCCGGGAATATCGTACGTTTGTTGGCGAATTCGGCGGGGCACGGCTGGCGGTTGTCAGCCATGGCGTTGGTTCGCCGGGAGCCGCCGTATGCTTCGAGGAGCTGATTCGCGGCGGAGTCGGAACGTTGATCCGGGTTGGCACAGCTGGCTCCTATTCGGCGGAGCATCCGGCTGGCAGCCTCATTGTCAGCACGGCTGCAATTCGTGCGGAAGGCTTGACCCGCCAGCTCGTACCGGAGGGCTTCCCCGCCGTTGCGGATAGCGCAGTTACCGAAGCGTTATATGAAGCCGCGCTGCAAGGCGGCGGCGTTGTAAAAAAAGGGCTGACGGTAACGCTGGACGTCTTTTTCTCGGGAGTTGTGGACATTCCCCACAAAACGTATAAAGCGGCTGGCGCGCTGGCTGTCGAAATGGAGATTGCAGCCCTTTATGTTGTTGCAAGTCTTCGGGGGGCGCGTGCTGGCGCTATTTTGGCTTTGGACGGTTATGCAGACGCCGATCTGGCTGCCGAATACGATCCTCACTCCGACGAAGTGGCGAATGCCGTGGAGAGGGAAATTGAAGCGGCGCTGCAGGCGGCCGTTAAGCTGGCTTCTAATTAAATGGCGCTTGCGAAGGTAAATGC
>PJUA01000319.1_pt1 | contig 33442 bp, 26 predicted proteins | sample 1512151 | NCBI WGS metagenome assembly PJUA01 (sample SAMN08177678, study PRJNA422409) | Soil metagenome, whole genome shotgun sequencing project. | isolation source: Soil enriched on filter paper: beechwood xylan treatment | place: USA: Madison | collected 2015-01-15
CTGCGGATCATGACGGCCGCGGTCGCCTACGCGACGTACAGCCTGGCGCTCGACACGTCCGCCGTGAACGGCGTGGAGAGCCCCACCGACCCGCGTCCCGGGCACGGCCACGGCCCTGGCAAGGGGCGCAGCGACGTCGGGCGGAACGGCCACCAGGAGGGGTGGGACCGGGCCGCCTGACCGGACACGCACCCGCGCCGGCCCGGAGGAGGGACCGGCCGGCGCGGGTGCGGAGCCGGCGCGGACGGCGGGACCGCTGGGAAGGGTCCCGCCGTCCGCCGCGCCCGGGGACCCACGCCCGGGGACCGCGCTCGACGCGGCCGGTCGGCCGGTGCCCTCAGGACGGCTTGGTGGCCTTCCCGTCGAGCCACAGCGTGTCGGACTCGTCGCGGTGCGTGCCCGCCGTGCCGACGTGCTTCGTCCCGATCGTCGGGCCCTTGGTGATGACGTGCACGACCGCCATCCCGTGCCCGCGGCCCAGCCCGTAGTCGTCCGCGAGCCACGCGAGGATCTCGCCCGCCTTCGTGCCCGGGCCGTAGCCGCGCTCGGCGGCCAGGTCGACGAGCTGCCGGGGAGTGAGCCCGGTCTTGTCCTCGACCGCGTCGAGGTAGGCCTGGAAGGACATCGGTGCTCCTGTTCGGTCCGGGTGCGTCGGTGCTGGTCACGGCCCGGTCGTCGCGCGGCCGCCCACGAGCGATCCTTGCGGGGGCCACCCACACAGGGAAGGCTCGACGCACATCTTCGACGAGGACGGCCATGGGACACGACCACCACCACGCGCACGGCGTCGCGGACCACCGCGCACGGCTCGCCGTCGCGTTCGGCATCTCCGCGACGATCCTCGTCGCGCAGGCCGTCGGCGCGGCCGTCACGGGCTCGCTCGCTCTGCTCGTCGACACCGCGCACCTGCTGACCGACACGGGCGGGCTGCTGCTCGCGCTCGTCGCGGCGCACCTGTCGCTGCGGCCGCCGTCCGCCCGGCGCACGTGGGGGTACCGGCGCGCCGAGGTGCTCGCGGCGCTCGCGCAGGCGGCGGTGCTGCTCGTCGTCGGGGTGTACGTGCTGGTCGAGGCCGTGCAGCGGCTCGTCGACCCGCCGGAGATCCCGTCGACCACGATGATCGTGTTCGGCGTCGTCGGGCTCGTCGGCAACCTCGCGGCGCTGCTCGTCCTGTCCGGGCACCGGGACGCGAACCTCAACCTGCGCGCCGCGTTCCTCGAGGTCGCGAACGACGCCCTCGGCTCGGCCGCGGTCGTCGTCGCGGCGGTCCTCATCGCGACCCTCGGGTGGCTGCGCGCCGACGCCGTCGCGGCCCTGTTCATCGGCGCGCTGATCCTGCCGCGCGCCGTGCGGCTGCTGCGCGACGCGACGGCCGTGCTGCTCGAGTCGACCCCGCCGGGCCTCGACCTCGACGAGGTCCGCGACCACCTGCTGCGCGTCGAGCACGTGCGCGAGGTGCACGACCTGCACGCGTCGCTCATCGCGACGGGTCTGCCCGTCATCAGCGCGCACGTGGTCGTCGACGACGGCTGCTTCACCGACGGGCACGCGGGCCGCATCCTCGACGAGCTGCAGGAGTGCGTGGCCCGCCACTTCGACCTGTCCGTCGAGCACTCCACGTTCCAGGTCGAGACGGCGTCGCACCGCGACCACGAGCACGCGGGCCACGCCTGACGGCCCGCGCCGCCGCCAGCGCTGCTGCCGCCGCGGCGTGCACATCACGTCGCTGACCTGCACATCCCCTCCACCGGTCCTGCGCGCGAAGTCGGCCCCGCCGCTCGGGCGTCTTCCTACGCTCGACGGGTGCCGACCAGCCGCCACACCGCCGTCCACCGCGAGCGCACGCCCCGGCACCAGCGGCTCGGGCGGCGACGACGGGTCGCGCGCACGGTCGCCGTCGTGACCCTCGGGGTGCTCGTGTTCGGCGTGACCGCGGCGGGTGCCGTCGTGCACCGGATGTTCGGCAACATGCGGACGGCGGACGTCACCGGGCTGGTCGACATCCCGAAGCCGACGCCGACGGGTCCGGTCGACCCCGACGACCCGCACGCCGGGCAGCCCGTCAACATCCTGGTGCTCGGCTCGGACCAGCGCGACGGGGAGAACGGCACCATCGGCGGGGTCGTCGACGGCAGGCGGTCGGACACGACGCTCGTCGTGCACGTCTCGGCGGACCGGCAGCGCGTCGAGGTGGTGTCGATCCCCCGCGACTCGCTCGTCGAGATCCCCGACTGCGAGCGTGCCGACGGCAGCACGCGGCGCGGCTCGTCGCTCACGATGTTCAACGAGGCGTTCGCGCGGCCGTGGGTCGGCGACGAGGGGCTGGAGCACGCGGTCGCGTGCACGATCCGCACGATCCACGCCAACACCGGGCTGCTGGTCGACCACCACGTGGTCGTGGACTTCAGCGGGTTCCAGGACATGGTCGACGCGGTCGGCGGGGTGCCGATCTGCATCCCGTGGCGCATGAAGGCGACGGACGCGGACCTCGACGTCCAGCCCGGTGAGCAGCGGCTCGACGGCCCGACGGCCCTCGCGTTCGCCCGGGCGCGCAAGGGCGTCGGGCTCGGCGACAACTCCGACATCAACCGGATCGGCAACCAGCAGCGCCTCGTCGCGGCGATGGCCGACGAGGTCCTGACGAAGAACCTGCTGACCGACGTGCCGGAGCTGCTGGGGTTCTTCGGCGCGGCGACGAGCTCGCTCACGGTCGACCCGGAGTTCCGCACCGGGATGCTCGGGCTCGCCTACCACCTGCGGTCGCTGCGCGGCGACGGCATCACGTTCATGACCGTGCCGTGGGCGCCGGCGGCGAGCGACGAGGACAAGGTCGAGTGGACCTCGGCGGCGGACGACCTGTGGGCGAACGTCGTCGCGGACCGGCCCGCGCTCGGCGGGCCTGCGGTGCCGGACGTCCCGGCGGGCGACTCCCCGGCGGGCGACTCCCCGGCGGGCGACGACGTCGCCGCGGGCGCGGGCGGGACCGTTCCGCCGACGACCACCGGCGACGCTCCGACCCCGACGTCGTCGGCCACCCCGGCGGCCCCGCCGGCCCCCACGCCCGCGGCGACGAGGAAGGCGGGCCGGGAGCCGTTCTCGGTGGCCGACACGACGGCCGTCTGCGGCTGACCCCGGTCCCACCGGTGCGGATGAGGATTCTGTAACGCTTCAGAGCCTGGTGGACGACTGTCCGGTATGTCAGGGTCGCGGGGCCCGGGAACCCGACCAGGGAGTCGACATGCCGCACGCCCGCCCCGTCCGACGCGCACGCCTGCGTGCCCTGCTGTTAGCGCTCACACTCCTGGTGGTGCCGTTCGCGGTCACCCTGCCCGCCGGTCCGGCGCAGGCCGCCGACAAGACCGTCTGGATCCCCGAGCGCTGGCGCACGACCAACGAGGTCGCGTGGGCCGACAACCGCAAGGCCGAGTCGGAGAACTTCGTCGTCCTGTGGGGCGAGCTGTCCGGGACCTCCCCCACGACCGCCCCGACCGCCTACCGGTTCGACCCGGCGAACGTCCTGCGCGAGCTCGAGAGCGCGTACTCGTTCTACGTCGACGACATGAAGTTCACGCCCGAGACCGGGCTGCTCGCGCAGCACAAGATCATCGTCATCATCACGAACACGTGGTCGAGCAACCCGAACCTCAACGCCTGGGCCACCGGCGGGTCCACCGACGGCCGCGTCGGCGTCATCAACCTCGCCCCCGGCGCCGCCCAGCCCGGGTCGTGGGGGCTCGTCCACGAGCTCGCGCACGTCCTGCAGAACTACACCTTCCTCGGCCGGTCCGGCGTCGGCTTCACGCACGCGTCCGCCGGGACGTTCTGGGAGAGCAGCGCCGAGTTCATGGCCATGCAGGCCCTCCCCGGCCAGGGCGCCGGCGACCTCACCCGGTTCATCCGCACCGAGAACCTGCCGTACTCGTCCAGCCGCCACCACTACGGCGCGTGGATGCTGCCGCAGGCGATCGTCGACCAGCGCGGCCTCGCGTTCTTCAACCGCATCTGGAACGAGGCCCGCAGCACCGAGCACCCGCTGGAGACGTACAAGCGCATCGCCGGCCTCACGCAGGACCAGCTCGGCGCCGAGATCGCCCGGTACGCGATGCGCAACGTCACCTGGGACTACTCGAACGCCGCCCAGGTCAAGCCCTACATCGACCGGCTCTACCCGTTCGTCGTCCCGCAGTCGTTCGTGCAGGTCGACGCCGTCGACGCCACGCAGAAGCACTTCGCCGTCCCCGACGGCATCGCCCCCGGCGCGTACGGGTACACCAAGATCAAGCTCGTCCCGTCGTCGTCCGGCGCGCTCGTGCGGATCCACCTCAAGGGCCACGTCGACCCGAACGCCGGCTCCGGCTGGTCCTACGGGTTCGTCGGCGTCACCAACGGCGTCGCCCGGTACAGCCCCGTCACGCAGGGCACCGACACCGAGGCGTCGTTCCAGACCCGGGCCGGCGAGCAGGTCTACCTCGTCGTCTCCGGCACCCCGACCGTCGTCCCGAAGCACGGCTTCCTCGACGGCTACCCGAAGAACTACCGCTACCCCTTCGAGTTCCGCATCGACGGCGCCCTCCCGTCCGGCCACGAGCCCGGCTTCACGCGCGGCACCGCACCCGGCGGCGGCCGCTGGCACAGCAACGGCGGCGGCTGGGTCGACTCCCGTGCGACCGTCGCGTCCACCGCGTACGTCGGGCCGAACGCCGCCGTGTACGGGCGCTCGACCGTCAGCGGCACCGCCCGCATCGAGGGCCTGGCCTGGGTCAACGACGGCGGGACCGTCAGCGGGTCGGCCGTCGTGCGCGACTCCGCGCTCATCCAGGGCGGGGTGTCGATCGGCGGCACGGCCGTCGTCGGCGGGGACGCCGAGCCGTCCGGGACCTGCACGTCCGGCACGTACCTCATGTTCGACCCGGACCGGCGGTGCGACGGCGGCGCCGGCGAGACCGACGTGAACCGCGCGCACGGCCGGTTCACCAGCGCAGAGCTGGCGATCACGGGGACGACCACGCCGACCCCGACGCCCACCGTGACGCCGACGCCGACGCCGACGCCCAAGCCGACCGTCACGCCGACGCCGACGCCGACGCCGACCGTGACCCCCACGCCGACGGTGACGCCGACGCCCACTCCCACGCCGACCGCGACGCGGACGCCGACCCCCACACCCACCCCGACGACGCCGCCCGCGGGCCGCTCCTGCACCGCGGCCTACACGGTGACCAGCACCTGGCCGGGCGGGTTCGTCGCGACGGTCCGCGTGACCGCCGGGTCGCAGGCGGTCGACGGCTGGACCGTCTCGATCGACCTGCCGTCGGGCGCGGCCGTGCACCACTGGAGCAGCGAGGTGCTGGGCACCGCGCCGCTCACGCTCGGCCCCGCGGCGTGGAACTCGCGGCTCGCCGCCGGGGGCAGCGTCGAGATCGGGTTCCAGGGCACGGGCTCGCCGCAGGCGACGTCCGTGAGCTGCGCAGCCCGCTGAGCCGTCGGACGGTCGGCCGGGTCGCGGGGCCTGGCCGACCGTCCGACCTCGACCGCCCGACCTCGACCGCTCAGGCGTCGTCGACGCGGGCGTGGCGGTCGAGGAACGCGTAGACCTCGGTCGCGTCGACGCCGGGGAACGCGCCGGTCGGCAGCGCGGAGAAGACCTGCTGGTGGATGCGGGCGCTGGGCCAGGACGCGTCGGCCCAGCGGGCGGCGGCGTCCGCCGGGGGACGACGGCAGCAGCCCTCGTCGGGGCAGGTCGAGGCGTGCCGGACGGTGGTGTCCCGGCCGCGGAACCACTTCGCCGACGCGAACGGCACGCCGACCGCGAGCGCGAGCTTGCCGGTGGAGGCGCTGCCGGTCTGCGTCGAGCACCAGAACGTCCCGGCGGGGGTGTCGGTGTACTGGTAGGACTCGGTGGCCTGGTCGCGGCGGGCGAGCGCGCGGCGCACGGCCCACCGCCGGCAGACCATCTGGCCCTCGATCGCACCCGTGACGTCGGTCGGCAGGACGAGCCCGTCGTTCGCGTACGCGCGGAAGATCGCGCCGTCCTCGCCGATCCGCAGGAAGTGCACGCGGATACCGAGGTGGTGGGTCGCAAGGCTCGTGAACCGTTGCGCGGCGGCCTCGTGGGTCACCCCGAACGCGTCGCGGAAGTCCTCGATGGCGAGGTCCTTGGCGCGCTTGCGCTCGTCGAGGAACGTGACGGCGGCCGACTCGGGCATGAGGCAGCAGGACGCGAAGTACGTGATCTCGAGCCGCTGGTGCAGGAAGTCCTCGTACGACGTGGGCCGCTCGTGGCCGAGGACGCGGTGGGCCATGGCCTGCAGCGCGAGCGAGCGCAGGCCGTGCCCGCCGGGGGTCGAGGCGGGCGGCAGGTAGATGCGGCCGTGGGCGAGGTCGGTGACGGTGCGGGTCGACGACGGCAGGTCGTCGACGTGCCGGATCTCGAAGCCGAGCTGCTCGGCCATGCGGGACACGGCGCGGTGCGTGAGGGCCCCGGACGTGTAGCCGGCGCGGCGCACCATGTCCTCGGCGAGGGCCTCCAGGTCGGGCAGGTGGTTGTCGCGGGCCTGCCGGTCGAGGCGCTGCTGCGTGTTGGCGCGGCGCGCCTCCTCGGGGGTGGCGACGGCCTCGGTGGCGCGGCGCGCGAGCTCGGCGTGCAGGCCGACGAGCTGTTCCAGGACGGGCAGCGGGACGGTGCGTCCCGGGCGGACGGCGGGCAGGCCGAGGGCCGCGAACGCGGGGTTCTGCTGCGCGCGGTCGAGGGCGATCTCCAGGGCGGCGCGGCGCGACGGCGGCTCGTCGTCGAGCAGGTCGGGCACGGTGACCGCGAGCGCGTCGGCGATGTCGCGCAGCAGGGCCAGGCGGGGCTCGCGGCGGCCGTTCTCGACGAGCGACAGCAGGCTGGGCGTGACGCCGACGGCGGCGCCGAGGTCGTCCAGGGTCATCCCGCGGCCCTTGCGGGCGTGCCGGATGCGCCGACCGAGGGTCAGGGCGTCCGCACCGGTTGCCATGTGCTTCACCGTACGTCAAGAAGCACGAAACTTGACACCCGCGCTACCCGGCGAACCGGGCCAGGTTGACGTGACGATCGAAGGGAGCCACTTTCCCGCCACCGGAGGAGACCCCCGATGACCGTCACGACGCTGCCCCCCGCGGTCGACGCCGCGACCTCCCGCCCCGCCTCGCGCGACCTGCGCGCCTGGGTCGCGGACGTCGCCGACCTCACGCAGCCCGACGCGGTCGTGTGGTGCGACGGCTCCGCCGCCGAGCGGCAGGCGCTGCTCGCGCAGATGGTCGAGACCGGGACGCTCCTGCCGCTCGACCCCGTCCTGCGCCCCGGCAGCTACCTCGCGCGGTCCGACCCGTCCGACGTCGCGCGCGTCGAGTCGCGCACGTTCATCTGCTCGGTCGACGAGGCCGACGCGGGCCCGACGAACAACTGGCGCGCGCCCGACGCCATGCGCGCCGAGCTCGCGGGCGTCTTCGACGGGTCGATGCGCGGCCGCACGATGTACGTCGTCCCGTTCTCCATGGGACCCGTCGGCGGGCCGATCTCGCAGGTCGGCGTGCAGCTCACCGACTCCCCCTACGTCGTCGTCTCCATGGCGACGATGACCCGCGTGACCCGCGACGTCGTCGACCTCATCGACGCCGGGTCACCGTTCGTGCCCGCGGTCCACTCCGTCGGCGCGCCGCTGCGCGACGCCGACGGCACGAGCCGGGCCGACGTCCCCTGGCCCTGCTCCGACACGAAGTACATCGCCCACTTCCCCGAGACCCGCGAGATCTGGTCGTTCGGGTCGGGGTACGGCGGCAACGCGCTGCTCGGCAAGAAGTGCTTCGCGCTGCGCATCGCGTCGGTCATGGGCCGCGACGAGGGCTGGCTCGCCGAGCACATGCTGCTGATCCGCGTCACGTCGCCGCAGGGGCGCCGCTACCACGTGGCCGCCGCGTTCCCCTCGGCGTGCGGCAAGACGAACCTCGCGATGCTCACCCCCACGCTGCCCGGCTGGCGGGTCGAGACGATCGGCGACGACATCGCCTGGCTGCGCCCCGGGCCCGACGGCACGCTGCGCGCCATCAACCCCGAGGCCGGGTTCTTCGGCGTCGCGCCCGGCACGTCGGTCGCGACCAACCCGGCCGCGATCGCGACGCTCGACCGGGACACGATCTTCACCAACGTCGCCCTCACGCCCGACGGCGACGTCTGGTGGGAGGGCCTGACCCCCGAGCCGCCCGAGGGCCTCGTCGACTGGACCGGCCAGCCGTGGACGCCCGACTCCGGTCGGCCCGCCGCGCACCCGAACTCCCGGTTCACCGTCGCCGCCGCGCAGTGCCCCACCATCGCCGACTCGTGGGAGGACCCCGCGGGCGTCCCCCTCGACGCCATCGTGTTCGGCGGCCGCCGGGCCACCAACGTGCCGCTCGTCGCGCAGGCCCACGACTGGGAGCACGGCGTCTTCCTCGGCGCCACGATCTCCTCCGAGCAGACCGCCGCCGCCGAGGGGACCGTCGGGGAGCTGCGCCGCGACCCGTTCGCGATGCTCCCCTTCTGCGGCTACGACATGGCCGACCACTGGGCGCACTGGCTGCGCGTCGGCGCGTCGCTCGACCCGTCGACCCGGCCCCTGGTGTTCCAGGTCAACTGGTTCCGCAAGGACGCGTCGGGCCGCTACCTGTGGCCCGGGTTCGGGGAGAACATCCGCGTGCTCGCGTGGATGGTCGCGCAGGTCGACCGGGCGCGCGGCGTCCGGACCGACGTCGGCGCGGTCCCCAGCCCGGTCGGCCTGCTGCCCGCACCCGGCGCGCTGGACGTCGACGGCCTGGACCTCGACCCCGACGACCTGCGCCGCCTGCTCGACGTCGACCCGACGTCGTGGTCGGTCGAGGCCGACCTGACGGAGGACTTCCTCGCGGGCTTCGGCGCCCGCGTCCCGGCGGCCCTCCACACCCAGCTCGCCGCCCTCCGCACCCGCCTGACCACCCCCACCTGACCCCTCCCTCCGGACCTCGCACCCTCACCAGTCCCCCGCCGAGGTCGTCAGTCCCCGCCGAGGTCGTCAGTCCCCGCCGAGGTCGTCAGCTCTGACCGGCGACCTCGGCGCGAACCAGCGACCTCGGCGCCGGCGGGCGACGTGGAGGGGAAGCAAGCGCGGCTGTAGGTCAGCGCGGGTGGAGGCTCAGTGCGGGTCCAGCGGGGGTGGGGCGGGGTCCGTCGCCAGGCGGGCGTGGACGTGCATGTCGTGGTGGCCGTCGGCGTGCAGAGCCTCGCTGCGGCGGACACCCTCCGCGCGGCACCCGAGCCGCTCGGCCACCCGGCACGACGCCAGGTTGAGCGTCGAGTGCGCGACCTCGACGCGGTGCAGACCGAGGTCGTCGAACGCCCACCGCAGCACCTCTCCCGCCGCCAGGACCGCCACGCCCCGACGACGGGCTGCCGGGACGACCCAGTAGGCGAGCGTGCCGATGCCCTCGTGCAGGTCCACCCGGTTCAGCCCGGCCCGCCCGACGACGAGGCCCGCCGCGCCGCCGACGCCCTGCCCGGCCGGGTCATCGCGTCCGTCCCGCTCGAGGCCGACCTCCCCCGGCCCTGGGCCCCGACCCGCGATCGTCGGGGTCGTCGGGGTCGTCGGGGTCATGACGATCGCCCACTCGGCGAGGCGCTCCGCGGTCCACCCGGCCCGTCGGGTCTCGATCCACGCGGCCGCCTCCGCGTCGTCGGCCATCGAGCGGGCGTGCCAGCGCCGGATCGCCGGGTCGTCGTAGGCGGCGCGGACGGCGGGGGCGTCGGCCACCGACCAGGCGCGCAGCGCGATCCCGTCCGCGTGGAGCGTCGGCTGCGGCCGACCACCCCACGTCCCGGGCACGACGACGGGAACGGTGAGCAGCGGCACGCCCCGTATGGTCGCGGTCCGGACCACGCCGTGTCGACCGTCGGTCCGTCGGCCGGTCGACCCGTCGAGTCGGCGCGTCGACTCCCTCGTCGGCCGGGTCGGTGGCCCCGGCCAGGCGGCGACCCCGTCCTGGTGCCCGCGACACCCAGGTGAGGGGGCGCGTTGACGGGGTCGGCGCGAGGGTCGGGTCGACGGAAAGCCGGTCAGCGGAAGGCGGGTCGGCAGGTGGGTCGGGCCGTGGGGCGGTGCGGGTCGAGCTGGTTACTCGCCGACCAGGCCGTCGACGGACTGGCGCAGGAGGTCCGCGTGGCCGTTGTGGCGGGCGTACTCCTCGATCATGTGGACGAGGATCCAGCGCAGCGACGGCGCGCTGCCGTCCCGGAAGGGGCGTCGGGCCAGGGTGTCGAGGCCGCCGTCCGCGAGCGCGCGCTCGGTGCGGACGCGGGACTGCTCGACGGTCGACTCCCACAGTGCGCGCAGCTCGGCCGGGGAGTCGTGGTGCGCGGACGTCCACTCCCAGTCACGGTCGGCGTCCCAGTCGGCGCCGTCCCACGGCGTGCCGGGGTCCTCGTCGTGCAGGCGGGTGCCGAACCAGTGGTCCTCGACCCAGGCGATGTGCTTGAGCAGCCCGCCGAGGGTCATGTCGGTCGGGGCGAGGCGGGCGCGCAGCCCGGCGGTGTCGAGGTCGGCCGTCTTCCAGCGCAGCGTCGCGCGGTGGAAGTCGAGGAAGCCCAGCAGGGTCGACACCTCGTCGGCGGCGACCGGGGGCTCCGGGCGGCCCTGCTCGTCGATCGTGGTCATCCGCCCATCCTGGCGGAGCGGCGGCGGGCACGGGTCGCGTGGCCGGGTCGCGTGCCGGGTGCGTTCCCGGCTGACCACGGGTGACGGGGCCGACGCGGCGGGGCGAGGCCGCGCCCGCCGCCTCGGGCCGGCGGTCACGGCTGGGGCGGGTCCTCCCCGACGAGGCCGTCGACGGCCTCGCGGAACAGGTCGGCGTGGCCGGTGTGCCGGGCGTACTCGTCGGAGAGGTCGACGAGCACGCGCCGGAGGTTCGGGGACGAGCCGTCGGGGAGGACGAACAGCGACGGCTGGTCGAGGCCGCCCCGCGCGAGGGCGTCCGCCCACCCGGCGCGCGAGCGCGCGACGGCTCGCTGCCACAGCGCGTAGAGCTCCTCGGGGGTGTCGTCGGCCGCGGAGCGCCAGTCCCAGTCGGGGTCGGCCTGGAAGTTCTCCTGCCGCCACGGCGCCTCGAGGTGCCGGCCGTCGACGAACTCGGCGATCTTCATCTCCTCGACCAGCGCGAGGTGCTTGACGAGTCCGCCGAGGGTCATGGCGGACGGCGGGAACGGGCGGCGCAGGGCGTCGGCGTCGAGACCGCCGACCTTCCACGCGAACTGCGCGCGGGCGCGCTCGAGCGAGAAGAGCATCATCTCGACCTCGCCGGCGGTCATGGACGGCTCGGTGATGACGGTGGACAGGGTGTTCGGGGTCGTGTTCGGCGTCATGGTCGGCACGCTAGGGTCGATCCCGGACGTTCTGCTTCCGGATGCCCACGCGATCTGCCGGGAGGGTCGATGGACACCAGCCCGACCGCCCGGGCCCTGCTGACGCTCGAGCTCGTCCAGAGCCACCCGGGCATCACCGCCGCGCAGCTCGCCGACAAGCTCGGCGTGACCGAGCGCGCCGCGCGCCGCTACGTCGGCATCCTGCGCGAGGCTGACATCCCCGTGGAGTCGGTGCGCGGCCGGTACGGCGGGTACCGCGTCGGGCGGGGCGTGCGGCTCGCGCCGGTCCGGTTCAGCGCCGCCGAGGCGCTCGCACTCGTCATGGCGGTGCTCGACGGCCACCACGACGCGTCCGACCCCGACGACCCCGCGGGCGGCGCCCTCGGCAAGCTCGTCCGGGCCCTGCCCGAGGGCGTCGCGACGCAGGCGGAGGTCGTGCGGCGGACCACCGCACCCGCCCCCGACCGGGCGGCCGCACGCCCCGACCCCGCGACGACGTCCGTCCTGGTCGACGGGTGCGCGCGGCACCGCCGGGTCCGCCTCACCTACCGGTCCGAGGCCGGGAGCGAGTGGGAGCAGACCGTCGAGCCGTGGTCCGTCGTCGTCCGGCACGGCCGCTGGTACCTGCTGTGCCGGACCGCCCGCGACGACGTGCGCGCGTACCGGGTCGACCGGGTGCGCGCGGCGGAGGTCCTCGACGAGCCCTTCGAGCCGCCCGCCGACCTCGACGCCGTGGCCGTCCTCGAGGAGCACCTGTCGGTCGGGTGGGAGTACGCCGCGGACGTCCTCGTCGAGGCGCCGCTCGACGACGTCGCCCGCTGCGTCTCCCCCGCGCTCGGACGTCTGGCGGCCGTCGACGCGGGCACGACGCGCCTGGTGGGGAGCACGAGCAACCCCTGGTGGTTCGCCGAGCAGCTCGTCCGGCTGCCGCGCCCGTACCGCGTGCTGGGCGGGCCGGAGCTCCGGGCGACGACGCGCGCGCTCGGCCGCCGGATGCTCGACGCGGCCGGCGAGGACGACACGTGACCGGTTCCACAGACGCGCTCGTCGCGACGCGCTGACCAGCACCAACGCCGCATCTGCGGACGAAAGGCCCGAAAACGGTTCACCCGGACGGGGGACACTCGTGAAGAACCCCCTCTCTCGGCGCGACTTCGGCGCGCCCTCGACCGATCGGGAGACCATGAGGACCCACCTCCGCCGCACGATGTCCGTCGGGGCGACCGTCGTCGCCGCCGTGACCCTGGGCCTCGTCGCCCCGGCCGTCGCCTCCGCGACCGACGCCCCCGCGGGTGCCGCCGACCCGTCCGTCGGGCAGGCTGACCCCGTCAGCGCGCCGACGGGAGGGTCCGACGTGACCGAGCCGACGTCCGTGTCCGCGATCACCGCGATGTGGCTGTGGGACAACTCCGTCGACCCGTCGCAGGACGGCCGCGGTACGGGGTACGCGTTCGCGACGCCGACGGCACTCGTCGACTTCGCCACGCAGCACGGCCTGCAGACCATCCACGTGTCGGCCCCGTGGGCGTCCGACGAGGGCCCGGTCTCGACCTGGATGACCGACACGCTCGTCGCGCTCGACGCGGCCGGCATCGACGCCGGCGTCCTCGGCGGTGACCCGCCGTGGCTCGAGAACCCCGCGCTCGCCGTGCAGTGGATGACCGCCGCGACGCACGACCGCCCCGTCACGCACGTGCAGCTCGACGTCGAGCCGTGGACGCTTCCCGCGTGGCAGACGGACCCCGCCGCCGCGAGCGTGCAGTGGCTGCACATGCTGGACGTCGTGCGGGCCGCGATGCCCGCCGGCGTCGACCTGGCCGTCGACGCCCCGTGGTGGCTGACGACCCTCGCGAACCCTGAGGGCTCCGGAACCCTGTTCGACGCCGTCCTCGCACGCGTCGACCGCATCGGCATCGTCACGTTCATCGACCACGCCGAGGGCGACACCGGCATCCTCGCCAAGTCCGCCCCGGCCGTCGCCGCGGCCGAGGCCGCCGCCACGCCGTACACGATCGGCCTGGAGACGGACACGCCCGGCGTCGCCGGCGGGGCCGAGTTCACGTTCTACGACGACGGCGCGGCCGCCCTGGAGGCCGAGGCACAGGAGGTCGCCGTCGCGCTGCAGGGCCACACGTGGTTCCGCGGCATCGCGGTGCAGCACTACGAGGCGTGGCGCGACCTCATCGACCGCGGCTGACCGGCCGCGTGACGCGCGCCTGACGGCCCACCCGCGGCGACCGGGCGACAGACGAGGACCGCCGTGGACGACGTCTCGCGCCCTCTCGCCGCGCACGGCTGGGACCACACGCCGGCCGTCGCGCTGTCGCTCGTCGCCGACCGCCTCGCCTACCGGCGCCGGCGGTGGACCGCTCGGCTCGTGACCGCCGCGGTGCTCGCCCACCAGGGGGCGCTCGCCGTCGACGTCGTGCAGCGCGGCCTGTCCGACGACCCCCGCACCCACGCGTCGGCGGCGTTCGGCCTGTTCCTGCTCGGGTGGACGTCGATCGCGCTGGGGCTGCTCGTCGTGTCCCTGTGGCGGCGTTCGGCCGCGGCGCGGCCCGTGATCGTGCCCATCGACGCGAGCATCGCCGAGGCCGTCGGCATCCCCGAGCTCGACGCCGCCCCGCGCGACCACCTGGGGCTGCACGGGCACGTCGAGCCGCCGCCGCGCTGGTAGCGCTGGTCCCACCCCGTGGGCGCTGCGCTGGTAGCGCTGGTCCCACCCGTGGGCGCGCTCGACGCCCGGCGGTCGTTGGGCGCGCCCGGCGGCGCGACGCCGACCGTGGTCGGTCCCGCCGGGCCGCCTCGTCACGAGCGCTCCGGATGCCGGACCGCCGCGTGGTGGGCAGGGTGGACCGCATGACCTCCGTCACCGCGTCCGGACCCGTCCCGCTCGCCCCGACCTCGTCCGACCGGCTCCGGCAGGTCGTCGTCGTGGTCGGCTCCCTCGTCGCGGTCGCGGGCGCCGCCATCGGCTCCGGGGCGTTCGGCGGGCAGCAGGTCGAGGACGCCGCGGGCGGTGCGCTGTCCGCCGACGCCACCCCGCTCGCGCCGGCGTCGCCCGCGTTCCGCATCTGGTCCGTCATCTACCTGGGGCTCGTCGCCTACGCCGTCTACCAGGCGCTCCCCCGCAACGGCTCGGTGCCCCGGCTGCGGCAGACGGGCTGGTGGGTGCTCGTGTCGATGCTGCTCAACGCGGTGTGGATCGGCGTCGTGCAGCAGGGCTGGATCGTCGCGTCCGTCGTCGTCATCGCCGCGCTGCTCACGGTGCTCGCGGTGCTCCTGGTCCGGCTCGTGCGGACGCCCCCGGACTCCGCCGGGCAGGCCGTCGTCACCGACGGGACCGTCGGGCTGTACCTCGGCTGGGTCAGCGTCGCGACGCTCGCCAACATCGCCGCGACCCTCGTCGCCGCCGACGTCGGCGGGCTGGGGCTGGGCGCGACGGCGTGGTCGGTCGTCGTCCTGGCGCTCGCGGCGGCGCTGTCCGTCGTCTACGCGGTGTTCGCCCGGCACCGGGCCGTGCTCGCGGTCGCGATCGGCCTGGCGCTGTCGTGGGGCCTCGCGTGGATCGCCGTCGGACGCTCGACGGGCGAGCCGCGCGACGACGTCGTGGCCGTCGCCGCGGGCGTCGCCGCCGCGGTCGCGCTGCTCGCGCCGGTGGTGACGACGCTCGTCGCCCGCTCCACCGGACGGACGGGCGGGGTGCCGTCCGCTCGCTGACGCCCGGCGCCTCGACCGCCGCGAGGCGCCGTCGTCCTCAGCGCGACGGCCACCACCGGCGGACGTCGCGAGGCGTCACCAGCGCGGGGGCGTCTCCGGCGGGGCCCACGAGTCGGTCGTCGCCGTCGGCGGCTGGGCGCCGAAGCCGGAGCCGTACGGCGGGGTGCCCGTGGGCGGCGGTGTCGCGCCGTACGCAGGGGTGGCGTCGCCGAACATCGGGATCGTGCCGGCGGGCGGTGTCGCACCGTACGACGGAGCCGCACCGTACGGCGGGGCGGCGTCGTACGGGGTCGCACCGTACGGCGCGGGAGTCCCGTACGCCGGGGGGGCGTCCTGCGCCGGCGCCGAGCCGAACCGCGGGTCGCCGCCGTACGACGGGGTCGCACCGAAGGGCGCCGGGGCCGGCGTACCGAAGCGGCTCTGCGGCGCCCCGCCGTACCCGCCGCCACCGGACTGCGTCAGCAGCAGCAGGCTGCGGGCCTGACGGAGCTCGGCCTCGATCGGCCACTCCTTCGCGGCGAACAGGATGAGCGCGACCAGGTTCCCGATGGGGACGAGCATGAGCAGCATCCACCAGGCGCTGTAGCCCGCCTTGTTGAGGATGCGCTTGTAGATCCAGATGCCGACCGCGAGGGCGATCGCGTACATCACGATCACGCCGACGAGGTACCCGCCGACGTAGGCGTCGGACGCGCACCCCCCGTACGAGCAGTCCAGCGATGTGAGCACGTCTCCCCCTCGTCGACGGCGCGACGAAGCCCGCGCCTGCCCGTGCCATCGGCAGCGTGCGGACCGGCCGTGAGCGCCCGGCGGCGGCGTCACCCGATCCGACGCCGCACGTCACCCGCGCGAGCGGCGACTCAGGGCTCGCGCACGTCGACGACCCCCCGCAGGCCGACGAAGTCCGCGATGTTCGAGGTCAGGAGCGTCGCGCCGTGCGCACGCGCGGTCGCGGCGATCAGCAGGTCCATCTGCCGCGCGCGGGGCTGCCGTCCGCTCGCCCGGACGGCGGCGGCGATCTCGCCGTACGCGGCCGCCACCGCGGCATCGACCGGGAGCGGGGTGAACGTGCGCTCGACGGCGGCGAGCCGCCGTAGGCGTTCGGCCCGCTGACGGTCGTCCGCGACCAGGACGCCGTGGTGCAGCTCGGCGAGGCTCACGGCGCTGATCGCGTAGTCGTCGCCGGCCGTCGGCACGAACCGGTCCGCGACGAGCAGGTTCGTGTCGAGGACCGCCCTCATCGACCCGCGCCGTCGAACGGGTCGCGGAGGCTGTCGTCGAACGCGTCACGGTCGAGCTCGCCGTATCGGGCGCCGACCCAGAGGCCGGCGATCTCGTCGTACCGGCGCCAGGACGACTCCACGACGGGGCCGATCTCCGCGACGCTCCGCCCGGAGACGGTCACGGTGACACGCTCGCCCGACTCGACGCGGCGGATCACGTCGCTCGCGTGCTGGCGCAGCTCCCTTAGCCCCACGACCGTCCCCATGCCACGAACGTAGCACAGGTGCTACACGGCGGACGTGGCGTGGAGCGTCCGGGCGACGGCGATCAGGCGACGCGGGAGAGGAACGTCAGGACGCGCTCGCGCAGGAGGGCCGCGGCGTCCTCGTCGTAGGCGGGGAGGCTCGCGTCCATGAACAGGTGCGCGTCGCCCGGGTAGAGGAAGAGCTCGCCGTCGGGCACCGCGTCGACGAGGTCGCGGGCCGCGTCGAGGTCGCCCTCGCCGACGAAGACCGGGTCGGCGTCCATGCCGTGCACCTGCAGCGGCACCCGGTCGGGCCACGCGCCACCGAGGGCCTCCGGCGGGACGCACGAGCCGACGAGCACCGCCGCGACCGTCCCGGGCCGCTTCTGCACGACCGTCTGCGCGGCCATGACGCCCAACGAGAACCCGATCACGACGAGCGCGGGCGGCAGGTCGGCGACGGCCCGCACGCCGCGGTCGACGACCTCCTGGAAGCCCACCTGCTCGGCGTAGGCGATCCCCGCGTCGAGGTCGTCGAACGTCCGGCCGTCGTACACGTCGGGCACGTGCACCGTGTGCCCCGCGACCCGCAGCGTCTCCGCGAACGTCTGGACGCCGGGCGTCAGACCCTGCGCGTGGTGGAACAGCACGACCTCGGCCACGACGACCTCCGGCGACTCGGGGACGGGCGCCGCCGACCGGCACCCTCGACGCGACGAGCCTGCCAGCGGGCACCGACACCCGCGCGCCGTCGCTGCCCGCTGGCACCGGCACACCCGCGCACCACCACCCGGCCGGACCGTCCCGGCCCGCGTGCGCTCCGCCGCGCGGCGCGTTCTCATGGACGGCGGGCGCACCGCCGGTCCGCGGCACCACCGCCCGGCCGCCCGCCGCACCCGCACGACAGGAGGCACCACCGTCATGACCACGGTCCCCACGCTCACGCTCAACAACGGCGTCGAGATCCCGCAGCTCGGCTTCGGGGTCTTCCAGGTCCCGCCGGAAGAGACGAAGGACGTCGTCCTGCAGGCGCTCGACGTCGGCTACCGGCACCTCGACACCGCGCAGATGTACGGCAACGAGCGCGGTGTCGGCGAGGCACTCGCCGAGTCGGGGCTGGCCCGGTCGGACGTGTTCGTCACGACGAAGCTCAACAACGGGTACCTCGACCACGAGTCGGCACTGCTCGCGTTCCAGGAGTCGCTCGACGCGCTCGGCACCGACCACGTCGACCTGTTCCTCATCCACTGGCCGCTGCCGACCGTCGCCGACTACGTCGCGCGCTGGCGGACGCTCGAGGAGATCTACGCCTCGGGCCGCGCCCGGTCGATCGGCGTCTCGAACTTCCAGCCGTCGCACCTGCGCCGCCTGCGGACCGAGACGACCGTCGTCCCGGCGGTCAACCAGGTCGAGGTCCACCCGTACCTGCGCAACGACGAGGTCCGCGCGGTCGGCGCCGAGCTCGGCATCGCGACGGAGGCGTGGTCGCCCATCGCGCAGGGCAAGGTGCTCGACGACCCGACCCTCGTGCGGGTCGCCCGGCAGCTCGACCGGACGCCCGCGCAGGTCACGCTGCGCTGGCACCTGCAGCGGGGCGACGTCGTGTTCCCCAAGTCGGTGACGCGCAGCCGCATGGAGGAGAACTTCGCATTGTTCGACTTCGAGCTGTCGGCCACGGACATGGCGGACATCGACGGGCTCGACCGCGGCGAGCGGACCGGTCCGGACCCCGACACGTTCGACTACGTGCCGTCGGCGTCCTGACGGCGGACCGCGCGCACGGGACTCCGGGCGGGACGACGGGCAGGACGGGCGCGACGACGGGTGGGAGAGCGATGGACGTCGGCGAGTGCGTGCGCCGGTTCGCGGCCGCCCGCGTCGCGCGCCTCGCGACGTGCGGGTCCGACGGCCTGCCGCACCTGGTCCCCGTGACGTTCGCCGCCGACGCGTCGACGGTCGTCCTGGCCGTCGACCACAAGCCCAAGCGCCGGACGGACCTGCGGCGCCTGCGCAACGTCGAGCAGAACCCGCACGTCGCGTTCCTCGTCGACGTGTACGACGACGACTGGGACGCGCTGTGGTGGGTGCGCGCCGACGCGGACGCCCGGGTCCTGCCGGACGGGCCCGACCACGACGCGGCCGTCGACCGGCTCGTCGCGCGCTACCCGCAGTACGCCGAGCGCCGCCCGGGCGGCCCGGTCCTCGTCGCCGAGGTCCGGCGCTGGTCGGGCTGGTCGTCTGCAGGGACGCCGGCGCGGGGCGTCAGATGACGACCGTCCCCGCGACGCACGTCACCGCGTCGCCCCCCACCCACACCGTCCCGTCCGCGTCGCGCTCCACGCGCACCCGTCCGCGGCGGCCGAGCACGGTGCCCTGCGACGCGACGTAGGTCGCGGGGGCGCGGCCCGTCGACGTGAGCCACTGGCCGACGACGGCGTTGAGGCTGCCCGTGACCGGGTCCTCGGGGACGCCGATCGCGGGCGCGAAGCCGCGCACCTCGAAGGCCACGTCACCGCCGGGCGGGTAGGGCCCGACGATCCCCAGGTGGACGTCGCCGAGCGCCGACCAGTCGGGGCGGACGTCGAGGACGCGCTGCGCCGAGTCGAGCAGCAGGACGTGCCAGCGCGGGCCGTTGTCGAGGAACCGGCTGTCGACGACGGCGGTGTCGGGCAGGCCGAGCGCGCGGGCGTACCCGGCGACCGTCGCGTCGTCCTCGGCCGTCTCCGTGAGCAGCGCGGGCGCCGCGAACGCGAGGCCCGACGACGTCGCCCCGGCCCGGTCGGCGCCGGCGACCCCGCGCGGTGGCTGCCCGTCGGACGTGGTCCGCAGGGTCACGAGCCCGACGCCGCACTCCTGCACGACCTGCCCCGCCCGAGCCGGGGTCCCGCCCGCCGCGAGCCAGGCGTGCGCCGAGCCGATCGTCGGGTGGCCCGCGAACGGCAGCTCGCCGCCGGGCGTGAAGATCCGCAGCCGGTAGTCGGCGTCGGACGTCGTCGGGCGCAGCAGGAACGTCGTCTCCGACAGGTTCGTCCAGCGCGCGAACGCCGCCATCGCGTCGTCGGTGAGGTCGTCGGCGTCGTGCACGACGGCCACCGGGTTGCCCAGGTACGGCACGGCGGTGAAGACGTCGACCTGCGAGAAGGGACGGGGCGTCGGCTCGGTCACGCGGTCACCGTACGACGCGTCCCGCCGGGTCAGGCCAGCGGCAGGACGAGCAGCGTCTCGTTGCGCGACGGGTCGCCGTCCGGGCTGGGGTCCGTGACGTACTCCTCCCAGAAGTCGCCGCGACCGTCGGTGCCGTCCTGGGCACGCCGGGCCTCGACCTCCTGCCACGCGGCGCCGAGGTCGTCGTACGGGCCGACGAACAGCGCGACGAGCGAGCGCCCGCCCGCGATCTCGACGACCTCGACGCGGCCCTCGAGCGGCCCGACCTCGACGCCCTCGACGGGGAAGCCCGCCGCGACGTCGACCGTCTCCGCCGGCATCCCGTGGTACCAGCCGAGCGCCGGCCCGGCGATGCGGGCGCCGGCCTCACCGACCGCCCGCGCCACCTCGCCGTACGCGGTGTCGTAGAAGGCAGCGAGCTCGTCCATCCGAACCTCGCGGCGCACGACCGCGACAGTGCGGGTCGGCTGCTCGCGGACGTCGATCTCCATGGGGTCCTCCGGTCGGGTCGTGGGTGGTCGGCACCCAGCATCCCGCACGGTGCCGACGCGAGCACCGGTCCACCGGGTCGCCGCCGCCCGGCGGCCGGCCGTGCCCGTCGTGCGGGTCGTGCCGGCCGCGGTGGCCGGGGCGGTCGGGCCGGTCCACCGTCAGGCCCGGCCCCGGCGGACGGCCACGACGAGCGTGCCGCCCAGGAGCAGCAGGAGCAGCGCGAGCAGGCCCGTCCCGGCGACGTCGGCACCCGTCCGCGGCAGGTCGACGACCGGCGCGGCGGGCGGCAGCGGCGGGGCGTCGCTCCACGCGAGCGACTCCGCGCCGGCCACCTCGAACAGGTACCCGTGGCCCGCGGTCGTGACGGTCGCGGTGTTCGCGACGTCGGCGCGCGGGTCGGTCAGGCGGGTGACGACGCGCAGGGTCGCGGTGTCGCCCGACGCGAGCGGGCCGTCGAACCGGCAGGTCACGACGCGGTCGCCGGTGCCGGCGGTCGGAGCGGGCGCGACGCCCGTGCCCGTGCCCGTGCCCGTCGCGCAGACGAACCCGTCGCCCGACCCGCTCACGTACGCCATCCCCGCGGGCAGGGTGTCGACGACCGTGAACCCGGCGTACGCGTCCTGCGTGCCGGTCGACGCGACCGTGACCTCCCACGTCACGAGGTCACCGTCCCGGGCGACCGCCGTCTTGCGCAGCGCGAGCTGCACGTCGTCGGCGAGCACGAGCCCGAAGTCGAGCGTGGTGTCCTGCTCGCCGCCGACCAGCAGGGCCGACGTGACCGTCCAGGTCGACGAGTCGAGGGCCCGGTCGGCGCCGACCTCGGCCGTGGTGGGCGCGTAGCCGCGCAGCGCGGTCGCCGACGCGATCCGGTCGACCGCCACGACGTACCGCCCGGGCAGCAGGCCCGTGAAGGTGTACCGGCCGTCGGCGTCGGTCGTCGCCGGGCCGACGGGGGTGCCCGTGGCGTCGGTGACGGCCCGGCCGTCGGGGGTCGTCAGGGTGAGGACGACACCGGGCAGGCCCGGCTCGTCAGCGCCCTGCAGACCGTCCTCGTCCTCGTCGAACCAGACGACGTGGCCGACCTGCACGGTCCGCTCGACGACGCCCGCGTCCCAGGTCGGGTCGACGAGGGTCGCGACGAGCCCGTCGGCGGCCGTCGTGGCGCGCTCGCCCGGCTGCCCGGGTCCGACGGTCGCGGTCCGCGTCGTCGCGACGACACCCGCACCCGACCCGGAGCCCGCACCGGGGCCCGCGGCCGAGCCGCCGACGCCGTCCGGCTCGACGTCCGAGTCGGCCCCGGCCGCCGTGCCCGCGCCCGTCGTCGTGAACGTGTAGCGGGCCGCGTCGGCGCCGGTCAGCTCCACCTGGACCCGGTACGTGCCGGGCTCGAGGAGGTCGAACCGGTACCGCCCGTCGGCGTCCGTCGTGGTCGTCGCGAGCTCGGCGGACGTCGCGTCGTCGAGCAGCCGCACGGTCACGCCGGGCATGCCGGGCTCACCGGAGTCCTGCACCCCGTCGCGGTCGGCGTCGAGCCACACGGTGTCGCCGAGCGCGCGCAGCGGGCGGAACCCGAAGTCGAGCGTCGTGTCCTGCTCGCCGCCGACGAGCGCCCGGGACGTCGACGACCCCGCGGACGAGTCGGTCGCCGGGTCGGGGCCGCCCGTGGGCGACTCCCGGAAGGCCTCGAGGACCCCCGCCGACGCGACCGGGTCGACCGCCACCGTGTAGGTGCCGGGCAGCAGGCCGGTGAACGCGTACGCGCCGTCCGCGTCGGTCGTGACGGTGCCGACGGTCGCGCCCGCGGCGTCGGTGACGGCCGGGCCGTCGGGCGTGGTGCCCGCCGACAGCGTCAGCACGACGCCCGCGAGACCGGGCTCGCCCGCGTCCTGCACGCCGTCGCCGTCGAGGTCGACCCACACGCGGTCGCCCACGGTCACGGGCCGCTCGGCCAGGCCGGCGTCGAGCGTCGGGTCGGCGTACTCGGCGTCGCCCGCGGCGAGGTCGGACCAGGCCGTCAGGGTCGGCAGCGAGCCGGCGGCGACCATGCGGCCGCCCGACCCCTCGGTCAGCGTGAACGGTGCCGTCCGGCCCACCGCGCCGGTGACCGCGACGGGGTCCGAGTCACCGTCGCCCGCACCGACGCCGGGGGCCGTGAACGTCCAGCGGGACGACAGCGACGCGGGCAGGCGGACCTCGACGACGTACGTGCCCGGATCCAGGCGCCCGAAGGCGTACGAGCCGTCGGGGGCCGTCGTGGTCGTCGCGACCAGGGCGTCGGTCGTGGCGTCGAGCAGGCGGACGGTCACGCCGGGCACCGGGTCCTCGCCGAGGTCCTGATGGCCGTCGCGGTTGACGTCGAACCACACGCGGTCGCCGACCGCGAGCCAACGCCGCTGCAGTCCGCCGTCGCGCGTCGTGTCGACGAACGTCGCCGCCAGCCCCGCGTGCGCGGTCTGCCACGCGGTCGGCATGTCGGCCACCGCGACGGTCGTCCCGGAGATCGCCGCCGGGAGGACGACGGGGCTGACCACCGCGGTCGCGGCGCCGTCCGGGACGGCGTCGGAGTCGACGTCGTCGGCCCCCTCGCCGTCCGCGGTGAAGCGGTACAGGGCGGCGACGGCGGGCGGCAGCGTCAGCCGCAGCTCGTACGTGCCGGCCGGGAGCCCGTCGACGAGGTACTCGCCGGTCGCGTCGGTCGTCGCCTCCGCGACCCACGTCGCACCCGCGCCGGTGCCCTGGTAGACGTCGACCACCACGCCGCCGACGCCGGGCTCGCCCGGGTCCTGGACGCCGTCGCGGTCCGTGTCGAGCCACACGCGGTCGCCGACCGCGACGAGCGGGTCGGTCGTCGAGGCGGGCACGAAGCGCGCGCCGGCCTTGAGCGGCACCGACATGACGTCGAGCGGGCGGCCCGCGGCCGGGTTGGCGGGGACACGGAACGCGAACGAGTTCCACGTGTCGGTCGACGACGTCGCACCCGAGAGCGGGGTCCGCATGGCCCACTGCAGCCGGACGCTCTCGCCGCTGCTCAGCAGGTCGCCCGCGGCGAACCGCAGCACGACCTTGAAGCCCGTGACGCGTGCGGCCACCGCGGCCGGGACCGTGCTGCCGGGCGTCAGCGGCGTCGAGCTCCACGTCCCGGGGACCGGGTCGAAGTCGGAGCTCGGCGCGAGACCGCCGGAGCGGTAGTCCGCGGTCGTCGTGTAGATCTCGGCGGTCGCGCCCACGGGGGCCGCGACGACGGCCGGAACGACGCCGTCCCACACCGGCCGCCACGCGCTGCCGCGCGACGAGCCCGCGCGGGCGTCCATCGCGGCGTAGTCGCCGACCTGCGACAGCATGTCGACGATCTCCAGGCGGTCCGTCCCGACGGTCGCGCGGCTGGTCACCTGCACCTGCCACTGCGTCGTCGCGCCGGCCTCGGTGACGACCGCGCACGGGTAGCGGTACCAGTCGCGGTCGCCCGCGCCGGTGCCGCGCGGGGTGCACGCGGCCGCCCCGCCCACGGTCCGGACGGCGCTGCTCGCGCCGGCGGCCCGCACCCACTCCTCGGACACGTACACGTTGGCGCCGCCGATGGTGAGCGCGGCGGCCGTCACGCGGCACGCGGCGCTCGTCGCGTCGTACGTGCCGGCGCGGCACGCGGTGCCGCCGTCGGCGCCGGTGGGCGCGGCGACGGGCGGCCGGTTGGCCGAGGTCGCGAGCGCCGCGTTGACGACGGTCGACGTCGACAGGTCGCGCGAGACGGTGAGCCACAGCAGCACCTCGACGCCCGCACCGGCGGCGAGCCGGTCGTCGTCGTCCCACGCGAACCGGACGGTGCCGTCGACCACCGTGACCGCCGGGTCGCCGATCGGGCTCGGGCCGCCGCCCAGCCCCTGCACCTGCCACGGCGAGCCGCCGCCGGGCGCGGTGCCGTACTCGAGCGAGCCGTCCTCGGGCAGGACGTCGGTGACGACGAGCCCGGTGAGGTCCGCCGCGGTCGTGCCGGACGCGGTGTTCCGGACGGTGATCCGGTACTGCACGGCGTCGCCGGGCTTGCGGCCCTGGACGTCGAGCTCGGTCTTCTGCAGGTCGACGGTCGCGGCGCCCGCGTGCACGGCGACCGGGACGACGCTCGTCCAGTTCTCCGCCGCGGCGAGCCCGCCGCGGATCGCGGTCGCGGACACGCGGTTGCTCACGCGGCCCCGGACGCTCTCGCCGGGGTTGGCCGTGAGCTCGGCGTCGCCGCGGAACGTCCAGTCGGCCGCACCGAGCGCGCTCGGCAGGCCTCCGGTGCGCAGCTCCTCGCGCAGGCGCCCGTCGAGGACGGCCTGGCCGAAGCCCTGGCCGGGGGCGGCGATGCGTGAGCCGGCGGTCGAGCGGAAGCGGACGCGGACCGCGACGACGTCGTCGGCCGTGGCCCGCTCGGCGGCGGCGAGCGCGGCCAGGTCCCACGTCGAGCCGAGCGCCGTGCGGATGCCGAACGACTGCCACGCGAGCGTGCCCGTGTAGGTGCCGTACGGGCCCACGTCGAGCGTGCCGTCCGCGAGGACGACCTCGAGCTCGGCCTCCTCGGCGCCGCTGGGCAGCCGGTCGAGGCGGACCGTCTCGGCGGCGACCGCGTTGAAGAACCGCGCGTCCGCGTCGGTGACGAGCAGCTCGTCGGCCTCGCTCAGCCCGAAGTTCTGCGCGGACAGCGTCACGGCCACCGCGGGGTCGGCCGCGTCGCGCTGCACGTCGGCCGGGCTGACGGCGAGCGCGGGGAACGCCTCGACGTCCGGCTCGTGCACCGTGACCTGGGCGTCGTCGTCGCGGCTCAGCGGGGCGGTCGTCGTGCACGTCGCGACCGGCGTGGTCGTGCCGGTCTCGTTCGCGCAGACCCGCGCGTCCTCGACGGTCGCCCGGGCGACGTCGACGACGGTGAGGTCACCGCGGTCGGCCAGGACGTCCTGCGGGGACTCGCCGTCGACGCGGCCCTGCGCGAGCAGTCGCGTCCCGACCTGGAGGGTCGCCGTCGCGTTGACCGCGATGCGCCCCCGGTACCGGACCTGGACGCCGACGATGTCGACGAGGTCGCCCGCGGGCAGGGCGAGCGCGGCCGCGCGCGTCAGGACGGGGTCCTCGGTGACGGTGCCGCCGGGGCCGGCCCGGTACAGCACGACGTCGGTGCTGGTCGCGCCGCTGCCGGCAAGGTCGGTGATCGTCACGAGGTCGGTCATCGCGAACCGCGCGAACGGGTCGTCCGCGCCGAGGACGGCCCCGGGTGCGTCGATCCCCGCGGGCTCCGTCACGGTGAAGGCGTCGACCCGCGTCGAGCTCGTGGACCGGGCGGTCACGGTGACCGTGGCCGTCGGGTACTCAGAGTCGGGTGCACCGGCGCCGACGGGCAGGCCGAGCCGGCCGAGCTCGCTGGTGGTCAGCGGCTCGCCGTTGGCGTCGCGCAGCCAGGTCTTGTCGATCGAGACGCCCAGCGACGCGGGCGTGACGCGGAAGGTGCGGTCGTCGACGCCGTTCACGGGCCCGCCGAGGTCGGTCGCGGAGCCCGTGCCGTCGTCACCCGTCCAGCCGGTGACCCGGCCGGAGTTCGTCACGCGGCCCGCGTCGGTCCCGCCGGTGTACGCGAACGCGTCGTTGACGGGGGTGCCGTCGAAGCGCGAGCGGTCGCGCAGGGCGACCTCGAGCTGCACCTCGCGGGCGAGACCGGGCGTCGGCGCGACGACACCGTCCGGCACGGCGGGGAGCGCCGTGCGCCAGTCGGTCGGGACGTTCGCCGCTCGCTCCGCGTCGGTCCGCGGCGCGTACACGAGGCGCACGCCGCCTACCCGCTCCCGCAGGACCGGCTGGATGGTCACGCCGGGGAACGAGCCGCGGTACGGGAAGTCGCCCGTCGCGACCGTGCCGCCGAACGTCACGTCCGACCGGGCACCCGCCTTGGGGCCCCAGACGCCGCCGCTGAGCTCGTGCGTCGCGAGCGAGTGCCACTGGTCGTCGGTGACGTCGAAGACCTGCACGTCCGCGACCGCGTCGAACACCAGGTACGGGTCGTACGCCGAGCCGGGCGACGCGACGTCTCCCGACGTGATCGGCCGGACCCGGGTGAGGTCGAGCGTGTCCCAGAACGAGTCGGCACGACCCGTCGACGGCGTCGCGACACCGTCCGCGAGGCCGTTGCCGTCCGCGACGACGACCGAGCCCTGCTGCGTGCCGGCCGTGCCCCACGTGAGGGTCGCGACGTTCGTGCCCGCCATGCCCTCGACGCCGCTGCGGGGCGACGCGAGGTGCTTGACCAGCGCGGGCGTGCCGCCGACGCCGGGCACGACGCCCGTCGTGCGGTCGGTGACGGGGTACGGCGTGCTCGTCACGGTGAAGCCCTCGACGACCCGCGTCGACGTCACCGTCGCGACGTTGCGCAGGACGCGGTCGCCCGGCCATGCCGCGAGCGGCGTCGCGCGGACCGCGAACGTCACGGCCGTGCGCACCGACTCACGGTCGGCGAACGGCTCGCCGTCGGTGCGCGTCGAGGTGACGCGGAAGCCGCGCCACGCGTCCGCGCCGACGAGCGCCGTCAGGTCGTCCGAGTACCGGGTCCACTGCGGCACGCCGCTGACGACCGTCGTGTAGTAGTCCACGACCGTGACCGTCCCGGCCTGCGGGCGGATCGACGTCGGCTGCAGGATGTTCCACCACGCCGTGGCGGTCGTCGAACCCGACGTCGCACGCGCGCTGTCCTCGACGACCAGCGTGTCGGGCAGGTGGTTCGAGCCGCCGGGGCGGGCCGTCGCGGTGAGGACCGTCTGGACCGTCGAGCCGGCGGTCGTCGGCACGTACGGCTCGACGACCTCCTTGCCGCCCTCGACGCCGACCGTCGGCACAGCGACCGCGACCGTCGCCGCGGTCACGGGGCGGTTGCCGCTGCGGGCCGTGCGGGGCAGCACCCGCGAGGTGTCGCTGCCGAGGCGCGTCGTGGCGCGCGTGTGGTTCGCGTACGTCTGCGGGCTGGCCGACGTCGCCGAGCGCAGCAGGTACGGGACGGTCGCCGACGCGCCCATGGGCACGACAGCGCCGCCGCCGTCGACGGTCACCGTGAAGCCCGTGACCTGCGACCACGCCGTCAGACCCAGGTCGCCGGGGGTCGTCGGCAGGGCGGGCGTCGGGTCCTCCGCGTCCAGCACGAACGGGACGGGCGTGCCGCTCGACGCCGTCACGCGGAGCGTCACGACCGCGCCCGTGCCGGCCAGGCCGACCAGGGACGCGCCGGAGCCGTCCGCCGCGGGGCCCGTGCCGCCGCCGTCGCGTGCCGCACCGAAGCCGGCGAAGGTGAGGCCCGACCCGAACGTCCGCGCGTCGACGGCGGGCAGGTCGGGGTCGAGCAGGCCGTTCGTCGCGGTGACGTCGGCCTGGTCCGGGCGGACCTGCACGACGAGCTCCTCGACGGCCCGGCGCGACCAGTTCGTCCCCGAGGACGACCCGAGCACGAACCCGCCGCCGTACAGCGTGCCGCCCGCGAGCGGGACGAGCGTCGTCGCGGAGCCCGCGTACGCGCGCGGGTCGGACACGCGGAAGCCGCGCGACTGCGACGTCTCGACCGACGTCTGCGTCCCGCGCCGCGCGACCGTCGCCGCCGAGGCCGTCACCGTGAGCGTGTTGAGGTCCGACGCGGCGTCGAACGCGCCCGCCGGGGCGTCCGTCACGTAGTCCGCGGAGCCGCCGCGCGGCACCGGCGTCGAGTCGACGCTGCCGTGCTCGCGCACGTCGACCGCGAGGACCGAGGCCGTGCCCGTGGGGATCGTGCTGCCGTCGGCGGCCGTGAACACGAGCCGCAGGCCCGTGAGCGCCGCACGGTCGGCGGTCGTCAGCGCGGCGAGCAGGTCGCCCGTCGCCGTCGCGCCACCCGTCGGCGCGAGCACCGTGCCGAGGTCCACCTGCGCGGGCGCGGACGACGCACCCGTCCACCGCCAGCCCGTGACCTGCACCTTCGCCGCACCGGTCGGCCACGTGGACACCACGGCCGACGTCAGATCCGTGAGCATCCCGACCGTGCCGGCCGCGGGCCGCGTCGCCGGGGCGGCGGGCCAGCTCACCGTGAGCGCGTCCGCCGGGTCGCCCGTCAGGGTGCTCGTCACCGTCGCGGTGTTCGTCGGCGAGTCCGCGCCCGCGTCGACGCCCGACAGGTAGCCGTCCTTCGCCCACGACAGGGTCGTCGTCGTCGCGAGGCTCACCGGGAACTCCGTCGAGACGCGCACCCGGGACGGCAGCGCGCCGTCCGCCGCGGGCACGGTCGTGACGACCGCCGAGCCCGTCTGCGGGCCGCCCGCCGTCGGCGCGACGACCTTCGTCCGGACCGCGAGCGTGCCCGTCGTGCCCGCCACCAGACCCGTGCCGCCGCCGTCGAGCGGCTCGCGGAACTCCACCGTGAACGCGACCGCCGACGCGAACGTCGCCGCCGGGACGGTCGCCGCCGCGTCCGCCCAGTACGCGATGACCGGGTCGACGTCGAGGCCGCCCGGGACCGCGACCGCCGCGTCGAGACGCAGCCGGTCCAGGACGAACGTCGCCGCCGCCCCCGGGCAGTGCAGCGTGTCGCTCGCGCACCGGTACGACGCCGCGAGCTCGACCGTCGCCGCGCTGTCGCCCGCCGTCCACGACGTGTCGCGCGCGTACGACGGGGACGCCGCCGGCTGCGGGGACGTCAGGGTCGCCCCACCGGTCACCTCGAGCTGCTCGACGACCAGCGGCGCCGACGTCGGCGCGGCCTGCGCACCGACGACACCCGTGACGGCCGCCAGCGGTGCCGTGAGCGCGAGGACCAGCGCCGCCGCGAGCGGACGACGCCCGCGCACGGCGCGCGACAGCCACCGCGTGACGCGCGGGCGACGGGGACGGACGGAGGGCGGGGCGGCGTGGCCGGGCATGCGTGATCCGGTCTCGAGGAGGAGGGTGGGCCTGCCGGCTGCTTCGGCGACCCGCCCATCCTTCGTGCCCGCGTGGCGTCACTGACCTGCGGTTTCATCCAGATCCGCCGTGATGAAGCACGAAATACCGCCCCATACCTCCTGGGTGCTGGCACCCAGGGCGCGCGGGCGTTTCACCCGTTCGACCCAGTCGGTTCACGTCGCGGTGTCACGAAAGCCGTCGCCGTCCGGTCGTCAGGGTGAGGCGCCGACCAGCGGCGCCCGTGAGCAGGAAGGGGACGGTCGTGCGGATCGTCGTCATCGGAGGGACCGGCCGGATCGGGAGCCAGGTCGTGGAGCTGCTGCGCGCGGAGGGGCACGACGTGCTCGCCGCGTCGCCGAGCGGCGGCGTCGACACCGTCAGCGGGGAGGGCGTCGCCGACGCCGTCGCCGGTGCCGACGTCGTCGTGGACGTGTCGAACTCGCCGTCGTTCGCCGACGACGACGTCCTGCACTTCTTCACGACCTCGACGGGCCACCTGCTCGCCGCCGAGGCCGCCGCCGGGGTGCGGCACCACGTCGTGCTCTCGATCGTCGGCGCCGACGGCATCGACGCCGGCTACATGCGCGCGAAGGTCGCCCAGGAGCGGCTCGTCCACGAGTCGGGGGTCGGCTGGTCCGTCGTGCGCGCCACCCAGTTCCACGAGTTCGTCACCGCCATCGCCGACGGCTCCACCGTCGACGGCGTCGTCCGGATCCCGCCCGTCGCGTTCCAGCCCGTCGCCGCCGCGGACGTCGCCCGGGCCGTCGCCGACGTCGCCGCGGGCGAGCCCGCCGGGACCGTCGAGATCGCCGGGCCCGAGCGGCTGCGGTTCGACGAGGTCGTCCGCGACGCCCTCGCCGCGCGTGGCGACACCCGCGCCGTCGTCGCCGACCCCGCGGCACCGTACTTCGGGGCCGTCCTCGCCGAGGGCTCGCTCGTGCCCGCAGGCGAGGCACGGCTCGGCACCGTGACGTTCGCGCAGGCCGTGCACGCGTGACCCGGATCGTGGACCGGCGGGGCGCGGGGAGGTCGGCATAGCGTGAGCGCCATGACGACCACCCCCGCGCCCTCCGACCTCGACGGCCCCGCGCTCGCCGAGTTCCTCGCGGTGCGCCCGCAGCTCTTCGGGCTCGCGTACCGGATGCTCGGGGTCGTCGCCGAGGCCGAGGACGTCGTCCAGGACGCCTGGGTCCGCTGGCAGGGCACCGACCGGTCCGTCGTCGAACGGCCCGCCGCGTTCCTCACGACCGTCACCGCCCGGCTCGCCGTCAACGCCGCGACGTCCGCCCGCGCGCGCCGCGAGACGTACGTCGGCCCGTGGCTGCCCGAGCCCGTCGACACGTCCGCCGACCCCGCCCTCGGCGCCGAGCGCGCCGAGGGCCTGTCGGTCGCGACGCTCCTGCTGCTCGAGCACCTCACACCCGTCGAGCGCGCCGTCTACATCCTGCGCGAGGCGTTCGACTACCCCTACCGCCGCGTCGCCGAGATCCTCGACCTCACCGAGGCCAACGCCCGCCAGCTCGCCCGCCGCGCCCGCGAGCGCCTCGACACCCGCGAGGCCGTGCCCGTCGACCCCGCCGAGCACCGGCGGCTCATCGACGAGTTCGTCGCGGCCGCGAACGACGGGGACCTCGTGCGGTTCGAGCGGTTCCTCGCCGCGGACGTGGTCGCCCGCCCCGACGGCGGCGGCAAGGTACACGCGTCGCGCGTCGAGCTCGTCGGGATCGACCGGGTCGCGCTGTTCATGGACAACGTCTGGCGCAAGTACTGGGCCGGCGCGACCCTCGCCGTCGTCGACGCGAACGGTGCGCCCGCCCTCCTTGTGTCGCGCGACGGGGCCCCGTTCTCGCTGCTGTCCCTCGACGTCACCGACCGCGGCATCGAGCACCTGTACGTGCAGGTCAACCCGGACAAGCTCACCGGCTTCGGCGGTACGGCCTCCGGCTGACGGGCTGCGACAGCACGCCCGACCCGACCGCGTGCGTGCGGCCGGGTCGGGGTGTCGCGGCTGTCAGACCTCCCGCAGGACCTCGCGGGCGAACCGCTCCGACCGCTCCCGCAGACCCTCGATGCGGCGCTGGACGAGCGCCGCCGGGTCGTCGCCGGCCTCGACGATCCTCGGCTTGCGGCGCACGTTGCGCGAGCAGCCGAACGCCGTGCAGATGAGCGTGCCCACCGTGTCGCCCTTGCGACCGGCCGCACCGGCCCGGCGCGCGACGTACAGGGACACGTCGTCGGTGGAGTACACGTCCTCGCACCACGCGCACACGGCCCGGCGCTGCTTGCCGCCGGTCTCGGGGGCCCGCAGCGCGACGCCGACGACCCCGCCGTCGACGGGCACGACGACGTAGGCGCGCAGCGGCGCCTTCCGGTCGGTCCAGCCCAGGACGTCGAGGCGGTCCCAACGGGTGTCCGCCAGGTCGGCGGGGAGGGTGAGGCTCGACGCCTCACCCTTGGAGCAGTTGACGAAGGACGCGCGGATCTGCGCTTCGGTCAGGGGGTTCATGGTGTTCTCGGCTCTCGTGACGACGGGTCGCCGTCGCACCGACCTCGACCACGGGGTCGGCGCGTCGACCGGGGCCGCGCGGTCGACGGGGTCGACCGGGGCCGCGTCGTCGACGGTGCCGACCGGGCCGCGTGGGGTCGGGTCGGGAGCGACGGCTGGGGACCGGGGGCACCCGCCGGGCCGGACGCGCAGCCACGACCGTGCGGACGGCGCACGACGACCGACGCGGTGCGTGTCGGTCGGGTGGTGCCGTCGAGAGGTCGGGCAGGGTCAGGCGAGCCGGGCGGGTGCCGGCCCCGCGCCTGAGCAGGCCAGGACGGCCGCCCCGCTTCCTCGCTGCCGCGTGATGCGTCGCATCGTCGTGCTCCGTGTGTCGTCGTGCCTCGTCGCCCTCGCCGCGGACCAGCCCGGCGGCGCAGGTACCCGTCGATCCTACGACGCCGACTCAGCCACCCGTCCGGGACAGATCCGTGCCGGTGCCGATCACGCGGCCGTCGCCCCCGGGCGCCGGTACCGATCACGCGAGGCCGTCGCCCCCGGGGCCACACCGGTCACGCGCGGCGTCAGCCCCCGGTGCCCATGGCGACCACGCGCGGCGGCCTCCGGGTGATCGCGCCGCCGGCGTCAGGCCGCCAGCGCCGCCCGCAGGAACGCGATGTCCTCCGCCTGCCGCTCGGCGGGCGTCTCGACGAGCGCGTCGCACCCCGCCTCCCGTACGACGTGCGCGATGAGCTCGGGCGGGATCGTGCCCGTCGCGAAGTTCGCGTGCCGGTCGCGGCTCGAACCGGCCTCGTCGCGGGAGCTGTTCGCGTGCACCAGGTCGATCCGGCCGGTGATCGCGCGCAGCCGGTCGACGATCGTCTCGAGGTCCTCCCCCGCCGCCCACGCGTGGCACGTGTCGAGGCACACGCCGACGTCGTAGCCGCCGATCGCGTCCCACAGCATCGCCCAGCGGTCGAGCGTCCGTGCGCACGCGTTCTCGCCGCCCGCGGTGTTCTCGACCAGGACCCGGACGGGGAACGTCGCCCGCTCGAACGTCTTGCGCCAGTTGTCGATGCCGACGGCGACGTCGTCGCCGTCGCCGACGTGCCCGCCGTGCACGACGAGCCCGCGCACGCCCAGGTCGGCGGCGGCCGCGGCGTGCTGCGCGATCATGTTGCGGCTGGGGATGCGGATGCGGTTGTTGGTCGACGCGACGTTGACCAGGTACGGCGCGTGCGCGTAGATCCCGAGGCCGCTCTCGACGAGCGCGTCCGCGTCGGGACGCCGCACCGGCTTCTTCCAGCCCTGCGGGTCGGCCAGGAAGATCTGGACGCTCTGCGCGTCGACCTCCGCCGCCGCGACCACCGGGTCGTCGCCCCGCACATGGGCTCCGATCAGCACCACGCCGCTCTCCCTCCGCTCGCCCGCCGCCAGGCTAGACCGCCCCACCCCCACCCGCCCACGGCCCCCCGCACCGCGCCGAGTTCGTCACTTCGTGCCGAGATCGTCGGCTACAGCTCACTACCTCGAACGGAAGTGACGACCTCGATCGGAAATGACGACCACGACGGCGTGGCGGCGTGGCTCACGGCGTCGGTGCCGCCGTGCGGGCGAGGGTCGACTGGATCTCGACGTGGCGGGTGAGGAACGCGCGCTCGTCGAGGCGCTTGCGGCGCAGCCACGACGTCACCTCGTCGTTGCACTTGCTGGCGTTGCACGACGCGCACGCGGGCGCGATGTTGTCGAGCGTGTACCGGCCGCCGCGGGAGATCGGCAGGACGCAGTCCCGCTGCAACGGGACGCCGGC
>PJUA01000320.1_pt1 | contig 33288 bp, 29 predicted proteins | sample 1512151 | NCBI WGS metagenome assembly PJUA01 (sample SAMN08177678, study PRJNA422409) | Soil metagenome, whole genome shotgun sequencing project. | isolation source: Soil enriched on filter paper: beechwood xylan treatment | place: USA: Madison | collected 2015-01-15
ACGAAGGGCCCCACTTCCGCATGATCATGCGGGTGGGGCCCTTCGACTGGCGGTAGCGGTGGGATTTGAACCCACGGTGGACTTTCACCCACACACGCTTTCGAGGCGTGCTCCTTAGGCCGCTCGGACACGCTACCTCGCGGAGAAGAGTACCCGGTCGCGGCCGTTGCTCCGAATCGGCCTCTCACGGGTGGGACGCCTACCGTGGTCGGGTGACCGACACCCTCCCCGCCCCGGCGGGTTCGCTGGCGGACGTGCTGGGCGTGCTGACCGGCCACCGCCTCACGGTGCTGACAGGTGCGGGCGTCTCGACGGACTCCGGGATCCCCGACTACCGGGGTCCGGACTCGCCGCCGCGGACGCCGATGACGTTCCAGCAGTTCACGGGTGACGAGCGGTTCCGGCGGCACTACTGGGCCCGCAACCATGTGGGCTGGCGGCACGTGCACCGGACGGAGCCGAACGCGGGGCACCGGGCGCTGGCGCGGCTGGAGCGCGACGGCACGGTGCTGGGTGTGATCACGCAGAACGTGGACCTGCTGCACGAGGCGGCGGGCTCGCGGAGCGTCATCGACCTGCACGGGCGGTACGACCGGGTGGTGTGCCTGTCGTGCGGGACGGTCGTCGGGCGGGACGAGCTGGCGGCGCGGCTCGACGCGCTGAACCCGCACTTCGCGGACGAGGTCGTCGCGGACGTGGAGATCGCCCCGGACGCGGACGCGGTGGTCGAGCGGACGAGCCACTTCGTCGTCGCGGACTGCGCGGTGTGCGGCGGGATGCTGAAGCCGGACATCGTCTACTTCGGCGAGACGGTGCCGCGCGAGCGGGTCGAGCGGGCGTACGCGATGGTCGACGCCGCTGACGCGCTGCTGGTCGCGGGTTCGTCGCTGACGGTGCAGTCGGGGCTGCGGTTCGTGCGGTACGCGGCGCAGGCGGGCAAGCCGGTGGCGATCGTCAACCGCGGGGCGACGCGCGGCGACCGCTACGCGACGGTCACGCTCCACGCGGGGACGTCGGAGACGCTGACGGCGCTCGCCGACGCCCTCTGACCCAGGCGAACGTCAGACGTACGAGTCGCGCGCGCCGTCCTCGCGCTGCGCCTCGAAGAACCGTTGGAGCAGCAGGCCGCACTCGTCCTCGCGCACCCCGCCGACGACCTCGACCCGATGGTTGAGCCGGCGGTCGCGGACGACGTCCCACTGCGACCCGCACGCGCCCGCCTTCGGGTCCCAGGCGCCGAGGACGAGGCGCGGGATGCGTGCGAGCACGATCGCCCCGGCGCACATGAGGCACGGCTCGAGGGTGACGACGAGGGTGCAGTCGTCGAGCCGCCACCGGCCGAGCCGCTCGGCGGCGACCCGCAGGGCGACGACCTCGGCGTGGCCGGTGGGGTCGTCGGTGGCCTCGCGGACGTTGTGCCCGCGGCCGACGACCTCGCCCGTGGGGCCGACGACGACGGCGCCGACGGGGACGTCGCGGCTCAGGGCGGCGCGGCGTGCCTCGTCGAGCGCCAGGCCCATCGCCCACGCGTCGAACGGCTGCAGCGCCCGACGCGGACCGTGATCCGTCATGGTGGTCATGATCGCGCAGCCGGGGCCGTCGGTGGGGACGTTCGGGGCGTCCACCTGGTGGGACTGCCGGTAGGTTGTGCGCATGCGCCTGCACGTCGCGGACCACCCGCTCGTCGCCCACAAGCTCACGGTCCTGCGGGACAAGGGCACGCCCTCGCCGACCTTCCGGCTGCTCGTCGACGAGCTCGTCACGCTCCTCGCGTACGAGGCGACGCGGGACGTGCACACGGACACCGTGCAGATCGAGACGCCGGTGACGACGACGACCGGCGTGAAGCTCGCCGACCCGCGCCCCCTGGTCGTGCCGATCCTGCGTGCGGGCCTCGGCATGCTCGAGGGCATGACGCGCCTGCTCCCGACGGCCGAGGTCGGGTTCCTCGGGATGCAGCGCGACGAGGAGACGCTCGAGGCGATCACCTACGCGAACCGGCTGCCCGACGACCTGTCGGGCCGGCAGTGCTTCCTGCTCGACCCGATGCTCGCGACCGGCGGGACGCTCGTCGCGGCGATCGACTACCTGCTGGCCCGCGGTGCGCGCGACGTCACCGCGGTGTGCCTGCTGGCCGCACCCGAGGGCCTCAAGGTCGTCGAGGACTTCGTGGGTGACCGCGCGGACGTCCAGGTCGTCGTGGCGGCGGTCGACGAGCGGCTCAACGAGAAGGCGTACATCGTGCCGGGCCTCGGCGACGCGGGCGACCGCCTGTACGGCGTGGTCTGACAGAGGCGCAGTCGGGCAGGGTCCGACCGCACCCGATCGGCGCGAACGGCGTGGCGCCCGGCGTCGTGCCCGCATCCTGAGACTTCCGCGGCGAACCCTGGGGCGGACCGGGGCGCGGTGCCAGCATCGCGGCTCCTCGACCGGCTCGGGGGACGCCCGTCGAGGCGCGCGCTGCCGGGCCGCCCAGCGGTCTGGGGGACCAGGGAGGTCCGGCAGCGCGACCTCCCGACCGCCCCGCCGAACCCTTCCGGTCGCCCGTCCGGCACGCGCTGCTTACCGTGAGGACATGCGCATCGCCATCGCGGGAGGGCACGGAAAGGTCGCGCGCCACCTCTCGCGCGCACTGGCAGCCCGGGGTGACGTCCCGGTGGCGCTCGTCCGGCAGCTCGCGCACGTGCAGGACGTCGGCGACGACGGCGCCGAGCCGGTCGTCCTCGACCTGGAGCGGGCCAACGCGCGCGACGTCGCCGAGGCCGTCGCGGGTGCCGACGCCGTCGTGTTCGCCGCGGGCGCCGGGCCGGGCAGCGGCGCCGACCGGAAGGACTCCGTCGACCGCGCGGCCGCCGCGCTGCTGGCGGAAGGCGCCGAGCAGGCGGGCGTGCGGCGGTACGTGCTCGTCTCGTCGATGGGTGCGACGTCGGCGCCCCCGGACGGCACCGACGGGGTGTTCGCCGCCTACCTGCGCGCGAAGGCCGCCAGCGAGGAGGACCTGCGGGCGCGGGACCTCGACTGGACCATCGTCCGCCCCGGACGCCTGACCGACGACGAGCCGTCCGGCACCGTCCGCCTCGACGCGCACGTCCCGGGCGGGGCGGTGTCGCGCGCGGACGTCGCCGCGGTCCTCGCGGCCGTGCTGCACGCGCCGCTGACGGCGGGGCTGGTCCTGGAGCTCACCGAGGGCGTCGTCCCGGTGGACGCGGCGGTCGCGGCCGTCGTCGAGCCCGCCGACTGACCACCGTCGCGCGCGCCTGACGACACCGCCGCTGGGGGGCGACACCGGCGCCTCGGGACGGCCACCGCAGGCCGTCAGCGGGCGTCGGCTGGTGTGCTCGTCGTGACGGGCTGGGTGCGGAGCGTGACGACGCCGATCAGGTACTGGTCGCCGTTCGTCGTCGCGGTCAGCGAGCTCACGTCGCCGCTGAGCACGGCGGGCGCGAAGCCCTTGGCGTCGGTGCCGAGCGAGTTCGACCACCGCCAGCCGCGCGCGGTCGAGTCGAACGCATTGTTCGCCCCGGACGCGGGCGTCGTCCCGTCCCACCGCTCGGGCACGAGCGGCCGCACGCCGTCGAGCAGCAGCCGGTCGCCGACGGCGGTCCGGTCACCCTCCCAGCCGACGACACCGATCCGGGCGGTCGTGCGGGCCTCGGCGGCGAACTCGAACACGGGCGGCTCGGACGAGGTGCCGATCCACGCCCCGCCGTCGTACACCGTGACGGTCGCGTCGGTGCCGGGGTCGGCGTAGACGACGACGAGCGCCCAGCCCGCGTAGTAGGAGCGGTTGGGGTCGTTGCGGGTGGCACGGACGGCGGCGTCGGCGACGGACCACCGGCCTGCGCCCTCGGCGGCGACCTGGTCGGTGACGTCGACGAACGCCTGGTAGTACTGCCGGCCGGCGTTGTCGCCGACGACCCGGACGTCGGCGGGATCCGCCTTGAGCGTGCGGTAGGCGGTGGCGGGGCCGCGGAGGCGGACGACGGCGGGGTCGCCGCTCCACGTGTCGCCGGGGCCGATGTTCGCGGACCAGTAGAGCCCGGCGAACGCGATCTCCCGGCCGGCGGGGACGTCGAGCTGGGCCGCGGACGACACCCGGACGGCGGGCCGCTCTCCGGTCGCGTCGGGCAGGTCGGGTCCTTCGTCGAGCTCGACCATGTCGAAGCTGTTGTTGTCGCGGTCGCCGTTCTGCAGCGCGGGCACGCACGTCGTGAGCGAGGTCCGGCAGGTCAGCAGGGGCGCGCCGACCTCGGTGACGGCCCAGCCGCCCTCGAACCGCCCGCGCGGGCTGAGCCCTGCGGAGGACGTCCGGACGCGGCTCGACGCGGAGACCTCCGCCGCCCCGGGTGCGGACGCGCCGACGATGACATAACCCTCGGCGCTACCCGACCACCGCACGTCGACGAAGGCTTCGACACCCGTCCCTGCGGGGACAACGTCACGTACGCAGCGGACGTGACGCGCGTCCACCCGCTCGCACCACGGGGTCTTCACCTCGGTGACCGTCAGCGCAGCGGGGAGCGTGAGCGTTGCCACTACCTTGTCGACGTCGGCTGCGGCGTCTCCGCCGGCGCTACTCACGGAGAACGAGACCGTGCCGGTGTTCGCATCCTCCGGCAGGAGGACGCTGGGAGTCGAGACGGTGAGGACCGGCGCGGTCGCCGTGAGGGCCACCCGGTGCTCGGCGGCGGGGTCGGCACCGGGCGCCTCGACGCGGACGACGAGGTCCCCGAGGGCGCCCACGGACCCGGCGTCGGGGTCGACGCGGACCGCGAGCGCCACGGACTGCCCCGGCGGCAGGTCGTCGCGCGTGCAGGTGAGGTCGACGCCGTCGGTCGGTCCGCAGGCCCAGCCGTCGACGGGCGCGGCGGGCCACGTGGTCCCGGCGGGGCGGGTGAGCCGCGCGACGACCCCGGCGGCGGGCACGTCCCCGGCGTTCCCGACGGTGAGCGCGGCGCCGAGCCCTCGGCCCCGCGCCACGGTGGCCGTGGCAGGTCCGTCGACGCCGAGGCGCGCGGGCCGCACGACGTCGAACGGCACGGTGAGGTGCTCGGGGGTGCGCGACCCGGTGGGCCGCAGGTCGAGACCGATGACGTGCGTCCCGACCTCGCCGGGCTCGCGCGCGGTGAGCAGGAGCGACAGGGGCGCGGCGGCGCGCGCGGCGATCCGGTCGAGGCTGCACGTCACGGTGCGTCCGGCGCCGTCGGCGCACGCCCAGGGGGCGCTGCCGGGGGCGACTGCCCAGGCCAGGCCGGTGGGGAGCTGGAGGGTCGCGGTGGCGGCGGTGGACCCGAGGGGCGAGCCGCCGACGTTCGCGAGGTCGAGGTCGAGCTGCTGGGCGCGGCCCGAGTGCAGCGTCAGCGGCGCGGGCTGGCTGCGCAGCGCGAGGCGCGCGGGGGCGGCGTGGATGCGCACCGGGATGCCGGGCGACCGGTAGGTGAGGCCGGCGCCGTTGACCCGCAGGCCGACCTGCGCGTCGAGCCCGTCGAACGTCTCGTCGATGGAGACCTTGAGCGCGAGCTGGGCCACGCTCGCGGGTGCGAGCCGGGCGAGCGTGCAGCGCACGACGGGACTGCCGCCGTCGCACACCCAGCCCTGTGCGGCCATGACGGCGAACCCACCGCCACCGAGCCCCTCGACGGCGGCCGCGGCGATCCCGTCGACGGTGACGCCGGTCGGCAGGGTCACCTCGGCGACGAGGTCGGTCGCGACCGTCCCGCCGGAGTTGCGCACGCCGAAGGCGAGCTCCTGACCGGCGAGGCCGGCGGCGAGCACGAGCCCGTCGGCGGGGACCTCGACGGAGACCGCGGGCGGCGCGGGAGCGGGCGGCGGTGCGACGGTCGGGTCGGTTCCGGGGTCGGTGGTCGGCGCGACGGTCGGGCGGGGCGCGGGGCGGGTGGTCGTCTCGTCGGCGTCGTCCGCCTCGTCGTCGGCGAGGAGCGTGCCGCGGTCGAGGTCGGGCACCGCCGACGGCGACGGCGTGGGCGTCGGGGCGGGCGCGCTCGGCGTCGGGGTGGGTGCGGTCGTCGGCGTCTCGCTCGGCGCGGGGGTGGAGATGCTGGGGGACGGTGCCGCGACCGGCTCGTCCTCGGAGCCGAGCAGCCCGTAGACGCCGACCGCGGCGATCGCGGCGACGGCCACCGCACCGGCGGCGATCGCGGCGGCGCCGAGCGGGATGGCCCCGAGGAACGCGGCGACGCCACCCGCGGCGGCCCCTGCACCGGCGGCACCGGCACCCGCGCCCACGGCGGCGGTCGTGCCCGTGACCGCGGCGGTCCCGGCGGCGGCTCCCCCGGCCCCGGCGGCACCGGCCGACCCGGCACCCGCACCTGCTCCCGAGGTCCCCGCGGCCGCGACTCCCGCGGCCAGCCCGCCGCCGACGGGCAGCAGGTGCGCGAGGGCGCCGATGCCGACCAGGCCGAGGACGAGCGGCGCGATGACGGCGCGCATGCCGTGGTTGACGTCGCCGAGCTCGAGGACGAGCGCCCGGCAGTCGCCACACCCGTCGAGGTGCTTCTCGACCTGCGCGTTCTCGCGGGTGCCGAGGCCCCCGCGGACGTAGGAGCCGAGCTTGCCGGCGACGGTGCGGCACGACTCGTCGAGCGGGTCCTGCAGGTGCTGCTGCAGGTACGCCTGCCGCAGGCCCTCGCGCGCACGGTAGGCGAGGGCGGCGACGCCGTTGGCGGTGAGGCCGAGCACGGGGGCGATCTGGGCGGGCGTCAGCCCTTCGACCTCGGAGTGCCACAGGACGGCCTGCCAGCGCTCGGGCAGGGAGTGGAACGCGCGTGCGACGACGCCCCGCTCGAAGCCCTCGAGCACGGGCTCCTCGGCGGTCCCGGCGAGCGCGGTGCCGCGCTCGAGCGTCGCGAGGTCGTCGGTGGGGGTGACGCGGCGGGCTTTCTCACGGCGGTCGGCGGCGGTCCGGCGCACGACGGTGAACAGGTAGGCACGGAAGGCCGACTCGGGCCCGTTGCCGTTCTGCAGCGCGGCGTGCACGGCGGTGAACGCGTCGGCCACGACGTCGTCGGCGTCGGCGCGCGAGTCGGTGTACTGACGGGCGACGACCCACGCAGCACCCGCGTGGCGCTCGTAGAGGGTGCCGAAGGACGCGGCGTCACCCGTGCGCACGGCAGCGATCAGCGCGGCGTCCCCTGTGACGCCGTCGCCGAGCCGCGTGCCTGCTACCACGACCTGCTCCCGTCAGCGTTCCTGTCGAGCGCACAGCCTGCCACAACGGATGGATCGGGTGTCCAGACCGCAAACGCCCAATTTCAACGTACGCGACAGATGAAGGGTTTCCGGACCGCTGCGGGCGGGTAAGCGCTCGCACCGGTGGGTGAAAAGTTCCTCATGTGGCGTCACCGCACGTCACCGTCCCCCTCTCATCCGGCGTGACGACAGACATCGGCAGGGACGACGCTGCGGGCGTGGCGCTGCGCGAGCGCTGGCGGCACGAGAGCCTGGGCTCGGTATGGCTGCGGCCGGCCGACTGGTACCACCCGGCGGTCGACGACCTCGCCGTGGCGGTGCTGGGCGACCTCGACCCGACTCTCGCTGCGGCCGACCTCGGGCGCGCGCGCGGGTACGACGGCGTGGGGATCGCGGAGACGATCGACGACCTGGCGTGCCTGTACCGCTCGCGCGGCGAGGCCCAGCCCCCGCTGCTGACGGTCCGCGCGCTGTGCGACGGCTGGGCGGACGCGCAGGCGGCGGCGGTCGCGGTGGGCACGTCGCTCGACCCGGAGTCCGGCCTGCCCACGCACCAGTACCTCGCGGTGCGCCTCGCGGAGACGTACCAGGACGGCTCCCGCGCGGGCGTCGGTGCGCACGACTCGCACCACCTGGTCCTCGTGGACGTCGCGGCGGGGACGGTCGACCCGTTCTCGCGCGCGGCTCGCTCGGCCGCGGTGGGGGCGGCGATGACGACGACGTTCGGCCTGGGGCACCCGATGGCCACGCTCGGCGGCGGGGTGTTCGCGGTGCTGTCACGGCGGCAGGACCCGTTGGAGGAGCGGGTCGCGGACCTGCAGGTGGAGATCGCGCGGCGGGTCGACCGCCTGGAGGTGCGCGCGGCGACGCGTCAGCCGGTCCGGGTGTGGGTCGAGCGGCTGCCCGCGACGCACGAGGAGGCGGTGCACACGCTGCGCCGGGTGTCGCGCCCCTGACGGGGAGACCCCCGACGAGGACGGCCGGGACGGGTGTCCAGAGGGTCAAGAGCCGATAGACCAGGATTCAACCGTTGCACCGCTGCTGGTCAGGGACGAGTCTGCCCGGCGGTAGGGACAAGTCGGGTGAATGCGTCTACCGTCGATCTATGAACCCCGCCGAGCTCGCCCCTCGCGACCCTGCCCCTTCGGAGGGTTCCGCGGCCCCCCGCCCGGTCGGCGGAGGCGCGTCCGCGACGGGTCCGACCGTCCCGACGCAGCCGCACCACGCGGACGTCCCGCCCGTCGACCTCGACGTCGACCTCACGGCCGACCCGCCCGGGCCGCTGCTCGCGTCCGGCACGGCGGCCGACGTGTACGCGATCGACGACCACCGGGTGCTGCGCCGCGACCGCGCCGGCCGGGACGCGGAGAGCGAGGCGCAGATCCTGCGGCACGTGGTCGCGCACGGCTTCCCGGCGCCGGCCGTGCACTTCGTGCAGGGTCCCGACCTCGTCGCCGAGCGGCTGCACGGACCGACGCTGCTGCAGGCGCTCACCGCGGGCGAGGTGTCGCTGCACGACGGCGCGCAGATCCTCGCCGACCTGCACCGCCGCCTCCACGAGATCCCCGCCCCCGAGGGCTGGAACGACCCGCCGTCGCAGTGGCCGCACGTCACCGGCGGCCCGACCGTCGTCCACCTGGACCTGCACCCGGCCAACGTCATCCTGTCGGAGGCGCGCGGGCCGGCCCTCATCGACTGGTCGAACGCGCGCACGGGGACGGCAGAGCTCGACGTCGCGCTGACCGCGCTCATCATCGGCGAGGTCGTCGTGGATGCCGGGGGCGAGTACTCGTCGGCCGCGCGCGCCCTGCTGGCGGCGTTCCTGGCGAGCACGGGGACGGACCTGCTGGCCGGTCTCGACGACGCCGCGGCGGTCCGCGCACAGGACCCGTCGCTCGTCGCGGGCGAGCGCGAGCTGGTCCCGGCGGCCGCGGCGCTGGTGCGCGAGCTCGTCGCCGTCGCGACTCCCCCGGACGCGGAGACGCCCGGCGCCTGAGCAGCCACCGACGACGCGACGGAGGGCCGCCCCGGTCACCTGGGGCGGCCCTCCGTCGTCCCCGGGTCGACGGCGCGACCCGGGCCGCTCAGCGCGGCGAGTAGGTGAGGCAGTCGGCCGAGTCGTGCCCGGCCCCGACGCGCACGGCCTCGGCCGTGCACTCGAGCGACGAGTTGTGCCGGCAGTCCTGCCGCTGGCAGGCGCCGACGTGCGTGACGACCTTCTCCAGCCCGCCCTTGACGCCGAGGGGGATGAACGTCGCGCAGGCGGCGTCCCCGTCGTGCCCGGCGATGGTGATCGCGGCGGCGTGGCAGTGGGAGTGGTCGTTGTAGGAACAGCCGGCGACCGAGCACTCGGCGACCGGGGGAAGGTCCATCAGCGTGCTCATCGGGCGACCTCCGTGCGTGGGCGGGACCCGCGAGCGGGGCCCGGGGGGACGGGACCTGACGTGCGTACCCGTTCGACGGTAGACCCGGCGCCGACCCCTGCCTAGAAAGGCAGGCCTGGCTTACCCGCAGGTCAGGGCCGCATGCCTTCGGGACCTGGACCCGGGACGGGGCGGCCTCCCGGGGTCGCCCGAGCGGCTGACCTGCTGCAGAATCACCCGTCGGTGTCGTGACCCGCGCGTGACCGACGTCCGCGCAGGTCACCGTAGGACCGCCCCCGGACCTCCGACCCACTGCGCCCGCAGTGTGACCGAACCGTTATGGATTCGAGACTCGTAACCCAAAACTTGGCTTGACTTTGGTTGTCGAACCCAACAAGGTGAGAACCGCTGCCGGGCGTCGTCGCCCGACGACCGGTCTCGGCAGTGGGACCGCGCAGCGAGCGGGGCACTCCCGCGGTTTCGCACGAAGGTCAGCCCGAGGGGCGACCGATCTCAAAGACGAGAAGGAGTGGACGATGCGACGCAAGTTCTCCATCGCCGCTGTCGGTGCAACGCTGGCCCTCGGGCTCGCAGCGTGCTCCGGAGGCGGCGCGGGCAGCAGCACGGACGACGCGAGCGGTGCTGCTGGCGGTGACGGCGGCGGTCAGCTCGTCGGCGTCGCGATGCCGACGCAGACCTCCGAGCGCTGGATCGCCGACGGCGACGCCGTCAAGGCGGGCCTGGAGGAGGCCGGCTACAAGGTCGACCTGCAGTACGGCAACGACGACATCCCGACGCAGCAGTCGCAGATCGACCAGATGATCACCAAGGGCGTCAAGCTCCTGATCATCGCCTCGATCGACGGCACGGCGCTGGCCAACCAGCTCCAGGCCGCGGCCGACGCGGACATCCCGGTCATCGCGTACGACCGCCTGATCCGCGACAGCGAGAACGTCGACTTCTACGTCACGTTCGACAACTACAACGTCGGCGTGCAGCAGGCGACGTCGCTGCTCGTCGGTCTCGGCGTGCTCGACGAGGCCGGCACGGCCGTCGAGGGCGTCACCGGCCCGTTCAACGTCGAGCTCTTCGCGGGCTCGCTGGACGACAACAACGCGCACTTCTTCTGGAAGGGCGCGATGGACACCCTCCAGCCGTACATCGACGAGGGCGTCATCGTCGTCCCGTCGGGCCAGACGGACATCGAGCAGGCCGCCACGCTGCGCTGGCAGCAGGAGACCGCGCAGAAGCGCATGGAGGACCTGCTGACCTCCACGTACGGCGGCGGCTCCAAGGTCGACGGCGTCCTCTCGCCGTACGACGGCCTGTCGCGCGGCATCATCACGGCGCTCCAGAACGCGGGCTACGGCCCGACGCGCTCGGACGCCACGCCGATGCCCGTCGTCACCGGCCAGGACGCCGAGATCGCCTCGGTCAAGCTGATCGCCGACGACGTCCAGTTCTCGACGATCTTCAAGGACACCCGCAAGCTCGCCGACCAGGCGATCGTGTCGGGCACGTCGTTCCTCGCGGGTGAGGAGCCCGAGGCGAACGACACCGAGACGTACGACAACGGCGTCAAGGTCGTCCCGTCGTACCTGCTGACCTCGGACATCGTCTACGCGAACAACATCCAGGCGCTCCTGATCGACTCGGGCTACTGGACCGCCGAGCAGGTGGAGAAGGGTCAGGCCTGACCCACCCTCGGGTAGCACAGCACGACGGCCGGCCGGCGCCCACCCGGCGCCGGCCGGCCCGTGCGGGCCGCCCAGCCCCGGACCAGAGCAACCAAGAGAGGCGATCGCACGCTCATGAGCACCATCCTCGAGATGCAGTCGATCACCAAGACGTTCCCCGGGGTCAAGGCCCTGCAGGACGTCAATCTCGTCGTCGAGCGCGGAGAGATCCACGCCATCTGCGGTGAGAACGGCGCCGGTAAGTCGACGCTCATGAAGGTGCTGTCGGGCGTGTACCCGCACGGCACGTACGACGGACGCATCCTGTTCGAGGGCGAGGAGGTCGCCTTCGGGTCGATCAACGACTCCGAGGACAAGGGCATCGTCATCATCCACCAGGAGCTCGCGCTCGTCCCCTACCTCTCCGTCGCCGAGAACATCTTCCTCGGCAACGAGCGGCGCGGGGCCGGCGGGCTCATCGACTGGAACCGCGCCAACGCCGAGGCTGCACAGCTCCTCGCGCGGGTCGGCCTCGACGAGCTCCCCGTGACGCCCGTCGGCCAGCTCGGCGTCGGCAAGCAGCAGCTCATCGAGATCGCCAAGGCGCTGTCGAAGAAGGTCAAGCTCCTCATCCTCGACGAGCCGACCGCCGCCCTGAACGACTCGGACTCCGAGCACCTGCTGGACCTGCTGCGCCAGCTCAAGGACCACGGCATCACCTCGATCATGATCTCGCACAAGCTCAACGAGATCGCCGAGATCGCCGACTCCACCACGATCATCCGCGACGGCCGCACCATCGAGACGCTCGACATGGAGCGCGACGGCGTCACGCAGGAGCGGATCATCAAGGGCATGGTCGGCCGCGACCTCGAGCACCGGTACCCGCCGCACGAGTCGACGCCCGGCGACGAGATCCTGCGCGTCGAGAACTGGACGGTCCACCACCCGACCCAGCCCGACCGCGTCGTCGTCGACAACGCCGCGTTCTCCGTGCGCGCCGGCGAGATCGTCGGCATCGCGGGCCTCATGGGCGCCGGACGCACCGAGCTCGCGATGAGCCTGTTCGGCCGCACCTACGGCAGCCACATCGAGGGCCAGGTGTACCTGCGGGGCAAGGAGATCAAGACCCGCACGGTCGACGAGGCCATCGGCCACGGCATCGCCTACGCGACCGAGGACCGCAAGAAGTACGGCCTCAACCTCATCGAGGACATCCGGACGAACATCTCCGCCGCGAGCCTGCACAAGCTGTCCCGCGCCGGGTTCGTCAACGGGAACGAGGAGATCAAGGTCGCCGAGGAGTACCGGCGGTCCATGAACATCAAGAGCCCGACCGTCATGGCGCTCGCCGGACAGCTGTCCGGTGGTAACCAGCAGAAGGTCGTGCTGTCCAAGTGGATCTACACCGACCCGGACGTGCTGATCCTCGACGAGCCCACCCGTGGCATCGACGTCGGGGCGAAGTACGAGATCTACACCATCATCAACGCGCTGGCAGACCAGGGGAAGGCCGTCGTCGTCATCTCCTCCGAACTGCCTGAGCTGCTCGGCATCTGCGACCGCATCTACACCCTCGCGTTCGGCCGGGTCACCGGCCAGCTGCCGCGGGAGCGGGCCACGCAGGAGAGCCTCATGGAGCTCATGACCAAGGAAAGGGAGAACGCCTGATGACTGCCGTCGCGGGCCTCAAGGAGATCTTCACGCGCAACCTGCGCACGAGCGGCATCTACATCGCGTTCGTCGCCATCATCGGGCTCTTCACCATCCTCACGGACGGCATGCTGCTCAGCCCGGGCAACCTCACCAACATCGTCCTGCAGTACTCGTACATCCTGATCCTCGCCATCGGCATGGTGATCGTCATCATCGCCGGGCACATCGACCTGTCCGTCGGGTCGGTGGTGGCGCTGACAGGCGCGGTCTCCGCGGTCGTCGTCATCAAGAACGGCGCCCCGTGGTGGCTCGGCGTGCTGGTCGCCCTCGCGGTCGGCCTCGCGGTCGGCGCCTGGCAGGGCTTCTGGGTCGCGTACGTCGGGATCCCCGCGTTCATCGTGACCCTGGCCGGCATGCTGCTGTTCCGCGGCATGACGCTGCAGGTCCTCGAGAACATCTCGCTGTCGCCGTTCCCCGGCGAGTACCAGAAGATCGCCGGCGGGTTCCTCAACGGGATCCTCGGCGGCAACGGGTTCGACGTCTTCACGCTCGTGATCTTCGCGCTGGCGCTCGTCGGCTACGGCGTGAGCCAGTTCCGCTCCCGCCAGGCCCGGATCAAGTACCAGCAGACCGTCGAGGCGTTCCCGCTGTTCGTCCTCAAGCTCGTGCTGATCTCGGCCGTCGTCATGGCGTTCGGCTACCAGCTCTCGCGCAGCCGCGGCCTGCCGATCGTGCTCATCATCCTGGGCGTCCTGATCATGGCGTACACGATCGTCACGACGAAGACGGTCTTCGGCCGCCACGTCTACGCGATCGGCGGCAACCTGCACGCCGCGCAGCTGTCCGGCGTGAAGGTCCGGAAGATCAACTTCTGGATCTTCGTCAACATGGGCTTCCTCGCCGCCGTCGCGGGTGTCGTGTACTCGTCGCGGTCCAACGGCGCCCAGCCCGGCGCGGGCAACATGTTCGAGCTCGACGCGATCGCCGCCTGCTTCATCGGTGGCGCGTCGACCACGGGCGGCGTCGGCCGCGTCACCGGCGCCATGGTCGGTGGTCTGATCATGGGCGTCATGTCCAACGGCATGCAGCTCATGGGCATCGACCAGTCGGTGCAGCAGATGGTCAAGGGCCTCGTCCTGCTGCTCGCCGTCGCGTTCGACATCTACAACAAGCGCCGCGCGGGCGCTGCTCGCTGACGCACCGCCGGCCGGGTCCCGCACCACGCACCACCCGGTGCGCCGCGGGACCCGGCCGTCGCCGTACCGGCGGTCGGGCCCGGTTCGACCGGGCCGACCGGATCCGGCCAGTGTCGGCCAGTGCTGGCCCGCTCCGGCCAGGACCCCCCGGACGGCGGTTGAGGTCCGAATGCCCAGGCCAGGTAGGCTGCACCGGCGCGAGAGGACGGTAGACCATGGCGGGTTCGCAGTCCTCGCTGCGTGAAGCCAACCGTGCCGCCGTCGTCGACGCCGTCAAGCGCCACGGCGGACTCACCCAGGTCGAGCTCGTCGGCGCCACCGGCCTGTCCGCCGCGACCGTCTCGACCATCGTCAAGCAGCTCCTCGCCGAGGGCGTCGTCGAGACCCGGTCCACGATCCGCACCGGCCGCCGCGCGCAGCTCGTCACCCTCGCGCACCGCGTCGGCCTCGCCGTCGGCGTGCACGTCGGGCACCGCCACCTGCGCGTCGCGATCGCCGACTTCACGCACGAGGTCCTCGCCGAGCGCGTCCTGCCGCTGCCGCAGGAGCACCGCGTCGACACGTCCCTCGACCGCCTCGCGCTGCTCGTCGTCGACCTGCTCGAACGCCTCGGCCTGAGCATCTCCGACGTCGTCGGCATCGGCGTCGGCCTGCCCGCCCCCGTCGACGACGCGACCGGGATGATCTCCGTGCGCGGCATCATGCGCAGCTGGGACGAGGTGCACGTCGGGCACGTCATCTCCAAGCGCCTCGCGCTGCCCGTCTACGTCGACAACGACGCCAACCTCGGCGCCCTCGCGGAGAGCACCCGTGGCGCGTCCCGCGTGTACCGCGACAGCGTCTACGTCCGTGCGTCCTACGGGACCGGTGCGGGCATCGTCATCAGCCACCAGGTGCACCGCGGCTTCGCGGGCACCGCGGGCGAGATCGGGCACGTCCAGGTCGACCCGCAGGGCGACATCTGCCGGTGCGGGAGCCGCGGGTGCCTCGACACCGTGGTCGGGGCGCGCGCGCTCGTCGAGCCGCTGCGCGCGTCGCACGGCAACCTCACGCTGCGGGACGTCGTCCAGCGCGCCAACGAGGGCGACCCCGGGTGCGCGCAGGTCATCGCCGACGCGGGCGCGCAGATCGGCGTGGTCGTCTCGGGCGTCGCGATGACCGTCAACCCGCAGTGCATCGTCGTCGGCGGCGAGCTCGCCGAGACCGGCGAGATCCTCCTGACACCCATGCGGGAGGCCATCCGTCGGCGCGTGCTGCTCAACCAGATCGCGCCGCTCGAGGTCATCCCCGCCGAGCTCGGCAACGCCGCCGAGGTCGCCGGGGCGATCGCCCTCGTCCTGCAGAACGCCGACATCGACCTCGACCCGACGGCCGCCGCGGGGGTCGGCGCCGAGGCCGAACGGGTGGAGGTGGACGGCGCGTGAGTACGCCCGGAGGCATCATGACAGGAGCACCAGTGCACGACGGAGAGCAGGTGAGACCGATGGGAGCGACGGCGCCCCGGGTCCCGCTGCTGGCGATGAAGCAGATCACCAAGCGGTTCAACGCCGTCGAGGCGCTCGTCGGCGTCGACTTCGAGGTCTACGCGCACGAGGTCGTCGCGCTCGTCGGCGACAACGGCGCGGGCAAGTCGACGCTCGCCCAGATCGTGTCCGGCGTGCTCACGCCCGACTCCGGCATCATCGAGCTCGCCGGCGAGCCCGCGACGATCCCCAACCCGTCCGCCGCGCACGCCGCCGGCATCGCGACGGTGTTCCAGGACCTCGCGCTGTGCGACAACCTCGACGTCACCGCGAACCTGTTCCTCGGGCGCGAGGCCACCGCCGGCGGCTCGTTCCTGCGCGACGGCGAGATGGAGCAGACCACCAAGCGGATCCTGCGCGACCTCAACAGCCCCATCCCGTCGGTCAAGACGCAGCTGCACGCCCTGTCCGGCGGTCAGCGGCAGTCCGTCGCGATCGCGCGGACCCTCATCGGCAACCCGCGGATCGTCGTGCTCGACGAGCCGACCGCCGCGCTGTCCGTCGCGCAGACCGCCGAGGTCCTCACGCTCATCGAGCGGCTGCGCGAGCTCGGCCTCGGCGTCATCCTCATCAGCCACAACATGGTCGACGTGCGCGCCGTCTCCGACCGCATCGAGGTCCTGCGGCACGGGCGCAACAACGGCTCGTTCGACGCGACGACCGCGAGCTACGAGTCGATCCTCGCCGCGATCACCGGGGCCACGTCGTACATCAAGGGCGACCGGGCGTACTGAGGGCCTGCCCGACAGCGCCGAGACCCGGAGAGAGGAGACTGGCACCGTGCGACCGTTCCACCGCCGCCCCCGCGTGCAGGCCGTCGTCGGCGACGGGTTCCTCGCCGCCGAGGCACCCGCGCTCCAGACGTCGATCGTCGCCGCGCTCGACACGCACGAGCGCACCGCCGGCCGACCCATGCGCGTCGAGCTGCACGTCGAGCGGGGCGCCGGGACGCGGCTCGTGCTGAGCCTGCGCAACATCGACGTCGGCTTCGTGCCGCCCGACGAGGTCCCCCTGCTCGCCGCGCAGATCCCCGCCGGGAAGGCCGTCGTCGTCGTGCCCGGCGTCGTGCACCGCTCCGGGGACCTCTGGCGCGTGTGGGTCGGCGAGGGCCCGGCCGACGGCGTCTTCCCCGTCGCACCCGAGGGCCTCGACACGCTCCCCGTGCCCGAGCCGTCGATCGCCGGCATCCCGCTGAAGATGCTCGGCCGCACCGACCGCGAGGTCTGACGGCCGCCCGCCCGGCCGGTGAGGCAGCAGGCGGGCGACCGCTGGTCAGCAGGTGACCGCAGGACCCGTCAGTAGGTGAACGCCGACACGCGGTCCTGCAGGCCCTGGGCCATCACCGCGAGCTCGCGGATCGAGTCGCCCATCTGCGTGAGCACCTCGGTCGTCGACTGCGCGGCCGTCGCGACGCCCGTGATGGTGCCCGCGATCTCCTCCGCGCCGGCCGCGACCTCGACCACCCCGCGCGACATCTCGTTGGTGGTCGCGGTCTGCTCCTCGACCGCCGACGCGATCGTCAGCTGGTAGTCGTTGATCCGCGCGACGATCTCCGAGATCTGCGCGATCGCGGCGACCGCACCCTCCGAGTCGCCCTGGATCGCCTCGACGCGGCGCGCGATGTCCTCGGTGGCGTTCGCCGTCTCCTGCGCGAGGTCCTTGACCTCCCCCGCGACGACCGCGAAGCCCTTGCCGGCGTCGCCCGCACGCGCCGCCTCGATCGTCGCGTTGAGCGCCAGCAGGTTGGTCTGCGCCGCGATCGACGTGATGACCTTGACGACGTCCCCGATCTCCCGCGAGCTCACGCCGAGCTTCGCGACCGTCTCGTTGGTCCGCGACGCGACGAACGTGGCCTCCTCGGCCACGCGCGCGGCCTCCTGCGCGTTCTCCGCGATCGACCGGATGGACGCGCCCATCTGCTCCGCACCGGCCGCGATGAGCTGCACGTTGCGGCTCACCTGGTCGGCCGCGGCGGCGACGACGCCCGCCTGCGTCGAGGTCTCCTCCGCACCCGCCGCGACCTGCGACCCCGCGGCGGACATCTCCTCCGACGCCGCCGCGACCGTGCTCGACGCCTCCGTCACGCCGACCAGGGTCGTCCGCAGCGACGACTGCGCGCGCGAGAGCGCCCCCGCCATCCGGCCGAGCTCGTCGCGGTTGCGGACCGTCGGCACGACCGTGAGGTCGCCCCGCGCGAGCGCGTCCATGCTGCGCTGGACGTCCTCGACCGCCCGACGGACGCCGCGCGCCAGCGCGAGCCCGAGGGCCAGTGCCGTGACGAGCCCGACGCCCGCCACGACGAGCATCGTCACGCGGGCCTGCGCGGCGTGGGCCTCCGCGGCCGCCAGGCGGCGCTCTCCCTCGTCGTTCACGTGCGTCGACAGCGCCGCGAGCGACTCGACGAGCGCCGCGCCGGCGTCCGCCAGCGCACCCCGCTCGACGGCCCACGTCTCGCGGTCGTCGGCCATCGCGGGGGGCATGACCTTGGCGTCCACGCCCGTGCGGTACTCGCCGTACGCCGCGAGGAACTCGCCCCACTCGGGCGGCATCGCGCCGTAGCTCCCCTCGAAGACGGCGGCGAACGCGTCCGCCTCGGCGTCGAACGCGGCGTACGCGTCCTGCACGCCCTGGTACTGCTTCTGCTTGCTCGCCGGGTCGGGGTACGCGGGGACGGCCGTGATGGAGTTCCGCACGGTCCACAACGCGTTGCTCAGGGCCGCGAGCTCGGTCGAGACCGTGTCGGCAGCCTGGGCCGTCTCGACCGACGTGCTGCCCAACGACGTGAGGGCTGTCGTCCCGTAGCCACCGACGACCACCACGACGACGCCGAGGACGCCGACCAGCGCGAGGATCTTCGTGCGGACCGACCGGTCGCCCACGAGGCGCCGGCGCTCACGCCCCGCACCCGCGCCCGGGGCGTCGGGCGTGTCGGGCCTGCCGGGCCGGGGTCCGGGTCGGCGACGGTCCTCGGCGGGCGGCCGCTGTGCGGGGACGTCGTCGGTGCGGGGCGCCGCGGAGCGCGGCGAGGTGGCGACAGGCATGAAGAGCTCTCCTCGTGACGGGCGGGCCACGACGGCCCCGCCACACGAGCCGATCGACCCGGGCCGCGCCGCGATGACGGGACTGCGTCACTGACGGCGCTCCCACCGGTTTTTCACGGGAAGGATCACCCTTCCGCGGCAACGATTGCCCGCCGCACCCGTCGCCCGGGACGACGAAGCCCCCGACGGGTCGTCCGTCGGGGGCTTCGCGGGTCACGCCGGGGCGCGGCCGTCAGGCGGTGGGGCCGGTCAGAAGTCCCAGTCCTCGTCCTCGGTGTTGACGGCCTTGCCGATGACGTACGACGAGCCCGACCCGGAGAAGAAGTCGTGGTTCTCGTCGGCGTTCGGCGACAGCGCCGACAGGATCGCCGGGTTGACGTCCGTCTCGTCGCGCGGGAACAGGGCCTCGTAGCCGAGGTTCATCAGGGCCTTGTTGGCGTTGTAGCGCAGGAACTTCTTGACGTCCTCCGTGAGGCCGACGCCGTCGTAGAGGTCCTGCGTGTACTCCACCTCGTTGTCGTACAGCTCGAAGAGCAGCTCGAACGTGTAGTCCTTGAGCTCCTGGCGCTCCTCGGCCGACAGCTTCTCGAGGCCCTTCTGGAACTTGTAGCCGATGTAGTACCCGTGCACGGCCTCGTCGCGGATGATCAGGCGGATGAGGTCGGCCGTGTTGGTGAGCTTGGCGCGGCTCGACCAGTACATGGGCAGGTAGAAGCCCGAGTAGAAGAGGAACGACTCGAGCAGGGTGCTCGCGACCTTCCGCTTCAGGGGCGAGTCGCCCTTGTAGTACTTCATGACGATCTCGGCCTTGCGCTGGAGGTTGACGTTCTCCTCCGACCAGCGGAACGCCTCGTCGATCTCCTTGGTGGAGCACAGCGTCGAGAAGATCGACGAGTACGACTTGGCGTGCACCGACTCCATGAACGCGATGTTCGTGTAGACGGCCTCTTCGTGCGGCGTGATCGCGTCGGGGATGAGGCTGACCGCGCCGACCGTGCCCTGGATGGTGTCGAGCAGCGTCAGGCCGGTGAAGACGCGCATGGTGAGCGTCTTCTCCTGCTCCGTCAGCGTCGCCCACGACTGGATGTCGTTGGAGACCGGCACCTTCTCCGGCAGCCAGAAGTTGCCGACCAGGCGGTCCCAGACCTCGGCGTCCTTGTCGTCGTCGAGCCGGTTCCAGTTGATCGCCGACACGCGGTCGATCAGCTTCAGCTTCCCCGTGGGGCTCATCTCAGCACTCGCAATTCGTCGTCAGGAAATCGAAACCGCAGGGGTCAGAGCATGCAGGAGACGCAGCCGTCCACCTCCGTCCCCTCCAGCGCGAGCTGGCGGAGGCGGATGTAGTAGATCGTCTTGATGCCCTTGCGCCACGCGTAGATCTGCGCCTTGTTCAGGTCGCGCGTCGTGGCCGTGTCCTTGAAGAACAGCGTCAGCGACAGGCCCTGGTCGACGTGCTGCGTCGCCTCGGCGTACGTGTCGATGATCTTCTCGTAGCCGATCTCGTACGCGTCCTGGTAGTACTCCAGGTTGTCGTTCGTCATGAACGGCGCCGGGTAGTAGACGCGGCCGATCTTGCCTTCCTTGCGGATCTCGATCTTCGACGCGATCGGGTGGATCGACGACGTCGAGTGGTTGATGTACGAGATCGAGCCGGTCGGCGGGACGGCCTGCAGGTTCTGGTTGTACAGCCCGTGCTCGGCCACGAGGGCGGCCAGCTCGCGCCAGTCGTCCTGCGTGGGGATGTGCACGCCGGCGTCCGCGAACAGCGCGCGGATCCGCTCGGTGCGCGGCGCCCACTCCTTCTCGACGTACTTCTGGAAGTACTCGCCCGTGGCGTACTTCGAGTCCTCGAACCCGTAGAACTTCTGGTTCCGCTCCTGCGCGAGCAGGTTCGACGCCCGGATCGCGTGGTACGCGACCGTGTAGAAGTAGATGTTCGTGAAGTCGAGACCCTCGTCGGACCCGTAGAAGATCCGCTCGCGCGCCAGGTAGCCGTGCAGGTTCATCTGCCCGAGGCCGATGGCGTGCCCGCCGCGGTTGGCGCGCTTGACGGACGGCACCGACTCGATGTCCGTCTGGTCGGACACGGCCGTCAGCGCGCGGATCGCGGTCTCGACCGACTTGCCGAAGTCCGGCGAGTCCATCGACAGCGCGATGTTCATCGAGCCGAGGTTGCAGGAGATGTCCCGCCCGATCTCCTTGTAGGAGAGGTCCTCGTTGAACGTCGACGGCGTCGAGACCTGCAGGATCTCCGAGCACAGGTTCGAGTGCGTGATCTTGCCCTTGATGGGGTTCGCACGGTTCACCGTGTCCTCGAACATCACGTACGGGTAGCCCGACTCGAACTGCAGCTCGGCGAGCGTCTGGAAGAACTCGCGGGCGCTGATCTTCGTCTTGCGGATCGACGCGTTGTCGACCATCTCGTAGTACTTCTCCGAGACGTCGATGTCGGCGAACGGCACCCCGTAGACGCGCTCGACGTCGTACGGCGAGAACAGGTACATCGGCTCGTTCTTCTTGGCGAGCTCGAACGTGATGTCCGGGATGACGACGCCGAGCGACAGCGTCTTGATCCGGATCTTCTCGTCGGCGTTCTCGCGCTTGGTGTCGAGGAACCGGTAGATGTCCGGGTGGTGCGCGTGCAGGTACACCGCACCCGCGCCCTGGCGGGCACCGAGCTGGTTGGCGTACGAGAACGAGTCCTCGAGCAGCTTCATCACGGGGATGACGCCGGAGCTCTGGTTCTCGATGTGCTTGATGGGCGCGCCGTGCTCACGGATGTTCGACAGGAGCAGGGCCACGCCGCCGCCGCGCTTGGACAGCTGCAGGGCGGAGTTGATGCCGCGCGCGATGGACTCCATGTTGTCCTCGATGCGCAGCAGGAAGCAGGAGACGGGCTCGCCGCGCTGCGCCTTGCCGAGGTTGAGGAACGTCGGCGTCGCCGGCTGGAAGCGGCCGGACACGATCTCGTCGACGAGGCTGATCGCGAAGTCCTGGTCGCCCTCGGCGAGGCTCAGCGCGACCATGCAGACGCGGTCCTCGAAGCGCTCCAGGTACCGCTTCCCGTCGAACGTCTTCAGCGTGTACGACGTGTAGTACTTGAACGCGCCGAGGAACGTCTGGAACCGGAACTTCTTGGAGTACGCGTACTCGAAGAGCGTCTTGATGAACGCCGGGTCGTACTGCGCGAGCACGGCCGGGTCGTAGTACTTGTTCTCGACGAGGTACTCGAGCTTCTCCGCGAGGTCGTGGAAGAAGACGGTGTTCTGGTTGACGTGCTGCAGGAAGTACTGCCGCGCCGCCTCCCGGTCCTTGTCGAACTGGATCTTCCCGTCCGCGTCGTACAGGTTGAGCATCGCGTTGAGGGCGTGGTAGTCCAGCCCCGTCAGCTCTACGCGGGTATCTGCGACTGTCGCTGCCAAAATGTCCTCAATCCCTCGCGGACGCGGTGCACGTCCTCGTTCGTTCCCATGAGCTCGAACCCGTACAGGTAGGGGACGCGGCACTTGGCCGCGACGATGTCCCCTGCGATGCAGTAGGCCTCGCCGAAGTTCGTGTTGCCGGCCGCGATGACGCCGCGGATCAGCGCACGGTTGTCCTCGTCGTTGAGGAACTTGACGACCTGACGCGGGACCGCGCCGCCCTCGTTGCCCCCGCCGTAGGTGGGGACGACCAGGACGTACGGCTCCGTGACGTGCAGGAACGGGTCCGACGGTCGCAGCGGGATGCGCTGCGCCGGCAGGCCCAGCTTCTCGACGAAGCGGTGCGTGTTGTCCGAGGCGGAGGAGAAGTAGACCAAGGAGCTCATCGACGTGCTCCCCTCACCTCGGGACGACGGTGCCGGTTAGTGCCGCGGGCACGGCAGAGCCGGCCCTGTTCCTGATCGGTACCGGGGGCGGAGGCCCGCCGGGCCGGCACGGTGCGAGTCAGCGCCGGCCCGGGGCGTCCGTGGTGGGCGGCCCGTCCGGCCGCCCGTGGGTCAGGCGACCGCTGCCGACAGCCGGTCGGCGAGCGCCTTGATGCGGTCGGGGCGGTAGCCCGACCAGTGCTCGCCGTCGACGATCACGACGGGGGCCTGCAGGTGGCCGAGCGACATGACGTAGTCGCGCGCGTCGGCGTCCTCGCTGATGTCCACGACGGTGTACTCGGTGTCGAGCTTGTCGAGCGCGCGGTAGGTCGCTGTGCACTGCACGCACGCCGGCTTGCTGTAGACCGTGATCGTCATCGTGGCTCCTTCTTCACTGTCCGCGGCGCTCCCCCCGGAGTGGCCGCGCATGTTCTTCGGGCCCTCGCGGGCCGACTGCGACTCCCCCGCCGCGTCGACTTCAGACACTACACCTAGGGGTAGGACAAGCAAGTCACCACTAGGGATTGTGTTACATGCGTGTCGTTCGACTTCACCCTGTGGAGAACTCAGGCTATCGCCGAGCACCCACAAAGCCCCCGACCTGCGGGTTCGTCAGCCGTCCACAGCCGTCCCCAGGGACCCCACACCGCGGTGCACAACGACGTCCACAAGCCGAGGGTCCAGTTCGTCCCGGACGCGCCCGTGCACGACACGCCGGGCGGCGCGAAGGTCGTCGGGGCGCGATCCCCCGGACGGGTGACGGACCCCTCGTCGCGTCGGCGTCCACGCCGGTCGGGCGGCCCTCCGGTGGCCCGTCCGACCACCCCGGTCCACAGTGGGGCGACCGCCCCGACGACCGCCTCGGGGCGTCCCGACGACCGGGAGGAGCCCCGATGCCCGACCTCAGCGACGCCTTCAGCGGGTACTCGACCGACGACGTGCCCGCCGCGCAGGAGTTCTACGGGACCGTCCTCGGCCTGGACACCGACGTCGAGGACGGGATGCTCGTCCTGCACCTCGCGGGCGGGCGCGACGTCCTCGTCTACCCCAAGGGCGAGGCCCACACGCCCGCGACGTACACGGTGCTGAACTTCCGGGTCGACGACGTCCCCGCGGCCGTCGCCGAGCTGCGCGACAGAGGCGTGCGGTTCGAGCGGTACGAGGGCCTGCCGACGCAGACCGACGACGACTTCGTGTTCCGGGGCGGCGGCCCGCTCATCGCGTGGTTCACCGACCCCGCGGGCAACGTGCTGTCGGTCGTCGCCCGCGACTGACCGCCTGCGCGCCACGCACGACGACCGCCGACGCGAGGGTCAGAGCGGGAACGCGGCGTAGACGTCGGCGACGTCCTCGACGGGCGCGACGACGCGGAACACCGACGACCCGTTGGTCCACACCGCGACACCGGTGCCGTCGCCCGCGTCGACGATCGTGAACGTCCCGGCGGGCGCACCACCGACGAGCACCTCGCCCGTCTGTGGGAGGTCGGACGTGCCGGCGGTGGCGGTCGCCGTGGCGCCCGCGTCGGCGGCCGGTGCCGCGGGCAGCGCCGCGACGAGGGTCGCCGCGTAGGCGACGGCCTCCTCGGGCGTCTCCCACTGGCCCGCCCGGACGGTGACCTCGCCGCCCGCGCCGTCGCTGTAGGCCTCGGTGTACGCCTCGACGGCGCCCGCCGCGAGCCACTCCTCGTCCGTCGCGGACGACGCGAGCGCGTACTGCAGGACGCTGACCGGCAGCGCGGCCGCGAAGGACGTCGTCGCGGTGCGCGCGACGGGCTCGATCGTCGGGGTGGGCGACGGGAGCAGGACGGTCGACGCGGCGGCGCCAGGCGTCGGCTCGTCGCCGCCGCGGGTCACGAGGATCCCGATGACGATGCCGGCGACCACCACGACGACCGCGCCGATGATCGCGGGCACGAGCCAGCGCGGGCGGCCGCTGCCGCCCTCGGGGCCGGCGGGCGGGGTGCCGTCGGCGGTCGTCGTGGCGGCGGACGCCGCGGGGGCACCGAGGGGGGCGGTGGGCTGCTGAGCGCCCGCCGTCGCGCCGGCGGGCGTCGCGGCGGAGGGCGTCGGCGCGCCGGTGGGGGGCCCGAAGGACGGGCGGACGTGCGCACCGCCGCGGGCCGGGTCGGGCGTCGCGCCCGGCGTCCCCTGGGACGCGACCGGCTGCGTCGGCGGACGCTGCGGCAGACCTGCACCGCCCGGTGCACCGGTGCCGTCGGAAGGCGTGCTGCCGTTCGACGCCCAGTGCAGCCGGCCCGAGTGCGGGCTGGTGTTGCTGCCGGATCCGCCGGTCTCGCTCATCGGGTTCCCATCGTTCGCGGTGCCCGGCTCCCCCGCCGGACCACCCCGAAGCCTACCGACGGGACTTCACCCGACGACGTCGCGACGCCGGAACCCGGCGAAACCGGCCCCGACCAGCACGGCGGCGACGGCGGAGACGGCGACCACGGGCGGCCAGGACATCTCCTCGGCAGGCAGCCCGGGCAGGTACGTGAACGGGGACAGCGCGTCGGAGCCGTCGGGCAGGAGCGCGCCGAACATCCCGACGACGCCCACGTACGCGACGTACGCCCAGACCAGCCCGAGCAGCCGCGGCGCGACCCCGTAGACGAGGACCGCGACGCCGAGCACGCACAGGACGCCGGGGATCGTCACCGCGGCCGCGCCGAGGAGCGTCCCGAGCTGGCTCGGGTCGGACAGGCTCCCCGCGCCCGCGAGGCCCATCGCGAGGCCGGCGACCAGCATGACGACGACGCTCGCCACCGCGGCGACGCCCACCTGCGCACCGAGCCAGTGCGCGCGCGAGACCGGTCCGGCGAGCACGCGGGCGCCGCGGGTCGCCGTCTCCTCGGCGCGGACCGCCCCGACGGCGGCGACGGCGTACGCGGCGGTCGTCAGGGCCAGGAAGACGGCGTAGATCGTGAACGCGCCGGCGACGGGGTCGGCGTCCCCGAAGAGCTCGCCGAGCGTGGCCTCGCTCTCGACGAAGTCGGCGACCGCGCCGGCCAGCAGCCCGACGAGCCCGCCCATGAGCACGACCGCGGCACCCCAGGACGCGATCGCCCCGGACTGCCGGCGCAGCGTGAGCGGCACCATGCCGGACAGCGCGGGCGACGCGGCGGTCCGGCCCAGCCGCTCGGCGACGAGCCCCGTGCCGAGGTCGCGCAGGGCGACGAGCCGGAAGGCGACGACGACGCACACCACGGTCGCCACGACGCCGATGAGCAGGGGCCACCACCGCTCGTCGACGTAGGCGCGCGTCGCCTGCGCCCACCCGAACGGCGACAGCCACGTGAGGACGCTCGTGCTCTCGGGCCCGCGGACGTCGCCGACCGCGCGCAGCAGGAACGCGACGCCGACGGCCGCCATGCCCAGACCCGACGCGGTGCGGGCGTGCGCGGAGACCTGCGACGCGACCGCGGAGATCCCCGCGAACACGAGCCCGACCATGACGATCCCGGCGCACAGCGCCGCGGAGCCGACGGGGTCGAGGGCCGTGGACAGCAGCGCGAGATAGGTGAGACCACCGACCGCGAGCGTCCCGACGAGCGCGGCGACCAACCCGGCGACGACCGGGGCGTCCCGGCCCACGGGGGCCGACCGGACGAGCTCGAGCCGGCCGTCCTCCTCCGCTGCGCGCAGGTGTCGGGTGACCGTGAGGAGCGCCATGATCGCGACCGGCAGCATGACCCACAGGCCGAGCTCGTTGGCCGTCATCGCGCCGAGCGTGTAGTCGTCGAGCCCGTACCCCGGCCCCGCGAGCGCGGTCGCCGCGGGCGAGGAGATGAGCTGCGCACGCGCCGCGCGCGACTCGGGCGTGCCGTAGACGTCCGCGAGCGCGTCGACGGACACCTGGGTCAGCCCGGCGACCGCGACGGACCACACGAGGATGCGCCAGCGGTCGAACCGCAGCGCGACCCGCACGAGCCCGCGGGTCCCGACGAGCGCCCCCACGTGCTGCGGGCGCGGCGCCCGGGCCGCGGTCGGCGCGGCCGTCGTCGTCGCGGTCATCGCGGCTCGCCCTCCCGCACGCCGAGCGTCGCGAGCTCGTCGCTGTACTCGCGCAGGAACAGGTCCTCGAGGGTCGGCGGGTGCGCCGTGAGGGACTGCACGCCGAACGCGGGCAGCGCCGCGAGGACGTCGTCGAGCGACGCAGTGTCGACGTCGAGGGTCACGTGGCCGTCGTCGCGCCGCACGTGGTGCACGCCCGCGAGGGCCGTGAGTACCCGCTCCGCGGCGTCGCCGTCCCGCAGCCCCGCGGTGACCGTCGTGCGGGTCAGGCTGCGCAGCTCGTCGAGCGACCCGGACTGCACCGCGCGGCCCTGCCGGATGATCGTCACGCGGTCCGCGAGCGCCTCGACCTCCGCGAGGACGTGGCTCGACAGCAGCACCGTGCGGCCCTGCGCGGCCGCCTCGCGGACGATCTCCTGGAACACGGCCTCCATCAGCGGGTCCAGGCCGCTGGTCGGCTCGTCCATGAGCAGCAGCTCGACGTCCGCGGCGAGCGCGGCGACGAGCGCGACCTTCTGCCGGTTGCCCTTGGAGTAGGCGCGGCCCTTGACGCGGGTGTCGAGCTCGAACCGGTCGACGAGCTCCGCGCGGCGCCGTGGGTCGAGCCCGCCGCGCAGCCGGCCGAGGACGTCGATGGTCTCCCCGCCGGACAGGTTGGGCCACAGCGCGACGTCGCCGGGGATGTACGCGAGTCGGCGGTGCAGCGCGACGGCGTCGCGCCACGGGTCGCCGTCGAGCAGCCGCACGTCGCCCGCGTCCGCCCGCAGCAGCCCGAGCAGCACCCGGATGGTCGTCGACTTCCCCGCGCCGTTGGGGCCGAGGAAGCCGTGCACCTCGCCGGTCCGGACGGTCAGGTCGAAGCCGTCGAGCGCGCGCTTGCGCCCGAACGTCTTGACGAGGTCGCGCGCGACGATCGCGTCACTCATGGGTGGTCTCCTCGTAGGCGAGATAGGCGTCGAGGTAGGAGCTGTCGGTGAACAGGCCGTGCGTGTAGATCTCCAGGCCCGGCAGCATGACGTCGCGGTACAGCGCGGTCATCGCGGCGGTCGGCTCCGCGGTCGGGGCGGGCCCGCGGCCCGCCGCGGCGTCGAGCTGCGCCATGAGCAGGTTCCCGACGGTCGTCGCGATGAGCAGGCGCGCCCGCCCGTGCGGGTCGGCGCTGGGCCGGACGGTGCCGAGGGCGACGCCCTCGTCGAGGTACTTCTCGGCGTCCTCGACGAGGCCGTCGACGAACCGCGCCGCGAGGTGCCCGCCGTCCATGAGGCTGCGGACGATGTAGGCGAACAGGGGCGCGTACTGCTCGATGGTCGCGAGCTTCGCGATGACGTCGCCGGGTGCGGTGTGCCCGATCGCGGCGGACTTCTCCGCGTGGATGACGGCCAGGACGTGCTCGTCGCACGCGGCGCGCAGGGCGTCCTTCGAGCCGAAGTGGTGGATGACGAGGGCTGCGCTGACGTCGGCGTCCGTGGCGATCGTCCGGACGCTGGCCCGGAAGCCGTCGCGGCCGAAGCGCGCCACGGCCGCGTCCCGGATCCGGGCCCGGGCGGTGAGGTCGTCGACGCCTGAACGCATGTTCACCATGCTAAACGCGCGTTCAATCGTGGCGCAACGGCCTGATGTGGAGGATCTGTCGCGTCCGGCGCGACGGAGGTTCCACGCGACCTCCCGTCCGGGCGGGTCGGCGGCGGGGTGGCGGCGGCGCGGTGTCGGAGGGCGTCGGTAGCGTGCCCGCCGTGAGCACCACTACCACCAAGCGCGCCGACCGCAGCGCCCGCCCCGGCTTCCGCTGCTCGGAGTGCGGGTGGACCGCGACCAAGTGGGTCGGCCGGTGCGGCGAGTGCCAGGCGTGGGGCAGCGTCGCCGAGGACGTCGGCCCCGGCGGCGGCGCACCCCGGACCGTCGCCACCGCGCCCACCCGCGCCCCCGCGCGCCCCATCAGCGACATCGACGTCGAGTCCGCCCGCGCGCGCCCCACCGGCGTCGACGAGCTCGACCGCGTGCTCGGCGGCGGCATCGTCCCCGGCGCCGTCGTGCTGCTCGCCGGGGAGCCCGGCGTCGGCAAGTCGACCCTGCTGCTCGACGTCGCCGCCCGCGCCGCCCGCGGCGGCCGACGCGTCCTCTACGTCACCGGCGAGGAGTCCGCCGGCCAGGTCCGGCTGCGCGCCGGCCGCGTCGGCGCCCTGCACCCCTCGCTGCTGCTCGCCGACGAGAACGACCTCGCGACCGTGCTCGGCCACATCGAGGTCGTCGACCCCGACCTGCTCGTCCTCGACTCCGTGCAGACCATCGCGTCCGCCGCCGTCGAGGGCACCGCAGGCGGCGTCGCCCAGGTCCGCGAGGTCACCGCCGCCGTCATCGCCGCCGCCAAGTCGCGCGACCTGCCCGTCGTGCTCGTCGGGCACGTCACCAAGGACGGCTCCGTCGCCGGACCCCGCACCCTCGAGCACCTCGTCGACGTCGTCTGCCAGTTCGAGGGCGAGCGGCACTCCCGGCTCCGGCTGCTGCGCGCCACCAAGAACCGGTACGGCCCCACCGACGAGGTCGGCTGCTTCGACCTGTCCGAGACCGGCATCGCCGGGATCACCGACCCGTCCGGGCTGTTCGTGTCCCACGCCGCGTCGACCGTCCCCGGGACCTGCCTCACCGTGACCCTCGAAGGACGACGACCCCTCGCCACCGAGGTCCAGGCCCTCGTCGCGCCGTCCGCCGTCCCCAACCCGCGGCGCACGACCAGCGGCGTCGACTCCAGCCGCCTCGCCATGGTGCTCGCCGTCCTGCAGCGCCGGCTCGGCGCGCGGCTCGCCGACCAGGACGTCTACGTCTCCACCGTCGGCGGCGCGCGGGTCGTCGAGCCCGCCGCCGACCTCGCGCTCGCGCTCGCCGCCGTCAGCTCGCGGGAGAACACCGCCCTGCCGCGCGGCCTCGTCGCCGTCGGCGAGGTCGGCCTCGCGGGGGAGATCCGCACCGTGAGCGGCGTCGGGCGCCGGCTCTCCGAGGCCGCCCGCCTCGGGTTCACCCGAGCCGTCGTCCCCGCCGGGTCGCTCGACGGCGTCGCCGCGCCCGACGGGATCACCGTCCTGCAGGCCGGTGACCTGGCCCAGGCCGTCGTCGCCGCCGGGATCGGCACGTGACGTGAGCGCGCCGAACGGGCGAACCGCAGCACTCGCGGCGCCCAGCAGGCGGGTCGTCAGGAACTCGCTCGACAGCGCTCGATACCATTCCCCCGTGCCACACACGCACGTCCCCGACGACCTGCTCCGCTCCACCCTCGCCGCTGTCGCCCCCGGCAGCGAGCTCCGCGACGGTCTGGAGCGGATCCTGCGCGGCCGGACAGGGGCGCTCATCGTCCTCGGCTTCGACGACCTCGTCGCGAGCATCTGCTCCGGCGGGTTCGAGCTCGACGTCGAGTTCTCCGCCACGCGCCTGCGCGAGCTCGCCAAGATGGACGGCGCCGTCGTCGTCGACGGCGACCGCATCGTGCGCGCCGCCGTGCAGCTCCTGCCTGACCAGACCATCGAGACGTCCGAGTCCGGGACCCGCCACCGCACCGCCGAGCGCGTCGCCAAGCAGACCGGCTTCCCCGTCATCTCCGTGTCCGCGTCCATGCGGATCATCGCCCTGTACGTCGGCGGGCAGCGGCACGTCCTCGAGGACTCCACGACGATCCTGTCGCGCGCCAACCAGGCGCTCGCGACCCTCGAGCGCTACAAGGCCCGCCTCGACGAGGTCAGCGGCACGCTGTCCGCGCTCGAGATCGAGGACCTCGTCACCGTCCGCGACGTCTCCACCGTCGTCCAGCGGCTCGAGATGGTCCGCCGCATCTCCGAGGAGATCGAGGGCTACGTCGTCGAGCTCGGCACCGACGGGCGCCTGCTCACCCTGCAGCTCGACGAGCTCGTCGGCGGCCTCGGCTCCGACCGGTCGCTCGTCATCCGCGACTACGTCGACACCACCCGGCGCGACCTCGACACCGTCCTCGCCGCGCTCGGCGAGCTCAACTCCACCGAGCTGCTCGACATCGCGCACATCGCGCGCGTCCTCGGCCTGCCCGGCGGCGGGGACGCCCTCGACGCCGCCGCCGGCCCGCGCGGCTACCGGCTGCTGTCCAAGGTCCCGCGCCTGCCCGGCACGATCGTCGACCGGCTCGTCTCTCACTTCGGCGGGCTGCAGAAGCTCCTCGCCGCGAGCATCGAGGACCTCATGGCCGTCGACGGCGTCGGCGAGCAGCGGGCCCGGGCCGTGCGCGAGGGGCTGTCGCGGCTCGCCGAGTCGTCGATCCTCGAGCGCTACGTCTGACGACCACCCCGCCGGACGGACGGTTCGGCGTCAGCCCAGGCCGAAGACCGCCGGGGTCGCCGTCGCACCCGCGAGCGTGAACGCCGCCGAGTACGTCCCCGCACCCGGCTCCGGCTGACCCGCCGGGCAGCCCTGCGCGGACCGCTCCCGGTTCCACACGAGGGGCGTCTCGTCGACCACGCCGCCACCGAGCAGCAGCGTCCGCTCCTCGGTCCCCGCCGCGACGCAGTCGCGCGACGACCACACCCGGTCGACGCCCGAGGTGATGACGACCTCCCGCTGCGCCTCGCCCGCGTCGACCAGGCACGGCTCCGACCCGGTGTTCGTGATGCTCACCGCGAAGGTCGGGCTCACGCCCGCGGGGAACGACTCGGCGGTCGCGGTGATCGCGAGCGCGAGCACCTCGGGGGCGCAGTTCGCGGGCTGGTCGGACGACGCGTCGTCCTGCTCCTCGCCCGCGTCCGCACCCTCGTCGCCTGCGGGCGTCGTCGCGTCGGTGCCGGCGGGCGACGTCTCCGAGGCCGGGGGCAGCTCTCCGTCGGCGCTCGCACCGGCCGCGCCGCGGCCCACGAGCACCCACACGACGAGCGCGACGACCAGAAGCGGCAGACCGAGGACGATCGTGCGCCGCACCCAGTAGACGCGCGCCGGCAGCGGACCGGACGGTCGGACGACGCCCACCGCTGCCTCCCTCGACCTCGCTCGTGCGCCTGGCCCGTCGGGGCTCCGTCGGGACCGGGTCGTGCCCGGTCCGTCCCGGATCGTCGCCCGGGTGGCGCGAGGACCCGGCGGCGCGCGACCACAGTACGGCGGTCGGTGACGACGGCCACGGCCGACTCGCGGGGCGAGACGGAGCGCGGCGCAGGTCGGCGGCACGGGATGCGTCGGGACGTCGGCGGCACGACGACCTCAGCGACGTCGACGTCGGCGGCACGACGATCTCCGTGGCGTCGACGTCGGTGGACTCCGGGGCGTCGGGGACGTCGATGGCGTCGGTGGCGTCGGGGACGTCGGTGGCGTCGGGGAGGATGGGGCGGTGCCCGCCGTCCCCGCCGTCGTCACCGCGCCCGCGGTCCGGCGTCCCGACGCGGCCACGGGTGGCGACGACCCGGCCGGGCTCCGCGAGACGGTCGTCGCCTGGTTCGACGAGCACGCGCGCGACCTGCCGTGGCGGGCGCCCGACCGGACGCCGTGGGGCGTGCTGGTCAGCGAGGTGATGCTCCAGCAGACGCCCGTGGTGCGCGTGGCGCCGGCGTGGCACGCCTGGATGACCCGCTGGCCGACGCCCGCCGACCTCGCCGCCGCGAGCACCGCCGACGTCCTGCGGGCCTGGGACCGGCTGGGATACCCGCGACGGGCGCTGCGGCTGCAGGACTGCGCGCGGGCCGTCGTCGCGCGGCACGGCGGGCAGGTCCCCGACGACGAGGCGGCGCTGCTCGCGCTGCCGGGCGTCGGGTCGTACACGGCTGCCGCGGTGCGGGCGTTCGCGTTCGGGCGCCGGTCCGTGGTGCTCGACACGAACGTGCGCCGAGTGCTCGCTCGCGCGGCTGCCGGGACGGCCCTGCCCGCACCCGCGCAGACCGTCGCGGAGGTCCGCCGGGCGGAGGCGTTCGTGCCCGACGACGACGCCGCGGCGGCCCGGTGGGCGGCGGCGTCGATGGAGCTCGGGGCGCTCGTGTGCACAGCGCGCGCGCCGCGCTGCGACGCCTGCCCGGTGCGGGACCGGTGCGCGTGGCGCGCGGCGGGCTACCCCGGCGACGAGCACGCGGCCCGTCGTCGCGCGCAGGCGTGGGCCGGGACGGACCGGCAGGTGCGCGGGCGCGTCATGGCGCTGCTGCGCGACGCGCTCGGCCCGGTGCCGCAGCACGCGGTCGACGCGGTGTGGCCGGACGCCGGCCAGCGCGAGCGGTGCGTCGAGGCGCTCGTCGCCGACGGGCTCGCGGTCCGCACACCCGGGGCGGGCGACGACGACCCGCCCACGTACCGGCTGCCGCACTGAGCCTGCCGAGGGACGTCGGCTTGACGGTCGCACGGCGGGCCGGGAGCGTGCGGGCATGCGCCTCTTCGACGTCGTCCGCTACCCGCTCGACCGGTTCGACAGCACGGGGGTCGTGCTCGACGCCGTGCCCCCGACGACCGGGGCGTCGTCGGTGCACGTCGCGCGGCTCGACGCGGGCGGCACGATCGGCCGGCACCGGGCGGTCCGCCGGCAGGTGCTCGGGGTCGTGTCGGGCGACGTCGAGGTCCAGACGGACGACGAGCCGCGGCTCGCAGCCGGGCCGGGGACGCTCGTCGTGTGGGAGCCGGGCGAGATGCACCAGACGTGGGCGACGTCGGACGCGGTCGTCGTCGTCGTCGAGACGTCGGGCGACCTGGACCTGGGCGCGCCGTTCGTCGAGCGCGGCCGCGAAGGCTAGGCGCGGGGCTCGGACGCGCGGGCGTCGGGCGTTCCAGGCTCGGGCGCGCCG
>PJUA01000321.1_pt1 | contig 33016 bp, 28 predicted proteins | sample 1512151 | NCBI WGS metagenome assembly PJUA01 (sample SAMN08177678, study PRJNA422409) | Soil metagenome, whole genome shotgun sequencing project. | isolation source: Soil enriched on filter paper: beechwood xylan treatment | place: USA: Madison | collected 2015-01-15
CAATGTATTGTAAAAATGAAAACCTACAAACTAAAAAACAGTAGCAGCATAATCGCTACTACTGTTTAATGATATAACTTTATTTATTATTAATCCTGTATCGCTTTTTCAGGACTAGTCAAATTATTTTTATTGCTATTGAGGAACGACAGCCGGAGCTTCTGCTTTCTTAACCGCAAGCACGGTCTTTACATTTAAACTTTGCCCGGCACGCATGACCGCCACGATATTATCCGCGATCGCATCTTTATCTGCGTTGATCACGATTGTGGGCGTTGTATCCTGGCTGGAAGCGATTCTGGTCTGGATCGCAGACATTAAAGAATCGGCGCTAACCGGGTTCTGACCCACAAAAAATTGCTGGTCCGCATTAATGGAAACTACCACCGTTTGTTTCACTTTAGTATCGTTATTGGCTGTAGGATTGGTCAATTTGATGACATTCGGGTTGGCCAGCGTGGCTATGATCAGGAAGAAAAACAAAAGAATGAACAATACATCATTCAGTGCTGATGTATGTGCTTCCGGTTTTTCTCGGGTATTTCTTCTGATATTCATTGATTATAAAATGTTGCAACTACAAATGTAGGGAAAACTATTTACATAAAATACCGGGCTATAGCCAGGCTACTGCGAAATCATCGGTAGTAAAACCGCTGAGGCGGCATGCTTCGCGGGTTTTGTTCAGCTCCATATTAATTTTAGCATGCTGTTCGAACCAGCGTACATCCCGGATGGGCATATCGCCTTTGAAGTCAACCGCACCAAGGCCGTAATATTTAAAAAGCGCCTCTTTGGCTGCCCAGGCCAGGGTGATCCCGCTGATCTGGTTGTTAAATAAAGCCTGCTCTTCTTCTGACAAAAATTTGGATTGTAAATTTTTTATTTTTTCTACATAAACCTGTATATCCACGCCTACAGATTTGTTTTCACTGATGATCGCTGCGGCATAAGGAAAGGAATGCGAGATAGAGAAGCGAAGGCTCTCGTCATTAAGTTCCGGCTTTCCCTCTGGGCTGATAACCATTTTTTCAAAAGGAAAATCAGCCTTCAGTTCTTTCAACAGGAACCTGCCGGCAAGGTGCTCCAGCTTGCGCTTTGGATGCTTCTTGTCCGATTCAAAACCAAGAACCGAAGCAAAAAATGCCTCGGTTTCTTCGATATGCCATATGATTATGGAATAATGTTGTTCCTTCTTTGTAAACAATAAAGGCATTATCCTAATAGTTGATTACTTGTTCCTCCATTTGCGGCATAGCCCTGAATTCATACTGCTGGTTGCGCAGCTGCGGTTCAAAACCGGCTTCGCGGATCGCTTCCTGGATACCACTTGCGGTAAAGCGGTGCGGGGCACCGGCCGCGCTTACTACATTTTCTTCGATCATGATAGAACCGAAGTCATTGGCGCCGGCGTGTAAGCATAATTGGCCCACACGTTTACCTACCGTAAGCCAGCTTGCCTGTATATTCTTGATATTAGGCAGCATAATGCGGCTTAAAGCGATCATCCTGATATATTCTTCAGCTGTGGTATCATTTTTAGCCCTTCTTATTTTTTTCAAAAGGGTATCCACGTCCTGGAAAGTCCATGGGATAAAGGCGACAAAGCCTTTCGCTCCTTCCGGTTTTTTAGCCTGCACGGTTCTCAACTTGATCAGGTGTTCTACCCGCTCGCGGATCGTTTCTATATGGCCAAACATCATCGTGGCAGAGGTCGTAAGGCCTACTTTGTGGGCGACTTCCATAATATCCAGCCATTCTTGTGCGCCACATTTTCCTTTGGAAATAAGCCGTCTTACCCGGTCATCCAGGATTTCGGCACCCGGCCCGGGCATACTGTCCATTCCCGCCTCTTTTAAAGCGGTAAGGGCTTCCAGGTGGCTTACACCTGATACTTTACAGATGTGTGCTACTTCTGGTGGTCCCAGGGCATGCAGTTTTAAATTTGGATAGAGCTCTTTCAACTGTTTGAACAGCTGTACATAATAATCCAGGCCCAGCTCCGGGTGGTGCCCGCCCTGTAACAATAATTGCTCCCCGCCATAACGGAAAGTTTCTTCAATCTTTGTTTTGTAGGTTTCTATGCTTGTCGTATAGCTATCGCCATGGCCGGGAATCCGGTAAAAATTACAGAATTTACAGTTGGCCGTACACACGTTGGTCGTGTTCATATTCCGGTCAATGATCCAGGTCACCTTACCATGAGGCACCTGTTTTTTACGGATTTCGTTGGCTACATAGGCCAGTTCAGTCATGGGTGCGTGTTCAAAAAGGTAAATGCCCTCTTCTACATCCAGGAATTCCAAAGCCAGTGCTTTTTCGTATAAAACGTTTAAATTCATTTGCTATTGTAATTATCATACTTAAGCAGCTTTCCTCACTATGGCAGCTGCCTAATCATTGGCAAAGATAATTAATATTCATTGTGCGAAACGGTATTTAACAGATCGTAAAAACAGCAAAGCCGGGCAGTGGAGCCCGGCTTTATGATGAGGTAAAAATTTAGTTTAGAAGAAAATACCGATACGCAATGCGAAATTATTAAAGCGGGTATTCCCGTCTTTGAAATCATTATTCACATTGATGGCCTGGCCTTTATCGTATAATTCAAAGTTTTGAGGATTCGTAACATCCGGCAGGAAACCATTATTGAAGAAGATACCGGCATAAGCGGCCAGTTTATCAGTTAAAGGATATTCCACGCCGGCGCCTAAGTTCATTTGAAAGTTAACCGGGGCAAAACCAGGGTTTAAGGCACCACGCGATCCGATCTTGTCTTTTTCCTGGCTTACATTGATCAACTGCTCATTCTCATTATAATAAGTCAGGTCATAAGCTGCCTTGCGGGCTACACGGAAACCAAGCGTTACACCGGCCTGGCCGAAGAAGCGGAAATTGGAAACCGGATCTGTTCTTAATTTGATGGCTACCGGGATCTCCAGTAAGCTCAGGTTATAATCAAAAGAAGCCGTTTGGATGGTATTTTTTGCAGGTACATTGCTGGCTCTGCTCATCGACATTTTACCACCACCCATGTTCATTTGCAGACCGGAAACGATCGCGTAATTGTCCTGGAAATAGTATTCTGCCATTAATCCGTAGATAAAGCCTACTTTAGAACCGTCATTAGCGATATTATAAGTCTTGTCGTCATTTGTTTTTGAAGTGGAACGCATCCAGGACATAGTCGGGGCGAGGTAAGCGCCAAAACGGAATTTCTTGGTATCGATTCCATAGCTTGAACCTGAAAAGGTAGTATTATCTTCCTGGGCTACAGCGGTAGCAGCCAATAAACCGAAACCGGCAAGTAATAGTGCTATTTTTTTCATATATTATTGTTTGTATTTATGATTGTGTGTATAGGGCGAAATTAAGCTTTATTTTTTATCCTGATGATTATTCAAATGTTATTAGCCTTCTGCTAAAGCCTTCCAGCGCTTTATTCTTTGCGCATAGAAGAAGATAAAGATAAGACCAAAAGCCAATAATAGCCAGCTTACATTTTCTCCAAGTAAATCCATTATTGTCTGGTGATCTTTTAGTTTGTAGTCTGCGCCATATTTTGCCATGAAATATTCACTTTGGTGGATGGAAATGATCCCCAGGATCAGCAAGGCAAAGGGTACGATAAATACAATAGTAAGATTCATAAAGACCGATTTTACCCGCTTGGACATACCCTGGCCACTGAGTGCAGGAATAATAAAGATCGCCATAGCCAATATTAAAAGGAAATAAGGCACCGAGAATTCAAGGCTGGCATTGCTTAAGCCTCCTACCAGGGCAAACAGGGCAACTACGATACCTAACAGGCCGGCCGCCACTGCCGCGAATATGACCGATTTCAGGTCGGTCATCCGGAATGCGAGCAGGATGCTGGCAAAGCCAAAGGCGATCCAGATGGAAACATGTAAAAAGTCATTCAGTTTGCGCCAGCTCCTCAGTTCGTCTACATTGTCAAATACATTTTTGAAACTGATCATGTCTATATAGTAGCGGGTCTCTCTCCTGATCTGGCTTGTTCCGGCCACGTCTACGGCGACTGCTGTGGCCGCATCTACTATAGTATCAACAGCCACAGCCGCTGCACTACTGTCGTAATATTCGTCATAATTATAGGAGGGATACGAGTTAATAATACTGTCTACTCTATACCTGTCGGGTTTATTGACCAGGCTAAACCATTGGTCGACGCTTATATTGGATTTGATCTTAAACTCATCGGCCAGCTTCATGAAATTGGACAGGCGGGTTTTAATGCCGGCCGCGTCTTTTTGGCTTAATAGTTCATAAGTTTCTTTTAATAACAGCTTTTCCCGGTCCTCGAGCGTTGCATAAGCGCCAGTAGAAGCTTCCGGGATATTGTTTATGTCTTTGAGGAAATAATTACCCGAATAGTTGAATAGGGTATAGGCCGTATCCGCCAGGTGGGAAAGGTCAAAAATACTATCTACCAGGGTAAAGATTACCGTATCATCAGGCAAAGTAGTTTTAACTTCTGTATAGGCATCTTCTTTTTTATAATAATTCAGGCTGCTCCTGGTCAGTTGTTCATAATTAGGATCTGCAGTAGTAGTGATCAGCTCTTTAGTCGTGTAAAACTGTACCCATTTGTTGTGAGCGGTGATGCTTGGCCCATCCAGCATCGTTTCCACGTCTGTAGAAGTTCTGCGCTCCAGGATGTCAAAAGGACTTGGGTACCGCCTGTTGCCTAATTCATAGTCATCAATATTTAATAAAAGGAAAGGTGCGGCTTTTGCTGCCGTTAATCGTTGCGCTTCAAATTTTGCTACCGGGTATTTTTGATGGATAAAAGTTTTATACCCGATCATATAGCTCATGTGAAAAGTGCTGCAGGCAAAAACGATTACCAGGTAATAAAAGAAGCTCAGGAAGATCTTTACCCGGCTGGTCGGGTAAAAGCTTTTGAAGGCATTATTCTTAAATAGATAAACCAGCCACATTACCAGTAGTATGATGGTAACCGCTACCGCAAAGAGCATAGCGCCATTGCCATTTAAAACATCAAAATCATAAAGCTGATGGTGTAAAGACGTGGGTGATCTAAAAGTGAAGTACCCGCCTGTGAAAAACAGGATATGGATACCCAGGGCTATAAGTAACATCCATACCAGGCGTGTATTCCATACGTTAGGATAACGCTCCAGCAGGTATTGATTGATGCGATGGAAGAAATTCATAAGTGAATATTGTTGGGTTTTTATGCTACAAAAAAGCGGCGTGAAGAACTGGAAATATTTCTGATGTAAACGATCTCAAGCTCCGAATGGCCCAGCGTCTGTAATACCTGGCTGAAGTTGACCGGATCACTGAACTGTGCGATAAACTGTCCGCCGTTAAAACTGAGCTTTTCTAAAGCAAGGTCGGATAAGACCTCCTGTAGCGTTTCTTTATTACTGTTCACATCCATTTCCACGATTAATTTTCGCTCACTTTGCGTTTGCTGTTCTTGTTCCTGCTGGTTGTACTTACCATTTTTAAGAAAAATAACTTTATCGGAGATTTTTTCTACTTCATATAATTGCTGAGAACTTAAGATCAGCGCAATCGGGTTCGTGATGGAGTTGGAGATATACTTCAGGTCTTCCAGGATCATTTGCTGGGCCAGGATATCCAGATTGGCCAGCGGTTCATCCAGAAGCATTACTTCCGGCTGGCGCAGCAAAGTGCGGGCCAGTTCAAACCTCATTTTATAACCCGAAGACAGCTCGTGCCATTTGAGGTCTTTATAATTCCATAGGCCAAGCCGGGCAATCATCATCAGCACCCGGGTTTCAATCTCCTGCGGCTTAAGCCCGTAATTGGCCAATACAAATTTCAGGTTATCCTTAAGGCTGCCATACCATTTCTGCGTACGTTGCGGGATATAGACCAGTTTGGATCTGAGGTCATAATCATCGGCAGGCGCTTTACTAAAAGTATAATTGATATTCCCCTGGTTGTAGTACAGTTCCCGGGCCAGGATGCGCAACAGGGTCGTTTTACCATTGCCATTTTCTCCTACCAACCCGTATACCTGTCCTTTCCGGATCTGTACACTAATGGGGCCAAGTGAAAAGCCGCTATGACCATAGGTTTTGCTCAGGTTTTCGCCGGCGATAACCGCATCATTAGTGTTCCCGGCCTTCAAAGGGATAGCGGCTATTTTTTCCAGCAGCTCCAGGCATGCGGCTACCCAGTCGGGGTTTATCGTTTCTTTATGTTGTTCTCTTGCTGCTGTAAGTTGAATAGCTGCTTTGTAGATCGCCATATCCTGGGTGTCCATAGCACAGTCCAGTAAACGCCGGAAGGCAAGTGCATAGTCCTGGTGTTTGAAGAAGCCTTTAACTTCTTCTGTTCTTATTTGAGATGAGGTCATTGAAACATATTTTATTTGAATGTCTTGCAATGTAATGTTTACAAATATAGCTGCTTTAGCTGCTCAAATCTATACGATATATTCGGTTTTTTTGTAAAACATTTTATACAAAGCCGCTTGTGTAAAGGTTTTCTTTTTTCGCGTAAAAAATCGGCTTAAATTTGTAGTATGAGTATACATATGCCTACTCTTTTTGACGATGAAGAGTATTTTGTACCTCCGCCCAAAAAGGAAAGCCGGAAGAAAAAAGATGCAGCTGAAGCAAAGGATGAAGTATTGAAAGATGCGGAACTTGATGCTACAGATGATCTTGTTGCGTCCGAAGAACCTTTAACGGAACAGGAGGCTCTACCTGTTGGCGCTATTGATGCAAGTGAAGCAATCGCTGCAACTACGGCTGCTGAACAGCCTGTTGAGGAGTTGGTAACGGAAACACCGGCGGATCATGTCCAGCCTGAACCGGATATAGCATCGGCTGAAACAATGACAGCAATTGCGGCTGAAGAAGGGACAGTTGTACCGGTTACGCCGGCAGAGGACGAAACGCCGGAAGCTGATGTAGCCATAAATATCCCTGCTGAAATTACAGAAGTCGTTTTGACGGAGTCCGCAGCAGAACCGGACGTTATTGAGGCAGCAGATGCGGAACTTGAAACTGTTGAACCGACAACAGAGGAGGCTCCCGAAAATAATGTTGCCGCAGATACTCCTACTGCAATAACTGAGGTTGTAGTAACAGACGTTGCACCAGAATCAGAAGTAACAGAAGAGCCGGCATTGGCTGAGGAAACTCAAGAGACAACTGTAGTAGCACCGCAAATGCCGGTAGTAGAAGAAGCCGGCCCTGAGGCAATCGAAGCAGAAGAATTGACGGAGGCTCCTGAAGCAGAAGTACCCGAAGCCCCTGAAATGGCTACGGAGCAATCTGTTGAATTGGAAGAGGTAGATAGCCATGAAACTCCGGATATAGCAGCTAGCCTGCAACCGGAAATCATTGAAGTATCTGCAGTAGACGAATTAACGGTGGAGCTGCCTAAAGCGACCCCGGGCATTACGTTCGAAATTCCTGAAGAAGAGGAAACCCCGGCTATAGAATTGGAAATGACAGCAAGGCCCATCCCTACTGTCAGGGAAGATAAAGTAGATGACCTGGACCAACTGATGCGTACAGAACTCATCAGCCAGGATTATACCGCGTTTTCGGGATTTGCCTTTGAGCCCCAACCCGAAAAAAAAAAGATAATACCGGAACCTGAGACTGAAGTAAATACTGAGGCTGAAGAGTCTACAATAACTCCGGGAAAGGAAGATATTAACCTGGCGGTGCAAGAGATCGATGCCGCAGCACTTGATTTCGAATTTGAATCAAATGCTTTAGCGTCTTCTCTGCCGGAGTTTGACCTTGAAAATAAATATTATACGATCGGAGAAGTTGCCGCATTGTTTGGGGTAAATGTGTCCCACATCAGGTTCTGGACCACCGAGTTCAACCTGAAAGTGCGTACTACCCGTAAAGGCGACCGTTTGTATAACCCTGAGAATATAGCGCGCCTGCGCCTGATCCATCACCTGGTAAAAGAAAATGGATTTACCATAAAAGGGGCCAAGGACAAGTTAAAGCACCAAAAGCAGAATGTAAGCAGCCAGATCGATCTGAAAAACAAGTTAAGCGGTTTGAAGGATAAACTTGAGCGGATCAAAAAGAATTTATAGTATGCGATATTTTACGGCACCACGGATACATGATGGTTTCCGGTTTATAAACGATAAAAAGGTATTAAGTTTTGATGAGGAAGGAATCTTCCGCGGGTTTGCTGGTATTGATGAGGTTGCTGCAGATCAAATAGAAATTTTTGAAGGCCTGCTGATGCCCGGCCTGGTCAATGCGCATTGCCATACAGAACTCTCCCATACCCAAAATACCATTCCGGAAAATACCGGCCTGGTCCCTTTCCTGGGCCTGGTAGTGGAAACCCGCTCGGCCAATGAAGCGGAAAAGAACGCAGCAATTCAGGAAGCCATGAGTTCCTTAGCGCAAAGCGGCTGTATCGCGCTCGGTGATATTGCCAACAGCACAGATAGCCTGTCCCTGCGCGCCACCGCGAATATGCACATACATACTTTCGTGGAAACCATGGGCTTTATCCCGGAATTTGCAGCTCAGCGTTTCGACTACTCCTTAAATGTTTACCAGTCTTTTAAAGATCAGCCACAACCGGCGAATGGCTATGAGCTCCGGCAGTCCGTTGCCCCACATGCCCCCTACTCGGTTTCTGCTAAACTTTTTGGATTGATCAACTCCCTGGAGGAAAATAGCCTGATCTCGATACATAATGAAGAGAGCGCTGCGGAAAACGAATATTTTACAAGTAAAACAGGCCTGATGCAGGACCTGTATCAGCGCCTAAAGGTTAATGATGAATGGTTTCAGCCTACAGGAGGTAATTCATTACCCGGCTATTTACCCTATTTATCGGCCACCCACCCACTTTTACTGGTGCATAATACTTTTATGGACCAGGCAGATATTGATGTGCTGAAGGCATCGGGCCATGAGGTATCTCTATGTCTTTGCCCCAATGCCAACTGGTATATTGAAAGACGTTATCCGGATGTAGACTTGCTGGCTGGTTCTGGTCTTAACCTCTGTCTGGGTACCGACAGTCTGGCTTCTAATCACCAGCTGAATATATATGAAGAGGTGCTTACCCTGAACAGAAATTTTCCGGCAATACCTGAAGAGCGTTTACTGGCCTGGGCCAGCTCCGGCGGTGCCAAGGCACTTCAGCTGGACCATATCGTGGGTAGTTTTAAACCGGGTTTAAAGCCGGGCCTGGTGCACATCCGGGAAGCGCAATCGGTAAGAATCCTGTAATTATTGCTGTAAAATATCTACCGGCAGGCGTTTGGCAATGGCTTTGCCCAGGGTGATTTCATCCGTATATTCCAGTTCGCCGCCAAAGGCCACGCCGCGTGCAATGCCAGAGATAAGGATCGCGGGATTATTAACCAGCTTATTGATGTAATAAACGGTGGTATCTCCCTCAATAGTAGGACTCAGGGCCATAATCAGTTCCCGGGGCTGGTACTGCCGGATCCGTTCGATGAGCTGGTTGATGTATAACTGGTCCGGGCCGATGCCTTCAAGCGGTGATAGCAGTCCGCCCAGGATGTGGTAGACCCCGCTGAACTGGCCTGTATTCTCTATCGTGATCAGGTCCCGGAAATTCTCGACCACGCAAATGAGTTCTTTTTTGCGGGAGGGATTGGCGCAAATACTGCAGATCTCTCCATCCGCTATATTATTGCAGGTCTGGCAGAACTTTATTTCCGTACGCATCCTGGCGATACTTTCTGTAAAAATCTTTGTGGTGTCTTCAGGTTCCTTAAGCAGGTGTAAGACCATGCGTAAGGCAGTTTTTTTTCCTATTCCGGGCAGCTTACAAAAAGCATTCACCGCATCTTCTATCAACTTCGAGGTATAAATCATTCTGCAAAAGACTAATCTTGTGCAAAATTAGATAATTAACGATATCTAAATCCAATAATTATTCCGTTAAGTAATTATATAGTAATTTGCAATCCTTTTTATAAAAAACTATCTCGGGTGAAGCGTTTGAATTTGTTGTTTGCTAAAGTGATGCTGTGTGGTAGTATTACCCTGGGGTTGGGTATGCATAATGCCCGGGCGCAGGAGGCGAAACCTGTTAAGATACTATTCCTGCTTGACGGTTCCAGTTCCATGCTGGACGACTGGCAACCGGGAAAACAGCGCTTTGAGGTCGCCGGCCAGCTGATTACCGCTATTGTAGACAGCATACAGCGGGTAAACCCCGATGTGCAATTTGCTTTACGGGTGTTTGGACACCAGTATACCGTGCAGCAGAATAACTGCTTCGATACTAAGCTTGAAGTACCCTATAACCGGGGTAACCTGAACCAGATACGTGCCCGGCTTAAGTATATCAACCCGAGAGGCGTTTCTCCTATCGCTTATTCTTTAAAGCTTACGGCAGAAGAAAATTTTATACAAAGTGACCGTAATGCTTATAGCATCATCCTGGTAACGGATGGTGGAGAGAGCTGTGGCGGCAATATGTGTGACGTAATCACTAAGCTCCTGGGCAATAAGATTGCCTTTAAACCTTATATTTTAAGCCTGATCGATAATACTGACCTGCGTAAGGAATACGACTGTTTCGGGAAATTTCTCGCGGTCCCTAAGCCCGGAGATATGGCCCCGGCGATTAAGACCATCATTGATGATAACCGTTTAATGTTTGAAAGAAATGACGGGACATTTGCCGTTACAAAAAATGAACCGAAACCGGTTCCGGTAATCGATACGCCAATAAAAAAAGAAACACCCCCGGAACCTCCTGTTGTTGCTTCAAAAGAAGTGGTGCGTCTTATCGGCTATGATTTCAAACGTTCTTTACGTAAAATAGCCACCAGAAAAATTAATCCACCAGGCCGTACGACTAAACCCCGGATGCCGGTTAAGCTGGTGTTTACAGAAGAGGTGCCAGAGGTAGTTGTGCCGCAAAGAGAAAAGATAACTTCGATAAGTACAGTAAAGCATACAAAAATTAGGTTTACCAAGATTTTCGTTTATCCGGAGATTGTACCGCTTAAAAAAGTGGCAAAAGTGGTTAAGGTGAAATTCATGGAGGATGAGCCGGCACCAGTGGCTGTAGTGCCTAAGCCGGTACCAAAAGAAACCCGGCCTAAGGAAACTCCTTCAAAACCTAAACCGGTCATGCCAACCGGTACTACGAAACAGGAAGATGCCCCGGTAAAGCAGGCGGAAACCGTTAAGTCGGAAGACACTAAAGTATTGGTTTATTTTACAGACGGGAAAGGGAAATATTATAAAGCAGAGCCTAAGATAGACTTTGTGAACGTAGCTACCGGGAAGGTAAGCCAGTCTAATTACCGCTTTATTGATAAAAGAACCGGGACCCCTGATCCGATCAAAATAGAACCGGGTACTTACCGGATCACAAGAGCGGGTAGCAGCTTCCGTTCGGCAGTCATCACCGTGGAACCTAATACGACCAGCAGAATTGATATACTGGTTAGTAAAGGCTCCATCCGCTTCCAGTACCAAAATAATCCTAACAGACCTGTGAGTGAGTATACGGCACGAATCAATCAATCTGTTGCGGGCGGGCCTTTGTTTACACAGCGGTGCGATGAAATCCTGGAATACGATCCGGGCCAATACAATATCGTCATCAATACCTTACCACCTACCACCGCATCTTTACCTGAGCTTAAATTCGGGGAAACAACGGTGATTGATATTAAGGAGAACGGGACATTAGCCATCGGTAATAGTTTTAAGGGTGTCGTGCAGCTATGGTCTCTGGTAGGGGCCAATTATGAGCCTTTTTATGATTTCAGACTGAATGGCAACCCGGCAGAGCAGAAGCTGGATTTATTGCCGGGATCTTATAAAGTATTTTTCTTTAAAGACGGTAAAGAGCAGGAAATGAAATTCAAAATAAAGAGTAATGAAGAAACCTCGCTAACTTTGTAGTCATTTATAGCCCCGTATGCGCTTTATAAAATTTATATATATATTCATTTTTCTCTATACTATAGCGGCGCTTCTTTTCTGGGGGCATAGTTTAAGTGAACAAAGCAAAGTCATTTATGAACATGAACAGGTTGAATTGAGCCTAAGGATTGATAGCCTGAAGCAGCCGGTAGAGTATAAAATAGCGCAGGCTGGCATGCAGGACCGCTTACACAGCCGCAGCCGGCAGTATACCGGCGAAGGCATTACTTTCTTATTGATCATCCTGGTTGGCGCAGGGGTTGTTTATACCGCTTTGAGAAGGACGCAACTATTGTCTAAACAACAGCATAACTTCATGTTGTCCATTACCCATGAGCTTAAATCGCCTATTGCCGCCATCAAGCTCAACCTGGAAACTTTAAAAAAGCGGAAGCTCTCAGAGGAACAACAATCTATACTACTGGCGCGGAGTGTAAAAGAAACCAACCGCCTGAACGACCTCTGCAATAACCTGTTGCTGGCTTCCCAGCTGGAAAGTATGAACTTTAAACCTGCCCATGAACGGATCAGCCTCACCGCGATCGTGAAAGAGGTGGCGGAACAATATATTGATCGGAATACCCATGCTTTCCTCTTAAATATTGAACAGGATGGATTTGTCTATGGAGATAAGGTGTTGTGGAAGCTTGTGATCAGCAACCTGATCGAGAATGCCTGTAAATACAGCCCGCAGGACTCGCTGATCACGGTGAAGCTCAATAAAATAGAAGAGCAGCTGGTGTTCCAGGTGGCAGATTGCGGCCCGGGTATCATTGAAGAGGAGAAGCAGAAAATATTTAAGAAATTTTACCGGGTAGGTAATGAAGAGTCCAGGAATACAAAAGGAACGGGCCTGGGTTTATTTATCGTAGCCCAGATCGTGGACCGGCATAAAGGTGCCATCGTCGTGCAGGACAATGAGCCCAAAGGAAGTATTTTTGAAATTACAGTAGCAGCAGCATAATTTTTTATAGTGAAAAAAGGACTTTTACAAATGCACCTGGCGGTACTGCTCTGGGGATTTACCGGGGTTTTAGGTAAGCTGATCAGTCTTTCGGCACCGGTCCTGGTTTGGTACCGGATGGGTTTGACCGCCTTATTCCTGGCCATTATTATTCAATACCGCCATTTGTGGCAGAAAGTAAGTCCGAGGGATATGTGGCGTATCGTGGGCATAGGACTTTTATTTGCCATTCACTGGGTCATGTTTTATGCTTCCATTAAATTGGCTAATGCTTCGATCGCCCTGGTCTGTTTATCTACGGCAAGTGTTTTCACCGCAGTGATCGATCCTTTGCTTAACCGGAAAAAAATCAACCCGGTAGAGATCGGATTAAGCGTTATTGCCATTATCGGCGTTTACCTGATCTATGCTTTGCAGGGGCAGGAAGCGCAACATAGTATGATCAATTTTTCCCTGGGTTTGGCTTTAGGGATCGGGGCCTCTATTATTAGTGCCGTATTTACGGTCTTTAATAAACCACTGACCAGTAAATATGAACCCCGTATCCTTGTCTTTTATGAAATGCTGACCGGTTTTGTGTTTTTGAGCCTTCTGGGTCCGCTTTATATCTTTAAAAACCCCGGGGAACCTTTATTGATGCAAAATATGGACATTGTATGGGTACTTTGCCTGGTCTATTTCTGCACCGTGCTGGGGCAGTCCCTGGCCATGTCGGCTTTGCGCCAGCTGAGTTCCTTTACGGTGAGTTTTACGGTCAACCTGGAGCCTTTGTATGGGATTATTTTTGCATTTGTGTTCCTGAGTGAGCATAAAGAAGTGAACTGGGGCTTTTATGCAGGTGTGGGCGTAATTACGCTTTCAGTCTTATTGCAGACCTTTTTGATGATCCGGAATGGGCGAAAGCTGAAGAAAGCAGCGATGTTATCCCAATAAATTGGCCGAATAGCCTGGTTTTGTTTAAAAAAATAGTGCTTACTTTGCTTGTAGCATAATTATTATAGTACATTAATCCATATGAAAAAGAAACTGATTAGACTGGTCTGGTTTTTGTTTATCGCAGGAATCATTTTAATAGCTGGCGTAGTTGTATTGATCGAGAAGGGCGGAATGGGGGAAATGCCTTCTATGGAGGAGCTTGAAAATCCTTCAGCAGCTACGGCATCTGAGGTATATGATGTGAATGGGAATTTGATGGGTAAATATTTTATCCTGAACCGTTCTAATTCAAAGTATAAAGAAATCTCTAAGAATGTTACCAATGCATTGATCGCGACGGAAGACTTCCGTTTTGAAGAGCACAGTGGTATTGATGGTATCGCGGTATTAAGAGCGGTGGTGTTATTAGGGAAAAAAGGGGGTGGTAGTACTATTACCCAGCAGTTGGCGAAAAACCTTTTCCCCAGGGAGAAAACCGGTATTTTCCAATTACCTTTTGTGAAACTGAGAGAGTGGATCATGGCGGTGAAGCTGGAGCGCAACCTGACCAAAGAAGAGATCATCACCCTGTACCTGAATACAGTTCCTTTTGGGGATAATACTTACGGGATCAAAAACGCTTCATTAACCTTCTTTAGTAAAGAGCCGGCTGAGCTGACTGTTGAAGAAGCCGCAGTACTGGTAGGTATGCTCAAAGGAAATACATTGTACAACCCCAGAAGAAACCCGGAGCTGGCGCAGGACCGCAGAAATGTAGTGCTGGATCAAATGGCTAAATATAATTACCTAACTGCCGGTGAAGCTGCTGCAGCAAAAGCAAGGCCGCTTACTTTGAAATATGATAAGCAAATCCATATAGATGGTGTTGCGCCTTATTTCAGGCAGGTGGTAGAGCAGGAAGTGAAAAAATGGTGTAAAACCCACCTGAACGAAGAAGGAGAGCCTTATAATATTTATAAAGATGGCCTGAAGATTTATACGACCCTGGATCAGCGCATGCAGCAATATGCCGAAGAAGCCGTAGATGAGCAGATGGCGCAATTACAAAAACTCTTTGCCTCACAACCGCAGATCCGCTCTGGTTCGATCTGGAAAAATGAGCAACCGGCAAGAGTGTTGAAAAGAATAGTCGAAGCTTCCGAAAGATACAGGGGCATGAAAGATGCCGGTATGTCTAAGGCTGAAATCGACAAAGCATTTTCAACGCCAACAAAAATGTCGGTATTTACCTGGTCCAATAAAGACCGGGAAAAAGATACCACCATGACGCCGATGGACTCGATAAAATATATGCGTTCCTTCATGCAGGCCGGCTTTATGGTAATGGATCCTCTGAGCGGGGAAGTTAAGGCCTGGGTAGGGGGTATTGATCATGGCTTCTTTAAATTTGACCACGTAAATATCGGGACGAAACGCCAGGTAGGTTCTACGATCAAGCCTTTGCTTTATTGCCTTGCTGTTGATAATGGTTATTCTCCCTGTGATAATGTAAGTACGGCACCCCAAAAATTTGCGGGCCAGGCTAAATTGTATAATGCTGGGGGTAGTAAATATGGAGGTATGTCTATGCAATCGGCATTGGCGGCTTCCATCAATAATGCTTCCCTTTATTTATTAAACCAGACCGGTATCCGGAGCTTTATCGAGTTTGCCCACCGTTGTGGGATCAGCAGCGATATCCCGGAAGTACCTTCCATAGCATTGGGCGCCCCGGATATCTCTTTGTTTGAAATGCTTTGGTCTTATACGATGTTTCCTACGGGTGGTATTAACACACAGCCCCGTTTCCTGGTAAAGATTGAAGATAAGAATGGCAATGTACTGGAAAACTTTGCCCCGGTTCAGAAAGAAGTCATTAACTCCAACACGGCCTTTAAAATGGTGACCATGATGATGGGCGTTGTAGACAGGGGTACTGCTAAAAGAATTAAAGGACGTTTTGGTTTGAGTGGTGATATCGCGGGTAAAACCGGTACTACCAATGGCCAGGCGGATGCATGGTTCATCGGTTATACACCGGAACTGCTGGCGGGTGCCTGGGTGGGTAATGATGACCGCTTCCTGAGGTTCAACAGCACCGCATTAGGACAGGGTGCGGCGGCAGCGGCACCTATATTCGGTTACTTCTTTAAGAAACTATATGCGGATCCGAACTCAGGTTATAAAAACGGGGGAAAGTTTACAGCACCAGAAGGCTTCAGCCTTTGTGGCGGTAATAAAGACTTTTACAATAGTGCGGGTGGCGGAACGAGCTATTATGAAGAAGAGTATGAAGTTATCAAGCGACCTACTACTACCTCAGAGGGAAGCAGTGGCAATCAGAATGACAGCGATATCATAGAAGAGATCCCGACCCTGGATGAGATAAGATAATGACATTAAAAAAGCCTTTTGAATCTATTTCAAAAGGCTTTTTTAATACTATAAACTTTGATTATTTAGCTTTATTAACTGCTTCAGTTAACTTGGGTAATATTTCAAATGCATCTCCTACAATACCGTAATCAGCGGCTTTGAAGAAAGGAGCATCCGCATCTTTGTTGATCACAACAATTGTTTTAGAGCTGTTTACCCCGGCTAAGTGCTGGATTGCACCGGAGATACCAACGGCAACGTATAAGTTCGGACGGATAGTACCACCTGTCTGTCCAACGTGCTCGTGGTGCGGGCGCCAGTGTGCATCAGCTACCGGGCGGCTACAGGCTAAGGTCGCATCCATAGCTTTGGCCAGGTCTTCCAGGATACCCCAGTTTTCAGGGCCTTTTAGTCCGCGGCCACCAGATACTACTCTTTCTGCTTCGCTCAAAGGTACTTCACCTTTAACCACATCTTCGCTTACAAATTTTGCAGTGAAATCAGCATCTGTGAAGTCTACAGCAAGTGCTGCTACTGTAGCAGGGCTTCCGCCTTCAGTAACCGCAAATGTATTTGGTGTTAAGCTGATCACTTTTTTATCAGAAGTAATGCTTACATGAGCAAAAGCTTTACCGGAGAATACTGATTTTTTTACTTTGAACCCGCCATTGGTGTCCGGGTAAGCTACCGCACCGGTTACCAGGCCGGCTTTAAGCTTCGCCGCTACCATAGGGGCCAGAGATTTGCCATTATTGTTGGCAGAGAATACGACAACCTGTGCACCGGTCTGGTTAACCGCCGCAATGATCGATTTAGTATACGCTTTAGTATTGAAGTGATTTAAGCGGGCATCGCTTACGTGTAACACTTGTTTAGCGCCATAAGTACCTAAAGTGGCTAATTCACTTTCGTTTACTGCGCCCATTACTACTGCGATTGCGTCGCCGCCGATTTGTTCTGCTGTTTTAACAGCGTAATTAATTGCTTCAAAGGCATTCTTTTTGAATGAACCCTGGGTATGATCTACAAAAACTAATACTGACATATTGTTTTTACAATTTTAAAATTTGAAATGGAATGTAATTAAACCGGAGATTAGATTAAAGTACTTTGGCCTCGTTACGTAAAGCCGCTACTAACTCGTCTACCTGATCAATCGTAAATAATTTAACCCCTTGCTTAGCCGGTGGTAACTCGTAGCTGGCAATCGCCGTCAGGCTTTCTGCAGCAGCAGCAGGTACTACATTCAAAGGTTTGGTACGCGCCGCCATGATACCGCGCATGTTAGGGATACGAGGTTCCGCCATACCTTTCTGGCAAGCTACTACTAATGGGAAATCACAAGAAACAGTTTCTTCACCACCTTCGATCTCGCGGGAAACAGTAGCAGTGCTACCGCTTACTTCCAGTTTTGTAGCATTTCCGATATAGTTGGCGTCTAAAATGCCTGCAATCGTAGCGCCAACAGCACCATTGTTATAATCGATAGATTCTTTTCCTGTTAAAATCAAATCATAGCCGTTCTTTTGGGCTAAATCTGCAATCTGTGCACCGATGGTATAAGGATCGTTGCTTTCCGCTTCGATACGGAACGCGTTATCACCTCCTAAGGCCAATGCTTTACGGATGATGGCATCCGTATCTGCTCCACCTACACTCACCAGGTGTATCTCAGACGCTGCACCACTTTCTTTTAACTCGATCGCACGCACTAAAGCATACATTTCATCATATGGATTGATAATGAAAGTAACACCAGCTTCATTGAACTTCGTGTCATTATCAGTAAAAGAAATCTTTGCTGTCGTATCCGGAGCTTTTGCAATACAAACTAATATTTTCATATTGTTATTTGATTAGATTTGAATTTCGAAATTTTTGTGCAAATATACTATATAGGGCGCTAAAAAAGGTGTTTGCTCATGTAATATTAGGCAGACAATCCTAAATGTTAAAGTTTTTAAGAAATATTGGCTGTTTGGGTGAATACCTCTATTTTCGCTATCGTTGAATCAAAACTGAACAAATGCAAAAATTCATTATAATGTTGTCTGCGGCTATTTTTGCTACTGCAACATTATCATTTGCCCAGGATGCGCCCAGGAACTCAAGGATCGCAAGCTCCGAAACTTCTGTGGAGGCTTCAGAAAGCCGCTTTATTGAAGGAATCTCTTTCGAAGCACCGCTAAAGCGCAGCAATACTACCACTACAGCTCCCGCGAACAATACGCGTACTACTGCTAAAAAAACAAAAAGTAACAATATCCGCCCGGAATTTGTCGAAGATGAACCGGCACCGTCTTTCAGAGATAAAAATACCGCTAAAACTAATTTAGCAGAAGGTATTAAAAGAAGCCCTCTTTTGTATGGCTTTATCGAAGATTGGTATGGAACGCCTTACCGCATGGGTGGCACAACAAAGAGTTCAATTGACTGTTCTGCATTTACCCGCCAGCTGTTTTCGGATGTTTATGGCAAAAGCCTGGACCGTACGGCAGCGATGCAATTCATGATGACCCGACGCATTTTTGATAAAGAAGATTTGAAAGAAGGTGATTTGGTATTTTTCAGCATTAAGACCAAGCGCATTTCCCATGTAGGCGTATATTTAGGCGGCGGCAAGTTTGTGCATGCCTCTTCCAGTCGCGGGGTGATCATCAGTGAATTAGATCAGGCCTATTGGTCCCGTTATTATTCCGGTGGGGGAAGATTATAAGTAAATTAATTAGTAAAGATATTTTATTAAAAAAGCAGGCTTTCATTTATGAAAGCCTGCTTTTTTAATAATTGTAATTGTTGAATTTTTTATTAATGAACACCATCCATCGGTTCTATTGGTTTATGTGGCGTTGGCACCGGGATAACCTCGTCAATATCAGGAGTGTCAGTATCGGTTATTTTAGCATGTCTTTTTTGTAAAAAATTACCGTAACTACCATATTGGTTCATCAGTTGGTAGCCCTCCTGGGTTAGGGTGAGGCGGCCATGTTTCCCAAATCCGATTACCGCCTGCATCAGGCCTGTATTGGTAATGATGTCCCAGAATGACTCCAGGGCCTGGCCTTCAGGAATCATGATCTTATTGGGTTCCAGGATGTCATGGACAAAGTCCAGGTCCCGTTTATCCCCGTTATTATACAGTTCTCTTAAACTTACATCAATCAATATGGCTTCGGCTTCTTTTACCGATAAAGGATGTTCTTTCTGGTGAGGGCCTGCCGATGGGTGTTGTGCCAGCAGGCTGGTATTTTTGGTTCCTCTCGATTTTAATCTTTTAATAGCATGTCTTGACTTCATCTATGATTCAATTTGTTGTTGTTGAAACGAAAGCTACGGCCTTCTGTAATAAAAGTACAAAAAATGAAATTAAATCTTTGCCAAAATCGTTTGGCCACCTTTTACATGCTGCCCGATCTCCACATCAATTTTAGTGCCTACCGGGAAATAAATATCGACGCGGGAACCAAAGCGGATAAAACCGAATTCCGCATTCTGGTCAATCGTTTGGCCATCTTTTACATAATAGCAGATACGGCGGGCCAGTGCTCCGGCGATTTGACGCATCAGTAGCGTTACCTGGCTATTACCTACAACCACAGTGGTTCTTTCGTTCTCTGTAGAAGATTTCGGATGCCAGGCTACCAGGTATTTACCCGGGTGATATTTCACATATTTGATCAGTCCTTTAATTGGGCTGCGGTTCACGTGTACATTTAAAGGAGACATAAAGATAGAAACCTGTAAACGCTTATCTTTAAAGTATTCCGGCTCTTCCGTTTCTTCGATTACCACTACTTTCCCATCGGCCGGGGCAACGATCAGGTTTTCACCTACAGTATAGGTTCGGCTAGGAATCCTGAAAAACCAGAGTACCCAGAACCACAGCAGGAAAAAAGCGGTTTGTAATACCCAGTATATCACCTGGCACAGCATACTGTCGCCATAGATAAATTTAAAATTTAAGAAGGCCAGTACGGCGAATAAAATAGTTGCTATGGTAATATATTTATACCCTTCGCGATGAATAGTCATATTAAAAATGGCTTTTGAAATAAGGTGCCAAAATTAGCACAAAATAATTTAAGCGGGTATAGAATCGCTCAGAATAAACAATGTACAGACAATTTCGAAGGATTGGGGGCATTATTCTTCCGACTCCTCCCTTGCTGGCTCCTCTTGACCGGGGTTTTTCCGGGTAAACTTTACTATCCTGCGAATGGATTCGGTACCATACGTGCAATAAGCACAATTGTAGATACTTCCCCTTTTCCGGCTAATAAAGCGCATTAAGCTTCGCTCTGTTTTATTCAGCCGGATCCCCTGTTTGTTTAATTTTTGTAGCGCGAAAGCAGCGTATAGTTGCTTTTCAGTGTTGGGCGATCGCAGCCACTGTCCAATGGCTGTTTTATCTTTTAGCAATAACATACGGTTTATTGCAAGTTGTCCTTCAGGCGGTGTACCGGTAGCACCGCAGGAAGTACCGAAAGGGAAATCGGTCAAAAACAGGTCGTTCGTATCTATAGCAACCTCAAAAAAAGAATGAAAGGCTTTTTGCATGCGGCTAAAAACTTGCGGGTCAGCGTACTTCGCTATTGGTTTGAAATAATCATCGCTCTCCTCTGCAGCTGTATCCCAATACTTTTTGCAGATCTGGTAGTAAAAAATATGGTCTCCTTTAGTTAAAAGGTGAAGGCTATAATCATTTATTGTTGCGCGGTTGGGATCATTATTTTCCCTTTTGAAGATCGTGATCCGCAGCACTCCTTCCCGGTACCTTCCAGGGCTTAGCGTTCGGAGGTAATGCCAATAGGCGCTTGTGTCACTACGCACTTCGTCAGCTTTGCTTACAAATTGTTCCAGTTGCCGGATACTTTTAGGCTTCAGGAGTTCGTCAAAAGGTGCCTGCCCTTGTGTGGAGTAAGTAAATAATAAAATGATCAGGGTGATAAGGCACTTTTGCATTTTAGCTTGTCGTTAAAGAAGAATAAAAATAAGAAACCTTATCTTTACGGGAATTTTTTCTTAAAAAAATCCATATTTAATAATGATGTATAAATTCAAATTAGGAATGATTATGCTTTCAAGCGCATTAGCATTTGCTGCTTGTAATGGTGGTAGCAGTGATAAGGCTGCAACAGGGACCCAGAAAGAGGCAGGCAAAGAAGAAGCCTTTCAATACAACGCAGAATCTTTTGCTGATGTACAGGTCTTACGTTACCAGGTACCCGGTTGGGATAAACTGACGCCACAGCAAAAAGAGTTCATCTATTATTTATCTGAGGCATCTCTTGCCGGAAGAGATATGATCTGGGACCAGAGAGGGAAATACAACCTGACGGTGCGTAAAGTCCTGGAAGCCGTTTATGGCACTTACAATGGTAAGAAAGAAGGTGCGGATTGGGATAACTTCAAAACTTATGCCGGCCAGGTATGGTTCAGCAACGGTTTATACCACCACTACAGTAATGATAAAATTATGCCGGCTTTCAGCGAAGCTTACTTCGCGGAACTCGTAAAAAACAGCGATGCTAAATTATTACCGCTCGAGGAAGGTGAAAATGTGGAAGGCTTGCTGACCCGTTTACAAAAAGTAATGTTCGATAAAAGCTATATGCCGAAGATGGCCGACTTCAAAGCGGGTATCGATCATATTGCGGCTTCTTCCAATAACTTTTATGAAGGTGTAACGCAGGCGGAAGTTGATGCTTTCTATGCTACTTTCCCTAAAAGTGATCATGAACCGGAATGGGGCTTAAATAGTAAAGTTGTAAAAGAAAACGGTAAGCTGGTAGAAAAAGTATGGAAATCAGGTGGCATGTATGGTGCTGCTATTGATAAGATGATCTTCTGGATCGAGAAAGCCATCCCGCTTGCTGAAAACGAGCAACAAAAGAAAGCTTTACAATTATTAGTGGAGTATTATAAAACAGGTGATCTGAAAAAATGGGATGAATATGCCATTGCCTGGACTGCGAATACCAGCTCTGTGGTAGACTTCACCAATGGTTTTATTGAAGTATATGCCGATGCGATTGGTAAAAAAGGTAGCTATGAGTCTATCGTTTCTATCAAAGATTTCGAATCTTCAAAGCGTATCGAAGCTATTGCTGCGCAGGCGCAATGGTTTGAAGATAACTCCCCGCTGATCGAATCACATAAAAAGAAAAATGTAAAAGGGATCAATGCCAAAGTGATCAACGTAGTTATGGAGTCCGGTGATGCCGCGCCAAGTACGCCCATCGGGATCAACCTGCCTAACTCCGACTGGTTAAGAAAAGAGCATGGCTCCAAATCTGTTTCTCTTGGTAATATTGTGAGCGCTTACAATAACAGTGCGGGTACCGGGATGAGTGATGAGTTCGCGATCAATGATGAAGTAAAAGCCCGTGCTAAAAAATACGGTAGCCTGGCATCAGACCTGCATACGGATATGCATGAATGTATCGGTCATGCTTCCGGACAGATCAACCCGGGTGTAGGTACTCCTGACCAAACGCTGAAAAACTATGCCTCTACTTTAGAAGAAGCGCGGGCGGATCTTGTTGCGCTTTACTATGTATTAGACCAGAAATTAGTGGACATTGGCGTTATGCCTTCTTTGGAAGTAGGTAAAGCCGAGTATGATAATTATATGATGAACGGCTTGATGACGCAATTAGTGCGTATTAAAGAAGGCGATGAAATCGAAGAAGCGCATATGCGCAACCGTGCCTTAGTGGCTTACTGGGCATTTGAGAAAGGTGCTGCGGATAAAGTAGTTGAGTTTGTAAAGAAAGACGGTAAGACTTATGTACAGGTAAACAATTATGAAAAACTGAGAACCTTGTTTGGCGACCTGTTGAAAGAGATTCAACGCATTAAATCTGAAGGTGATTATAAAGCGGGTAGAGATCTTGTTGAAAACTACGGTGTGAAAGTAAATGCTGAGTTACACAAAGAAGTGTTGGCCCGTTATGCGAAGCTAAACGTAAAACCTTACAAAGGCTTTATTCAACCGAGGTTAGTTCCGGTAGAGAAAGACGGTAAGATCGTAGATGTAAAACTGGAATATCCTAATTCGTTCTATGAGCAAATGATGGAGTTCGGTAAAAAATATGCTTTACTTCCGGTGAAAAACTAAGTTTCTTACGAACATAAATTACAGAAAGGCGGCACTATTTGGTGCCGCCTTTTGCTTATGTCATATTAGCTTAACAAATTCTATAAATAAAAGCTAAAGAACTGTTTAAGCTCTTTACTTTAAATATCTTTGCCCGTTTATATATCCTTTTTTTTGATGAAATCTATATTTGGAGTAGGCATAGCGATTGTAATGACGACGTCTGCAATGGCACAACAACAGGAGCTTAAAGTAAAAGGGATTGTTCTGGATAACCAGAATGAAACGGTACCTTATGCAACTATAAATATTCATAATGCCGCGGACTCTGCGCTGGTAACGGGCCTGGCCGGGAATGAAGACGGCAGCTTTGAGTTTTCAGTACCCGAAGGCAATTATTATATTGAGATCAGCTTTTTCGGGATGAACAACAAGAACGTAAAGCTTAACCAGGCCTCCGGAGCATTGGACCTCGGAAAGATAGCCCTTAAGGCGGGTTCCGGCACTGCACTCCAGGGTGTCCAGGTAGTGGCAGATCGTGCGCAAATGTCTTTACAAATTGATAAACGTGTTTTCAACGTCGGCTCCGACCTGAATAACCAGGGGGCGAATGCGTCTGAAGTGTTACAGAATATTCCTTCCGTTACTGTAGATGCAGAAGGGAATGTGAGCCTCAGGGGCAGCCAGGCCGTAAGGGTATTGATCGATGGAAAGCTATCCGGCTTTGCTTCTTCAGCCGAAGCATTACAGCAATTGCAGGCCGATATGATCGATAAAATTGAGATCATCACCAATGCCTCTGCCCGCTACGAAGCGCAGGGAGAAGCGGGTATTATCAATATCATTCTTAAGAAAAGCAAGAAAGCAGGTTTTAACGGCTCTGCGAATTTAAGAACCGGTTACTACCCCGATCATGGGGTCGGCTTCAATGCCAACTACCGCAAAGATAAACTGAACTTATACGGTTCGGCTAACTATAACTACCGCGAGGTGGTGGGCCGCAGCACGACACACCAAAGGGTGGACAATCCTGATACCGCTTTTATCTACGACCAGGATTATAAACACAGGCGTAAGAAGAATGGCGTTAATGCGAATATAGGTGCTGACTATGACATCAATGACAAAAATACTTTGACGGCGTCTGTAGGTATACGTTACGGAAGAGGGAATAATGAGTATGACCGTATTTATGATAACTATACCATTACTGGAGAGCCGGTGCGGCAGGATGATCGTTTTGAGTTGCAGAAGGAAAGAGAAAACATGATCGAAGCTACGCTGGGCTATAATAGAAAATTTAAAAAAGAAGGTGCGGAGTGGAAAACAGAATTGAGGTTCTTTAATGACCTGGATTTTGAGGATTCCGATTATGATGAAACGAATAATGTGAATGCTAGTAGGCTGGTAGAGCGTTCTAATGCGTATGTAACGGAAAATATGCTTTTGTTGCAATCAGACCTCAGTTTGCCGGTTTCGGAAAAAGGTAAAATAGAAGCAGGTATTCGCGGTCATGCCCGCGATTATGATAATAAGTTTGGCTACAGCAAATTAGTAGCAGGCGACTGGGTGGGTGACCCTATGTTTAATGATCGCTTTAATTACCGCGAAGGGGTATATGCCGCTTACCTGATGGGGTCTAATACTTTCGGTAAGCTGGGCGTTCAGGCCGGCTTAAGAGCGGAGTATAGTGAAATCTATACCCGGCAGTATTCCAATGCGAATGGTGATACAAGAGATTATCTGAACTTTTTCCCAAGCCTGGCTTTGTCCTATAAGCAAAGCGATGTACACACCTATCAATTGAGCTACAGCCGCCGGATCAACCGCCCGGGACAGTGGGACCTGATGCCCTTCATGAAATTCGGGGATAACCGGAATATGCGTGTAGGTAACCCGGACCTGGACCCGGAACTGACGGATGCTTACGATGCAGGAGTGCTGAACTCCTGGGAAAAAGGTTCCTTGTTATCTTCCGTTTATTACCGGCATACCAAGAATAAATTTGATCGCTATTCTTATATGCAAGATAGTATAGTGTATAGCCGTTCTGTAAATATCGACCGTCGCGATGCTGTTGGCCTGGAGTTTAATGCCAATTACAACCCGGCGAAATGGATCCGCCTGACTTCCGGCTTTAACTTCTTTAGAGAAACGATCAGGGGTAAAGTTGAGGAGCAGGATTTTAATTATGACAACTTTAGCTGGACCAATCGTACCAGTGTGAATATCACTTTGCCTCAAAGATGGCGTTTCCAGCTGAGTGGTAATTATGAAGCACCCCAGTTGATGGCACAGGGTAAACGATTGAGCATGTACTTCATGGATTTCGCAATGTCAAAGGATTTGATGAAAAATCGTGCGACGATTGGCTTTAATGTAAGCGATTTGTTGAACTCCCGTAAATGGAGAAGTACGGTAAACACACCGGAAATCCAGTCGGAAACTATGTTCCAGTGGCGGCAGAGAAGTGCGCGGATCACCTTCACCTATCGCTTCAACCAGCAGGCTAAGGAAAATGACAACCTGATGGAAAAAGGTGGTGGAGAAGAGGGATAATATAAGAACTAAAAGCAATGCAAGAGGCCGTACTGTATTAAGTACGGCCTCTTGTTCGTTTAGAGCATGCCCACTTCCTAAAAAGGGTACAAAATTTGTCATCTTGAGTTTATCGAAGGATAGACAAATTTGAGACTCAATTCTTGCCGTACTGAGCCTGCCGAAGTATCGACAAGCTCAATGTGACAAGAATTTTAGTTTTCTGGACGCCCTCTTTTTGGTTTAGAGGATACCCACTTCCTGCATGCAGGTTTTCATCATCTGGTACGTGCGTTCTATATCATTATCCAGGCCTATGGAGAAGCGGATCAAGCCATCGCTTAAGCCCATTTCAGCCTGTTCTTCGGGTGAGATCTCACTGGAAGTAGACGTGCCCGGGGCACTGAACAGTGTTTTGTAAAAGCCCAGGCTTACGGCCAGGTAACCAATGTTCCTGTTTTGCATCAGTTCCATCAGTTCATTGGCTTTGTCCAGGCTGCCAACATCCAGGGTCATCATGCCACCAAATCCATACTCCTGGTTATACATCTGCTGGTATAATTGATGTCCGCTATGACTCGCCAGTCCCGGATAAACGGTTTTCAGACCGTCCTTTTCAAAACGCTCGGCCAGGTAAAGCGCATTCCTGCTATGTTGCTGCATACGGATGTGCAGAGTGCGCAGGTTTTTGAGAATACTGGCGCTCCTGTAGCTATCCATGGTTGGCCCTAATAGCATCGCTGCACCATCATTTACATTTCTTAAGTCGTCAATAAATGCTTGTGTGCCGCATACCACACCGCCTACAGTATCGCTACTCCCATTAATAAATTTGGTAAGGCTGTGGATGACTACGTCTGCGCCCAGGTCTGTAGGCGCTATCGCCAGGGGCGAAAAGGTATTGTCAACAACCAGTTTCAGGTTATGTTTTTTCGCAAGTGTTGCCATTGCACGCAGGTCGGTAATTTCTAATAAAGGGTTGCTTACGGTTTCGCAATACAATACTTTAGTGTTGGGCGTGATGGCCTGCTCTACCAGTTCCATCTTTGTGCTGTCGACAAAAGAAGTGTGGATCTGTAGTTTCGGCAGGAAGTTTTTCATGAAGGCGTAAGTACCGCCATAAATGGTCCTGCTGGAAATAATGTGATCACCGGCACCGCAGAGTTGCAGCAGTACCGAAGTGATGGCGCCCATACCGGAAGCCGCTACATTGGCGGCTTCGGTGTTTTCCATAGCCGCGAGTGCCTTTCCTAAATAAAGGTTGCTGGGTGAGGAGTGGCGGGAGTACAGGTAACAGCCTTCTGCATTGCCTTCAAAGGTGTCAAACATCTTTTTGGCCGAAAGGAATGTGTAAGTAGAAGAGTCGGAGATGGAGGGGTTAACGCCTCCGAACTCCCCGAAATACTGGAGGTCCTGGATCTTGTCCGCTGGATTGAATGTCATAAAATAGATTGTCTTGGTTCTAACAAATCTATCTTTTTTTTATCAATTATCCCGCTATGCTTATAAAGAACCTTTAACAAATAAGCTGTTATATTTGTACGTAACCTTAATAGATATGTGATGATAAAGAAAATGTTCACCATTGCGGGCGCAATGGCTCTGGGTTCTGCTACCTACGCCCAACCGGATAAGTTAGGTGCCTGGTATAGTTATTTCGGCAATCAGCAATTAAAAAAATCCAACTGGAACTGGCATAACGAAGTCCAGTACCGTAACTTCAATAAAGGCGGTGATCTGGAGCAATTATTACTCCGCACCGGTATCGGTTACAACTTAACGCCGGGCAATAATAATATCCTTTTTGGTTATGGCTTCATTCATGGAAGACCTTATCTTAAGGCCGGGCTGGATGAAAAAATTACGATGAATGAACATCGCCTGTTCCAGCAGTTTATTACGAAGCAAAGTATATCCCGGGTGAATGTGCAGCACCGCTACCGTTTTGAGCAACGTTTTCTACCCGATAACTTCAAATTAAGATTCCGTTATTTGCTCGGAGCTACCGTTCCTTTAAATAAAGCGACGATGGATGCTAAAGCTTTTTATGTGACGGGATACAATGAAATATTTATTCATACCGACGGGAACCTGTTTGACCGCAACCGGAGCTTTGCGGGTGTGGGTTATGTGATCAAAAAAGATTTAAGATTCGATGTAGGCTTCATGCGCCAGATGTTGGCGCAGCAATCCCGTAACCAGGTGATGGTGTCGCTTTACAATAATCTTCCTTTAAGTTTTAATTAGCGTGATTAATTGTGAATGGTTGATGGTTAATTACTATTATAAATTAACGATCAATAGTTAGCATAGTAATAATTGAAAGAGATGTCTCCACCCTGCTCAACAAAACGTCCTTGTTTCTACAACAAGACAGTATCTTTTACATAGAGAATAACCTTTGAGGGAGGGATAAAATTTAAGGCTAAATACTTGTAACATTGAGCTCCGTCGAAATGTAGCAAGCATTTAGCCTTTTTAATAACCGATAGGTATTAACCTTACCAGCCTAAGAGCTTTTTCATTTTAGTACCGACCTCGGTAGTCATCAGCCAGTTTTTAATTTGTGCCAGTTGTTCAAATGCCGGTTTGTCTTCAACGAAAGGCGGAGCGATAGCACTAATCTCATCATAGATCCACCTGGTCGCTGTAGAAAGCCGGTCCTGGAAACCTTTGGCATGTATCGCCTGTATCAGAGCAAAAGCATGTACCGATAAGGTTTCAAAAGAGTTCTCGATTACGCGGGCGCAGATCAAAGCCGCGTTGGTCCCCATACTTACGATATCCTGGTTGTCATTATTGTTCGGGATACTGTGGATGTAGGTTGGGTTACTCAAGGTTTGGTTTTCAGCCACATTACTTACAGCCGGGTATTGCATCCCTTGCAAGCCAAAGTTCAGTCCCAGTACACCCTGGTTGACAAATGGGGTCAGGCGTTTATTTAATGCCGGATTCAATATGAAGTTCAATTGGCGTTCGGCCAGCATGGAAAGTTTGGTAATAGCGATCTTCAGCTTATCCATCTCCAGGGCTACATAGTCGCCATGGAAATTACCCCCGTGATAAATGTTCTCGGTACGGTAATCCACTACCGGGTTATCGTTTACGGAGTTCAATTCCTGCTCGATGATCTGTGCGGTATACTCGATCGTATCATAGATGGGGCCTAAGATCTGTGGTACGCAACGCAGCGAATAATATTCCTGTACTTTATCTTCGATTACCGTTTCGGTCACCTTCTTCTCATAGAGGTGCTCGGAACGCTTACGCATTAATTGTGAATTCTTCGTAATGGCACGCATTGCCGCCGCTACTATTTGCTGGCCTTTGTGCAATTTTACGCCATTCAGTTCTTCAGAGAAATGGTCATCATAGGCTTCCATGATTTCGTTTACCATTAAAGAGAAGAGGATCTGGCCACACATTAATTTACGGGCATGCAGCACGTTAATGGCGCCTATACCTGTCATGGCAGAAGTCCCGTTTAACAAAGAAAGTCCTTCCCGGATATGAATGTTTAAAGGCTGCAGGTTAAGGGTTGCCAGCACTTCTTGGGCAGGCTTCACTTCCCCTTTATATTGATAATAACCTTCGCCAATAAGTCCTAATGCCAGGTGTGCCAGTTGTACCAGGTCTCCACTGGCGCCTACGCCACCATGCTGGAATACGCAGGGGTAAGCCTCTGCATTGATCAATGCAGTCATTAGTGCAATAAGTTCAGGATGAATCCCGGAATAGGCACGTAGTAAGGTGTTGAGCCTGGCCAGCATCAGCGCCCGGCTTTGATCGGGTGTGAGTAAAGTACCCATACCGGAACTATGGCTGCGGATCAGGTTGAGTTGCAGTTGTCTGGCATCCTCATCTTCGATCCTGTATTGGGCCATGGGGCCAAAGCCTGTATTGATGCCATAGATCAGCTTGTCTTTGGCAAAATTCTTTAGAAAAGTATGGGAAGCTTCGACTTCCGTTAAAGTAGCAGGATCAATACTGATCGCACTTTTTTGAAGCACAATTTGCTCTAAAGCTTCCAGGTTTAATATTTTATTACCTATTTTTTCCATTATTCTGTTGGACTGTTGTTTTTAATACAATGTGCTGCTATCTCCTTTTGTGATCATTAGGATCCTGCTCCAGGTGCAATATTTCAGCGTCTATATTGTAAATTGATTTCAGGTGCTTTTTAGTTTGCTCCGCTGCGTATACCGAGCGGTGCTGCCCGCCGGTACAGCCAAAGCTGATCGTCAGGTGATCGAAGCCCCGGTTTAAATAATCGTTTACGGTAATGTCTATAGTCGCAAAAATGTTGTCCAGGAAGGAGGGCATCAAGGTTTGCGCCTGTAAGAACTCTTGTACCGGGAAATCCCGTCCGGTAAGGTGCTTATAGGGTTCGAATCGGCCGGGGTTCAGGATGCCGCGACAATCAAAAACAAAGCCACCGCCATGATTTGTCGTATCGGCGGGCAAGCCTTTTTTATAAGAAAAGGAATAGATATGAACCTTTAAAGGATTGTCCGGGTTTTGTTTCGGGGTATAGAAGCGCTCTACTACCTGGGGTTTTACAATTTCGCCTAAAACCCGGGCCAGTTCCGGGTAGCGGATGATATGAGAATAATCGTTGAGATATTCCTGCAATTGCTGTAATGCCGGGTAAATGCTGGAGAGAAAATGTTGTTTGCGTTCAATCAATCCTCTCAATCCGTAAGCGCCCAGGGTTTGCATGATACGCAGTAAAACGCATTCCAGGTAAACGCGCATAAAATGCAGTTCATCAAAATCAGGGATATCTTTGGATGCTTTTATCGCTTTCAGGTATTGCCTTTCCAGGTGCGTTTTCCAGTCCTTAGGCAATTGGGCTTTGGCCTGCCATAAAAGCGATACGAGGTCGTAGTGGGGTAATCCGCGCATGCCCCCCTGGAAATCGATGTAGCCGAGCTTCCCGTCTTTTATCATGATATTACGGCTCTGGAAGTCCCGGTACATAAAGGTTTTTATGGTTTCGGCATCCAGGTTTTTTGCCCATTCTTCCAGTTCATCCTGGAGCATTGCTTTGTTGTAGTCTATTTTCAGTACGTCAGCGAAGTAGTAGCGGAAATAATTCAGGTCTGCAAGGATCGCTTTATTGTCAAAATATTGCGTGCTGTAGCACATGGTATAATCTATTTCCCCGCCTGCTATCCACTGAAAACGTGCCAGGTCTTCAACAGCCTGTTCATAATAAGCTTTTACTTCGTCCGTTTTTCCCTCTCTTAAAAGGAGGTCCAGCAGGGAGTCAGATCCGAGGTCTTCCATCAGGTAGCACATGTTCTTGTTACTCTGAAGAAACAGTTCGGGTACCGGTAAATTATTTTTTTTAAAGATCCGGGTAAAATAGAAATAGGTATTGTTTTCTTTTACATTCCTGCTATAAGCGCCTATAGCACTGCCCTTTTCGCTGGAGAGGCGTATATACATACGGTCAGAGCCGGAAGGTGCTATTGTGGATACCTCGCTGGCCGGCTCATTGAACTGTTGCTCATATAAACCTTTCAGGCTTTCTATATAGTCATTATTTGTTTCCATAGTATTATTCGATTACTGTATTTTTCGGGAAGTCGTATTGGATAATGCTTTTACCGGCTTTGTGAAAGTCCGTCCAGCTGTCGGCCCCCAGCTCAAATGCCGCGATGGCACAGGTGGGCATATTATCGGTAATAAAACGATCTCCGTGTTCAATCAAAAACTGGGTGAGCCCGGGATTGTGTGCAACGATGAATATTGTATTGTATTCGTCATCGGCGCTGCTGATCACGCTTTCTATCGTTTCGACCGGTGCGTGATAAAGTTTGTCCAACCATTCGGTTTTGCCTTTAAAGTTCATCGCTTCAGTGAGGGCTTTGGTCGTCTGCCGGGTGCGCTTCGCGCTGCTGGAGAGGATCAGGTCGGGTACCAGGCCGTATTGCAGCAGGCGTTTACCCATTTCAGGTGCATTCTTTTGTCCTCTTTCATTCAGGGGGCGATCAAAGTCTGCTTGCCCCAAGGTAGCCCAGCTGGATTTGGCATGGCGGATAATAACAAAACGCTTACTCATGAGGATTAAAATAATTCAGTGAAAAATGCTGCCCGTCAAATACGCCGTAAGAGTTGTAGTTGATCCAGTCCCCCAGGTTGACATACAAACTTTGGTTGGCCAGGGGTATGGTAAGGGCAAGATGCCTGTGCCCAAATATAAAGTAATCTATGTGTTCTTTATGTAAATAATCTTTGGCGAAGAGAATCAGCCATTCGCGGTCTTCTCCTTTGAAGGCCCCGTCGTGCTGCCCTTCGTGTTTGGCGCCGCGGCGGCTGAGGTAATTGGCCAGGCCCAGGCCTAAATCCGGGTGTAAGAACCAGGAATAAAGCCATTTTGAGAAAGGGTGAGCCATTACCGCCCGGATAAATTTGTATGTTTTATCTCCCGGTCCCAGGCCATCGCCATGGGCCAGGAAGAACTTTTTGCCGTTGACTTCGATCTTTATGGGACCGAAGTGGATGGGGATATTGAGTTCTTCGGTAAAATAATCGCGCATCCAGAGGTCATGGTTGCCCACGAAGGCTTCTATGGAGATGCCGGCATCTGTGAGTTCCGCCAGTTTGCCCAGCAGGCGGGTGTAGCCTTTAGGGACTACGTTGCGGTATTCGAACCACATATCGAAAATATCCCCGAGGAGATAGATCTTATGGGCTTCTTCTTTAATACTGTCCAGCCAGGCACAGATTCTTTTTTCCCGTGCCAGGCTACCGGCTTTGTCGGGGATGCCGAGGTGAAAATCGGAAGCGAAGAATATTTTTTTGCCGTGAGGGAGCTGCATCATCATGTTAAGAAAGCAAAAGTAAATATTTTATTATGAATTCTGGAAAAACTACTATATTTGCAACCCAATCACAAAGAGAGGTGTCCGAGTGGTTGAAGGAGCTACCCTGGAAAGGTAGTATACGGGCAACTGTATCGAGGGTTCGAATCCCTTCCTCTCTGCATCAACCTGAAACCCGCTACTACAGCGGGTTTTTTCTGTATCAGTCCCGATATCTCTGGAAAATTTGGGATCAACATCAAAAGTTGTGGATTATTAAAAAAATATAGCTTTGCTGTTAGATGAAAAAAAGTATTCAGGACGGTTATTTTGCCTTAGTAGAACTATTTCTACCGGAGTTTATATTGCAGCA
>PJUA01000322.1_pt1 | contig 32690 bp, 30 predicted proteins | sample 1512151 | NCBI WGS metagenome assembly PJUA01 (sample SAMN08177678, study PRJNA422409) | Soil metagenome, whole genome shotgun sequencing project. | isolation source: Soil enriched on filter paper: beechwood xylan treatment | place: USA: Madison | collected 2015-01-15
ATGTCGATCGGGTTGTCGGCATGGGCGCCGCCGTTGATGATGTTCATCATCGGCACCGGCAGCAGCGAGGCGAAGGCGCCGCCGACATAGCGGTAGAGCGGCAGGCCGGCATCCTCGGCGGCGGCGCGGGCGACGGCCAGCGACACGCCCAGGATGGCGTTGGCGCCGAGGCGGCTCTTGTTCTCGGTGCCGTCCAGGTCGATCATGGCGAGGTCGATGGCGCGCTGGTCGTCGGCGTCCAGGCCGGCGAGCGCGTCGTAGATCTCGCCATTGACCGATTCGACCGCCTTCAGCACGCCCTTGCCGCCGAAGCGGGCCTTGTCGCCGTCGCGCAGCTCGACCGCCTCATGGGCGCCGGTGGAGGCACCCGACGGCACCGCGGCGCGGCCGAAGGCGCCGCTGTCCAGCGCAACGTCGACTTCCACGGTCGGGTTGCCGCGGCTGTCCAGGATTTCGCGGGCGTGAATCTCGGTGATGACGCTCATGGTCGGTCGATCCTTCGAGGAATGGCAGCCGCGTTGTCTCGCAGGCCGCGTTTTAAGGCGCGCAGGCTTGATAGCCCCGACTTCCGGGCGATGCAATATCTGCTTCGGCTTACAACCACGCGAAAATGCGAGGTTTTGCCGCAGAAATCAGAGGAATCCCTCCACCATCGCCGCGAATTCGGCCGGACGTTCGGCGTGCAGCCAATGCCCGACGCCGTCGATCATGCGGATTTCAGCCTTGGGGAAGTGGCGGCGGATGGCGTCGTGATGCTCCGGCCGGATGTAGTCCGACGCGCCGCCGCCGATGAAAAGGGTGGGGCCGTCATAGCGGGCGCCGGCGAAATCGGGGAAGCCGATCAGCCCCGCCATGTTCGCCCCGATGGAGTCGAGGTTGATCCGCCAGGAGAAGACGCCGTTCTCCAGCACCAGATTCTGCATCAGGAAGGAGCGCAGCGGCGCCTCCGGCACGGCGTCGGCCAACTGGGCCTCCACCTCCGGCCGGCGGGTGACGCCATCCAGCTTCGCGGCCTTCATCGCGGCGACGAAGGGGGCGTGGGTGTGGGTGTAGGCGACAGGGGCGATGTCGGCGACCACCAGACGCTCCACCCGGTCGGGATGTGCCAGCGCCAGCGCCATGGCCGTCTTGCCGCCCATCGAATGGCCGACGACGGTGGCGCGGGCGAAGCCGCGGTCGTCGAGGAAGCGCAGCACGTCGGCCGCCATGTCCGGATAGCTCATGCTCTCCGCCCAGGGCGCGCCGCCATGGTTGCGCAGGTCCAGCGCATAGACCCGGTGCTGCTCGCCGAAGCGGCGGGCCAGCGTCTGCCAGTTGCGGGCCGAGCCGAACAGCCCGTGCAGGACAAGCATCGGCGTTCCGCCGTTGGCTTCGCCGGCTTCCAGATAGGTCAGGGGGAGGGCTTGCTGCTGCGGCATGTCGGTGCTTTCGGCCTGTGATGTCGGAAGATGCGTTCTGGACGAATGCGGGCGGCGATCCTATGACGAACGCGGCCGTGCCGCTAGGATGCCGCCGGGCTAATTCCGCACCACAAGAGCGACCCTGCCATCGTGTTCCGTCATATCCTGTCCGTCGGCGGCCTGACCCTGGCCAGCCGGGTGCTCGGTTTCCTGCGCGACGTGCTGACCGCGGCGCTGCTCGGCGCCGGTCCGGTGGCCGACGCCTTCTTCGTCGCCTTCCGGCTGCCGAACCACTTCCGCGCCCTGTTCGCGGAAGGGGCGTTCAACTCCGCCTTCGTGCCGCTGTTCTCGGGCAAGCTGGTGCAGGACGGTGCCGCCGCCGCCCGCCGCTTCGCCGACGAGGTGATGACCCTGCTGGTCATCGTGCAGATGGTGCTGCTACTGGCGGTGCTGGCCTTCATGCCGCAATTCATGACGGTCTTCGCCCCCGGCTTCGCCGACGACCCGGAGAAGTTCCGGCTGGCGGTGCTGTTCACCAGCATCACCTTCCCCTATCTGCTGCTGATCTCGCTGGTCTCGCTCTATGGCGGCGTGCTGAACAGCATGAGCCGTTTCGGCGCGGCGGCGGCGGCGCCGATCCTGATGAATCTCTGCCTGATCGCGGCGCTGGTGGTCGGGACGCCGCTGATGCCGACGGCCGGCCACGCGCTGTCCTGGGGCGTTCTGGCGTCGGGCGTCGCGCAGTATCTCTATCTGGCCTGGGATGCCCGGCGGGCCGACATGACCCTGCGGCCGGTGATGCCGCGCCTGTCGGCCGACGTGAAGCGCTTCCTGAAAGTGCTGGGGCCGGCGGCGCTGGGGTCGGGGCTGACCCAGATCAGCCTGTTCGCCGACACGCTGATCGCCTCGGCCCTGCCGACGGGCGCGGTGTCCTACCTCTATTACGCCGACCGGCTGAACCAGCTGCCGCTGGGGGTGATCGGCATCGCGGTCGGGACCGTTCTGCTTCCGGAAATGTCCAAGCGGATCAAGAGCGGTGACGAGGCCGGCGCAGTGGACAGCCAGAACCGCGCCATCGAGCTGTCGCTGGTGCTGACCCTGCCGGCCGCCGTTGCCTTCCTGGTGGCGGGCACGCCGATCCTGTCGGTGCTGTTCCAGCGCGGCGCCTTCGGCCCGTCGGACGCCGCCGCCTCGGCGCTGACCCTGCAGGCCTATGCGCTGGGGCTGCCGGCCTTCGTGGTGATCCGCAGCCTGGTCAACGGCTTCTACGCCCGCCACGACACGGCGACGCCGGTGCGGGTGGCGCTGGCGGCGGTCGGCATCAATGTGGCGCTGAAGCTGGCGCTAATGGGGCCGCTGGCCCAGGTCGGGCTGGCGGTCGCCACCTCCGTCGGCGCCTGGGTGAATGCCGGGCTGCTGGCGCTGCTGCTGCACCGGCGCGGCCTGTTCCGGGCCGATGCGCGGCTGACCCGCAACCTGCCGCGCATGGCGATTGCCGCCGCTGCCATGGCCGGCGCCCTGTGGCTGGCGACGGAGCGGCTGGCTCCCTGGCTGGGCGCCATGGGCTTGGTGGAGCGGCTGGGTGGGCTGCTGATCCTGGCGGTGGTTGGGCTGGCGGTTTATGCCGTCGCCGCCGTCCTGCTGGGGCTGGTGCGGCGCAGCGACCTCAGCCGTCTGCGCCGCCGCCGGGCGAAGGCGTGAAACCGGTGCTAGGAGCTTTGGCGCCGTGCCGCTTTGTCGGGCAAGATTTACACGGATGTCACGAATTTATACACGGATTACACGGATTTTTTAGGCTCGCCTTGGGGTCGGCTCGCGGCTGGCCTGCGTGCTGCAGTGAAGCCATCCGTGACATCCGTGTTCCAATCCGTGACATCCGTGTCGATCTTGCCGAACACTCCTGCTCCTTTCCAAGTATCCTTCTGCCTCACCCTTCCGTCTGCAACGGGCGTTGCGGATCGGCGCTCCATTCCGACATGGAGCCGTCATAGAGCCGCACGCCCGGTACGCCGGCGATCTCGCTCAGCGCGAACCAGGACACCGAGGCGAGGTGGCCGGTGTTGCAGAAGGTGATGGGCTGGTCGCGCAAGGGCAGACCGGCCTGATCGGCCATCGCCTTCACCGCCTCGGGCGAGGCGAAGCGGTGCTCCGTCGGGGAGAAGAGGGCGGCGATGTCGAGATTGACCGCGCCGGGGATGGTGCCGGCGGCCCGGGCCTGCGGGCTCTTGGCCTTGCCGGCGAACTGCTCGGGCGAGCGGGCGTCATGCAGCGGCGTGCCGCCGGCCCGCACCGCCGCCTCGACCTGCTCCAGGGTGGCGCGCAGGTCGGCGCGGGGATGGACGGTGAAGCTGGTCGGCTGGCGAACCGCCGGCTGCGGGTCGACCGGTCCGCCGGCCGCGGTCCAGGCGGCGAAACCGCCGTCCAAAACCGACACGGCATCGTGGCCTAGCATCTTGAAGGTCCAATAGACGCGGGTGGCGTTGCCCATGTCCGATGCGTTGGCGCCGGCCGCCACCAGCACCACATGGTCGCCGTTGCCGATCCCCAGATTGCCGATCAGTTCCGCCAGAACATCCGGTTCCGGCAGCATCCCGGCTCCGCCGCCGACCACAGTCCGCCAGCCGGCCGTTGCGTAGTCGGAATGAACCGATCCCGAAACGAAGCCGCCAGCGGGCGGGGTCCGCACGTCGAGGACGACGATGCCGGGGCTGTCGAGCCGGCTTTTCAGCCAGGAAGCGTCCACAAGCGGGGAAATGCTGCTGTCGGTCATCAGGATAAACCCGGTTCCGGTTGGTCGATGCCCTCGCGTGCCTGGATTGTTGCGCATCGGCAATGAAAAGGCCGGCAGGCGGGCGGGTGGACAGTGTGGGCGAAGCGCCGGTATGGGAAAAGCCCAATCTTGTCGCAATCCCCATCGGTCGGTGGCGTTGCCGGCTAACCCGTCCGGGGTGTAGGATGTCCCGTTCGTGTAAGAAGGCGCCCATTCCGGCGCGGGAGCTTGGACAGCCATGGCCAACATCGACGACCTGCTCGGCGCGCCCGATCCCAACGACGGCGACGCCGCGTCCTTCGCCATTGGCGACGCGCCGGTGGAGATCAAGGTCGTCATCGGCACCGCCATGCTCCGCGTCCGCGATCTGCTGAAGCTCGGCCGTGGCGCCGTCGTGGAACTCGACCGTCATCTGAAGGACCCGACCGACGTCTATGTCGAAGGCGTGCTGGTCGCCCGTGGCGAGGTGGCGATCATCGACGACAAGATCGGCGTCACCCTGACCGACTTCATCAAGTCCAGCCGCGAATGGAAGCGCTGACCGCGCCGTCCCGCCATTGGGCCCGCCTTCCGGAATGCTTCATTCGGTAGCAGTCGCGCCCGCGCTGGCGTCTTGACGGCGGGCGATGGCTTTTGGTCTCGTTGTGCGTGGTCGTGGGATGGGCCGTCGCCGACGGCACCGCCGGCCCGGAGAGCGAAGCCATGCCCCAACACGCGGTCTCCCCATCCTCCTGCCTGCCGCGCCATTTCTCCAATCCGCATGCCGACCATGACCGGGTCTATGGCCCGTCGGAACGCGCGATCCTCAGCCGTGCCGCCTTCGAGGAGGCGATGGCGGAGATCGGCGCCTGGCCCGGTTATGCGCCCACCCCGCTGCGCTCGCTGCCGGGACTGGCGCGGGAGGCGGGGATCGACCGCCTCTGGTACAAGGACGAAAGCGCCCGCTTCGCTCTCGGCAGCTTCAAGGCGCTGGGCGGGGCGTACGCCGTGCTCCGGCTGCTGGCGCGGGAGGTGACGGCGCGGGTGCCCGGCGTGCCGGTGACGGCACTTGACCTCGTCGTCGGCCGCTATGCCAAGGTGACGCGGACGCTGACGGTCACCACCGCCACCGACGGCAACCATGGAAGGTCGGTCGCCTGGGGCGCGCAGGTGTTCGGCTGCAATTGCGTGGTGTACGTGCCCGCCGCCTGTACTCCCGGCCGCCGCGACGCCATCGGGGCGTACGGGGCGCGGGTGGTGGTCGTCGACGGGCCATACGACGACGCGGTGCGCCGCGCCGCCGCCGACGCGGCGGAGCAGGGCTGGTTCGTCGTCTCCGACACCTCCTACAGCGGCTATATGGATGTGCCGCGCGACGTGATGCAGGGCTACACCATGATGGTGGAGGAGGCGATCTCCCAGCTTCCGGCCAGCGAGCGGCCGACCCATGTCTTCGTGCAGGGAGGCGTCGGCGGGCTGCCCGCCGCGGTCTGCGGCCATCTGTGGGAAAGCTGGGGCCGGCAGCGCCCGCGCTTCGTGGTGGTGGAACCGCACAGCGCCGACTGCCTGTACCAGAGCGCGCTGGCCGGGCGGCCGATGCGGTCGGAGGGCGATCTGGACACGGTGATGGCCGGCCTTGCCTGCGGCGAGGTCTCTCTGCTGGCCTGGGCGATCCTGGAACGCGGCGCCGACGATTTCCTGACCATTCCCGACGAAGGGGCGATTGCCGCCATGCGCAAGCTGGCGGAAGGCAAGCATGGCGGCCGTCCGGTGGTGGCCGGCGAATCCGGCGTCGCCGGGCTGGCCGGGCTGCTTTGTGCCGCGGCCCATGAGGAGACCCGGCTGGCGCTGGGCCTCGTTCCCGACGCCCGCGTGCTGGTGTTCGGGACCGAGGGGGCGACCGACCCGGAGGTTTACGAGCGGATCGTCGGCCGCACGCCGGAGGCGGTCGCCGAGGGGCTGGTCAGCGCAGCAGGTCGGTGACGATGTTGGCGCCGTCGGCGCTCAGCCGGTCGGCGGTCTCGCGGTAATCGCGGGCGCCGGAAAAACCGCCCTCCGCCGTCACCCGCTGGATCCAGGCCGGCGAGGCACCCAGGGATACCAGACGGTCCACCATCATCTGGATGGAGCGGAGCGTCATCCGGCCATTCTCCGCCATGCGCGGCGCATGCACCATGAACTCCGCCCGCGGGGCGGCATAGCGCGGATAGCCGGCCAGATAGAGGCCGACGCACATGCTTTCGCAGGAATCGCCGTCGCGCACCCGCGTGGCGACCGGCCGTCCCCCCTGGCGTTCGGCCAGCACGGCGTCGATCATCCGGTAGCCGGCGGCGGTGAAACCGCCCGGGCTCGACAATTCGATCACCAGCGGCCGGCGGGCCGGCAGGGCGCGCAGGGCATCGACGAAGTTGCGCTCCGCGCCCGGTGTGATGATGCCGTCCAGGCGCAGGATGGTGATGTCGCCCTGGTCGTCGCGGGACATGGCGGCATCGGGATAGTCGGACGAGGAGGGCGCGGCGGGTGCCGGGTTGACGGTGACCGGACCGGCCGGGCTGCCGACGGGGCTGAGCGACAGGCCGTCCGGCTGGGTGGCGGCATGGCCGAGGGCGGCGCCCGCCATCAGCAGGGCGCCCAGACCGACACCGAACCCGACCTTCCGCACCAGCTTTCGCACCGACATCAGACTCTCCTGCGCTCGTCCGGTTCAGCGTGGCGGGCAAAGCTTGCCTGAGGGTTAACGGCGCGTCTGTGGCCGGCCGCACAATGGTGGTAGGGCGGTGGTAGGAAAGCGGCGGCGCGATAAAGCGTGCGCGCGGGCGCAAAGGGCGTTAGAAGAAACAGGATTCCAAGGGTATGGCCGGGGCGCCCTTTTCCAGGGCGGCGCCCGTCCGGTCCCGTGCCGTGAACGTCGAAGAGCGGAACGATGTCGTATATCCAGGGTGAAACGGGCGATTGGGAAGTCGTGATCGGGCTTGAGGTCCATGCCCAGGTGATTTCGAACGCGAAGCTGTTTTCCGGCTCCGCCACCGAATTCGGGGCCGCGCCGAACAGCCAGGTCAGCTTCGTCGACGCCGCGTTCCCCGGCATGCTGCCCGTCATCAACGAATATTGCGTCGAGCAGGCGGTGCGCACCGGTCTGGGCCTGAAGGCGCAGATCAACCTGAACTCGGTCTTCGACCGCAAGAACTACTTCTACGCCGATCTGCCGCAGGGTTATCAGATCAGCCAGTTCCTGCAGCCGATCGTCGGCAAGGGCGAGATCGTGCTGGACCTGCCGGACGGCACCAGCCGCACCGTCGGCGTCACCCGCCTGCACCTGGAGCAGGACGCCGGCAAGTCGCTGCACGACCAGCACCCGTCCAAGACCTACATCGACCTGAACCGGTCGGGCGTGGCGTTGATGGAGATCGTGTCGGAGCCGGACATGCGGTCCTCGGAGGAGGCCGGCGCCTACGTGCGCAAGCTGCGCTCCATCCTGCGCTATCTCGGCACCTGCGACGGCAACATGGAGGAAGGCTCCATGCGCTGCGACGTCAACGTGTCGGTGCGCAAGCCGGGCGATCCCTTCGGCACCCGCTGCGAGATCAAGAACGTCAACTCGATCCGCTTCGTCATGCAGGCGATCGAGTATGAGGCCCGCCGCCAGATCGAGATCATCGAGGAAGGCGGCAAGATCGACCAGGAGACCCGGCTGTGGGACACGACCAAGTTCGTGACCCGCTCCATGCGGTCGAAGGAAGAGGCGCACGACTACCGCTATTTCCCCGACCCCGACCTGCTGCCGCTGGAACTCGACGCGGCGTGGGTGGAGGACATCAAGAAGACGCTGCCCGAACTGCCGGACGACAAGAAAGCCCGCTTCATCGAGGACTACAAGCTGTCGGTCTATGACGCCGGCGTGCTGGTTTCGGAGAAGTCGAAGGCCGACTATTTCGAGGCGGTGGCCAAGGGCCGCGATCCGAAACTGGCCTCCAACTGGGTCACCGGCGAACTGTTCGGCTATCTGAACAAGGCCGGCAAGGAGATCGAGGAGAGCCCGGTGTCGGCCGAGAATCTCGGCGGCCTGATCGACCTGATCGCCGACAACACCATCTCCGGGCGCATCGCCAAGGAAGTGTTCGAGACGATGTTCGAGACCGGCGAGAAGGCCGCCGACATCGTCGAGAAGAAGGGGCTGCGCCAGGTCACCGACACCAGCGCCATCGAAGGCTCGATCGACGCCGTTCTGGCCGCCAACCCCGACAAGGTGGCGGAGTTCCGCAGCGGCAAGGACAAGCTGTTCGGCTTCTTCGTCGGTCAGGTGATGAAGGCGACCCAGGGCAAGGCCAACCCGGCCATGGTCAACGAAATCCTGACCAAGAAGCTGAAAGGCTAAGCGGCCACAGCCTGTTGGCGGGGCGAAATCCCCGCCCTGTCCGAAAGAAAGCCTCTCCGCCCGGCGGAGGGGCTTTTTTCTTGGGTACTGTCCGTCTGTACGGCAAAGCCGCAGTTGAATTTTCCCGGTTTCCATCGCCACAGTGCTGGAAACGGTGGAGGAACCATGGCGGCGGAGCCGGTGATGGTGGCGCTGGCGGCTGGTGCGGTCGGCGGTCTGCTCGGGGTGCTGCTGGGCCGGTATGCCGGGCGCCGGATGGACGGCCGTTCGCCGGTCATGTCGGGCACTGGTTCCGGTACCGGGCCCGGCAGGGTCGCGGCGGCGCCCCTCCACGAACCGGAGATCGGCGAGCGGCTGGAAATGGCGCTGGAGGCGACCGGGGCCGCGGTGTGGGACGCCGATCTGGTGGCCGGCACCTGCTGGTGGTCGGACACCTTTCCGCGGATACTGGGCTATCGCAGCCGGCCGCCCATGCCGCCCGACTTCTGGGAACGGCGGCTGCACGCGGAAGACCGCGACCGGGTGCTGGCCCACATCGCCTCGCATCTGGCGGGGGAGACGTCGGCCTACGCCTATTCCTACCGCCTGCGCCACGAGGCCGGCGGCTGGGTGTGGATCGCCGCGAAGGGCCGCGCCTTTCGCGACAAGACCGGCCGGGCGGTGCGCTATGCCGGCATCATGACCGACATCACCGAGGCGCGCCGGCAGGAAGAGCGGCTGCGCGCCAGCGAGGAACGGCTGCTGAAGATCATGGAGGCGGCGCCGATCGCGGTGAACGTCACCACCCGCGACGGCCGCTGGCTGTTCTGCAACGCCCAGTCCGTGCGGCTGATGGGGCGCGACCGGGCGGAGCTGATGCGCTCGCCGGTGGCGGACCTCTATGCCGACCCCGCCGACCGCGAGGCGCTGATCGCCCGATTCGACCGCGAGGGCGCCTTCCGCAATGCCGAACTCCGCTTCCGCCGGCCGGATGGCAGCATCGTCTGGGTGCTGTCCTCGTGGAACAGCATCGAACTGGACGGCGAATCGGCGCTGCTGACCTGGCTCTACGACATCACCGACCGCAAGGCCGCCGAGTCGGCGATGATCCAGGCCAGGGAAGAGGCCGAACAGGCGCTGGCCGACCTGCGCGAGGCACAGGAAAGCCTGATCCAGGCGGAGACCATGGCGTCGTTGGGCCAGCTGGTGGCCGGGGTGGCGCACGAGATCAACACGCCGATCGGCATCGGCCTGACCGCCGCCAGCCACATCGGCGAACAGGCGCAGGCCCTGCGCGACCGCTTCGCCGGCAACACGCTGCGGCGCTCGGATTTCCTGGAGTTCCTGGATGGCTTGAGCGAAAGCAGCCGTCTGCTGATGGCCAACATGGACCGCGCGGCGTCGCTGGTGCAGAGCTTCAAGCAGGTGGCGGTCGACCAATCCTCCGGCGACCGGCGGGTGTTCGAGCTGGGCAGCTATATCCGCGAACTGCTGTTCTCGCTGCGGCCCCGCCTGAAGCGCACCAATCTGAAGGTGGCGGTGGAGTGCGACGACGAGCTGACGATGGACAGCTTTCCCGGCGCGCTGGGGCAGGTGCTGACCAATCTGGTCATCAACGCCGTCGTCCACGCCTATGGCGACGGCGAGCGCCTGTCGGAGACGCCGTCCGGCACGATCAGGATCACCGCCCAGCCGGACGGGTCCGACAAGGTGCGGATCGACTTCATCGACGACGGCGTCGGCATCGCGCCGGAACATCTGTCGAAGGTCTTCGACCCCTTCTTCACCACCAAGCGCGGGCAGGGCGGCTCCGGCCTCGGGCTGCACATCGTGTTCAATACCGTCACCGGCCCGCTCGGCGGCACCGTGTCGGTGCAGTCCTGGCCGGGGCAGGGCACCCGCTTCACCATCCTGCTGCCGCGCGAGGCGCCGGCCATGCAGCCGGCCCTGGCGGAGGAACCGGCATTGGGGTGAGGCGGAATCGCGGCCGATCAGGCGGCGGACGGCAATTCAGGCGACGTGCAGTTCGTGGAACTGCAGATGCTTGGGCCGCCGGCCGCGCCGCTTGGGCGCCGCGAAATTGGCGAGCGCACCGTTTTCTCCGCGCAGTTCGGCGTTCAGTTCCTGCACGCAGCGCTGCAGCAGTTCCTTTTCGCGCTGGTCCTCGCGGTCGGTGATCTCCAGGCAGCTCAGCTTGATCTCGACGAGGTCGATCAGCGTTTCGGCGCAACGGCGTGACAGGGTCATGGCATCCTCCACGGCGACGGGGTGCGGCGTCACTGTCCGGCGGGGCGGGCCTTCGCGAAACCCCCGCGCGACCGAGTTGTGCGTCACCCAGGCTTTTTATTGCTCATGGTGGCATCATATCCTCCTTCCGTTAAAAAGCACCTAAAATTTTATACAGATTTGTCCTTCTCTGTCGATTTTCGGGAAAAGCGGATTTGTGCCTCCGTAAGCGTTGACAAGGCTACGGCCGGCCGCTAGAACCCTCCCCACGCCAGCGATGCCCCACGGGCAACCGCACTGGCTGGAGGGGTGGCCGAGTGGCTGAAGGCAACGGTTTGCTAAACCGTCATAGGGTTTAAAGCCCTATCGTGGGTTCGAATCCCATCCCCTCCGCCATCTTGCTTGGCAGGCGCCAAGCCTTTGAATTTCCCAAATAGTTGAAGCGTTTGAAATGCCCGGTGGGGCATGGTCCATTGGTGCGCCGATGGAAGTTTGTTGTTTGGCGCTCCGGTCAAGCCAGCGCGTAATTTTCCCATATTTTGAGAGCCCGCAATTCAGTTCCGGCTGAAGATCCACGCCGCCGCCCGCTGGCTGCTGCGCCGGACGCCGGGAATAGGCGCTCTGTCCGAAACATTGGCAATCGCCGGCTGTCGTCGGCCCTGGGTTGTTCCCATCCGGGTGGTTGGCTGCCGTCGGACCGTGGTATCCACGAGGCATCGTCAAACCGATGGCAGATCGCGGGGCTTTCAATGCCGTTTCCTTTCCAGGCGCTCGTCTTCGATCTCGACGGAACGCTGATCGACAGCGCGCCCGACATGACGCGCGTGCTGAACCGCACCCTGGCCGAGTTCGGCCGCCCGGCCCTGACCGAGGCGCAGGTGCGGACGATGGTCGGCGACGGGTCGGCGATGCTGGTGCGCCAGGCTTTCGCCGCGACGGGCGCGCCGCTGGGGGACGAGGCGGTGCAGCCGGTGCTGCGCCATTATCTCGATACCTATTACGACGACGCTGAGCCGCCGGTGCTCTATGACGACGTCATTGAAACGCTGGCGGCGCTGGCCGGACGGGGGGTGCGGCTGGGGCTGTGCACCAACAAGCCGGAGCGGATCACCCGGAAACTGCTGGGTGTGCTGGGGATGGAGGGGCTGTTCGGCGCCGTGGCCGGCGGGGACACGCTGGCGGTGAAGAAGCCGGACGGGCGCCATCTGACCTGGGTTCTGGAGCGGCTGGACGTGTTGATGCCTGCGGGGACGGCGCCTGCGCGGGCGGCGATGGTCGGCGACAACGCCAACGACGTGAAGGCGGCGCGGTCGGCCGGCGTGCCGGTGGTCGCCATGAGCTACGGCTATCCCCGCATGCCGGTGGAGGAACTGGGCGCCGACCTGATTCTGGACCGCTTCGCCGATCTGCCGGACGGGCTGCTCCGGCTGGCCTCCGCCGATTGAGCGCCACCGATCGGGCAGAGGCCGGTACCGGACGCGGTACGGACGGTCGCATACACTGATACTATCCCTTTGGACAGCAGCGGTATCCCTCAGGACCCGCGTGCCGGCTCGGTAAAGCCCCTAAGCTGTTAGGGTCGATCCGGTTCCGCCGGGCGACAGGACGTCGATCCGGGGGAGGACGCGCCATGATGCAGGATGATGCCCTGATGGTCGGTCCGCTGACCTTCATCGCCACCATCCTGCTGCTGACGCTGGCCGCAACCGGCAGGCACAACAAGCAATCAAGAACCTGCCGGTTGCGGGCCGGGCGGCGGCGCGACATGCCGCCGCCCGGCCGGCGTCACGGCGGTGGCCGATGGGAAGGAACTCCACCATGGTTTCTCGCATGGCTCGGATCGTTCATATGGGCAAACTGGGCGGCTATGCGGCGCTGCTGGACGGCACGCTGCTGGAACTCGACAGCCGCATCCTTTGGCCGTCGGTTCCGGCGCTGACGGAGGCCCTGCGGCGGGCCGGCATCACGCCGTCCGACATGATCCTGGACACCCGGTCTCCCGCCGGTGTCCGGCCGGCCGCCGCGGTCAGCGCGCCGGCTGCGGCATCGCACCGGCCCGGCGGTCTGCCGCTGGCGGCGTGACGCCGGTCAGGTGGACCACCACGCTGCCGAAATCACTGTCCGTCTCCAGCCGCACCGGAAGGGGCGGATAGCCGGCGGCGACCGGGGCCAGCCACAGATCGACCGGGGGCCGGTCCGCCGGATCGTTGCGCTGCCAGAATCGGCCGGCCGGTGATGACCGGGCATAGCCGGCCACCGGCTTGTAGGTCACCCGGCATTGCTGGGCCACGCCGGCGAAGACCGAGTAGCGCGACGGGTCGACGATGCGCCGACCCACCTCGCTGAACAGCATGTCATAGCGGCGGCGGCCGTCGAACACCGGCAGCGACCGGTCGCAGCTTTCTCGCGCCCCCACCGCGAACAGCAGGTCCAGCACGGCGCTCAGCGGGTCCAGAGTGCCGCGCTGCAGCGCCGGCGGCACCGGTTCGCGGTCGTCCTTCTCCGGCGGCGGCGAGACGCTGACGGCGACATCGCCCTGCGGCCCGTAGGTCAGGGTGACATTGCGCGGTTCGCCGCGAAGCTGGCTGGTCTGGCGGTGGCTGGCCGGCCGCAGGTCGTCGCCGCGGACATAGCCGTCGGTCAGCGAATCCGTGCGCCAGCTGAACAGGCGGCCGATGGTACCGCCGGTCACCGCCGACACCTCGACCCGGTAGCGGTCGCCGGTCACGTCCAGCATCGCTTCGACGTCCAGCGCGGTGACGCCGCCGACGAAGACACGGTAGGTCGCCTTAACCGGCTGCGCCGACGCCATGGCGGTGGCGAGGGGAAGCAGGGGAAGGGACAGGCCGGCCGCCATCAGGGCTGCCCGGACAGGATTGGGAAGGCGGCGGGGGTTGGGCTGGGGCACGGTCCGGGGCTCCTGCGGTCGGCTGATCTTTTTTAAGATGGGGATGAATCTGGTGCTTGACACCCGGTGGGGAAGGCCGTAGAAACCCGCCCACCGCAGCGGCGGGGCCGACGAAAAACGGCCGCGACGCAAAAGAGTTTCAAGGTTCGGGCGCGTAGCTCAGCGGGAGAGCATTCGCTTCACACGCGAAGGGTCACAGGTTCAATCCCTGTCGCGCCCACCATCACAAAAAGGCTTCGGACGACAGTCCGGAGCCTTTTTGCTTTCCGGCACCGGCAGTTGTGTGCCGCGCGAAACATGCATTATGCATTGCTTATATGATTGGCGAATCCGCGGTCGATTGACGCAGATCAGCCCTCTTCGCGCTGCAATGCGGTATTAGGGGGGCCATCCCTGTCACCCGCTTCGGAAAGCCAATCAGATGGACGACACCCGTATCGCTTTGCTCTCCCTCGGCCTGCTGGTCGCTGTGCTCGCCGTCATCATCGGTTCGGTTGTCTTCGTTCCGTCCTTCACCGCCCTGCTGGCCACGCTGCTGGCCTGGGCGAACCTGGCCTATCTGGTCGGCATCACGATTAAGCGCTGATCCATTCCGCGGCGGGGCGCAACCTTCCCCGCCGCGGATGCCGAACCTTCAGGGTCCGGCAACAGTCTGTCCTGCGGAAAGCTTTTCTGGACAGGAACGGTCCGTCGGGTTATCCAGCGCCCGGTTTCGCTGCGCTCCCGATATCGCTGTGCCCCCGATCTTGCTGTGCCAAGGACCGACGCCATGACGCCGACCACTGCCCAGACCTCCAGTCCGCTGCCGATCCTGAGGACGGTGGAGGACCTGAGAGCCCAGGTCGCGGCCTGGCGGCGAGAAGGGCTGACCGTCGCGCTGGTGCCGACCATGGGGGCGCTGCATGACGGCCATCTGGGCCTGGTGCGGCGCGGTCGCGAACTGGCCGACCGGGTGGTCGCCAGCGTCTTCGTCAACCCGACCCAGTTCGCCCCGCACGAGGATTTCGACCGCTACCCGCGCGACGAGAGCGGCGACTCCGCCAAGCTGGCCTCGGCCGGCTGCCACGCGCTCTATGCGCCGACCGTGCGCGCCATGTATCCGGAGGGCTTCGCCACCGCCATTTCGGTCGGCGGTCCGGCGGAGGGGCTGTGCGGCGCCTTCCGGCCGCAGATGTTCGGCGGCGTGGCGCTGGTGGTGACCAAGCTGTTCCTGCAGGCGCTGCCCGACGTCGCGGTGTTCGGCGAGAAGGATTACCAGCAGCTGATGGTGATCCGCCGCTTCACCCGCGACCTCGACATTCCCGTGCGGGTCGAAGGGCTGCCGACGGTGCGCGAGGCCGATGGGCTCGCCATGTCGTCGCGCAACGCCTATCTCAGCGCCGACGAGCGCGCCCGCGCGCCGGAGCTGTACCGGGCGCTGACCGCGGCGGCCGAAGCGCTGGCGCGGGGGGCGGAGCCCGACGGCGCCCTGACCGGCATCCGCGGCCGCATCGCCGAGGCGGGGTTCGGCGCCATCGACTATGTCGAACTGCGCGATGCCGAAACGCTGGAGCCGGTGACCGCCGTCACCCGTCCGGCCCGCCTGCTGGCCGCCGCCTGGATGGGGAAGGCCCGCCTGATCGACAATGTGCCGGTGATTCCTGCCGGTTGACATACCGGGGAATGAGGACGGCCTGCCCAATGGGGCATCCAATGGCATTTGACCGGAATTTGTTGCGCGCCTAACATGAATTTCCTCGGGCATGGTCCCGATGGGAATTGGACCCCCGTGTTGGGGGCGGAAAGGCGATCTTGCGGCTCGTTCGTCGCAACCGGCAGGGGGAAACGGTTTCCCTGATGCCGCTCGTTCTGACCGGCCTCCTGCTGACGCTGGCGGCGCTGGGTGCGGGCGGCGCCATGATCGCCGGCCGCAACCGGGCTCCGGCCCCGCAGGCGCAGACAGGTCCCGACAAGAAATACGCCGCCCTGCCGATGATGACCTTCAGCCTTGGCGGCGGCGATGCCCGGATGGTGGACGTGAAGGTCCTGCTGGAGATCGATCCGTCGGTGGACGGCAAGGTCGCCGACCCCTATGTCCCCCGCATCACCGACCGCCTGTCCGACCGGATGCGCCAGATCGACCCCCAGCAGCTGACCGGCGCCGACGGGGCGAAGCTGATGAAGAGCACCATCGCCGGCGTGCTCGACCGCGAACTGCGCGGCGTGCGGGTGAAGGAAATCCTGCTGGACCGTATGGTGGTCCGGTAGGGCCGGAGACGCTCCGGCCCCGACGGACGGCATCCGGGGGCCGGCATTGCCGCGAGCGCTGGGACGAGGTCAGTCGGCCAGCCGGGTGGTCAGGCGCGGGGCGGCGCTGCTGGCCGCGGCGACATAGCGGGCGCGCAGCGGCTTCAGGACGAACAAGGCGAGGAAGGCGGCCAGCGCATTGACGATGGCGACGCTGTAGAAGACCGTCTGCCAGCTGCCGGTCGCCTCCACCATCAAATTGCCGACGGGGACCATCAGGGCGGCCACGCCCTTGGCGGTGTAGAGCATGCCGGCGTTCGTCGCGGCGAAGCGCGAGCCGAAGGTGTCGGCGCAGCAGGCCGGGAACAGGCTGAAGATCTCGCCCCAGGCGAAGAACACCAGACCGGTCAGGATGACGAAGGCCACCGGGTCGGCACCATAGGCGCTGAGCGCCATCACCCCGACCGCTTCAATGGTGAAGGCGATGAACATGGTGTTCTCGCGGCCGATATGGTCGGAGACCCAGCCGAAGAAGGGCCGCGTGATGCCGTTCATCACCCGGTCAATCGACAGGGCGAAGGTCAGCGCCGGCAGGGTCAATCCCAGGATGCTGACCGGCGCGTCGACCAGACCCATGTCGGCGGCGATGGGGCCGAGCTGGGCCGTCACCATCAGGCCGCCGGCGGCGACCATGGTGAACATGCCGTACATGATCCAGAAGACGGGGGTGTGCAGCATCTCCTGCGGGGCATAGTGGCGGCGCTGCGGGGCGGCCGTGCCGCGGCTCTGGCCATATCCCATCTTCGGCGGGTCGGTCATGAAGCAGGCCAGCACCAGGATCACCAACCCCTGGCCCAGCCCGAAGGTCATGAAGGTGGTCTCGAAGCCGGAGGACTCGATCATGGTGGCAATCGGCACGACCGTCAGGGCGGAGCCGGCGCCGAAGCCGGCGGCGGTCAGGCCGGCCGCCAGCCCGCGGCGGTCGGGAAACCATTTCAGCGCGTTGCCGACGCAGGTGCCATAGACGCCGCCGGCGCCGATGCCGCCGATCACCGCTGCCAGATAGAGAAGCGCCAGCGAATCCGCCACCGCGTTCAGCGCCCAGGACAGGGCGCACAGCGCGCCGCCCACCAGCACGACGATGCGCGGACCGAATTTGTCGACGAACCAGCCCTCCACCGGCACCAGCCAGGTTTCGGTGACGATGAAGATGGTAAAGGCCACCTGGATCGCGGTGCGACCCCAGCCATGCTTGTCGTCGATCGGCTCGACGAACAGGGTCCAGCCATATTGCAGATTGGCGATCATCGACATGCAGACGATGCCGATGGCAAGCTGCATCCAGCGCCCGCCCCAGGGTGCGACCTGGGCCGTTTTGCCGTGCGTCTCACGCACCATGTCCTTCCTCCCCAATGCACCCGACATGTTCTGTTCGGCGTCTCTTGTTCGGCATCTTCTGTTCGGATGTCCGGACCTGTATTTTCGACCCTGTTCTTGGTTTCTGGTTTCCGGTCCGGGAAAACGGCTGTGGGATGGAACCTTCCACCACCAACTTGCGGTTGCTGGCATGCCAAATGCCCCATGCCCGCCCTCACGATCATCAGTTTGACTGACTATGTCAATACGAACCATTTGCCGACGCAGTGACATGCATGCGAATTGTCCATGTGAATCCGTTGCAATTCCACGATCCGGAAAAAGCGGGGTCTCACGGCTGGTCGAAAGCGCTACGCCGTTGCGGTAATGCTCGGCCGAACAGGAGGAATCCGTCCTATGCCGTTGCCTGATCCGCCGCTGCTGGTCATCACCGACCGCCGCCTGGCCGAGCATCCGTTGCCGCAGGTGGCGGAGCGCCTGTTCGCGTGCGGCGTGCGCTGGCTGTCGTTGCGTGACAAGGACCTGCCCGATGCCGAACGGGTGGAACTGGCTCGCGCGCTGATGGTGCGTGCCCGTCGGTGGGGGGCCTGCGTCACCCTGCATGGCGACCCGGCGCTGGCGGCGGCGGCCGGGGTGGATGGGGTGCATCTGCCCTCCGGCGGCGATCCGGCGGCGGCGCGTGCGTTGCTGGGGCCGGGGGCGCTGATTGGGCTGTCGCGCCACGACTCGGACGGCGCCGAGGCGATGGAGCAGGGCGGGGGGCAGGTTGATTACGTGACCCTGTCGCCGATCTTCCCATCCGCCAGCAAACCCGGCTACGGCCCCTGCCTGGGTGCGGCGGGACTGCGGCAGTGGGTGAGCCGGGGCGTGCCGGTGATCGGGCTGGGCGGCATCGACCACGCCGGCGCGGTGGCCGAATGCCGGGCGGCCGGGGCGGCGGGCGTGGCGGTGATGGGGCTGGCGATGCGCGACCCGCAAGCGCTGGCGCCGCTGCTGGCCGCGCTGGTGCCGGCCAAAACAGCCGGGCTGTCCTGCGGTTAAGCTCAGGCGCGTTTCACGCCGGTCCCCCTGGACATTTCAACGGCTTGCATGCATCTGGTATGTAGGATACGAAAAAAGGCACGGTGGCTCCGTGCAAGGGGCCGACCGGGTGCGCCGCGACCGCCGGCGAGACATGAGGACATCCACTCCATGACCTTTCCCGCTCTCAACGTCCAGCCCCTCGACACCGGAACCACCTTCCGCAGTCAGGTCTACCATGCGCTGAAGCAGGCGATCACGGAGATGGACATCTACGACCATGACCGTGAAATCCGGCTGGACGAACGGCAGCTCAGCGACAAGCTCGGCGTCAGCCGCACCCCGATCCGCGAGGCGCTGACCCTGCTGGAGCAGGAGGGCTTCATCCGCCTGCAGCCGCGCCGCGGCATCTTCGTCGTCCGCAAAACCAAGACCGAGATCGTCGAGATGATCCAGGTCTGGGCGGCGCTGGAAAGCATGGCCGCCCGCATGGCCGCCGAACATGCCCCGGCGGCTGAGATCCACAAGCTGTGGGACCTGTTCGGCAGCTTCGAGCAGCGCAGCCCGAAGGACCATGTCAGCGAATATTCCGACGCCAACATCGCTTTCCACAAGAGCATCATCCAGCTGAGCGGGTCGAAGCTGATCCAGGACGTCACCGACAACCTGTTCATCCACATGCGGGCGATCCGCAAGCTGACCATCGGCCAGGAGGACCGGGCCGAACGCTCCATCCACGACCACCGCGCCATCATCAAGGCCCTGGAAGAGCGCAACGCCGACCTCGCCGAACGGCTGGTGCGCGAGCACACCATGGGTCTGGCTGCGCATGTGGAAAAGCATTGCGATTTTCTGGAGTGAGGCGGAGTTAAACCCCCACCTATCCTCCCCCGCTGGGCGGGGGAGGGACTGCCGCTACTTATCTGAACAAGCACTTGTCCCCTCCTCCGCCCAGCGGGGGAGGGTTAGGGTGGGGGTCTAACGCCACAATTCTCAAACCGTCGCCGCCTCCCTCTGCGCGGTCTCCACCTTCGGTGCGTCGTCGCCGTCGATGGTCACCACCCGCAGGGAATTCGTCTTGCCCGGCGTCCCGAACGGCACGCCCGCGGTGACCACCAGCGACTGGCCGGAACTGCCGATGCCGGTTTCCGCCGCCGCGGTCAGCGCCCGCCCGACCATCTCCGAGAAATTCGCCACGTCGTCGGTCAGCACGGCATGGACACCCCAGGCCAGCGACAGCCGCCGCGCCGTCGCGTGGTTGGCGCTGAGGCCGAGGATCGGCACGCCCGGCCGCTCGCGCGAGGCGCGCAGGGTGGTCGATCCGGTGGTGGTGTAGGTGACGATGGCGGCGGCGCTGATGGTTTCCGCCACCTGTCGCGCCGCGGCGGTCAGCGCGTCGGGGGCGGTCGCCTCCGGGCTGGGATGGTCGGCGTCCATGATGCGGCGATAGAGCGGGTCGCCCTCCACCCGGCGGACGATGCGCTCCATCATCGCCACCGCCTCCACGGGATAGCGGCCGGAGGCGGATTCGGCGCTGAGCATCACCGCGTCGGCCCCGTCATAGACGGCGTTGGCGACGTCGGAGGCCTCGGCGCGGGTCGGGGTCGGCTCCGACACCATGGATTCCAGCATCTGGGTGGCGACGATCACCGGCTTGCCCATGGCGCGGCTGAGCCGGATCATCTTCTTCTGCAGGGCCGGCACGTCTTCCGGCGGTAGTTCCACGCCCAGGTCGCCGCGCGCGACCATCACCGCGTCGGACAGCTCGATGATCCGGTCCAGCGTCGGCAGGGCGGCCGGCTTCTCGATCTTGGTCATCACATGGGCACGGTTGCCGATCAGCTCGCGCGCCTCCAGGATGTCTTCCGGCCGCTGGACGAAGCTGAGCCCGATCCAGTCGACGCCGAGTTCCAGCCCGAAGGCGAGGTCGCTGCGGTCCTTCTCCGAGAGCGCGCTCAGCGCCAGCGCCGCGCCCGGCACATTGACGCCCTTGCGGTCCGACAGGGTGCCGCCGGCGACCACCTCCGTCTCGGCGAAGTCGGGACCGCAGTCCAGCACGCGCAGCCGGATGCGACCGTCGTTCAGCAGCAGGTCGAGGCCCGGTTCCAGGCTGGCGAACACTTCCCCATGGGGCAGGCAGACGCGGCGGCGGTCGCCCGCCGCGCGGTCGAGGTCCAGGCGGAAGCGGTCGCCGATGGCGAGGTCCACCGGCCCGGATCCGAAGGTCCCGACCCGCAGCTTCGGCCCCTGGAGGTCGAGCAGGATGCCGATCGGCCGCCCCAGCGTCTTTTCGGTGGCGCGGATGCGGGCGTAACGCTGCGCATGTTCGGCCTGGGTGCCGTGGCTGGCGTTCAGGCGGAAGACATTCACGCCCGCCCGAGCCAGGGCCGTGATCTGGCTTTCCGAAGAACTGGCGGGGCCCAGCGTGGCGACGATCTTTGTGCTGCGGTGAAACGGCATGACGACAGCCTTCCTCCGCCCGGCCCTTTGCGAAAGGGGCGGGACTGGCGAATGATGATGAGCGAGGTTCGGTGTTGCCCGGATGCTGGAAGTCCTAGGCCGGACGGTCAAACGGCACCCGCCCCTTATTCCGCATCGTGAGAGTGGTTCTTTCCGCCGCACATGGACAGCCGGACCGCCCGTCGGCGACACTTGGGCATGCCCGAGACCGCCCCTCAAAGCCCTGTCGCTCCCCATCCGGCCGCCACGCTGATCCTGCTGCGCGACGGCGCGGACGGGTTGGAACTGCTGGTGATCGAACGCCATGCCGGCCTGCGCTTCGCCCCCGGCGCCACCGTCTTTCCCGGCGGCCGGCTGGAGGCGGCGGACCATCACCCGCTGTGGCGCGCCCGCTGGCCGGAGGGGGAGCCGCCTGCCGACCTCGCGCACCGGGTCGCGGCCTTGCGGGAAAGCGTGGAGGAGTGCGGCATGCTGCCGACCCGCGATCCGCTTTCATCGTCGGCGCTGGCGGATCTGCGCCGCGGGCTGGCGGCGGGGGAGGGCTTCGCCGCGGCGCTGGCGCGGGTCGGAGTCGCCCCCGCGCTCGACCGCATGGCGGTGCTGGCCCGCTGGATGACGCCGGAGATGCTGCCGCGGCGGTTCGACACGCTGTTCTTTCTTGCCCCGGCACCGGAGGGGCAGGAGCCGGTCTGCGACGGCGGGGAGGCGGTCGGCGTGCTGTGGGCCACCCCGCGCCGCCTGCTGGCGGAGGAGGAGGCAGGGCGACGCCGGCTTGTCTTCGCCACGCGGATGACCTTGCTGCGGCTGGCGGGATGCGCCGACACGACTGCGGCGATGGCCAGTGGGGCGTTGGCCTCTGCGGCGGTTTCCGGCCAGGACTTGCCGGCGCCGATCCTGCCGCGGCTGGTGGAAACGGCGGCCGGTCCGGTGTTCCGGATTCCGGCCGGCTGCGGCTTTTTGCCACTGGAGACCTCCGCCCAAACTGTTAGGCTTGGGTAAGATTAGGCAAGTTCAGGCCGGTTTCCGCGATGTGAAAATTGCGCAGACGTGCTATTGTGCGATGCGACATGCGCAATCAATCTCCATGCTGATGCTCGGCGCCGGATGACGGCGTTCCGGGCCGAGGCGGGAGGATCGCGGAATGGATGTCGGGTTCATCGGGGACGGGAAGATGGCCGAGGCGATCATGGACAGGCTGCGCGACGCCGGGCACCGGCTGCACCGCCACCCCCATGGCCGCGGCGACTTCCGCCACCGGGCCGGCGCGTGCGACGTGGTGATGATGCTGTTGCCCGATGCGCCCGCGGTCGAGTCCGCCCTGTTCGCCGAGGACGGCTTTGCCGCCGCCCTGCCGCCGGGCTCGCTGGTGATCGACCTGTCGGTCCTGCCGCCGGCGGAGGCTTCGGCCAACGCCGCGCGGCTCGCCGATCTGGGTGCCCTGTTGGCCGATGCGCCGGCAGGAACCGGTCCGGTCATCGATCCTGTCATCGACCTCGGCGGCAGCGACGCGGCTTGTGCGCGGGCCGAACCGCTGCTGCGGCTGTTTAGCGATGGGGTCGTCCGTGCCGGCGGCCCCGGTTCGGGGCAGCGGGCGCGTCTGGTCCGCATGTCGGACATGAAAATGGCGGACAGGAAAAGCGACGATCCGGATGGACTGCACCGGCTGCTGCGTCTGATGGCCTTCGACGGGCCGGCTGAATCCAGGTTGGGCACATCATGAACACCTCCACCGCTCCCGACATCGCCCCGATGCGCCGTCCGGCCTCCAGCCTCTTCGCGACCGTGCCGGACATGATCGTCCCTTTTGGGGCCGGGCTTGCCGCTGGTCTGGTCGCTGGGCGGGCCGATGTGGAGCGGCTGGGCAACAAGGGCGGGCGCCTGGTGGAGATGGCGGCGCTCGGCATTCCGGTGCCGGCGGGCTTCGTCATCGCGGCGGAGGCCGGGCGCGGGCTGGGCGCGGATGACCCGCTGCCGGCTGGCCTGCTGAAGCGGATCGATGAGGCCGTCCTGGCGCTGGAGCGGCAGGCGGGCGGGCGTTTCGGCGGCACCGGTGATGGTGATGGCGGGCCGCTGCTGCTGTCCGTCCGCTCGGGCGCGGCGGTGTCGATGCCCGGCATGATGGACAGCATTCTGAATCTCGGTCTCAACGACCGCACCGTGCAGGGGCTGGCGGCGGCGTCGGGTGATGCGCGCTTCGCCTACGACTGCTATCGCCGGCTGGTCCAGTCCTTCGGCTGCGTGGTGATGGGCGTGCCCGGCCACCGGTTCGAGGCGCTGCTGGATGAATACAAGGAGGAGCGCGGGCTTCAGCGCGACGGCGAACTGACGGCGGAGGACTGGCGCAGCCTGATGCCGCTCTTCCTGCGGCTGGTGGAGACGCGCTGCGGCCGTCCCTTCCCGCAGGATCCGGCGGAGCAGCTGCGTCTGGCGGTGGCGGCGGTCTTCCGCTCCTGGATGAACCCGCGGGCGGTCGCCTTCCGCGCCTTGCACGATGTTCCGGAGGATCTGGGAACGGCGGTGACGGTGCAGGCGATGGTGTTCGGCAACCGTGGGCCGGAGTCCGGCACCGGCGTTCTGTTCACCCGCGATCCCTCCACCGGCGCGCCCGGCCTGTGCGGCGAGTTCCTGGCTGATGCCCAGGGCGAGGACGTCGTGTCCGGCACCTGCGATCCCGACCCGCTGAGTGCCAGCCAGCCCAACCCCGACCGCTCGATGGAGCGCCGCATGCCGGCGGTTTATGCCGAGCTTTGCCGGGTGGCCGAGCGGCTGGAACAGGCCTTCGGCGACATGCAGGACATCGAGTTCACCGTGGATGGCGGGCGCCTGTTCATCCTGCAGTCGCGCAGCGGCAAGCGCTCTTCCGAAGCGGCCGTCCGCATCGCCGTCGACATGGCGGAGGAGGGGATCATCACCCGCGATGAGGCGGTGGGCCGCGTCGACCCGCAGGCATTGGACGAGCTGCTGCGCCCGACCCTGACGCCGGAGGCGCTGGCCGCCGCCATCGCGACCGGTCTTCCCGCCTCGCCCGGGGCGGCGACCGGCCGCGCCGCCTTCACGACCGAGGATGCGCTGCGGCTGGCGCGCGGCGGTGCGCCGGTGATCCTGTGCCGGCCGGAAACCTCGCCGGAGGACATCCACGGCATGCAGGCCGCCGTCGGCATCGTCACCGCCCGCGGCGGCTTCACCAGCCACGCCGCCACCGTCGCCCGCGGCATGGGCCGCCCTTGCGTCTGCGGTGCCCGTGGGCTGCGCATCGACCCGGAAGAAGGGGTGATGCGGGTTGACGAGGTGACGGTCCGCACCGGCGACCTGCTGACCATCGACGGCAGCAACGGCGCCGTGGTGCTCGGGACCGCCGCCCTGCAGCGGCCGGCGCCGGACGGTGCGACCGCCCGGCTGCTGGACTGGGCGCGGGAGTGCGGGGTGGGGCTGGCGGCGGATTGAGGTTTAGGGTTGCTGAGCTAGACCCCCACCTAACCTCCCCCGCTCTCAGCGGACCTTCGGTCCGCCTGTCGCGTCAGCACAAAGCGGAGCTTTGTGCGAGAGCTGGGCGGGGGAGGGACTGCCGCCGCCTTTCAGAACAAGCGCTTGTCCCCTCCCCCGCCCAGCGGGGGAGGGTTAGGGTGGGGGCATTCGAAGCCGACGCCCCACTCACCCCCGCATCAACGCCTTTAAATGCGCCGCGCAGCCTTCCGCCAACCCGGTCGCGTCATAGCCGCCTTCCAGCGCCGACACCACCCGGCCACCGCACACCCGGTCGGCAAGCTCGACCAGCTTGCGCGTCACCCATTCGAAATCCTCGGCGGTGAAGCCGAGCTGGGCCAGCGGGTCGCGCTTGTGGGCGTCGAAACCGGCGGAGATCAGCAGCAATTCCGGCTGGAACGCCTCCAGCGCCGGCAGAATGGCGCGCTCCACTGCCTGGCGGAACTCGACGGAGCCGCTGTAGGGCTCCAGCGGCAGGTTCAGGATGTTGCCGTCGACGCCGCGCTCCCACGAATTGCCGGTGCCGGGATAAAGCGGCGACTGATGGGTGGAGGCGAAGAACAGGTTAGGGTCGTCGGCGAACATCGCCTGGGTGCCGTTGCCGTGATGCACGTCGAAATCGACCACCGCGACGCGGGTCAGGCCGTGCACCTTGCGGGCATGCTCGGCCCCGACGGCGATGTTGTTGAAGACGCAGAAGCCCATGGCGCGGGCCGGTTCGGCATGGTGGCCGCAGGGGCGCACCGCGCAGAAGGCGTTGGTCGCCTCGCCGGCCAGAACCGCGTCCACCGCGGCGCAGACCGATCCGGCGGCGCGCAGGATGGCGCCGCGCGACCCCGGCGACAGCAGCGTGTCGCCGTCCAGCCGCTGATACCCGTCGGCCGGGACCGCGGCGAGCACGGCATCGACATAGCTGCGTTCATGGACGCGCGACAGCTGCTCGACATCGGCCTCGGGGGCGGACCGGCGCTCCAGGTCGCGGAACTCCGGCCGGTCCAGCACTTGCCACACCACGGCCAGCCGTTCCGGCGCCTCCGGATGGCCGGGGCCGGTGTCATGCGCGAAGCAGTCGTGATGGGTGAAGATCAGGGTGGTCACAGGCGGCCTCTCCCATAGGAAAGGCGCCGCCGGACAGGATGTGCCGGCGGCGCCATGTTCGGGGAATGGTTCAGTGGGCGTAGCTGGTGGTGGCCGGCGGCGGCTCCGCGACCGAGGCGACGGTGCCTTCAAGCTCCTGCAGATGCAGGCGGGTGAAGTCGCGCGCACTGACGACGCCGACCAGATGGCCGTCCTCCAGCACCGGAAGATGGCGGATATGGTGCTTGTCCATCAGCTGCAGCGCCTGATGGACGCTGTCCGACGGGGTGCAGGTCACCGGTTGGCGCGTCATCAGCTGCGACACCGGCATGGACAGCAGCGAACCGCCGCGCTCCAGCAGGGCGTGGACGACGTCGCGTTCCGAAAGCACGCCGGCCAGCGTGTTGCCTTCGGTGCGGCAGACATCCTTGACGACCAGGGCGCTGATGTTCTCCGCCTTCATCAGCTTGACGGCCTCGGCGACTGTTGCGCTGGTCCGCACGGCGACGACGCGGGATTCCTTGGTGCGCAGGATATGTTCGACCTTCATGGCGTGACTCCTGATCGGCTGGCGGCTGGCAGGAAGACCGTCTGTCGGGCGGCTCCCCTCGGGGCGGCAAGGCGCCCGGCCGGGCGTCGTGCTGTGAATATGGTATGCCAGATACAATACGCCACGCAAACAATTTCGACGTCGGCCTATGCGATGGTGCAGCGCAATCGAAATCGCTCTGTTGGAGCCGTAATGCCAAAGCATAAGAGGCGAAATGTTCGACATGCGGTATGTTTGATATGCGTGCAAATTGATGGAGGTATGCGGCATGCGCATGTCCGGCATCGTGTACCTTGTATACCAAACAACTTGAACCAATTGCTGCGACGCGTCATAACAGAATGGTCACGCCGAAGCCGACCAAACAAAAAAAGCACCCCACCGAGACACTGGAGCGATGAACATGTTGGAAATGCTGGTTCTGGCGCTTGTGCTGTCCGTCTTCGGCGGCACGGTCCACTACATCCTGTCGATGCAGATCGCCGCCGCGGGCAAGTCGCAGCGCGATTTCTCCTCCGCGCCGCTTCGCCTCGCCAACCCGACCGAAGCCGATCTCAAGGAGCCGGAAGAGGAGCTGCCGCCGGGTCCGGCCTGGGCAAGCTTCCCCCGCGCCTTCTGAGCTGCGGTTCCCCACCAAACAGATCGTGAGAAAGACGGCCCTTCCAGGCCGTCTTTTTCGTTTCGACTCCAGTCCGGCATGCGGTCCGCTCAGGCGAGCGGCAACACCAGCTGGAAGCTTTTGATGGTCATCCGCTTGCGGTGATAGAAGCGGTGGGCCTCGCCGCGCTGGATGCCGGAGATGATCTCCATCTGGGCGCAGCCGCGCTCCCGCGCCTCGCCCGCCAGCCAGTCGAACAGCTTGTCGCCCAGCCCGTAGGACCGCTTGGCGGAGCTGGTGACCAGATCCTCCACATACATGTAGCGACCGCGCGACAGCGTCTCGTGGACGCGGAAGCCGCCGCAGCCGGCGATCTCGCCGTCCAGCCGCAGAAGGGCGAGGTTGTAGCCGTCGTCCATCTGGCGGCGAATCTGCGCGCGGTAGGCCTCGGGGTCGGTCATGTGGGTCCGCAGCTCCTTCATGATCGGATAGCTGGCGGCGATATCGGCATCGTCACGCGCCACGACGATCTCGATGTTCTGCTGCTGGTCCATGGCGGTCGACTCCTTATCTATATGGGTTCTGCCGGGAAGGGCGTCAGCGCCGGCGGCGGAGACCATGCCGGCCGGCGGTTGCCGGGCCGAACTGTGCCGTCGGAGCTGGCATACCATATGCCAATAGATTGTCCGGCCAAAAGCTGCGCCGCCCCGCTTTCCGCGTGCCGGAAAATCGAAACGCGACTCTCGCCCCCGGCACTTGGGCGAATGCAGCCTGCGGAAACAGTTCGCCCAACCCACTAATCGCTTGTCAGGTGTCCGGCATCTGGTATACCATATTGATAATTCCAGATCGGATCAGGACTGCACCGGTCTGGCGGGAGGCGAAAACCCGTCACCCAAGCAGTGCAGCGCCCCGAGGCCGCATCCTCGCCGCGCTGCCAAGCAAAAGCGAACAACAGCGTCAAACCTCTTAAAGCATCTAAGAAGACGCCAAAAGTAAAAGCCTAAGCATCAAAACAGAAGCGACGCCCGAACCGGCAGAGAACCGCTTCCTAGGAGGAGATAGAAGATGCAGCATACGAATTCGGAGGCGCAGGGAGCACCGCTCGGCGGCCGCTGGATGCAGTTGGTCATCGGCGTGATCTGTATGTCGATGATCGCGAACCTGCAATATGGCTGGACGCTGTTCGTCAACCCCATCGATGAAAAGTACCATTGGGGCCGTGCCGCCATTCAGGTCGCCTTCACCATTTTCGTCGTGACCGAAACCTGGCTGGTGCCGATCGAAGGCTGGTTCGTCGATAAGTTCGGTCCCCGCATCGTCGTCGTGGTCGGCGGCATCCTGTGTGCGCTGGCCTGGGTCATCAACTCGTTCGCCGACTCTCTGGCGCTGCTCTATATCGGCGCGGCGGTGGGCGGCGTCGGTGCCGGCGCCGTGTACGGCACCTGCGTCGGCAACGCGCTGAAGTGGTTCCCGGATCGCCGCGGTCTGGCCGCCGGCCTGACGGCTGCCGGTTTCGGCGCCGGTTCCGCCGTGACGGTCGTGCCGATCGCCAACATGATCCAGACCTCCGGCTTCCAGCAGACCTTCCTGGTGTTCGGTCTCGGCCAGGGCCTGATCGTCTTCGCGCTGGCCTGGTTCCTGAAGGAAGCCAACCCGGCCCTGCTGCCGAAGGGCAAGTCCACCGTCAACCAGAGCCGCCGCAACTACACCCCGCAGGAGACGCTGAAGTCGCCGGTCTTCTGGGTGATGTACCTGATGTTCGTCATGGTCGCCGCCGGCGGTCTGATGGCCACCGCGCAGCTCGGCCCGATCGCCAAGGACTTCCACCTCGACGGCGCCCCCGTCAGCATCATGGGCCTGACCCTGCCGGCGCTGACCTTCGCGCTGACCATCGACCGCGTGCTGAACGGCGTGACCCGTCCCTTCTTCGGCTGGGTGTCGGATCACATCGGCCGTGAGAACACGATGTTCGTCGCTTTCGCCATCGAAGCGGTCGGCATCCTGGCGCTGAACCAGTGGGGCCACAACCCGGTCGCCTTCGTCATCCTGACCGGCCTGGTGTTCTTCGCCTGGGGTGAAATCTACAGCCTGTTCCCGTCCTGCTGCGCCGACAGCTTCGGGTCCAAGTTCGCCACCACCAACGCCGGCCTGCTCTACACCGCCAAGGGCACTGCCTCTCTGGTCGTTCCGTTCGCCAACATCATAGTGGCCTCCAGCGGGTCCTGGCAGACGGTGTTCTTCTTCGCCGCCGCGGTCAATGCCATCGCCGCCTTCATGGCCCTGTTCGTCCTGAAGCCGATGCGTGCCCGTCAGATCGCCGAGGACACCGTCCAGCCGGTCAGCGGCAAGCTGGCGACCGAAGGCGCCGACTGAAAGGGAAAGGGAGTTCCCGCTGACCGGGGGGCCGGCCGGGACTCCAGATAAAGGCGGTACAGTTCACCGCCAAACGACACGACAAGCCGGCATCGGGACCACCGCATTGGTCCCGGTGTCGGTTTGTCGCGTTTTGGGAGGCAGAATCGTGAACCGCATCGGAGGGTGAGGGTCACGAACCATGCGTCCCGGCAGAGCCCGCTTCAAAGGCTGATATTCTGTATACAGAATACGAGTTGCATCGTCAACACCGATCGAAAGGGGTGGATCGATTATGCTGGCTATCGTCGTTCTGATGCTGGCGGCTTTCTCCTCGGGCGCGCTGAATGCGGTCGCCGGCGGCGGCGCGTTCATCACCTTTCCGGCCCTGTTGTTCGCCGGGGTGTCACCGGTGGCCGCCAACGCCTCCAGCACAGTGGCGCTGTTTCCGGGGCAGGCGGCCAGCAGCTGGGCCTACCGGCGGGAGATCGCGGCGGGCGGGCAGGTGAATGTTCCGGTCTTTGCGGCGCTCAGCCTCATCGGCGGGCTGGCCGGCGCGCTGCTTCTTCTGCTGACGCCGAATGCGGTGTTCGCCCGCTTCGTGCCGTGGCTGCTGCTGTTCGCGACAGCCGTCTTCGCCATCGGCGCCTATGCGCCCGGCATCGTGTCCAGGCTGCGGCTGGGCGGGCGCAGCGTGCTGGTGGTGCAGTTCCTGATCTCGATCTATGGCGGCTATTTCGGCGGCGGCATCGGCTTTCTGATGCTGGCGGCGCTGACCCTGTTCGGGCTGCGCGACATCCACGCCATGAACGGGCTGCGGCTGTTGCTGGCGATGCTGATGAACGCCGCAGCGGTCGGCACCTTCATCGTCGCCGGGGCGGTGTCCTGGCCGGAAACGCTGGCGATGGCGATTGCGGCGATGGCCGGCGGCTATGCCGGCGCCATGGGGGCCAAGCGGGTCGATCCGAAGCTGCTGAAAACACTGGTGGTCATCATCGGAACGGCGTTGACCCTCTACTTCTTTGCGAAGGGAGCCTGATTCGATCGGGGAAGCGCCCGATTCCGCAATCTTCAACCCCACCCCCACATTCCGCATTGACATACGGTATGTGGTATACCAAACTCCAAACACAGTTTGCGCGACAGACTGTTGGATGCCGCTGCAAAGCAACCGGTCTGCCGATGGATGCGGCCGGTGTGGGCAGGCTGGCGTCGTCCAGCCCCACAGCATTCAAAAAGTGAAATCGGGGGAGAGGGGAATCCGGCATGAAGATCTGCATCTACGGATCCGGGGCCATTGGCGGCTATCTCGGCGTGCGCCTGCACCAGGCGGGTGCCGAAGTCAGTCTGGTGGCGCGCGGTGCGCATCTGGCGGCGATGCGCGAGAACGGCGTCACCTTGCTGATGGGGGAGGAGAAGACCGTCGTCCACCCCCGTTGCACCGACAACCCGGCCGAACTCGGCCCGCAAGACTATGTCATCGTCGCGTTGAAGGCCCACTCCGTCCCCGGTGTCGTGCCCGCGATGCAACCGCTGCTGGGTGACGACACCGCCGTCGTCACCGCGGTCAACGGCATTCCCTATTGGTATTTCCACGGTACCGGCGGCGCCTTCGACGGCCGCACCCTGGAGACGGTCGATCCGGGCGCGGTCCAGTGGAACGGTCTCGGTCCGCAGCGCGCCATCGGCTGCGTCGTCTATCCTGCGACCGAAGTGGTGGAGCCCGGCGTCATCCAGCATGTCTATGGCGACAAGTTCTCGCTGGGCGAGCCGGACGGGTCGAAGTCGGAGCGCGTCGTCGCCCTGTCCAAGGCGATGGAGGCCGGCGGCCTGCGCGCGCCCGTGCTCGACCGCATCCGCGACGAGATCTGGCTGAAGCTGTGGGGCAACCTGTGCTTCAACCCGATCAGCGCGCTGACCCACGGCACGCTGGAAGGCATCTGCGGCGACCCGGACACCCGCGCAGTCGCCAAGGCGATGATGCTGGAGGCCAAGGACATCGGCGACAAGCTGGGCGTCCATTTCCGCGTCGACGTCGAACGCCGCATCAACGGTGCCGCTGCGGTGGGGGCGCACAAGACCTCCATGCTGCAGGACCTGGAGCGCGGCCGTCCGATGGAGATCGATCCGCTGCTGTCGGTGGTGCAGGAGATGGGCCGCATGGTGGGCGTGCCGACGCCGACCATCGACGTGGTGCTCGCCCTGGTGAAGCAGCGGGGCGAGAACGCCGGCTGCTACAGCCGGCCGCAGCCCGCGGCTCCCGCTGCCGCACCGGAAGCGGTCGCGGCCCAGTAAGCAAAGCAGGTGGCGCGGCCGGCGCCGAGCCCGAAGGGACCATGGGGCCGGCCGCATCGAACAGGGGGAGGAGCGTCATGAAGGTCGAGGACATTCTCCGCAAGAAGGGCACGCGCATCGGCATGGTGCGCATCAACGAGACGGTCGCCACCGCGCTGCGCCTGATGAAGGCGGAGAACACCGGCGCGCTGGTGGTCAAGGACGTCTGCCGCACCGAAGGCAACACGGTGGTCGGCGTCATTTCCGAACGCGACGTGGTCCGCGCGCTGGTCGACCGCGGGCCCGGCATCCTGGAGCAGGCGGTATCGGCGCTGATGACGCGCGATCCCTATTGCTGCAGCCCGTCGGATACGGTCCGCCATGTGCTGAGCCTGATGGACGAGCACGGCATCCGCCATGTCCCGGTGCTGGAGGGCGCGACCCTGGTCGGCGTCGTCAGCGTCCGCGACCTGATCCGCCGCCAGCTTGAAGAACTGCCGGTGGACAATCTGCCGGCTGGAGAACTGCCCATCGCGGCCTCGGCCGCCGAAAGCTGGGACTTCCCGGTCGTCGCCAACCAGTGACCGGTGCCGGTGGGGCCGGCGCAAATCGGTTGCCGGCTCCCCTGCCTTTGCCGCTTCGGCGCTAGCCCGCCCTGATCTGGACGCGGGTGGATTTTGCCCGCCGCCATGGCCGGCCTTCGAAAGCAAACGACATGAAGATCGCGATACCCAGGGAGCGCCGCCCGGGCGAGCGCCGCGTCGCCGCGTCTCCCGAAACCATCAAGAAATTCAAAACTCTCGGATTGGATGTCGTCGTTGAGAGCGGGGCCGGTCTCGGTTCCAGCATCACCGACGTGGCCTATGAGGCGGCGGGGGCCGCGATTGCAGCCGACGAGGCGTCGGCGCTGGCCGATGCCGACATCGTGCTGAAGGTGCAGCGCCCCTTGATCGCCGGTGAGGGCGATGTCGACGAGCTTGCGCTCATCCGCAAGGGCGCGCTGCTGTTCGCTATCCTCAACCCCCACAACAGCCGCGACCATGTGAAGGCCTACGCCGATGCCGGCGTGAACGCCTTCGCCATGGAGTTCATGCCGCGCATCACCCGCGCCCAGGTCATGGACGTGCTGTCCTCCCAGGCCAACCTCGCCGGCTACAAGGCCGTGGTGGATGCCGCTTCGGAATATGGCCGCGCCTTCCCGATGATGATGACCGCCGCCGGCACCGTTCCGCCGGCCCGCGCCTTCATCATGGGGGTCGGCGTCGCCGGCCTGCAGGCGATCGCCACCGCCAAGCGTCTCGGCGCCATCGTCTCGGCCACCGACGTGCGCCCGGCGGTGAAGGAGCAGGTGCAGTCGCTGGGCGGCAGCTTCGTCGCCGTCGAGAATGACGAGTTCAAGCAGGCGGAGACCGCCGGCGGCTATGCCAAGGAGATGTCGGACGACTACAAGCGTCAGCAGGCCGCCTTGGTCGCCGAGCACATCAAGAAGCAGGACATCGTCATCACCACGGCGCTGATCCCCGGCCGCAAGGCGCCGATCCTGGTGACGGCGGAGCATGTGGCGTCGATGAAGCCGGGGTCGGTCATCATCGATCTGGCGGTGGAGCAGGGCGGCAACGTCGAGGGCGCCAAG
>PJUA01000323.1_pt1 | contig 32433 bp, 26 predicted proteins | sample 1512151 | NCBI WGS metagenome assembly PJUA01 (sample SAMN08177678, study PRJNA422409) | Soil metagenome, whole genome shotgun sequencing project. | isolation source: Soil enriched on filter paper: beechwood xylan treatment | place: USA: Madison | collected 2015-01-15
CGAAAAATTAAAAGCATTGCCTTCAATAACAGAAGAACCAAGCTGGGGCTTGCCTTTATTTTGCTGGGATTGGTCAAAAAGCTGGTTATCGTGGAGCAAATAGCGCCTTATGTCAACGATTACTTCCAGAATACAGCCGGTTTAACGGGCGTTGAAGCGTGGATTGCCGCTTATCTGTTTGCCTTCCAGATTTACTTTGATTTTTCCGCTTATAGCGAAATGGCCGTAGGCATAGGCTTCTTGCTTGGACTTCGACTGGATTTGAATTTCAAAACGCCTTATCTCAGCTCAAATCCAAACGAGTTCTGGAAACGATGGCATATTACGCTTTCGCAATGGATTCGGGATTACATCTTTATACCGCTGGGAGGGTCTAGGGTTGCAAACTGGCGCATTTATGCCAACCTAATCCTGGCAATGGCCATTTCCGGCCTATGGCATGGGGCTGCCTGGACCTTCATTATATGGGGACTCTATCATGGCTTTTTATCTGCCGGACACCGTATGTACCGTAAAGTGATTACAAAACTCAAGCTGGAGTCCTTTACCGGCTCCGTCCTGTATAAAGTCGCAGCAATCGCCGTTTTTTTTCATTTAACCGTAATCGGCTGGGTCTTTTTCCGGGCCAACACTATTCAGGAAGCGCTGGTTATGCTGAAAAAAATGACCTTTATTCACCAATTTAACTACCAGCCTGAATTGCTTTCTTTACTTGCTCTTGCAGCGGGATTATACGTTCTGCATATTTTGGAGCGCGTTGTCGTATCCAAATTCGGCAGATTGTCGCTTTGGTGGCAGCTCAACATCCCTGTCATTATAAGAGGCGCTATTTACGCAGTTATTGCTACCATTTTGCTTGTATTCCTCTTTAGAGGCGAAGGCAGCAGCTTTATTTACTTCCAATTTTAGATCCCAGAGTAACGCAAATTAAAAGAATTGGGTGGGTGAGCCTCGTTGACTTCAAGCCATCCCGGCGATTTAAAGGCCGGTTTAAAAAAATTCCGTCCCGAATTGGAGGGCGTTCGGGCGGTAGCCGCTATGCTGGTAGCCATTTACCACATCTGGGTTGGCTCCGTTTCCGGCGGGGTAGATGTCTTCTTTATTGTTTCGGGCTATTTGATCACAACCTCTCTATTATCGAAGATGGAAAAAGAAGGACATATCCGCTTTTTTGACTATCTGCTAGGTTTGGGCAAGCGGCTATTTCCAAACGCATTTATCGTTCTGATGTTTGTTATTGCTGCATCGTTTTTTTTGCTGCCGCAGGTCCAATGGCGGCAAATCATATCGGAGGTGCTTGCATCAGCCGCCTATTTTCAAAACTGGAATCTGGCTCTGGATGCCGTGGATTATTTGGCACAGCATAATGAAGCAAGCCCCTTGCAGCATTTTTGGGCATTATCCATTCAAGGCCAGTTTTACGTCACCTGGCCGCTCGTCATTTACGCTTCCTTTATTATGGCGGTCAAATGGTTTAAAACACCCCCGCGCAAAACGTTGCTGCTTGTTTTGTCACTTATTTTTGTAATGTCGATTACCTATTCCATTTACATAACAGCCGTCAACCAGCCTTGGGCTTATTTCGATACCTTTGCGCGCGTCTGGGAGTTCAGCTTAGGGGGCGCCCTCTCGTTGCTGCTCCCTTATGCGGCTATACGCAAACCGATCAGTATTGGCCTTGGCTGGACAGGTCTTTGCATCATTGCTTTAACCGGCATCCTTTTGCCAGTATCCACTGTATTTCCGGGTTATGCGGCGCTGCTCCCGATTTGCGGTGTGATATTTATCATTATTTCAGCTGAAAACAACTCCGGCTTGGGCGTTGCACGGCTTCTTGGCTCCAAGCCGTTTCAGTTTCTGGGCAGTATTTCATACGCCTTCTATTTATGGCACTGGCCGCTTTTGCTTTTTTATTTAGTTTACTTCAGGAAGGAAGACGTCTCCGCATTGGCGGGAATTGCGATTCTTCTCCTTACATTTGCATTATCCCTTCTTGCAACCCGAATGGTTGAGGCACCTATTCGAAAGCTGTCCCTACGGCAGTCCAGAAAAAAAATCGTATTTTTACTGGCTTTCTTTGCCCTTCCCGTTGTTTTGGCCAGCCTGTCCTGGAGTTTATATGCCGAGCATTCCCGGCAAATGGTGGCGCAAGCAACGATGCAGCATGTACTGGATCAAGAAGCGGCAGGACAAATAATGGACATGGCTCAAGAGGATTCCGAAGCAAAACGCGTAATTGAACTACAGGAGGAGCCAGAGCTTGTTCAGGATGCTTTTCAGCAGTTATGGGGGACCCAAGACGAAATCGACTCCGCTTTAGTATCCGCCTCCTTAGCGGACATCCAAAACCTGCCTGTTTTTTACGGGGATCGCTGCTATGTTGATATGAAAAACAGGGGTATGAAAAAATGCTCCTATGGCGAAACAAGCGATCCGGATTACACCTTGGCTCTCGTTGGCGGGTCTCGCTCCGGACATTGGTTCCCTGCGCTGGAGCAATTTGCACTGGAAGAAAAACTGAGAATAGACGTCTACAATAAGGATGCTTGCAGATTCACGACAGATGATTTTGACGGTAAGCTATCCGCCTCCTGCATCGAATGGAACAAGCTTGCAGCAGAAGCGTTGCTACAGGATCCTCCAGATGTATTGATGACTACAGCCAATGTCGATCGAGATGCTTACATACCGGAAGGTTACATTGATATGTGGAACAAATTCGACGGGATAACGACTATTTTTGCCATTAGAGACACCCCGTCGATGCCTGAAGATGTGCCTGCTTGCGTCGAGCTGTATGGAGGAGACAATTGCTCTGTGCCTCGAGACAAGTTACTATCAGCCAAACTTCCTTGGGCGCATACAGAGAATTTACCCAGCAATGTCTACTTTGTGGACATGTCCGATTACCTCTGTGATTCTCAATCCTGTAAGTCCGTCATCAATAATGCCGTTGTTTACCGCGACAAATTCCATCTAAGCACTCAATTTGCCGCCATGCTGGCTGAGCCGATCAGGAAGGAGCTTTTACTAGTCCTGGAAAAAATAAAAGCGCCTGTTCAGTAAGACGCGACTTAAGCAGTAAAAAGCCCCTTTCGAATGGAATGGCTCATTCCAAACGAAAGGGGCTATTGTATTAGGCCAAGCGTTCTTTAAAATCGTTGTAGCCAAACTGGCGCACGATCTCGCAATCTCCGCCTTTTCTTTGGATCGCGATGGCAGGCAATGGCATGCCATTAAACGTGTTTGTTTTGACCATGGAATAAATCGCCATATCCCCGAACACAAGACGGTCTCCGCACTGGAGCGGCTTGTCGAAGGAATAGTCGCCGATCACATCGCCCGACAGGCAAGTTTGACCGCCCAGACGATACGTGTACGGCTTTTCTCCCGGCTCGCCTGAACCGAAGAGCGGCGGGCGATACGGCATTTCCAGCACGTCAGGCATGTGGCATGTCGCAGACGTATCCAGAATGGCGATATCAATGCCGTTTTTATGCAGGTCCAGCACGGAGGTGACGAAGTAGCCGGCATTCAGCGCTACAGCTTCCCCAGGCTCCAGATAAACAGCCAGGCCATATTTCTCCTGCATGCGCTTGATGCAGGCTTCCAGTTTTGGAATATCGTAATCCTCGCGCGTAATATGATGTCCGCCGCCAAAATTAATCCATTCCATTTGCGGCAGCCATTGTCCAAACTTCTCTTCAACGGCGTTTAATGTCGTTTCCAGATCGTCCGAATTTTGCTGGCACAGCGTATGGAAGTGAAGCCCGGTTACGCCATCCAGAAGTTCGGGACGGAAATCTTCGCTTTTGGTGCCAAATCGCGAGCCGGGGGAGCATGGATCGTAAATCTCATGCCCCTCCTGCGTGGAACATTCCGGATTGATACGCAAACCGACTTTTCTTCCCGCTTTTAGCGCCTTATCCTTAAATTTCTCCAGTTGCGAAAAGGAATTAAAAATAATATGATCGCAAATGGAAATAATTTCATCTATTTCATCCTGACGGTAGGCGGGAGCAAAGACGTGGTTTTCTTTGCCCATAGCCTCATAGCTCAGACGGGCCTCGTACAGCCCGCTTGCGGTTGCTCCGCTCAAGTATTGACCGATCAACGGATACATCGCCGTCATGGAAAAGGCTTTTTGCGCCAAAACGATTTTTGCACCGGTACGCGTCATAACGCCGTTCAGGATTTTCAGGTTTCTCTCAATAAGCTCCTCGTCAACAACAAAACACGGCGTCGGAAGTTCCTCAAATTTCATCTTAACGAACAAGCTCCGATTCTTTTTCTTCTACAGGCAGTTCGTCCACGAGAACCGGATTAAAATCCTCTACCCAAGGCAGGCCCCATTTGTTCAGCTCTTCCATGAACGGGTCCGGATTAAATTCTTCTACGTTGTAAACGCCTGGTTTAACCCATTTGCCCGTCAGAATCATTGCTGCTCCGATCATGGCCGGCACGCCAGTCGTGTACGAGATCGCCTGGGAACCTACTTCTTTATAGCACTCTTGATGGTCGCAAACGTTGTAGACATAATACGTTTTGTCTTGACCGTCTTTTTTGCCTTTAAATATGCAGCCGATGTTTGTTTTGCCAACCGTGCGTGGTCCAAGGGAAGCAGGATCCGGCAAAACAGCCTTCAGAAATTGCAGAGGAATGATTTGCTGGCCTTCGAATTCGATTGGCTCGATAGAAGTCATGCCAACGTTCTCCAGAGCTTTCAGGTGCATCAGGTAGCTTTGGCCGAAGGTCATAAAGAAACGGATGCGTTTCAGGCCGGGCATGTTTTTCGCTAGTGACTCCAGCTCTTCATGGTACAGCAGGTACATATCTTTTTGGCCAACTTCCGCAAAGTTGTATTCGCGTTTGATTTCCATTGGCTTGGTTTCGATCCATTCGCCCTTCTCCCAATATCTGCCGTTAGCAGATACTTCGCGGATGTTGATCTCAGGATTGAAGTTGGTTGCGAACGGATAGCCATGGTCGCCGCCGTTGCAGTCCAGAATGTCGATATATTCAATTTCGTCAAAATAGTGCTTCAGCGCATAAGCGGAAAATACGCCTGTTACGCCTGGGTCAAAGCCGCTGCCCAGCAGTGCCGTAATGCCTGCTTGCTCAAAGCGCTCTTTGTAATCCCATTGCCAGCTGTATTCAAATTTAGCCGTATCCTTCGGCTCATAGTTTGCGGTATCCATGTAGTGCGTTTTAGTGGCCAGGCAAGCATCCATGATGGTCAGGTCCTGGTAAGGAAGCGCCAGGTTCATCACGAGATCGGGCTTAACCTCGTTGATCAAAGCAATCAGCTCGTCAACGTTGTCGGCATCCACTTGCGCCGTTGTAATTTTTGTTTTGCCGCCGTCAAGCTTTGCTTTCAGCTCGTCGCATTTGGACTTAGTGCGGCTTGCAATGCAGATTTCCTCGAATACTTCGCTGTTTTGAACACATTTATGAATCGCTACGGATGCGACGCCGCCGGCGCCAATGATTAATACTTTTCCCATGGTTTCATTCTCCTGACCTGAATTGGATTTTTTCGTCCCGTGCCGCGTGCACCGTATTTTTTGCAACAAAAAAACAAGTGCAAAATGGCATATCCGCGCATCACACTTGCTTTGATATACAATATTAAAAAGCTCACAATTCCAGATCAAAAGAACATAAAGTGCCCCTTTGACGGAAAGCTTCTACTGTATATCAATATTGGGATCAGAGTCTATATAGCAAATAATTCGCCTTTACCACTCTTATTGACCGTTTCACAAGTTGATGTGCAAATGCACTGGTTGTAAAGTAACCAACTTATAAAATTTGAGCTTTTAACTCAATCAATAAGGCAACTCATGTTGCCAATCGGCATTTGACCCGGCTGTCCGTATGGCCTTAACGTCCTTGTGGGAGTGGTCAAAGTTATTTGCTGGAAAGATCCATCTCATATTGATATATCGGCTTTCCAAAATCACAGGTTTTACAATAACAGACGAACAGAAAAAATACAAGACCCTTTTTTGATTTTTATCATATTAATTTTTCGTAAAGCTACATTCGCAGCTAGCCCAGCACTGACAATAAATCGCATGATGCCGCAAAAACCGCACTGTTCTGGTCTTTCTTCACTTCAAGCTGCCTGCCCGCAGGAAATTCCTTCAACCTTGCTTCTCCCCTTAACAATCCGTTGCGCCGCAACTTTCTTTTCTGGAAACCGTCCTTAATAACAGCTAGAATATTCTATTTTTCGGGAGTGTGATCCAGAATGAAGACAGCCCGCGCTTATCTTGGCTGGAGGGGCGTTACTATTTTTGCCAAAAGCATGCTCGCAGCCTCCATTATTTTTAGCGGATCGACTTACCTTGCTGCACCGGCTTCCTATGCTGCCGAGGATGTAACAAAGCTGAAAGCTGTTAAGCTTGCAAGTGAAGGGGATGCTCTGGAACGGGCAAAGCAATATGGACTGATTCCTATAGACGCCAAAATTGTGTCCAATACTCCCGATCCAAATAAAGCCAGCTGGTCGATCCATTATCTTTATTCAAATGGAAGTGGTAATGTTCAGGAAGGAACGATCAAACTTCGCTCCTCCGACGGCGAGCTGATTGCTATTAGTGAAAGATTGAATTACAGCAGCGTTGGCGGGGACCCCATGGTGCCTCCGTACGACCCTTCATCAGAGAAATTCAGCTACGCTCAAGCCATAGACATAGCTATAAACTATGCGAAAGAGCAAAGCTGGCCTTTTGACCACAAGCAATGGATGGATAACGTCATAGAGGAATCGGAATATTCGCTACGCTGGGTTGACAGGGCCCTTCACACTGTTCCGCTCCATCGCGCATACCAAAACGGACGTACACCCGACAAGTTATATGTCTGGATCAATCGTGCAACAGGCGAGGTCGCCGGACATGATTTGACCTGGACCAAAACCAATTATATTATTCCACACAATCTGGAAACCATTCAAAAAGCGCAAACAAGGCTATACAAAAGCTTTAAGCCTGTTTTGTCCTGGACCGAGGATAACAACAAGCGGCTGGTTTATGCCTTTGGAGGCATGAGCGAAGGTGAAGAAAATACGACAGGCACAGCTTCGCCAACCTATAGCGCAGAACTGGCTAAAAAGAGGCTGCTGTCTCTGTATGACGTAGAACTGATATTCAGGCCGGATGGAAAAGGCAGCGCCACCGCTGAATACTCCTTTGTTCCAAAGCAAGGAATTCCCGTTTTTTATACAGGAGCCGGTCCTTTTATTGATGCAAAAACGGGCTTATGGGTCGATTATTTGGGTAATCTGGAAAACAGGCCTATGCCTCCCGCAAGCGAATGGCTCATTGATATTGCCGTGCCAGCCGGTCAAACCGGATATAAAGCCGCTGTCGTATGGAACAATCAGCTCCTTGATTTGAAAAATCAGCCCATTGTGGAAAATGGGCATACGCTTGTTCCATTCCGGGAGCTTTTAACCAAGCTTGGCGCCAAAATCGGCTGGGACCCTGTTAAGCGTGTCGTTACAGCAAGCAAGGAGGGCAAGCAAATCAAGCTGACGATTGACTCCAATACTGCTCTTGTTAACGGCAAAGAACAGCCGTTGAGCACGCCAGCGGTCATTCGTAAAGGCTTTACGTATATCCCGGCTCGAATCGTGCTGGAGACGTTTGGAGCCAAGGTGGGATGGAAATCGGACTCCAGACTGGTTTTGGTGCAAACCGAAGCTTCATTGCCCGCCTTGTCAGCTCTGGAATTAAAGCAGCTGCGCTTTCAGGCTTATCTGAATTGGGCTGAGAAGCAGTCCAAAACTCTGCAGAAATCTGGTTTTAACTGGAGCGATGCTGATGATTACGTCACTGTTGGAAAATTAGTCAGTGACGGGAATGGTCGTATTATCTCGGGAAACATCCAAATTCATCGTGATTTAACAGGTAAACAGATTATCATCGCTCCAATGGAACATGATATTAATAAATCAATATTTGTGTATATTGATCATCAAAATAATGTAAAGCCGGCCACTGGCGGCACATACCATTTTAAAACAGACCTAGCTGAGTCCGTAAAAGGGGCCTATCGGGTATTTATTAAGGATAACCCTCAACTGTTGCAGTCTCTGGAAATAAATGAGCGCGATATGGAGTATTCCGCCATGTTTGCTCCTGTGAATTATAAGGAGATATATCCACTAAACAGCATCATCGCCTTTGATTTTACAGTCTATAACAGCGATCCCAAGCCCTACACATTTAAAAAACATAAAATCTTCTATACGGTCTCTAAAGTGGATACAAACGGAAAATTGAAGCAAATTTACAAGGGAGACTTACCTAGCCTTAATGGAACATTGAATCAAAATGAAGGATTCAGCATGCCTGTATTGTGGGATCAAAAAAATCAGAGTGGCAAGTACGTATCCGCAGGCACTTATGAGCTAAAAATTAATTATCCTTTCGGTCAAAGATATGGGGATAAATTTATGTTGGAGATTAAGTGAGTTTCTAGCATTGTGCCCACTCAAAAACCCCCTCGCCTTCGCCAAATGCGAATGTGAGGGGGTTTTCTATACATTAAGTTAAGTAACAAGCCACTTTTAGGTAAAATGATTGTGAGTTTCTGTATGAGCAATTTCATCCTCAAAAAACAAATCATCAAGCGAGCTTAACGTGCCGTCTTCTTCAACCTGGTATACGGACATTTTTTCCCCGTTAACCGTCAATTCAATAAAGCAGCCCCAGCAATAGAACTGATGGGAACCAATCTTTCCAATATCTTTTGAATTGCAGTTTGGACATCTCATCATATACATGTCTCCCTATCCCTTGAAATTGGAAGCTGCGACAGGCTCCAATTCCGCTTCACTGACAGCAGGAACAATAATCGCGTCTTCCCCGAGCAATACGTCATCCGGATCACTCGGTGACTTCAGCCACTTCCGTCCCTCCATCAGATCCGAAACAAAACCGTCAGTAAGCTCATAGCCTACTATTTGTGTACCCTGAAACGGGAAAAAATAAACATCGCTTACAGCCCCAAGCTGAACGCCATGCACCGTAATCACCGGCATATCCTTCAGCTTGACGATGCCGCAATAAAATGCGCGCTTGACCTGTTTTGGCTTCATTACCTTAACCGCGCCTTCACCGGAGATAATGATGGAATCTTCGCCGCAGGTTAATACATCGCTCCATTCCACTGCCTTGACATTAAACGCAAACCATTTGGCAAATTCCAGTATGAGTCCGTTTAATCGCCAATGCTCGTCAAACCAGGCGTCCTTTACCGTTCCCACAAGCTTGCCGGAATGGATGGCCAAAACGGGTAATCCGATCAGCTGTTGAAGTTTGATCACTTTGGGAGGGACCTCCTATCCTTGCTTGGACAGGCGGCGGGCAATATCAATAACAATTTGCGCCGCTTGCTCCAGTTCCTCCAAAGTATTCCCCAAACCAAAGCTAAATCTTACTGCCGAATCCAGTCGTTCGCGAGATACCCCCATTGCCTTCAATACATGCGACTTTTCCAAAGAGCCCGATGTACAGGCTGAGCCGCTTGCCGCCGCTATTCCGGCCATATCCAGATTCATCAGCATACTTTCCGTCGGGATGCCGATAAAGCTGATATTGACAATATGAGGAAGATGCAGAGTCGGATGTCCATTGACAACAACGCCCGCGGGACCAATTCCCTCTGCAAGCATCTCTATCCATCTCATACGAAGCTTGTTCAAAAAAGGTTGCTTTTTTTCTTTTTCGTTCACAGAAATGTCAATTGCTTTTGCGAAACCAGCAATTCCGGCTACGTTTTCAGTGCCAGCGCGGCGTTTTCTTTCCTGTAAGCCGCCATGCTGCAGAGGGTCCAGGTGAACGCCTGAGGAGACATAAAGCGCGCCAACGCCTTGCGGCCCATTGATTTTGTGAGCGGAGAAGCTCATCATATCAACAGGCATATGGTTCAAGGAATACGGAATAAAACCAAGCGTTTGCACGGCATCCACGTGAAACAGCGCATTTGATTCAGCAACCAGCGCCCCAATTTCTTCAATCCGCTGCAACGTGCCTACTTCATTATTGCCATGCATTATGCTGACAAGGGCCGTTTCCGGGGTCAGCGCCGCCTTCACTTGCTCCGAGTCAACAAGACCGAATTCATCCACAGGCAATATAGTAAGCTCAAAGCCTTCTTCGTCGCGAAGCCACTGGCAGGTATGCAGCACGGCATGATGCTCCGCAGCGGATGTAATCAGCCGGTTCCGGCCGCGCTTGCGCTGCGCCCTGGCCGCCCCGATCAAAGCAATATTGTCGCTTTCCGTTCCACCTGACGTGAACATCAGTTCGCTTGATTTGCAGCCAAGGGCTGCCGAAACAGAATCCCGCGCTGCAGTAATTCTGCCCCTGGCAGCCCGTCCGAAGGCATGTGTGCTGGAGCCGTTGCCGCCCGGTCCCTGCATCACCTCAAGCATGACGTTTATAACCTCGGGATGCATAGGCGTTGTTGCCGAGTGATCGAAATAATATCTTTTCATCTCCGCCGCCGCCTAGATATAGAACATGTACGAATCTTTTTGTTCTTCTTCCTTGTAAGCAATCAAGCTTTCAAGCGTAGTCGTATCCAGCACTTCCGCAATGCTGTCGCGGATGCGAAGCCACAAATTGCGTTTTGCCGGATCATCTTCCTCTGTAAAATCAACCGGAGAAATCGGTCCCTCCAAAATGCGGATGATATCGCCGGACGTAATTTGCGAAGGGTCCTGTGACAGGATATAGCCGCCGTATGCGCCGCGAATACTTTTGACCAGACCAGCGTTGCGAAGCGGAGCAACGAGCTGCTCCAGATAATGCTCGGACAAGCTGTTTTTTTCTGCGATGCTTTTAAGGGATATAGGACCTTCGCCAAATTTGGCTGCAAGCTCCATCATAATCGTGAGACCGTAACGACCTTTTGTCGATATTTTCAAAGTAGCACCTCTCTCTATTTCTCTGTATTCCCATTACCTTTATATGTTAACATACACCAGACGTTCCGTGTGCAAAAAAGGTTGTCATTTCATGAAAAAGTTTCACAACTATGATACAATAAAGCTGTTTTAATCAACAAGGCGGTGATGTAAATGAGCAAAAGCATAGCGGAAACAAGAGTCGTAGTCGGCATGTCCGGCGGAGTCGACTCCTCGGTTGCAGCGCTGCTGCTTAAGCAGCAGGGCTATGATGTGATCGGCATTTTTATGAAAAACTGGGATGACACCGATGAATTCGGACATTGTACAGCGGAGGAAGATTCCGAGGATGTGCGGCGCGTCTGCGACAAAATCGGCATTCCTTATTATACAGTCAATTTTGAACGCCAATACTTCGATAAGGTGTTCACTTATTTTCTGGATGAATACAAACGCGGAAGAACGCCAAATCCCGACGTTATGTGCAACCGCGAAATCAAGTTTGGCGACTTTCTTAACAAAGCGCTGGAGCTTAATGCTGACTATTTGGCAACGGGGCATTATGCAAGGGTTGAACGTTCAGAGGATGGCACCGTCAAGCTTCTGAGAGGCGTGGACTCCGGCAAGGATCAAACCTATTTCCTGAGTGCGCTGAACCAGGAGCAGTTGAGCAGAGCCATGTTCCCAATCGGGCATCTGCCCAAGTCCGAGGTGCGCCGCATTGCGGAGGAGACCGGACTTCATACCGCGAAGAAAAAAGACAGCACGGGCGTCTGCTTTATCGGCGAACGAAACTTCAAGCAGTTTCTGAGCGGCTATTTGCCAGCCCAGCCTGGTGATATGATTGATATCGCCACCGGCCAAAAAATGGGACGTCATGACGGTCTAATGTATTATACATTGGGACAACGTCAGGGTCTGGGCATCGGCGGCTCCGGCACAGGCTCCGGCGAACCTTGGTTTGTAGCGGATAAGGATCTGGAACGAAATATCCTGTACGTCGTTCAGGGAGAGCGCCATCCAAGCCTTTATTCGCATAGCTTGACGGCTTCCGGCATGAACTGGCTTGTACCGCGCGAGGATTCCAAACCTCTGGTCTGCACAGCCAAGTTCCGCTATCGACAGCCCGATCAGGAAGTTGAGGTTGTCATGGAGGCTGACGGTACCGCGCGTGTTGTTTTCGCCAATCCCCAAAAAGCGATTACACCGGGACAAGCCGTTGTATTCTACAATGGCGACGAATGCCTTGGCGGCGGCACGATCGACATCGTGCACAAAGCAAGCGCGGAGCCAGTGAGGTAATCAGTGCTTTCAGAAAAAAGACTCATTGCGAACGGGATATCGTTCGGGTGGGTCTTTTTTGCTCAGGTTTATCCTGCGGTGCATCATTGTCCTGCTTCGCCACTGCAATTCTGGAGATTCGCAAATGTTTGGTTTCAAGAATTTGAAATTGAAAGTTCCGTTGCAAAATAAAGCTTTGCATAGGCATGGGCGGCGACGGAAGCTGATGATAGAGCCAGCCCCCAATCGTCTCGAATTCATCGCTTGGAATGCTCAGCCCAAAAAAGCTGTTAACCTCTTCAATAAGCATCAAGCCGCTGATGGAATAATGTCCATTATCCATTTTGACAATATCGGGAAGCCCGGAATCGAATTCATCTTGAATATCCCCAACGATCTCCTCCATAATATCCTCCAGCGTAACAAGCCCCGACGTGCCTCCAAACTCATCTATTAAAATCGCGATTTGGCTTCGCGTCTTCTGCATCATCCCCATCAGAGAGCTAATCGGCATTCCCTCCGGCACCGTTGTCACGGGACGAATCATTGCTTTCATGCTGTCGGTCGGCTGTACATTATCCTTCAGCAAATCCTTGATATGAACAAATCCGATAATGTTATCCTTGTCATTTTCGCAGACGGGATAACGGGTTCGCATATATTGAATGGCGATCGCCTTATTTGCTTTTAACGACAAACCCGCTTTCAAGCATATCATCTCGGTGCGGGGAATCATGATTTCCCGCGCTGTTTTTTCGTTAAAACTAAAAATATTGTCCATCATTGCAGCTAGCTCCGCGCCTTCCGTAAAGCCGCTTCTTCGTCCTTCCTCCAGCATGCTCCGCAAGTTAACTTCCGCCTGAGCCGTTTTAGCTCCATGGGGACCGCTCAGGCCAAATACCCGCAGCAGCCCATTGTTCAAATAAAGCAGCAGCGTCACGATTGGCGACAGCAGCTTCATCGCGACATACATCGGAAACGCTGCAAATCGAAGCACCGCTTCAGGACGACACAGCTCCGCCAGCTTGAGCGCAAGACCTGCTGCTGCAAGCAGAAGGAACAAAGCCATAACAAATGCCCCCGTATAAGCCAGCGGTATAATCCAAACTTCGGTGACCCGGTCAAAGCTGCCAAGCCACGGCGCCAGCACTTTGCCAGCGATCCAGGCAGCCCCCAAACCAATACCCAGACAGGAAAAAGAAACACCTAATTGGCAAAGCGTCATAAATCGTTCCTGATTTGCCGCCATTGTTGCAGCCAGTCTGCTCCTTAAGCTCCCTTCGTTCCTTGCCTCTCCTCTATTCGGCATCCCTGTGCGCGCCTTAGCCAAAGACATTTGCACAGCCACAGAAAAAGCATTTACGCCCGCCAGGGCAAACGCCAGCATAACCATCCAGAACACAGCAGCCCATTCATCCAACTTGTATCCGCCAAGAGCGCCAATGATGAGAGGTCCGTCTTTGCTTGGTACAACCTCAATTAGCTGCTGTTGCACATGCTACAGCCCCCTTGGCGCACCTCCCTCCGCAATGTAATGCCAGCCTTACCTATTTTTATTCCGGCAGGCCCATCCAAGATTCATGAATTGTTCAATTATAACGCCGATAAACAAGGCAATCAGGGAGCGGCTATCCCTAACTTTTGGTATAATACATGAGATGTAGCTGTAATAAATATCACAATGCAATTCAGGAGGATTTTATTATGATGAAACGTGTTTTACCGCTTATTCTGGTTTTTCTTCTGCTGCTCCCGGGAGCTGCGCTGGCCCACTCGCGTCTGGAACAATCGGTTCCTGCCGCAGACTCAGTCCTGGACAACTCTCCGTCTGTCATCGAGATGACCTTTAATACAAAAATTGAAAAGCTAAGCAGCTTTAAATTACTTGACGAAAATGGAGAGCAGGTTGAAACCGAACGAACCGAGGTCGATAACGATACGTTGTCCGGCAAGGTGAAGGAGCCGCTCGGAAATGGTACCTATACGGTGGATTGGACAATCATAGGAGCGGACGGCCATACCATCAACGGCTCCTATGCTTTCACGGTCAACGCCGCTGTGCAGGAGGAAACTGCAACGCCTGAAGCGACTCCATCAAGCGAGCCGTCAGCAGAGCCTTCCACAGAGCCTTCTGCGGCGCCGGACAACACTTCTACAGATGGCGGGGAAGGCAGCGGGGGAATCGCAGGCTCACCATCGGACAATAGCGTCGAAAATGCAGCATCTCCTGAAAAAAGCTCCACCGCAAGCATTATCACCTTTGTCATTATCGGAATTATCGTTTGTGCTGTCGTTGTTTTGCTGCTAAGGAGACGTAAATCATGATTTATATAAGCGAGGCTTTGCTCTATATCAGCTTCGCCCTGTTGACCGGAACTTTGATTCTCCGGCTTGTTCCCGCCAAAAACAAGCCGGAAATAGAAACGCCGGCGTGGCTTCTTCCGGCTTGCGCTTTATTGATTCCCGTTTTGTCCTTTGTTCCCATTCACGAGCTTGCTTTGCGTTTTTCAACCGAGTTTGAGCTTTCGTATATGGAAATGCTGCGGAGCATATTAGCGGACGTCAGCATGGGCAAAGCCTGGATCTGGACCTTGCTAGGTTCGCTTGGCCTTACGATCCTGTTGTCGCTAAAGGCTTTTCGAGAGGATAAACATATGCCCAAAGTTGCATTGTTTATTCTTTTTTTGCTTATTATCTGGCTGGGCTACGCCAGTCATGCCTCTTCGTTAAGCGCGTTCAAGGGTCTTGTTGTGCACAGCGCTCATTTTCTCGGCTTTAGCGTCTGGATCGGCATTTTGTTTGTAGCAGGCTGGTTTTCGCGAAACGACAACCATTGGGCCGCCTTTTTGAAGTGGTTTTCGCCTGTTGCTATCGTTTGTGTTTTACTTACTCTCATTGCGGGCTTTACCTTGATGACCTTTACAACGCCACAGTATGTCAACTCCTGGATGCTGCCATACGGGCAAATGCTTCTCATGAAGCATTTACTAATATTGCCGTTACTGCTGTTCGCCTTTACCAACGGCTTCCTTTATAAGCGCAAAACAGCAACAGACAGCAGCTTCAAGCCTCGCCCCTGGTTAAAGGCGGAAGGCGTTGTCGCCTTGCTGGTGCTGGCCGCAACGGCTTCGCTGGGGCAGCAGGCACCGCCGCATACTGTAAGAGAAACGCTGCAGTATGAAGCTCCTTCGTCATTATTTACCAGCCTGTTCCGGGGTTCCTTTAGCCCGGACATGAGTCTTTCTTTTACCTGGACGCTTGAAGGCTTGCTCATGTTTGCGGCAGCTTTGCTAATGGCTTGCGGCGTCATCTGGTGCCATCGCTCCAGCCGGCCATGGTCAGCCTTATCCATGGGAGTGTTATGCGCCGGCTTTGCTTACCTGGGAGCTATGTTCAGTCTTTCCGCATAACCGTTTGAATACATCGATATTCGTTTCACTTGACTATTTGGACAGCCCCAAGCAAAAACGGCGTTTCGCATCTTGCTTTCTGCAAGGTGTGAAACGCCGTTTTTTCATTGGACTCTTTTATCATTTTGCTGGCTGGCAGCGGTCAACGCAATCTCCGCTCCTGGTTTTGCTTTATTTTGTCCTCCATGCCTTGTGCGGTTGCCTTATAAAACGTCATATTGCGGAACGTATCCGGCAAATATTGCTGCTTGACATAGTGGTTGGGGAAATCATGCGGATATTGATAACCCCCGTGCCCCAGACTTGTAGCGCCCTTATAGTGGGTATCGCGCAAATGAAGCGGCACCTCTGCGTTTCCGTTGCGTTCGATCGCCGACATAACGTTGCCGATGGCGACAGCCGTTGCGTTGGATTTGGGACTTTCCACCGCAAACAAGATCGCCTGGGCGATATTGTATTTGGCCTCCGGCCAGCCAATTTTGTGATAGGCATCCATCGCGGTGACGGCTTGAATCATCGCTTGAGGATTCGCAAGCCCTATATCCTCGCTGCAGGCCACGATAAGCCGCCGGATAAAGGTCATAGGGTCCATGCCAAGCTTCTCGACAGCGTAAAGAAACCAATACAATGCGGCATCGCTGGAGCCTCTGACGCTTTTGTGAAAGGCCGACAATACATCGTATTGAGTCGATTGGTCGGCGCGGATGCTGGGCTTGCGGACCGATTCCTGAGCCACCTCCAGCGTGATGCGGACGGAGCCGTCCGGCTCCGAAGGCGTTGTAACCGCTGCAAGCTCCAACGCATTGAGCGCCCGCCTGATATCTCCCCCAGCCATTGACGCAATATGGTCTAGCGCATCCTCGTCCGCGTGCAGCGTCATAAAGCCCAGACCCCGCCCCGTATCCTCCATCGCTCTTTTCATAGCCTCCAGAGCATGTCTTTTTTCCAGCGCCTCCAGTTGAAACAGCGTTGAACGAGACAGCAGCGCCCCATTGACATGATGGAACGGGTTTTCAGTCGTAGCGCCGATAAAAATAATAATGCCTTGTTCAACGGCGGGCAGGAGCGCATCCTGTCTGGACGTATTAAAGCGATGCACCTCGTCCAGAAATAAAATCGTTTTTTTTCCGTACAGCGTTTTATTGCTCCGCGCCCTCTCAATCACCTCGCGCACATCCTTGACGGAGGCGTCCACCGCATTCAGTTTGACGAAATCCCCTTCCGTCCGCTTGGAAATGATGTGCGCAAGCGTCGTTTTTCCGCAGCCCGGCGGGCCGTACAGCAATATGGAGGAAACCTGATCCCCCTCTATCGCCCTTCTCAGCAGCTTTCCCTGGCCGACGATATGCTCTTGTCCGATATATTCATCCAGCGTTTGGGGACGCATGCGGTCAGCAAGCAGTCTGGCTCGCGGCGCATGCTCCTCTTGCTCTTCCTGATAGCTAAACAAATCCATAGCCTGCTCAATCCTTTGTTTTGTGTTCAATTACTAGAATCATAGCATATCCGCACAAGCGTTCGCCAGTTCCTTGACAGCATATAAAAAGACAACCTCCATGCCCGTATTTCTGCGGGTATAGAGGCTGCTCTCCAAAGCTTGAGTTTGTTTACTTATGATTTACTTATCTCCATCCGCGCTTATGGTCTCAAGCAAATCCTTAACGACCACGCTGACCATAATGAGTCCTGCAACGGGCGGAACAAACGAGTTGCTCGCTGGCGGCTGCTTCGCTTTGCGAATTTCGGGAGCGTTCTCCGGAACGATGCGCTGCGTTACGTCCTCGCGCGGCTTAATAGGATCTTCATCCGAAAAAACAACCTTTACGCCTTTTTTAATCCCGTCTTTGCGCAGCTTAGTGCGCACAACGCGGGCAATAGGGTCCGTATGCGTCTTGGAAATATCCGCAACCTTAAAGCGGGAAGGGTCCATTTTATTAGCGGCGCCCATGCTGGAAATGATCGGAATGCCTCTGTTCAGACATTCCTTGATGAGATGTACCTTGTAAATGATCGTATCCGAAGCGTCAACCACGTAATCCAGCGGGTACTGAAAAATTTGCTCATAGGTTTCTTCGGTATAGAACATGCGCAAGGCTACAACATCGCATTCCGGGTTAATCAGCTTGATCCGGTCGCGCATTAAATCCGCTTTGGGCTGTCCGACCGTTGTGGTCAGAGCATGTACCTGACGGTTGATGTTCGTAATGTCCACAACATCTTTGTCAATCAAAATGATACGGCCAATGCCTGTTCTGGCCAGCGCCTCTGCGGCAATGCCGCCGACGCCCCCGATGCCCAGCACGGCAACGGTGCTGCCCTTCATCTTTTCCAGACCTTCAGGGCCGATGGCAAGCTCTGTGCGTGAAAATTGATGCAGCATGCGCTTCTTTCGCCTCCTTGCTTATTTCTCGCCTTCAGCCGCCGCTGCAGCAGCAGGGGCTGGCTTAGGCTTCAGCACGGTACGGATATGCAGCTGCTCAAGCTGCGACAGCTCCACTGTGGAAGGCGCATCGCAGAGCAGGTCCGTAGCGCTTGCTGTTTTCGGGAACGCGATCGTTTCACGCAGATTTGTGCGGCCGGCAAGCAGCATGACCAGACGGTCGAAGCCAAACGCAATGCCGCCATGAGGAGGCGTGCCGTATTCAAACGCATCCATGAGATAGCCAAACTTCTCATAGGCCAGCTCGTTTGTGAATCCAAGCGCCGTAAACATTTTTTCCTGAACGTCGCGCTTGTAAATCCGCATGGAGCCGCCGCCAACCTCGTAGCCGTTCAGCACCAGGTCATACGCCTGAGCTCTGATTTTGCCGGGATCGGTGTCAAAATAATGCAGATCGTCTTCGTTTGGACGAGTGAACGGATGATGCTCGGCCACATAACGTTTTTCTTCCTCGTCCCAGCCCAGCAGCGGGAAGTCCACAACCCAGGCGAATTTGAACACGGAGTCGTCAATCAATTTCAAATCGCGGCCCAGCTTCAGACGAAGGTTGCCGAGTACATCGGCTACAACTTTAGGTTTGTCAGCGGAGAAGGTCAGCAAATCGCCTTCTTCAACGCCAAGGCGCTCTGTCAGAGCGGCAATTTCTTCTTCCTTCAGGAATTTGACGATCGGTCCGCGCCATTCGCCGTCCTTCACGGTAATCCAGGCCAAGCCTTTGCCGCCGTAACGCGCGGCGAACGGTTGAAGATCGTCAAGCTCCTTGCGGCTCCAGCTTGCGCAGCCCTTTGCGTTCAGCGCTTTAACCACGCCGCCGCTTGCCGCAACGCTTGCAAATACTTTTACGTCGCTGCTCGACACAATATCAGTAATGTCTTCAATTTCCAGGCCAAAACGCAGATCCGGCTTATCAGAGCCATATTTGTTCATAGCGTCAGCGTAAGTGATGCGCTGGAACGGAAGCGCCAATTCAACATTTGACGTTTCGCGCAGCAGCTTGGCCACCAGCTCCTCCATCATGCCCAGAAGCTGATCCTGGGACAAGAAAGAGGTTTCAATGTCGACCTGCGTAAACTCAGGCTGGCGGTCGGCGCGCAAATCCTCGTCGCGGAAGCAACGCGCGATTTGATAATAACGCTCGATGCCGCCTACCATCAGAAGCTGCTTGAAAATTTGCGGCGATTGCGGCAGGGCAAAAAATTCGCCTTCATGCACCCGGCTTGGCACCAAGTAGTCGCGTGCGCCTTCCGGAGAGCTTTTGGTCAAAATAGGCGTTTCAACTTCAAGGAAGCCTTCGCTATCCAGAAAATCGCGGAATATTTTGGCCGCTTTAGAGCGAAGCAGTAGCGTTTTTTGCATTTCAGGGCGGCGCAGATCCAGATAGCGGTATTTCAAGCGAAGCGACTCATCCACCTCAACGCCGTCTTCGATCGGGAACGGAGGCGTTTTTGCCGCGTTCATCACTTCGATTTCCGTTACGCGGATTTCAATTTCGCCTGTTGCAAGGTTTGCATTGTAGGTTTCGGGATCACGCTCAACTACGCTGCCTTTAACCGCTAATACAAACTCATTGCGGGCGCGATCGGCAACAGCCAAAGCGTCGCCGGAAAAGTCAGGGTTAAATACGATTTGCACGATGCCCGTGCGATCGCGAAGGTCAATAAACAATACGCCGCCAAGGTCGCGCCGGCGCTGTACCCAGCCGTTCAGTGTTACCGTTTGTCCAACATCGGCTTTGGTTAACGTTCCGCAGCTATGTGTTTTCAACATCATGTTCTGTCATCTCCCATAGTTTAAATGATTACTTCAGCCCTTGCAGCAGTTCCTCCGCAAGAGACGTTATCGGCACCGATTTTTGCTCACCGGTCGCCATTTCCTTCAGCGCAATAACGCCAGCATTCAACTCGTCATCGCCCAAAATAGCGGTGTAACGGGCTTCAAGCCGATCTGCCGATTTGAGCTGCGCCTTCATCTTGCGGCCGCCGTAATCCCGTTCAACGCGGATGCCGCGACTTCTCAGCTCATACACCAGCCTCGTAGCTTCGCGATCAGCCGCATCACCAAGCGCCACGACGTAAACATCCAGCCCATGCTTGCCTGGCACCTCGACTTGCTGATGCTCCAGCAGCAGGATCGTCCGCTCCAGCCCAAGCCCAAGGCCAACGCCCGGCTGCTCTGGACCGCCAATGTCGGACACGAGCCCGTTGTAACGGCCGCCGCCGCCAATGGTGTCGATTGCTCCAATTCCTTGGGCCTTGTATTCAAAGGCGGTATGCGTGTAATAATCCAGTCCGCGAACCAAACGAGGATTCACCGTAAACGGGATACCCATATCCGACAAGCCTTGCTTCACCTTGTCAAAGTGAACTCGGCATTCCTCATCAAGGCTGTCCAGAATGGACGGAGCGCCTTCAAAATGCTTCTGATCCACCTTGCAGTCCAGAACGCGCAGCGGATTGCGGTCCATGCGCGATTGGCAATCCTTGCATAGCAGACTGCGCTTGGGCTCCAGAAATCCCAGCAGAGCTTCACGGAAAGCGGCGCGCACCGACGGCGTGCCTACAGAGTTGATTTCGACGGTAACGTCCTTCAGGCCCACCTCGGTGTAGAAAGAGTATCCCAGCGCAATCACTTCAACATCCAGGGACGGCTCGGTCGAGCCGATGGCTTCAATGCCAAATTGATGAAATTGGCGGTAGCGGCCTGCTTGAGCGCGCTCATAGCGAAACATGGGGCCGATGTAATAAAGCTTGGAAATATCGGGTTCTCCATAAAGCTTGTTTTCAACATAAGAACGGACAACGCCGGCCGTTCCTTCAGGACGAAGCGTTATGCTGCGCTCGCCGCGATCGGTAAACGTGTACATTTCCTTTTCAACAATATCCGTTGTTTCGCCTACGCCGCGTTGAAACAGCTCGGTTGCTTCAAATATCGGCGTTCTGATTTCCCGAAAATTGTAACGGCGGCATAGCTGACGCGCCGTATCTTCAACGAACTGCCATTTCTCAACCGCTCCCGGCAATATATCCTGCGTACCTGGCGACTTTTGAAATTTCATGGCTTACCCCCCTGTCAGACTTCCATTTTTTTGCTAAAAACAAAAAACTCCCGTCCCCGTCGGTCTTAGCCGAAGGGACGAGAGAAAAAATCTCCCGTGGTACCACCCACATTCCGATAAACGCCATTGATTGGGCGTATCGCTTGAAGACGGTTAACGTCCGTCCAGACCGCGGAGAGCTACTGCGGGAATTCAACTCTAATGGCTTCCCTGTTCACAAACCGTTCTCGGGGAGGTTCTTTCATTTAACCGGCATAAGAATGCTTGCAGCCAAAGGCATTCCTCTCTGGGTATTCCGCGGAAAATTACTTTGTCCCGTCAACAAATCGGATATATGGATAATGATTTCATATTTTACCGACATCATGGTAATTTGTCAAGGTGACGACATGCTGGCGCAACGACAAATCAGCGTTCGGACATATAAACGTTACGGCAATTGGTATTGCGGGGACTTGATTGACGGCTACTAGGATGATGACTCATTTGATGGCTTGTTTGTATACTTGCGGACAGCGATGTCCATTATCTCCCGCAAAACTCCCTATTTGAAGGTCTAACGGTCATTTATGTCCGCATGACCAAGTCATGACCCGCCTCTTGCCTGAAATCCTTCACCAAATAGCTCGCGCTATCGATAAAGTGCGAAACTGATGGTTTGCCAATTCCCGGCATAAAGACAGAAAAAAGCCCGCATAATGATGCGGGCCCAAAAGTAAACTATATTTTAAAAAAGGGGGTCGAGATTTATTATAGGCCTAAATTGTTAACGGGACATTAGGGAAACATTACAGTCATATTACAGTTTAGAAAGCGTTTTAATCACCTTTTGCTGAATGTATGACTTGTATTTACTCCCGCCCGTTTTTCCGGCTTGAGCCGGGTTTAAACCTTTCCCACTCCTCCGACGCTTCCGCATCTGCCCGCATCAGGGCACGCGCTTCACGCGCTCCAGGCACCAGAAGCATGCCGCTATATCGTTGCCATTCCTGTTCCTTGCCGGATTGACGCATTGTCCGTTCCCCCAATAAGTCGCATGCTGAACTCGCTGATCTTATTGTTGCCAGGAACGGATTTTTTAGCACACAAAATAAGGACTTATGTTTACCTTTGTCTAGGCACCGCTTTCCACAATTAAAGTAACCGGACCGTCATTGACTAGCTCAACCTCCATCATCGCCCCAAAAACGCCGCATTCCACATGCAGGCCGAGACGCTTGAGCGCATCGTTAAACGCGTCATACAGCTCCTTGGCCGCTTCTGGCCGGGCCGCTGCCATAAAGTTGGGGCGGCGCCCCTTGCGGCAATCGCCGTATAGCGTAAATTGTGAAATGGATAACACGGAGCCTCTGGCATCCATAATGGAATGGTTCATTTTTCCGGCTTCATCTTCAAAAATGCGCAAGCCCGCTATTTTGTCAGCCATCCAGCTGACATCGGACATGCTGTCCTCATGCGTAATACCCACAAGCAGCACCAGGCCTGAGGAAATAACGCCTTTGACTTCGCCTTCTACTGTTACTCGGGCTGCCTTGCTTCTCTGTACGACTACTTTCACTGTTCTCCCTGCCTTATTGCATAATCCGCTGCACAGAATAGATATCCTGCACCCGTTTTATTTTTTCAACGACCGATGACAGATGCTCGATGTTTCGAATCAGCACCGTCATATGAATAAGCGCCATTTTGTTTTTGACGGATCGTCCGGTTACGGCGCTAATATTGGTTTTACTCTCAGACACGGCCTGCAGCACCTCATTCAGCAAACCTCTGCGGTCATGCCCCGTAATTTCAATGTCCACGCTGTAGTTGGCTTCCACGGAATCTTCCCATTCCACCTCGATGACGCGTTCCGCATCCTCCCCTTCCGCTCCAAACGGAATGTTGAGGCAATCCATCCGGTGTACGGAAACGCCGCGCCCTCGCGTAATATATCCGACAATAGCGTCGCCGGGAACGGGATTGCAGCAGCGGGAGAAACGAACCAGCAAATTATCGACGCCTTTTACGGTCACGCCGTGATTAGGCCGGTTTTTTCTGCTGGAGGAAGCAGCCTTTAGCTCCTTCTTCTCGTTCGTCAACTCGATTTGGCTGGCTTCTTCCTGCTCCTTCCGAAGCTTTTCGGTCAGCTTGGTGCAAATCTGCGCAGCCGTAATACCGCCAAAGCCTATAGCCGACATCATATCTTCAATATCATGGAAAGCAAACTTGCCTGCGGCCTCCTGCAGCTTGTCGTCGGACATAAAAGCCGGAGCCTCCAGTCCAAGCCGTTTGAGCTCGCGCTCCAGCAAATCCCGGCCTTTCGCTACATTTTCCTCGCGTTTTTCCTTTTTGAACCATTGGCGGATTTTGCTTCGTGCATGGGAGGACTTGGCGATTTTGATCCAGTCCTGGCTTGGACCGTAGGAATGCTTCGACGTTAAAATCTCTACAATATCGCCGGTTTTCAGCTTGTGGTCCAGCGGTACGATTCTGCCGTTAACCTTGGCTCCAATCGTCCGGTTGCCTACCTCCGTATGAATACGGTATGCAAAATCAAGCGGGACCGAACCTGCAGGCAGCTCGATCACTTCACCGCTAGGCGTAAAAACAAATACAAGATCGGCAAAAAAGTCCATCTTGAGCGATTCCATAAACTCCGAGGCGTCCCGTGTTTCATTTTGCAGCTCCAGAATTTCGCGGAACCATGACATTTTATCCTCGAAGTTGCCGTCCGGCACAATCATGCCTTCCTTATACGCCCAATGCGCCGCAATGCCGTATTCCGCCGTGCGGTGCATTTCCCAGGTGCGGATTTGCACCTCGGTTGGCTCGCCCTTTGGACCGATTACTGTGGTATGCAGCGACTGGTACATATTGGCCTTCGGCATCGCAATATAATCCTTGAAGCGGCCCGGCATGGGCTTCCAAAGCGTATGAATAATGCCTAAAGTGGCATAACAATCCTTAATATTTTCAACCAGAATCCGGATTGCCAGCAGATCGTAAATTTCATTGAACTGCTTGTTGCGCTCCGTCATTTTTTTGTAAATGCTGTAGAGGTGTTTGGGACGCCCGGAAATATCGCCTTCAATCCCCATCTCGTCGAGCTTTTCACGGATCGCTCCGATAACGTCATCAATAAACTGCTCCCGCTCCGCACGCTTCTTCTTCATCAGATTGGCGATCCGGTAATACTGCTGCGGATTCAAATAACGAAGCGCGATATCCTCCATCTCCCACTTGATGGCAGAGATGCCGAGACGATGCGCGATGGGGCAAAAAATTTCAAGTGTTTCATATGCGATTCTGCGCTGTGATTCCTCCGACTGGTATTTCAGCGTCCGCATATTATGAAGGCGGTCTGCTAGCTTGATTAGAATGACGCGAATGTCCTGCGCCATGGCAACGAACATTTTGCGATAATTTTCGTTCTGCTGCTCTTCCTTGGACAAAAAGCGGATTTTTTCCAGCTTTGTCAGCCCGTCGACCAGCATCGCGCAGGTTTCTCCGAACTTTGCACGGACCGTCTCCAGGTCAACCGTAGTATCCTCAACGACATCATGAAGCAGAGCTGCAATAATGGACAACACATCCATGCCCATGTCCAGCAAAATATCCGCAACCGTAACGGGATGCAGGATATACGGCTCTCCCGATTTGCGCACTTGTCCGTGATGGGCTTGCTCAGCGAAATCGTAGGCTTCCCTTATCCGTTCGAGATCCTGCTCTTTCATATAAAGAGATGCCTTCTCAAGTAATTGCTCAATGCCCATGGTAAGTCCCTTTCCAATCATTTCTGTCTGATACCGAGTTTTCTAATATTATGCCTTTAATAACGCCGTCGCGTCAACTTTAATCCTTATAGAATATGAGAAAACCTCTATCGGAGCCACTGCAATATAGCGGCTGCGTCTAGAGGCGCGTTGTGGAGCAATGAGGCTTATGCCCCTTTATTCATAAGTCATAATGGAAAATACGTCGATATCGCCCAGTTTCTCGCGGCCGTTCAGGTACAGCAATTCAATCAGGAAGGCTGCGCCTACCACTTCTCCGCCCAGTTGTTTGACCAGATTGATGGAGCTGGCGATTGTGCCTCCTGTCGCAAGCAAATCATCGCCTATCAACACGCGCTGACCCGGCTGGATGGCATCCTTATGCATGGCCAGCACGTCTTTGCCGTATTCCAGGTCATAGCTTGCCGTGATCGTTTCTCCAGGCAGCTTGCCGCTTTTGCGAATCGGCACAAAACCAACGCCCAGCTCCAGCGCCAGCGGAGCGCCAACAACAAAACCGCGCGCTTCAGGGCCAGCCACGATGTCAATCTTCAAATGTTTGACCGCATCGCGCATTTCCGCAATGACGGCACGGTAGGCAGCCCCATCCTTGAGCAGAGTGGTGATGTCCTTAAAACGAATGCCGGGTTGCGGGAAATCGGGAATTACGCGAATATAATCTTTGAAGTTGTATGTTTGATTTGACACAATAGTCAACCCTTCCTAGTAGAGGATGTTCAAAAAGTCCGCTTCCCATTACAGAGCATGCCTAGCGGCTTGGCCAGCGTCGAATATGGGATTCAGCCGAAACTTCCGTTGCTCACTTAGCTCCCACTAAGCTCCGCTACTCAGTTTCTAGCTTCTTCCCATCTTCTTGGTACTGGAAACCGGCCTTTTTGAACACATGTGTTTTTATATCAATCTTATTATACCGGTGCGGCTTTTCCGTTAAAGCTTTCCCAGACGCTTTGATAACGGGCGGAAGTGGAAAGCTCTCTCTTGCGGGGCGAATTCGACATCGCAAACACACCATCCGTCACCGTCAAAAATTCAAGCTCCTGAAAAACCTCCAGCATAAAACGCACCGAAGCGAGGCTTAATCCCGCATCTGCCGCAAGGCGCTCCGGCAGCCCGCGTAATTTTGCCCGGCCGATAGCGTGAAGCCGCTTGTAGACGGCTCCAAAATCTTCTCTGGACGGGAAGCTTTCCGGCAGTTCTTCTTGCATATGCATGTCATGAAGCTGAAGCTGCGGCTTGCGGAAGCCATTCCATTCGTTAATGGAAAGCTCGCCGAGCATATCGACGCGACAGCCATAAGGGAGCTGCCGGGCGGCTTCGCCTCTGCCAAATGCAATAACATCAAGCAGCCGGTTCCCTTTGCCTACCGCAAGCTTTAAATGCTTGCTTTCCTTGCCAATCGCCTTTTTCTCTGCAACCTCCGCATTGCGGAACAACAGCCGGGGCGATGGATTGGCGATGCCAAAAGGCTCTAGCAGCGCCAATTGGGAAATCGTCGATAATGTCGCTTCCTCCAGCTCGCATTCCAGATCCACTTGCGATTTGGGTATCCATTGCTCCGCGGTTACCCACGATTTTGCTAAAGCTGACATCTTTGCCTCGAAGGCTGCCAGCTGCTCGCGATGCAGGCTCATGCCCGCAGCCGCCTGATGCCCGCCATAATGGTCCAGCAGCTCGCTGCATTCTGTCAGCGCCGCATGCAGGTCATACCCTTCAATGGAGCGTGCCGAGCCCTTGCACATGCCGCTTTCGGCATCAATGCCCAGCACAACAACCGGCTTGTAATGCCGCTCCAGCAGCTTGGAGGCTACTATCCCGATTACGCCGACATTCCAGCCTTCTCCGGCAAGCATAATGACGGACGGCTCTTCCTCACCTGAGGCTCGGCAGGCTTCCAGCCGATCCGCCCATTTGGCCTCCGCTTCCTTGACGGTTTCCTCCACAATGCGCTGACGCTCCTTGTTCAAGGCATCAAGGCCGATTGCAGCCAAAATAGCGGAATCATAATCGTCGGCAACAAGCAGCTCTACCGCTCTTTTGGCATGATCCAGCCGTCCTGCCGCATTTATCCGGGGCGCCATGCCGAAGGCAATTCCTGTCGAGGTTAGCACAGGAAGCTCAATGCCGGCAGCCTCTGCCAACGCCTTAAAGCCGATGGAAGGCTCCTCCTTCATCCTCTGCAGGCCATATCGCACAAAAATACGGTTTTCATCCAGCAGCGGCATTAAGTCCGCTATCGTTCCAAGGCTCACAATATCGCATAGCTCCAGCGGAGGCCTGCCCATAAGCGCGGTTGCCAGCTTAAAGGCCACGCCAACTCCCGCCAGCCCCTTAAAGGGATAACTGCAATGCTTTTGCTTGGGATTAACAACAGCGCAGGCATTCGGCAGCTGTCCGGGCGGCTCGTGATGATCCGTCACCACAACGTCCAGGCCGCAGGTCTTGGCAAATTCAACTTCTTCGTAAGCGCTGATTCCGGTATCCACCGTAACCAGCAGCTTGACGCCTTCCTCCGCCGCTTGCTGGATCGCTTTGTTGTTCAACCCATACCCCTCCAGCGAACGATGGGGAATGTAATAATCATAGGTATAGTTCAATTGCTGGAACACACGGCAAAGCAGCGAGGTGCTGGATACGCCATCTGCGTCATAGTCTCCGTAGATGCGTATTTTCTCACCCGCTGCTCCTGCGGCGGAAATACGGTCCACCGCTTCCTTCATACCGTCAAGCAAATAAGGGTCATGCAGCAGAGAAGCGTCTCCATTCAGAAACGCTTCCGCCGCTTTGACATCCCTGTAGCCCCTTTGCAACAGAAGCCGGGCCACCAAAGGCGGGAGCGAAAGCTCCCGCGACAATTCAACCGCCAGACGCTCGTCGCTATCATGCCAAGGAGCGATAGCCCAGCGGGTTTTTCTGTTAATCACCATGACTCCCCCTTCCGCGGCGCAAATGGCCTGTCGTTATTGAAGCAAAGTCGGCATCTGCTCCTGATTGGGATCATGATTGGATTTGTAAGGGTAACCAGGGTCATAAGGCTCTACGTAAATCAAAACCTCGGACAAATGAAGAAAGCGATGCATGAGCAGCAGCTTGACCCGTTTTGCGATTTCCTGTCCCTCCAGCACGGTAATGCGGGGATTGACGCTTATGACAATTTCAGCAACAACATAATGTCCCTGCTCCTTCGCCTTAAGCGACTGCACCGTTACAACACCTTCAACGCGCTGGACAAGCTGCATCAGCTCTTCAGCCGGCTCCTCCTGCACTTCCGCTTCCTTACGGCCTTTTCCCACTCTCCGAAACAAACTATCAAGCACGCCTTCCCATATACCTTTCCTACTCGCGGGACGACTGCTTTCATCTCGCTTTCCGATTGACATTGTTACCTCCTGTGCTTGAAATCAAGGCGCCGTTGTTTTGGCAGCCTTCGGCTTTACCTTTTGCTTGCGTTTAAATACAAACCAGAGCGGACCAGCGATCGCTACCGTGGAATAAGCTCCGCTCACCAGACCGATCAGAAGCGCCAGCGAAAACAGCTTGATCGATGGGCTGCCCCAGAAGAAAATACATAACGTGATCAAAACAACGGTCAGCACCGTATACAGGTTGCGCGCCATCGTTTGCCAAATACTTGCGTTAACAAGCTCCGCAAGCTGGCTTTCATTTTTGACTGAGGAAAATCTCATATTTTCACGTACACGGTCAAAAATAACTATTTTGTCATTGATGGAGTAACCCAGCGTTGTCAAAACCGCAGCGATAAACGGCAGGTCAACCTCCAGTCTGAAGATGGAAAACATCGCAATAACAAAAAAGCTGTCATACAGAATGGATATATTGGCAGCCAATGCAAAACGCCATTCAAAGCGAATCATAACATATAGCATGATGCCAACGCTTGCGATTAGAATGGCCCAAATAGTTTTGATACCCAGCTCCTGGGCCATTTCAGGCGATACAACATGAACCTCGGTAGACACTTCCCCAAATTTGGCAGTCAGGGCATCCTCAACCTTTTTGGTTTCGCTTTGCTCCAATACGTTATCGAAGCGGATTGTTATCCGGTTATTGTCTCCGCCTACCGTCGCTTGCGCATGTGAAAAGCCGGTGTCGTTCAATATACTGTCCACATCCGCTTTGGTAACGGCCACTTCGGTAGAAACATCCATATTGGTGCCTGCTTTAAAGTCTACGCCCAAATTAAGCTGAAAAAAGATCAGCGACAATATGCCGATTAACGTCAATGCAAGGGAGGTGTAAAAAAACTTCCCTCTGTTTTTAATAAAATCATAACGGATATTCGTCTCAAAGCGCACGAACGTCACTCTCCTTTACGCCAAAGTATCCCGGCTTGAGCAGCTTGTTGTTGCGTACAAGGAGGGTCAGCAAAATACGCGCCAGATAGATATTGGTCAAGATGCTGACGAGCGTACTAAAAATCAGAGTTAACGCAAAGCCCTTGATCGCGCCGTCGCCGATAAAATAAAGCACAACGCTGGCGATGATGCTTGTCAAATTGGCGTCCATAATCGTACGGAACGAGTTTTTGGAGCCTGTTTTAAGCGATGAAAACATACTTTTGCCGCTGCGGATTTCCTCTTTGATTCTCTCCGCCGTAATAATATTGGCATCAACCGCCATACCGACGCCAAGAACAAAGGCCGCGATGCCCGGAAGCGTAAGCGTCGTGTTCAGCAGCTCCATGACCAGCAGCAGCAGCCACGCGTAAGAAATTATCGTTACCGCAGCCACAACGCCTGGCAGACGGTAAATAACCACCATAAATACAAGAACAAGCAGGGAGCCGATGACGCCCGCCGTAACGGTATCCTTCAGCGATTCCATACCAAGCTTAGCGCCAACGCTTTGTGCATATTTCTCAGTCAGCTTAAGCGGCAGCGCGCCCATGTTGATCAGATCGCGCAATTCACGCGCTTCCTGCATGGTACCGTTTTGCCCCAGCGTAATAGTGGCGCTTTTGCTGGCGATAACCTGCTGAATCTGCGGCGCGGAAATTTCCTCCTCGTCGAGATAAATAGCTAGGTATTGGCCCAGCAATTCCGTTGTTACCTTTTCAAACTTGCTTGCGTCCTTCAGCTCGATGGTAACCATCGGCTTATTCAGACTATCATGTCCGATGCCTGCGCCGTTTTCCACAAAATCCCGTCCGTCAAGCTTTACCGTACCGTCTGGGGCGCGGAAGGTTAAATTGATCGGTTTGGCCAAAAGCTCGCGCACTTCTTCTTCATTGGTAACGCCTGCCAGTCGCACGCGAATGCGGTTGGTCCCCTCCGTAGTAATTTCCGGCTCCTCGATGCCGCTTGCGTCGATCCGCTTGAGCAGGCTGTTAGCCGTTTGCTTCAGCGATTCCTGCGTCAGGGCCGTCGCATCGCCTTCGAATGGCGAAGCTTCATACAGTACCTCGAAGCCGCCTTTCAAATCTAGCCCTAACTTTACATTTTTCACAAGCGTAGGGCTTGTCCAGGCGATTACGCCGAACAAAATCACCACTACACCGAGGAAGGCAAATAGTCTCTTCCCGAACATATGTCTGTTCCCTCCTAAGTTCTCAATATTCCCATTATACAGATGCACCAAAATCGAGTCAAAAAGAAAGAACCGTCTTCCTCAGAATCCGGTTCCCTTCATCGCATTTAGCGTCAAAGCGTTCATAAACTGCGTTGCTTTCAGCGACAAAATATCATTGACGATTCTGTGTAGAGCAGGCTGTCCGGTTTTGGCATAACGGGCGCTGACGCACTCCCAGACGTCCTTGCCTTCCACATACTCGTATCCAAGCATCCGGAATTCCTCTGCCTTGCTGCAACAAAGCTCCTCTATTTCCGCATCCCATTTCAGTTCCTCAGTCATGACTCGCCTCCCTACATTTCATCCTCTCTCTTCTATTCGCTTCGAACCTGCCATTCTCCTGCCAACAGCGGCAAGGAGAAAAATGGGTGACATGGAAAGTCATCCGCCGCGCATAAAGTGATAGTACAAGTCTTCGACGGAATCGGGACAAGGAGATGAGTTATCCCTCATGACAAAGCAATCGTTTATAAAAGGCGCTATGATCTTGCTTGCCGCCGGAATCATCAACCGGCTGCTCGGCTTTGCACCGCGAATCGCGCTCCCCAGAATCATCGGCGCGGAAGGAGTCGGAATCTTTCAGCTCTCCTATCCATTTCTAATCGTGCTTCTGACGTTTATAACCGGGGGCATACCGCTGGCCGTGGCCAAATGGATTGCCGAAGCGGAGTCTCAAGGCGATAAACGTCGCGTTCAGTCCATTTTCCGCACGGCGATGGGACTAGCTGTCTTCCTTGCTGTGGTACTGACAATGGGCATGCTGCTGTTTGCTCCGTTTATTATCCGCCATCTGATGCCGGACACTCGGGTTTATTATACCTTCCTGGTGATGTCGCCCATGCTTCTTATTGTCGGAGTTTCCTCCGTTTACCGGGGCTACTTCCAGGGAAAACAAAATATGATCCCAAGCGCGGTATCGCAAACCGTGGAAACGGTTGTGCGGATTATCGGTTCCATGGCCTTTGCCTGGCTCCTGCTTCCCAGAGGGCTGGAATGGGCTTCGGCCGGGGCCATGCTTGGCGTTGTTGCGGGAGAAATAGCCGCGTTGCTTGTGTTGTACTGGAAATATGTATCCGCAAAAAAAAGCGGTGAGCGGCAAACGGAGAATTCTTCGACGGCCCCAAATGGAGAAAAGCCGCCAAGCCGCACTTATTCGCCGTCCTTTGTGCTCCGTCGCCTGCTGAGGCTTTCCATTCCCGTAACAGGCAGCAAGCTTGTAGGGTCGGTTTCTTATTTGCTGGAATCCATCTTTACAGCCAAAAGCCTGGCGATTGCAGGCATAGCAACGGGGCTGGCCACCGCGCAATACGGAGCGCTGCAGGGTATGATTATCCCGCTGGTGCTGCTGCCTACCGCTTTGACGTATTCACTGGCTGTTTCACTAGTTCCTTCTCTTTCGGAGGCCGCGGCCCGCGGCGATCACGCGCTAATTCATAAGCGGCTGCATCAGTCCATGCGGATTGCTCTTGTTTCCGGCGCGCCATTTGTTGTTGTGATGGCCATTTTTGCAGCGCCTTTGTGCGAAATCATTTATGATCACGGGGAATATGCCTCCATGCTTCGCCTGCTTGCCCCTGTTGCGATATTTATTTATCTCCAGGCGCCGCTTCAGGCCGCACTCCAGGCTTTGGACAAGCCGGGCGCAGCCTTGCTGAATACCTTTATCGGAGCCGTCGTCAAGCTGGTGCTCATTATTCAGCTCGCCTCGAAGCCGGAGCTTGGCATTAACGGAGCGCTTATTGCAATCAGCGTCAACATTGCGCTGGTCACCCTGCTGCATGCCTACAGCGTAATGCGCTATATCGGCTTTCGCATGGCTTTTCCCGATTTTATTAAAGTCGGGGCGTCCATGCTCATTATGGCAGCGGCTTCCCGCTGGCTGATGGGCGCTATGCCGCTTTCTGCAGAATGGCTGGCCCTGCTGGCCGCATCCTTTGCCGGAGTCATTTTGTACCTGCTGCTCA